>ENA-ORSS01003436-ORSS01003436.1-human-gut-metagenome-genome-assembly--contig:-NODE-3436-length-12856-cov-2.442231_pt1 | contig 12856 bp, 14 predicted proteins | sample MGYA00241899_ERZ509162 | MGnify/ENA primary metagenome ERZ509162 (study PRJEB26280, sample SAMEA2338641) | human gut metagenome | biome: human gut; feature: human-associated habitat; material: faeces... | reverse complement strand
GAATAGCTTTAGGTGAAACGAAAGCCTTTATGGCAAGCATTAATTCCATCATGATCAAATTCAATCTCAATGCAGACCAGGCTATGGATGCATTATCTATTGATGAAAAAGACCGCGATTTCTATCGTGAGAAACTAGCATCTTTGAGTAAGAGTTAGATGTATTAGGCCACTATTGTGGCCTTTTGTTCATTTCATAGACATTTTCTTACAATTCAATATACTATCTAATAATTTGAATGGTAGTTATTTGTGAACCATATCACAAGGTAAATAGAGAAGGTGAATATTTATTCAAAGAATGTTGTGGATTGATATTTTTTGTTCACTTATTGAGTATGAATTTTTTGAACTTCAAATAATAGTCTTATTGCGTTTATACCATAAATAAAATTGTATTAATTCAGATGTTTATGATTTTGTTAAAATTTAACATATGGTCTAAAAATCAATAAGATGCAAGAATATACATCGTCTGAGACGCATCGAACGTTGAATAGAAGTATATTTATATTCATTTGGTCTTTTAATTGCATAATAGTATTTAATGAATTTGTATTATTTGGTGTAGAGTATCTATGCGTATTCCATACTGTCAGAGTCATTGAGTTTATTAAATAGAACATTATTAATAGTAAGTAATCATAACTTATTTATATGGATGCTCTTGGTTATTCTCTGTATCAGTATTTTTGAACATAAAAAAATAACATAATATACATTATGCGAAGTAATATATGTTAGAACCCGACACATATAGAAATATGTTGAAACAGACAAACTAATAAGTTCTTATAAGAAACTTTCGGAGTTAATCTTAACCAAAGTAATAAGTTCTTAATAGAAAAGTAATACAGTTCTATGCAATCAAACTAAAAGGTTCTTATTGAAAAGTATTGTGTATTCCCTATGCCAAAGTAAAAGGTTCTTATGTCTTGGTGAGCATAAAAAAACATAGAGTCTCTTTGTTAGTTATCATCTGTAATGTAATCACAGATGTTCTTAGATGCAGGAGTTCTTCTTGTAGCCTTTCTCTTTGGCTTTACAGGCTCCTCATTAAGAATAGCAATCACCTGTTTAGCTACTTCATGTGGCTTCAGGCGATGATTGACATCTTCTTCTAAAACCATTCGAGTTGCTCTGCCGATTGAGTCAGAGTCAAACTCTACATAGATTTCACGTACCAAGTCGATGACCTTTGTCATCATCTTGCTCTCATAAACCATGTTGCTGATGTTGGATTCAGGCATTTGATATTTGTTCTTCTCTTCCTCAGCAATCGTAAGAATACGTTCATCTTCAAGTTCTTCAGTTCTTGCTTGATTAACAATGTCGATAGCGCCTTTCAACTGTTTGAAATGCTTGTTGTTAACACGTACAATGAACTTCTTGTCGATGGTCTCGATCTTCCCTTTGGACTTGCTGTTGTTAAAACATATGTAAATAGTACAATAGGTACCTTTACGAAAAGAGATACTATGGAAAATTGCCCGAGTTTAGGCAGTTCTTCTATGGAATCGGCACTAAAAAAATTAGTTGAAGATGGTACTATTATTCGTAAAGGTCTAGGCCGCGCATCGCATTATATTAGAAAAGATGCGATTGAATAATTATTATATACTAAAAATATATGACGAATCTTTTCTTATATTCAGTGTGCATGAACAGACAATAATGGGATTAACTGAATTTGAAATATAGTATGTAGTGTTATTGAAATTTAAAATCATAATAAAATAGCTAGAAGTTTGTGCTTCTAGCTATTTTCATCGTCCTTTACATACTCCAATATATCACCAGGTTGACAATTTAATACTTCACAAATAGCTTCTAAAGTAGAGAAGCGAATCGCAGAAATCTTACCCGTTTTCATTTTTGATAAGTTGACATTGCTGACGCCAACTTTTTCAGACAACTCTTTTAAACTCATTTTTCGATCGGCCATGACACGATCTAATCGCAATATGATCTTACCCATAATTACAATGTCTCATCACTCAATTGTTGTAGTTCTTGTCCATATCTAAATATATAAGATAACAAATAGATTAGAGCTGCAAAAACGAGGAAGCTTAAGTGAAGACGAATATCAAAATTTATTTGTGTAACATATTTAGTGTTGAAAAGTAGATCAAAGTTGATGATTTGTTTAAAGTACATAACTCGACATACTTCAAGAATATTAAAGACAATACCCCCTGCAAGAATATACTTAGCAAGGTTTTTGATGTGATTGGCAACACGAACATCAAATGGAGTATGATCCATCGCAATTGTACAAATGGATTCAATTGTTTGTACAGCTTTATATATAATAAATACAAATATAGCGATGATTAAGAAAATCAATGGTAACCACATAGACATTTTATCTTTATTTAATGCCAAATCATCATTAAAAATCAATTGAAGATAGTCAATTCTTATACTTCCAAATAGCGTATTATATACATCCTTGTTGAAGGCATAAAATAAGCTTAGTCCAATTAACAACACAACAGAAATTAAACAAACCCATCGAACGATTTTTAAAATAAGGCACATTTTCTTTAATAAATCTTTAGACTTATCATTCATGATATTACCTCCTAACATTAAAAAATTAATGTTTATCGTTAATTTAATTATATATTACATAAATAATAAGTCAATATGATTTACTTTAAAACGCCAATTTCATCTAAAAATAGTTTGGCTGCAAAAGATAATTCACGATCCTTTCAAATCAAGAATACATTTGAAATATACATGCCTGGATCATTGATAGGGCGAATAACTGTTTTCATGAAACTAACAACTTCTTTTAAGAAATTATCTTGTTTCTTTATTATGAAGCTAAGAACTTCTTTTACCAAAATATCTTGTTTACGTAATATGAAAGTAACAGCTTCTTTTACGAAAAAGATTTGTTCTAACTTCATGAAACTAAGAACTCCCAAAGTTTGCTTCGTTTGTTTGTGAAAGCACAATAAAACAAAGAAACATTAAATCTCTTTGTTCTTAGGCGTTCGAGATGTAATCACAGATGTTCTTAGATGTAGGTGCTTTCGATGAAGGTCTTCTCTTTTTACAACTTGGACAAACCATCCTCACGGAAACCTCCAAAACACTCCCCATAGTTAAATAGAAGGCATAAAAAAAGCGGGCAAATTGATGAGGTTTACCCGCTACTAGTTTTGTCTATACATCAAAAAATTTCTTTGCGTTATTATAGAAAATATCTTCTAAACCCTGTTCATCAACGCCACACATTAATACTTTTTGCATCTCAACTGTAGGATGATGGAAAGGACCATCCGTTCCAAACATTATACGATCATGTCCAACCGTATCATACGCTTCTTTAATTTTTGTATGCATAGGCATACCCGACATTTCCAAGTAAATATTTGGATATCGTCGAGCCATTTTTAATGCTGCATCAATATAAACTCCATGACCATGTCCCATATGAATCATTAGTACTTTACAGTTGGGATGTCTTTCGGCAAGTAATCCAATTTGCCAAGGAAGTGAATAAGGTGGATGGCCTGAATGAATACAAACAGGGATTCCATATTCTTCAGCCTTATCTAATACAGGATCTACAATTTCACTATCCGCACAATACGCATGGCGTAATGGCTGTAGTTTAATGGCTTTAAAACCAAGCTTTACATATTTATCAATCAAATCTAAACAATCTGGCTCTAAAGGATTTACATAGACACACCCTTCAATACGACCTGGATATTTCTGCATAGCCTTGTAAGCTACTTCATTATCCAAAACACAAATCATTGTCGTTTCAATTTCATATGTATCCATCAATGAAATCAATTCATCGGCATCCATTTTTACATTGGCCCATCCGCCAATATAGCCTAAATGTGCATGTGCATCGATTTTTTTCATGCGGCAACTCCTTGTAAAGATAATACTTTAGATTTTGCCAGAACATTCGCAACAATCGCATAAATAACAAGTCCCATAATCGTTTGAGCTAAAAGTCTAGGTATAGACGCAAAGGCAACTGCTGCAGTAAATAAACGAATCTTAAATAATGTATATGCGAAACATTGAAACAAGCCACCAAGGCTAGCTCCAACAATCCAATCTAGTTTTTCGTTGCTTCCCTTTTCAAGTACAACTCCCATGATATATCCCATGATGAATTTAAAGATAAATGTTGGAAGCACCCAAATCATGGCTCCTGTTAATAAATCACTTAGAGCAGCACCTAATCCTGCAGCTAAAGCTCCGTCTTTTTTTCCTAAAACTAGCACCGCAAGAAATGCCATACAATCTCCCATATGTGTATATCCTCCAGTTGCTGGATTTGGAAGCTTAATTGTAAATGTACATACAAAGATCAATGCGATCATTAAAGCAGTTTTTGCGATCCTTTTTGTCGTTTCATTTGTCATAATCATTTCTCCTTTTAAAAAACTTGTCCCTATATTAGCATTTTACTGTATCCTTTAAAATATACAGTTTTAACTTAATTTTAAGGGACAGAGAATTTAAGAAGCATTTAAGGAACACATGCTTTAATAAGCCCATGAAAAAATTATTCATAACACTTCTACTTACATAACGATATTACCGTTTCTGCCAAAAGCAAAAAAGAAACCATTATGATCGATGCCGGTCATAGAGGATATGATGTAGGTTCAATCAGCAATTTTGATGATTACGAAAAAGACATCAATCTAGATATCGCATTACTTGTTGGAAAACAACTGAAATCATACGGCTATAATGTTGTATACACTCGTACAAGTGACTCTGTTTCATGGTTGGAAGATAATATAGAAGATCTACAAACGCGTTGTGATTTAGCCAAAAAAAGGAATGCCGATCTCTTTGTATCGATACATTTAAACTCAAGTGAATATGAAGCCAATGGATATGAAATCTATTGTGATTTCAACAATAAGAATACGGTGAAATTGTCCAATTCACTTCTAAAGCAACTCGATTAATTCGATTATTCAACCAATCGAGGACTATTGAACACAAATGAAACACCATTGTATGTTGTCAAAAACAATAAAGTGGATGCCATTTTGATTGAAGCAGGCTTTATATCGGATGATTCCGATTTATATTATCTTAAAAATCATACAAAAAATATCGCCACAGCCATTGCCAAGGGCATCAAAAAAAGTCTGAACTAAATCAGACTTTTACTTTGCAAATTGAGCATTATACAACCTAGCATAAACTCCATTCATATTCAATAATTCTTCATGACTACCTTGTTCAACAATATCTCCATGTTCAAGAACTAAAATCTTGTCTGCATTGATAATAGTAGATAAACGGTGTGCAATCACAAAACAAGTACGATTTTCCATGACACGATCCATTGCACCTTGAAGACGTCTTTCAAGTCTTGTATCTACACTACTTGTAGCTTCATCTAAAATCAAGACTTCCGGATTCTTTAATAGAGCACGTGCAATCGTCAATAATTGTTTTTCACCTTGAGAAACATTACTTCCCTCTTCATTGATCGAAGTATCATAGCCATCCGTTAAAGTACGTATAAAGTGATGAACATTAGCTTGTTTTGCGGCTTCTACAATCTCATTTTTTAACGCCTTTTCATTTCCATACGCAATATTCTGTTCAATACTGCCCTCAAACAACCATGTATCTTGTAGTACTAACGCAAAAAGTTTTCTTAAATCATGATATGACAATTCTCGAATATCGATACCATTGATTTTAATACTTCCACCTTTCACATCATAGAAACGTAGTAATAAGTTTGTCAATGTCGTCTTACCTGCTCCTGTAGGACCTACAATAGCGATGGTTTGACCTTGTTGTACATCAATATTAACATCTTTCATTAGTAAATTATCATCATATCCAAATTGTACATGATCAAATTCAATAGTACGTACTTCATCAATTTGACATTTAGAAACAACATCCTCTTCAATGGGTTGATTCAAGAAAGTAAATAAGCGTGACATGGCACTAAAGGCAGATTGTACTGCACTTGATAATTGAGATATTTGTGAGATTGGATCATTGATTTGCCAGATATAACGAATAAAGGCTTGTAGTTGCCCTAATGCGATAGTTCCATTTAACACTTGAAGACATCCAACAAGACTTGCACATCCAATACTTAGATAAGTAATCAAAGAACATAATGGATTGATTAAACTTGATACAAATTGTGCCTTAAAACTAGATACACGCATTCTTTCATTATCTTTTTGAAATCTTTCTAAAGCATGTTCTTGTTGATTATAAGAAAGAATCTCACTATATCCATCATACAATTCATTGATTGTACCATTTAAATCAGCCAATGTATTTTGTTGATCATCAAATAGAGGCTGTGATTTCTTAACGACAAATTTTGATAAAAGCGCAATAACAGGTAATGCCACTAGAATAATACACGTCATAAGTACATTGATTCTAAACATCATAAATAATACAAAAGTGAATGTACATATAGCCGAAATCACTCGTGATAAAGTTTGCTGCAAAGCATTCGATAATGTATCCACATCATTTGTGATACGTGATAAAAGTTCACCTGTTTTTTCTTGATCAAAATAAGATACAGGTAGATGATGAATCTTATCCTCAATCGCATTACGCACATCAAACATCGTCTTCTGAATCGCATCCGTCATAAAGATAGCCATTAAAAATTGAGATATTGTCTTTACAATATAAATTGTAAATAAGATACATAAAATATGTACCACTTTATCAATTTGAATTGGCTGATTTGATGAAATATCTTTAGCTAATTGGGTAGTAATCATACCTTCTACAGTCGGATTTAAGGCAAAAGTCACTTGGGCTGTAATAACCATTAAAATCCCAAATAACAATTTAAAGCGATATGGCTTTATAAACACAAAAAGATGGGATAAGCATTCACTAAACTTCATTTTCTTAGTTTCTTTCATAATCATCCAACTCCTTTTGTGTCAATTGCGAATGGGCAATTTCTTGATACACACTACAATTCTTTAAAAGTTCTAAATGCGTACCTAATCCAATAATCTTCCCTTCATCTAAGACAATAATCATATCCGAATCTATGATTGTTGAAATTCTTTGGGCAACCACAAAAAAGATCGCATTCTTTACTTCAGGTTTCAATGCCTTTCTTAATGTTGCATCCGTTTTAAAATCTAAAGCACTAAAACTATCATCATAAATATAAAGGGATGGCTTTTTTAAGATGACACGAGCAATCGAAAGCCTTTGTTTCTGTCCACCCGAAATATTGGTTCCATCCTCTGCAATTTCATCTTCATACCCGTGTTCTCTTTTCGAAATAAAATCACTTGCCTGTGCGACAGTTGCCGCATGATGCATTTCTTCATCACTTGCATCAGGTTTTCCAAAACAAATATTCGATTGAATACTTCCCTTAAACATATGCGCCTTTTGTGCAACATAACCAATTTGAGCACGCAAACTCTCCAAATCATACTTACGAATATCGATTCCATTAATTTCAATAGAACCACGACTTACATCATAAAATCGGTTCATCAATTTAACTAATGTACTCTTGCCAGAACCTGTACTGCCAATCACGGCAATTTTTTGTCCTTTATGACATGAAAAGTCAATATTCTTTAAAACAGCTTCTTCTCCATTTGAATAAGAAAAACTAACATCTTTAAAACTTAATGTTTGAATAGAATCCAACTGGATACAATCCTTATCATTGACAATACTTGGCTTTGTATCCAACACTTCCATAATACGCTTAGCCGATACATTGGCTCTAGGATACATCATAAATACCATACAGAAAATCAACACCGACATCATAACGTGGAATAAATATTCAACAAAAGCAACTACATTTCCTAAAGTGATGGCATTTGTGTTTAATAAAGTGCAACTTAAATAATATACAATGACTGTAGCGATATTCATCAAAAAGAAAAAAGATGGTTCTGTACAAGACATCAATTTAAATAATTTTGCACTTTGATCTCGATAGAAATCATTTTCATTAGAGAAACGCTTTTTTTCATAATCCTCTTTATTAAAAGAACGAATTACTCGAATACCTGTAATATTTTCACGCAAAATTTGATTAATGTGATCAATCGACTTTTGTTGGTTCTCACTCAATGGTTCACTCACTTTGGCAACAATGATCACGCCCAAAATAACTACAGGAATCGTAGCTAAAACGACATAAGAAAGTTGTAAAGATATTTTTAAAATCAACATAACAGAGACACACATCATAACCGGTGTTAATAATGCAGATTTTAAGATAACATTTAAAAATAACATAATTTGATAGGCATCATTATTGGTACGTGTAATCATACTGGATACACCAAACTTTTCCATTTCAGCTGCTTAAAAACATCATTACGAATATCACGCGTAATATTTGTGGATATTTTTGAGCAACAATACCCAAGTAGTACGACTCCACTTACTCCTATAACACTAATGAAAGCCATCAAGCCAAAACGACTATATAAATAACCTGTATCATGCGCTTCGATACCATGATCGATCATATCTGAAATGATGGTTGGAATTCCAAGTTCTACAAGTGCAAACCCGAATACACTTATAAAATCCAACAAAAACCATTTCTTATATTTCATTAAATATTTCCATATAAGCTTCATATATTCCCCCCAAAAAAATAAAAGGGGTTCAATAGAACCCCAAATCTAATTATTCACCCAATTTAGTTTTAACTGTTTCTAAAACTTCATCAGCAGTGTCTTTATTTAAGCATTCTTGAGCTAATCCTTGCATTTCTTCATAGCTTAAAGATTTAACAACCTTACGAGCCTTTAAGATTTGAGTAGCACTCATTGAGAATTCATCAAGACCTAAACCTAACAAGATAGGAACTGCATGTGGTTCACCAGCCATGGCACCACACATACCAACCCATTTACCGTGTTCGTGAGCACCTTTAATTGTGTTAGCAACTAAACGTAATACACTTGGGTTGTATGGTTGATACAAGTAAGAAACGTGTTCAGACATACGATCAGCAGCCATTGAGTATTGGATCAAGTCATTTGTACCAATTGAGAAGAAATCTGCATATTTAGCGAATTGATCAGCAAGAACTGCAGCGGCTGGAATTTCAACCATCATACCTACTTCAATACTGTCACTAACTGCAACACCTTCAGCAACTAATTCAGCTTTAACTTCTTCAAAAATAGCTTTTGCGTCACAGAATTCTTTAACTGTAGCAATCATTGGGAACATGATGCAAAGTCTTCCATAAACAGATGCACGGCATAATGCACGTAATTGAGTTTTGAAGATATCTGTTTCTTTTAAGCAAAGACGAATTGCACGATATCCTAAGAATGGGTTCATTTCTTGAGGGAACTCATAGTAAGATAAGTGTTTATCTCCACCAATATCTAATGTACGAACAACAACTTTTTTACCTTGCATACCTTCTAATACTTGTTTGTATGCTTCAAATTGTTCTTCTTCTGTTGGGAAGTGATCTGAATCCATGTATAAGAATTCTGTACGGAACAATCCGACACCTTCACCACCATTAGTTAATACACCTTCAACATCTTTGAATCCACCAATGTTACCAGCAAGTTCAACTTCGTGTCCATCTGTAGTTACTGATTTTTCGTTCTTTAATACTTTTAATTCTTCTTTTTCTTTTGCGTAAGCAGCAGCTTTTTCTTTGTATTTAGCAATTGTAGCTTCATCAGGGTTTACAACAACTTCACCATCTAAAGCATCCAAAGCTAACACATCGCCATTTTTACAAGCATCTAATACACCTGGGCATCCTACAACAGCAGGGATTTCAAGGGAGTTAGCCATAATAGCAGAGTGAGAAGTTTTACCACCGATTTCCGTAGCAAATCCTTTTACATATTCATTTAATTGTGCTGTATCACTTGGTGTTAAGTCATGAGCAACAATAATAGAATCTTCAGAAATAGCTGTTAAATCAGGAATTTCTAATCCTAACAAGTTACATTTCAAACGGAAAGTAACATCCTTAACGTCTGCAGCTCTTTCACGGAAGTAATCGTTATCCATGCTTTCAAACATAGCGACCATGTTATCAGCAACTTGTTCTGTAGCATATTCTGCATTAACAGAATCGTTTTCGATTTGTGAACGAATTTGACCAGCTAATTCTGGGTCTTGTACCATCATCAAATGAGCATCGAAGACAGCTAATTCTTCTTCAGCTAAACGTTTAGAAGCTCTTTCTTTTACTCCTTCAATATCTTTTACTGTTTTTTCCAAAGCAGCATCGAATTTTGAAATTTCTGTTGCGGCATCACAACCTTCTTTTTTTGTGATAACAACATTTGGTGTTTCCAACTTATATGCTTTTGCAACGGATACACCAGCACTTGCAGCAATACCTTTTAACATGATTAATCCTCCTAAATAGATGCGTTATTAACGCTTTCATTCAATCAAAATTTTAACACTATTCTTTTCCTATCGCAAACAAAAAGACATTCTGAAGAATGTCTTAAAGATTATTTATTTTGCATTTTGAACAAAGGAATACTTACAGCCGTTGTTACGATACAGCATAAAATCATTTCAACAACACCTTGTACACCAACTAAGGCAATCACAAACATCAAGGGATTGTTGACATGTAAACCAGCACAGATATTTTGTACATAGCTAGAACTATAGAAGAAGATTACCAACGTTCCCATAAAGAATAACGTATTAAAGAAAGCAGCTAATAATCCACTAATAGCACAATTTAGCTTTTGTGGGAATTTGTTCCATTTCGTTAAACCTTGGAATACTAAACCAGTACATAATCCCATCAAAACACGAGCTACAACACAAACCACAAAACATCCAAATGGGTTGATGGAGAATAATGCTGTTCCCATAGCACTACCACCAGACATAGCATTAAAGAAAGATGTACATCCAAATACTAAGCCAAGAATCAAACCATCAACAGGTCCCATCACAATAGCTCCAATGGCAACGGGAATCGTCAATAAGCTCATTGACAAAGGTCCAATCACAAGGTAACCCAATGGTGTAAATGACATTACAACCACAACCGCGATAAGTAGCGCTAAAGTACTCATTCGCTTTGCATCAAAACTTGATTTGTTCATATTCAATTTTCCTCCTACTCTCGTTTCTTACGAATACGATGTAAATCAATACATTTGGCATAATAGTTTGCTGACTGTCAAACGATCAATCGCAATACGCCGAGGAAAATGATAACACTTATCTGTTAAAAAAACTAGACTTTTTTCCTTCTACACAAATCCAGTCGGTTCCAGGTTTGGTATGAACCCTTACATTGGAAAATCCGGCTTTTTCAAACATCGTTTGATAACCAGCTTCATCCGTAATAAACAGATGATACTTTTCAATATTCTCTAAAGTTTCCTGGGATAATCCAGGTTTAAAATAAGTATCACAAACCATTAAGAAAACACCGTTCTCTTTGAGAACACGTAGTACTTCTTTTAGGTTTTCTTGGGGATCAGGCCAAAAATAAAAACTTTCAACGGTAGTAATTTTATCAAATGTATGATCCGCAAAAGCTAATTGGGCAACATTGCCTTGTTGAATGTCTACTTTTCCAGCCTCTACTAAGGCTTGATTATAGTTCGTAGATTCTGCAACCGATACATCAGAATAATCTACACCATAGACTTTTTGGCAGGTTTTCGCTAATAACGAAATCGTATTTCCTCCACCGCAACCAATATCTAAAGCGCAGTCATTTTCATTTAAATTAAAAAAGGATAATGCCCAGTTTGTCACTTCATTATGTGACTGGTTCATTCTTTCCAGCATTTGATGTCCTTCTTGTCCTTGGGGTTTTGCCGGATTTCCTTTTTGCGTAATTTCATTTTGATTTTGATCTGTCATAAAAACCTCTTTTCCTATCCAGTATTATAAAAAAATTTCCAAAGAAAAACCAGCAAGTGCTGGTTTTGTCTTATTCTGAATGGTGTTGCGCAATAATTTTTTGTGCAATAGGTTCAGGAACTGGATCATAACGATCCATCGTCATCGTATATTTACCAAGCCCTTGCGACATACTACGTAAATCTAGAGAATAACGTAGCATTTCAGCTAATGGAACTTGGGCATCAATGATTTGATCATCTTCTTGTGGTTCCATACCCATGATAGCTCCACGACGTTTGTTTAAATCACCAATAATCGTTCCCGTATAAGCATCTGGAACAACAACACGAACATTCATAATTGGTTCAAGAAGAATTGGATGACATTTACTCATCGCATCTTTGAAAGCTAGATGCGCAGCCATTTTGAAGGCCATTTCGCTTGAATCTACATCGTGATATTTTCCATCCATTAAGGTTGTTTTTAAATGAACCATTTTATAGCCGGCAAGTGGTCCCGATAAACTACATTCACGCAAGCCCGTTTCAACGGCTGGGAAGTATTGTTTTGGAACTGCTCCACCAAATACTTTTTCATCAAAAACAAGTTCTTCGCTATCTTCATTTGGTTCAAAATCCACAAAGACATGTCCAAATTGTCCATGACCACCGGATTGTTTTTTATGGCGTCCTTCACCAGTTGCCTTCTTCGTGATTGTTTCACGATAAGTTACTTTTGGATCTTCGGTCGTTACTCCGACTTTATATTTAGAAGCCAGCTTGCTTAAGATAACATCCAAGTGTTGGTCTCCAATACCATAGATAATCGTTTGTCCGGTTTCTTTGTTGTTAACAACTTTAAAAGTAGGATCTTCTTCTAATAAACGCGATAAACCAGTTGATAATTTATCTTCATCATTTTTGGTTTTAGGGAAAATAGCTTGTCCATACATTGGTTCATCAAAAGTAATTGGATCCGCAATCAACAATTTA
>ENA-ORSS01003432-ORSS01003432.1-human-gut-metagenome-genome-assembly--contig:-NODE-3432-length-12859-cov-3.714620_pt1 | contig 12859 bp, 9 predicted proteins | sample MGYA00241899_ERZ509162 | MGnify/ENA primary metagenome ERZ509162 (study PRJEB26280, sample SAMEA2338641) | human gut metagenome | biome: human gut; feature: human-associated habitat; material: faeces... | reverse complement strand
ATAGGATGTCCCTGCCGTTTTACATTTGACAGTCCTCTGCTTTTCCGCTATAATATATTTTCCATAAAACAACCGGCTTTTTGAGGTGAGTCCTGCGGCTTTCATCGTTTGATGGTGCATAGGACTCCCCTTTTTCATTGTCCAATCTATCAGGAAAGGAAGAACCACCGACCAATATGAACACCATCAAGCGTTATTTTACTCAGCATTTTACACCCTCAGAAGGCAAGCTGCTTTTGCTTATGCTGCTGACTCCCGTCACCGCTTTTTATCTGATGCAGTTTGCTTACAGCGGCAGCCTGCCGTGGGACTACCCTGCGGGCATCCTGCTGGCAAACTATCTTTGCATCGGCGCTGTCCACTTTACCCTGTGCGCTCTGACCAACTACATCGTCCTCTGCTGCTTTTTGACCCACCTGCTGTGCTTTTTATGGGGGACTGCCAACTACTACGTTTCCCTCTTCCGTGGCACTCCCATCCTGCCATGGGACTTCACCGCCTTGGGCACCGCTGCTGCCGTGGCGGACAGCTATCAATTTTCCATCAGCCGTCAGATGGGCATTTCCCTGATTTTACTGGCGCTGCTCTTCCTGCTGCTGCGCCGCCGGATGAAAAGCGGGCGTTTTCGTCCCTCCAAAAACCGTCTGCGGGCAAGGGCTGCCTATCTGTGTGCCATCGTTGCCTGCGCCTATCCGGTTTTGCAGCCCAACGCGCTGGAAACCTTCGGTGTCCGCACCGATGTCTGGGACCAGTCCGGCTCCTACTCCAAAGACGGCGCTCTTGCTGTTTTTCTGCGCAACACCCAATTCATGTCGGTCGAACCGCCGCAGGACCCTTCTGCACAGAACGTCCAGCGGATTGCGCAGCAGGTCGCTCCTGTCGAACCGGCTGTTTCCACCGATACCCGTCCGAACATCATCGCCATCATGAACGAATCCTGGGCAGACTTTGAAAGCTTCGGCAACCTTTCCCTGAGCGAAAGTGTCACCGATTTCATCGACTCGCTGGACAACTGCATCCGTGGACATTGCTACACCTCCGTCTTTGGTGCGGGCACCAGCGCCAGCGAATTTGAATTTCTGACCGGCAACTCGATGGCGTTCCTGCCTTCCGGCAGCATCCCCTACCAGCAGTACATTCTGGAGCCTTCCTCCTCCTTGGCTTCGCTGCTCAAAGAAAACGGCTACCGCACCCTTGCCTTCCACCCGGGCGAGCGCACCTCCTGGCAGCGCAATCAGGCTTACCCGCTGCTGGGCTTCGACCACTTCAAATGCGTGGAGGATATGGACGTTCCCATCACCGAGGAGCATGGCTATGTCAGCGACCAGTCCTCCTTTGAGCAGATTATCTATGAATTTGAGCACAAATCCCCGCAGGAGCGGCTGTTCCTCTTCAATGTGACCATCCAGAACCACGGCAGCTATACGGTGGAAAACTATCCCGCACAGGTACAGCTGACCGACCAACCCGGTCGCTACCCGATGGCAGAGCAGTACCTCACACTGGCAAACAAGACCGACGAATCATTCAAGCTGCTGGTGGACTACTTCAGCCGCCAGCAGCAGCCGACCATCATCCTGATGTTTGGCGACCACCAGCCGTCGGTGGAGCAGGAATTTCTGGACAAGGCATACGGTGTCACCCAGGACCAGATGACGATGGAGCAGTATATGGGACGCTATCAGACTCCCTTCCTGATTTGGGCAAACTACCCGCTGCCGCAGACCGAGCTGCCGGTCAGCAGTCTGAACTTCTTGGGTCAGCACCTGCTGTCCCTTTCCGGCATCCGCAATTCTGTTTACGGCGATTACCTCTCCGGCTTTGAGCAGCAGCTCCCCGCATTTACTTTTGTCGGTTATATGGATGCAGATGGCAAAGCGTACAGCCACCTGGAGAGCAACCGCTACGATTCTCTGATCGAGGACTACCGCGCCTTTGCCTACAACAACCTGTTTGGCGCACAGCAGCGGTGTGGCTCCTTTTTTCAGCCGCCGCAGTAAATGCTGCTGCAAACAAAACCCCTCGGACGACTTTTGTTGTTGTGCAAAGGTCGTCCAAGGGGTTTTCCGTTCTTTTGTTATTTTAAAGTAACGCCGGTGTAGTAGTGGGTCAGGATTTCCTCATAGTCCCAGCCGCGCTGTGCAAAGTAATCGGCGCCCTGCTGGCTCATGCCCACTCCGTGACCATAGCCGTAGGTGATGAAGATAAACTCTCCATCGTCATATTCCACCTCAAACGCCGCCGAAGGAAGCGCAAACTCCATCAGCTCCTCGCGTACCTCGCGACCGCTGAGTCTTCTTCCGCAGACACGGATGGAATCAACATATCTTCCGTTAATGTACTCCTCATCCTCAAACCATTCGTCCGGGTCGCTGTAATCGTATGGGTCCACATCCAGATTCTCCTCGATGTACTGGGCAATCTCCTCCTCCGAGAAGCGTTTGACAGCCCCATACGCTTTCAGGGTGGTGTCGCCGGGACTTTCCACGCTGCGCAGGTAAGGCAGATAGCCTCCCCAGACATTTTCCGAATCGACCGAGTTGCCCGCATTGGAAGCACAGTAGGTGGCATTGATATATTCACCCTGATAGTACAGCGCTTCACCGATTACCTGCTCGACCGCATCCTCGACCTTGGCAGAAACGCTGCTCTTTGCCGGCAGGGATGGGATGGTCCCCTTCTGATTGTTGTAGCGAATGTAGGTGTATGCCGCTACTGCCTGTGCTTTGAGCGCCTCCTCGCGAAAGCTGGCGCCCATCTCCGCCTCTACCACCCGTCCGACGATATTCTGTGCCGAACCTTTGATCGTTTTGCCGTTGACCTTGATGGCAAGGGTATTTTTGCTCAATGCTTTGGAGCTGCTGCTCGAGCTGCTCTGTTCGGAAGATTTGCGCTTGAGGGTAGTGCCCCCGGATTTTTCGCTGCTATCCATCTTTTTCTTGGTGCTGCTCAAACCCATGTAATCCTCCAACTGGCTGTACAGCTGCTCTCTGACATCCTGGCTTGGCTGCTGTTGTACATTCTGTACTTGTATCATCTTGCTTGTTCCTCCTTATATGGTATGGATTAGGAAGCGCTGTGCAGCGCCGCCTTCAGCTGTGTCTCGTCCGGTTTGCTTCCGCCAAACAGCTGGTACCAGACATCGGGATAGAGTGGATTGGGATTCATCACCGCCGCCGAGGTATCCACCGATGCGCTTTCGCCCTTTCTCACCTTTCGTGCAACCACAACAAAGCGCGCATCCTTAAACTCATACGAGCAGGTGGACAGGGTCAGCAGTTGGTCGTCCGAACGGACATCCACCCCGGTGTTGATGATGCTGCGCACCAGCACGCTGTCGATGTAGTCCTGCGTCTGCTGCGCGTCCTGTGCATCGATGAACTCGTGGTAAGGAAAAATCTTCCCATGCTCGGCGTGGGTATTGGTGTAAAAGACCGAAATGATCTTGTACTGACCGTCGTGGTAAACGCTGTTAAAGTCAATCACCGGATGCTCCTGATAAAAGCTCAAGTCGGTGTATCCTTTGAGGATGTTGAACATCTGCCCGTCGGTACGGATGTTGTGTCCATAGACAATGACGTTGGTGCTGGGCTTTTGCAGGTCATCCGACGCATCTACAAACGGAACGGCGTGTTCGCTGTACTCCCCTTCAAAATTCATCCGGTAGTACTTGGTGTTGTCGGTGGTCTGCACCACCGGATAATCCAGCGCAGTGCCGTCGATGCTGATCCAGCCCACCGTGTCGGGATTCAGCTCCCACAAAGCGGCAAAATCCTTGCTGTACCCCGAAGGATAACCGGCAGGTGCAATCAGGGTCGGTGTATCATAGACATCCCGCAAGGTTTGGTAGGCGCTGCGGTTCTGGGCAGACTTAAAGTAGTAGTATCCCAGATAGCTGACCGAACCGGCAAAGACCAGAACAAAGACGGTCAGCAAAGCCTTGACAATCAGCGGTCGTCCCCGCGGTTCGTCCCTTTCGGCAGTTTTCTTTTCCTGCCTGCGGCGCGCTTTTTCCTGTTTGGCAGCCCGCTTTTGTTCCTTCCTGCTCACCGGCTCAGAAGAGGGCTGTGGCTGCCAGCTTTCCTCTTCGTCGTCCTCTTCTTCATACAGGTCGTCATCCCAATCGTCGTCATACGGCAGTTGCTGCATCTGCGGCACGGGTGTTTCGCTGTAGTCCGGCGTTGCCTTTTCCGATGGGTTCATCTGTGCGCCGTCGGTAAAGCTATCGGGATTGTACTTTTTCTGCTGCTTTTTTTCCACCACGCGCAATCCCTTGGTCCCTACGCCCGAAAAGGTGCTGACCCGCCCGCACTCGCTGACCAAATCCTCCAGAAAGCTGTTGCAGCAGCTGCGGGAGAGTTTTTCCTCCTCACGCAATGCAATCAGCCGCAGCACCGGATGGTCCGGCGTGCCGCCCAGGATAGGCAGAAAATTCTGCTGCCAGCGGCGGGTACGCTCGATGTAATCCTCCACCGCCTCCCGCTTGTCCGCGCGGATGGGAATATCCGAGGTGACCGCTCCCGGATAAAAATGGCGGAGCAGAGCGCCAAACAGTCCGTTTGCCACCTGGCGCAGTACCTCCTGTGCCGAGCCGCTGACCAGCGCAACGCAGGTGTTGGGGAAAAACAGGACAAAGCCTGCCTGTCCGCAGCCCGGGTCGCTCAGCGGCAGGGCATCCTGCGGCATCATCGCTCCTTGCAGCAGCCGGTCGTTGGGCATCCTTCCCTGATTTCCCAGATATTTGCGGATGTCCGCAGCCGCCCGCTCATTTTGGTGCAGCGGTTTGTTGAAGCCCTGCGCAAGGATTTCCCTTGCCCGCAGCTGCGGCGCATGGTCGACCAGCAGCACCAGCTGACATCTGCGCACCGAGGCACTGATCTGTTCAATCAAACGGCTGCGGTCGCTGACCCTGACCTCGTCGCTGAAATCAAGACCGAGCAGCTCAAATTCTTCTCTCAGGGTCGGGTTTTGCTGCATCAGCCGGTACAACGAGTAGCCGGTATCAAGCAATAATACCTTGTGGTTCACCAAACCGCCCCTTCCTTGTATCAATCGTCCGAATATTCCCCTTGCAAAACAGGACAAATCCGCCCTTTTACCAGGGGAAATCTGCTTTTTATTATAGAGGAAAGGGGGAGTTTATGCAAGAAAACTTTTGTTAATTTGAAAAATTATCTGAACCTTGTAAAAAAATCCCCCTTCCCTCCTGTTTTGCAGGAAGAAAGGGGGATTTTCTATTGCATTCGCTTTGGATTAGCGTCTTTTTTCTCTAATCTCTTCGCAGATCATCTGAACAAATTCATCCACGCTCATTGCGCCGCCGTCGGTGCCTTTGCGGGTACGAACCGATACGCTGTCGGTTTCTGCTTCCTTCTCGCCGACAACCAGCATATACGGAATCTTCTTGAGCTGCGCTTCACGAATCTTGTAGCCCATCTTCTCCGAGCGCCAATCTGCTTCGACACGGATGCCGGCTGCCTGGAGCTTTTCAAGAACCTTCTGTGCATAGTCGTGATGCTTTTCACTGATTGGAATAATCATTGCCTGTGTTGGCATCAGCCAGGTCGGCAGTGCACCGGCATATTTTTCCAGCAGCAGCGCCAGTGTACGCTCATAGCAGCCGATGGAGGTGCGGTGGATAATGTATGGGAAGTGGTCCTTTCCGTCCTCACCCACATAGGTCATGCCGAATTTCTGTGCCAGCAGCATATCGATCTGGATGGTAATCAGGGTGTCCTCTTTGCCGAATACATTCTTAATCTGAATATCCAGCTTTGGTCCGTAGAAGGCAGCCTCGTCGATACCAACCTTGTAATCCAGACCCAGGTGGTCCAGAATCTTCTTCATTGCTCCCTGTGCTTCTTCCCATTGTTCCGCAGTACCTTCATACTTGTCGGTACGGTTCGGGTCCCACTGGCTGAAGCGGTAGCTGACATCCTCTGCCAGACCCACCGTTTCCAGACAGTATTTTGCCAGCTCCAGACAGCCGCGGAACTCGTCCTCCAGCTGGTCCGGGCGCAGGATCAGGTGACCTTCCGAGATGGTGAACTGACGCACACGAATCAGACCGTGCATCTCACCGGAGTCCTCGTTGCGGAAGAGGGTCGAGGTTTCGCCCAAGCGCATCGGCAGGTCGCGGTAAGAGCGGGCGCGGTTGAGGTAGACCTGATACTGGAACGGGCAGGTCATCGGGCGCAGTGCAAAGCACTCTTTGGTTTCGTCGTGTGGGTCGCCCAGCACAAACATTCCATCCAGGTAGTGATCCCAGTGACCGCTGATCTTGTACAGCTCTCTCTTTGCCATGTACGGGGTTTTGGTCAGCTGGTAGCCACGCTGTGCCTCGGTATCCTCGATCCAGCGCTGAAGCTGCTGGATGACCTTGGCGCCGTTTGGCAGGATAATCGGCAGACCCTGACCGACCACATCGACAGTGGTGAAATATTCCAGCTCACGACCGATCTTGTTGTGGTCGCGGCGGCGGGCTTCCTCCTGCTGCTGCAGGAAGGCATCCAACTCGCTTGCTTTCGGGAATGCCACGCCGTACATACGGCACATACTGTCGCGGGCAGCATCGCCGCGCCAGTATGCGCTGGTTGCCTGTGTCAGCTTGACTGCTTTGATCACGCCGGTGCTCATCAGGTGCGGTCCGGCACACAGGTCGGTAAAGTCGCCCTGTGTATAAACGCTCAGTTCCCAGCCCTTTTCGGCATATTCTTCCAGCAGCTCCAGTTTATAGTCCTGTCCCGCAAAGAGGCTTCTGCCCTCTTCCACGGTGATGATGCGTTTTTCAACCGGGATATTTTCCTTGACAATCTTTTTCATCTCTGCTTCGATTGCACCAAACTGGTCAGGGGTGAACGGTTTTACCCCGCCGATGTCATAGTACCAGCCGCTTTCCAGAGCAGGACCGATACCGAACTTGGCTCCCGGGAACAGATGCTGGATAGCCTGTGCCATCACATGGGCAGCGGTGTGCCAGAATGCCTTTTTTCCGTCCTCGTCATCGAAGGTGCAGATTTCCAGCTGGCAGTCCTCGGTGATTGGGGTGCGCAGGTCAACCGCTTCGCCGTTGATTCTGCCGCAGCAGGCTGCTTTTGCAAGACCTGCGCCCAGCGATTTGGCTACGTCGATGACCGAAACGCCCGACTCAAATTCCTTTACGCTTCCGTCTTTGAGTGTAATGTGAATCATAGAAATATTCCTCCTCTATTTTCTTTCTTCCAGTTTTCGATTTTGTTGCGGGAGATTGTATCTGTTCCTTCTTTTTCTTCGCCGTTCTTCCAAAAAACGGACCACATCAAAAAATTCCGGGTAACGGTAAAACTCCCTGTGTCCTGCCATCTGCTTGAGCTGGCTGACGCTCACCCATTTGATCTGGCTGACCTCTTCGGTCTGCAAAACAGCATCTGCCGTGTCAAAATCCTGTTCGACCACAAAGTTTTCCGACAGCAGCTTGCCGCGCACCTTGCGGTTGAGCTTGTGCACTTGGGAGGGCAGGATGTGGATTCCAATTTCTTCGAGCGGCTCACGGATGCACGCCTGCTGCGAGCTTTCTCCTGCCAGCACACAGCCGCTGTGGGTCGCCCAGGTGCCGGGGAGGTCCTTTTTCAGGTCCGAGCGCTTCTGTATCAGAATCTCGTCTTTGCTGTTGACAATCCACACGTCCACCACCATCACATACTGTCCGTCGGACAGTGGCTCTCCTCTTACAAAGGTTTTGCCGGTGCGGTTTCCGTAGATGTCATAGATGTCGCAGACCTCGTCCGCCTGCTTTTCCCGGATGACGCCGGTATCATGGGTTTGCGTGTCCTCCATCGGCGCTCCCTCCCTCCTTGTCGCGGATTTGCCAAAAAGCATTTAAAAAAACAAAAAAGCTTCATCCCATATCCTGGGATGAAGCAGATTTCATTCGCTCCACGGTTCCACCCGTATTATGCCCTTGCTTTCCAAAGAAAGCGGACATCTCTTTTTCGACCTGTAACGCTGTCGATGCGTCGCATTTGGAGCAGGCTGCCCTTTTCATGCGCTCTCCGGGGTGGTACCGAACGGCGATCCGACGCGGGTGCTTTCAGCTGCATCCTGATGATGCCGCACCTTTCTCTGTTGCGCAAAATCCTGCCTGACGGCTTCCCCTTCTACGATTTGCGGGATGTTCTTTTTTATTTTGCTTTCATGTTACCACCCAAACCCGTAAATGTCAACATAAATTTCTTGACAAGTCTTACTCTAACAGATAAAATAAATATATACCATTCATCTTTTGGAGAAAAGATGACGGTACCCCATGCGACAAAGCGGATTGCGTTCCGCTTTTTTGGCTGCCTGATTTTTTCGATTGCAGCAGAATCCACCCTCTTGCAGAGTTTTTTCTCAAATTGAGATCGAATACACATTTTGAAAAGACCCCTTTTGATGCACGGCGCCTGCGCTGCCTATTTTTGCAGCATACGGCGTGCTGTCTGGAATTTGTTTTCTTTTTATGCCCATTTGTGATTGCAGATAGAAAAAGTCAATATCGAAACACAGGTCAATTCGCTTCTTTCTCCCCCTTGCCGCAGTTTTTACCGGTGCTGTCCGGTCGTTTGGGTCAGGGTGTTTTGAGGAATCACTCTGAGCGTGTCCTTTTTTATTTTGCAAAGAAAAGGATGGGTTCGGATGTTTTGTTGTGTCTTAAAAAATGGGCACCGATTTTCAAAATCACCCCCGGGCGGTGTGTCCGGCTCCGAGCAGATTTTGCTCACAAACGATAGAAGGAGGAATAACAGTTCCATGGACCCGATTTTTACTTATCTTGTCTGCATCCTGATTGCACTGGCAGCAGGCGCAGTGGTCGCATTCCCGCTGGGAATCCAGTACCGCAAAAAGGCGGCGGAAGCCGAGTTTGGCACCGCTGAGGAGGAAGCAAAACGCATCATCAGCGACGCCATCAAGGACGCTGAGGTCAAGAAAAAAGAGGCGCTGGTGGAGGCAAAGGACGAAATCCACAAGCAGCGCACCGAGGCAGAAAAAGAGGTCAAAGAGCGCCGCAACGAGGTGCAGCGTTTAGAGCGCCGCATCCAGCAGAAGGAAGAATCCATCGACCGCAAGATGGACAATCTGGAGAAAAAAGAGGAAACCCTGCAAAATAAAATCAAAGAGGCAGAGGGTCGCCTGAAGGAAGCCAACGAAATCAAAGCCAGCCAGTTTGAAGCGCTGGAAAAAATCTCCGGCTACACCGCAGAGCAGGCAAAGGAATACCTGCTTTCCAATCTGGAGAACGAGCTGGTACACGAAAAGGCGGTTAAAATCAACCTCTATGAACAGAAGTTCAAGGATGAATCCGACCAGAAAGCAAGAGAAATCATCGCAACTGCTATCCAGAAATGTGCCTCCGACTATGTGGGCGAAGTGACCGTATCGGTCGTTCCGCTGCCAAACGATGAGATGAAGGGACGCATCATCGGTCGTGAAGGACGAAACATCCGCACACTGGAAACGCTGACCGGCGTTGACCTGATCATCGACGACACACCGGAAGCAATCACCCTGTCCAGCCACGATGCCGTTAAACGTGAGATTGCCCGCACCGCTCTGGAGCGCCTGATTCAGGACGGAAGAATCCATCCGGCACGCATCGAGGAAACGGTAGAAAAAGCACAGCGTGAAATCGAAAACAAAATCAAGCAGGACGGTGAGCGTGCGGTTCTGGAGACCAACGTTCACGGTATGCACCCGGATATGATCAAGCTGCTGGGTCGCATGAGATACCGTTCCAGCTACGGTCAGAACGTATTGCAGCACTCCATCGAGGTGGCTCATCTGGCAGGCGTAATGGCTGCCGAGCTGGGCGCAGATGTTGCTACTGCCAAACGCGCCGGTCTGATTCACGACATCGGCAAAGCCCTGACCCACGAAATCGAGGGCAGCCATGTCAAGATTGGCGTCGACCTTGCCAGAAAGTACAAGGAAAGCCCGGCTGTCATCCATGCTATTGAAGCACATCACGGCGATGTAGAGCCAAAAACACTGGTTGCCTGCATCGTACAGGCTGCTGACGCCATCAGCGCAGCAAGACCCGGCGCAAGACGTGAAAATCTGGAAAACTACATCAAGCGTCTGGAAAAGCTGGAGGAGATTGCAAACTCCTTTGACGGCGTTGAAAAGTGCTTTGCTGTTCAGGCAGGTCGTGAAATCCGCATCATGGTTCGTCCTGAGGTCATCAGCGACGACCAGATGACCATTATCGCCCGCGACATCGTCAACAAGATTGAATCGGAGATGGAATATCCCGGTCAGATCAAGGTCAACATCATCCGCGAAAGCCGCGCTGTTGATTACGCAAAATAAAAATTCTTCTATTGACCGCTGCCCAAAGGACAGCGGTCAATTTTTTTGATACCGGTCTTGTAAATCAGACATAAAAATTGGCACAGCAGGTTTAATCTGCTGTGCCAATTTTTAAAAAGACAGCGAAAGGAGCCGTCAAATATTTTCCAATTCCTTTTGCTTTTGCAGGGCAATCTCCTGATTTTGCAAAGCTGCCTGCGCATACCAGTACTTTGCCTGCTGCATATCGCGCTGTGTGCCGATTCCGTCCTCATAAAAGGATGCCAGATTGCATTGGGCATCGCGGTCCCCATGCTGTGCGGAACGCTGTGTCCAGTAAAATGCCCGTTCAAAGTCCTGGCAAACCCCCAGCCCTTTCAGATAAAAATATCCAACCTGACATTCTGCCAGCGGATACCCCTGCTTTGCCAGCGCAAGGTGTCCGTCAAAGCATTTATCATACTGCTTGGTGTTCCAGTACACCTCGATCAAACGGTTACATTCTTCCAGTTCGGGAGATGGTTTATAATACCCTGTTGCCATCGCAACCACTTCCTTTCCGTTGCAAAATTTTCGGAATCTGCACCAAAGGAAATTAGTCCTCTTTGAGTTGGTACTGCTCAATCAGCTGCTGCATATGCTCTGCACCGTTGACCAGGATGACCTGATCGTCCACCACCAGGCAAGGGATGCCTGCACGATGCTGCTCTCGCACCTCCTGCATTTCCGGCGCGGTGTCGCGGACCTTCAAAAAGCTCTTGAGTTTACCAACACCTTCGCAGATGTCGACGTACATATACTTAATGTTATTCTCTGAAAGAACCTCTTTCACCGGTGGGCAGCCGCCTCATGTGCCGGTGCCGAACAAAATAATCTTTCTCATAGCACTCTCTCCTTGCTTATCGGTTGATATTGGATAGAAAAAATAGTTCGTTTTCTTTTATTATATAGATTTTATCAATCATTGTAAAGAGGATTTTAAATGGTTTTCCGGCTTCTCCCGCACAAAAACGACCGGCTTTGCTCGACACCGCTGCCGATTCAGAGTATAATGAAAGGGTAACTTTCCTGCTTTTGGCGGGAACAGAGTAAATCTATCGGAAGGGAAGGCTTTTTCCATGAACGAACGACTCAACTCCTTTTACCGGGAGCTAAAAGATAAAAAGGTATCCTTCATCGGTTTGGGACGCAGCCACCGCGAACTGCTGGGAATGTTCGCTGCCAAAGGCGCACAGGTATCGCTGCGCGACAAACGCACCCGCGAGCAGATTGGAGAGGAGGCAGACCGGCTGGAGGCAATGGGCATCCGGCTGCTGCTGGGAGAAAACTATCTGGAGGGACTGTGCAGTGAGGACCTGCTGCTGCGCACACCCGGAATGTACTACTTCCATCCTGCTTTGCAGCAGGCGCGGCAGGCAGGCGTGGCGGTCACCAGCGAGATGGAGCTGTTTTTCGACCTGTGTCCCTGCAAAATCTATGCGGTCACCGGCTCGGACGGCAAGACGACCACCACCTCGGTGATTGCAGAACTGCTGAAAAAACAGGGCGCCTACAGCCGTCTGTACACGGTCCAGAAGCAGCTGGAAACGCTGGAAACGGAGGATGCCTGATATGAACGAACCCAAGCATCGCAGCCCCTTTGTCCTTGTGGGCCGCCTCATCGTGCTGGTCAAGCCCATGCTGCCCATCATGCTGGCGGCCATCGTCATGGGCGTGGCGGGGCACTTCTGCGCCACCTTCATCACCATCTTTAGCGGCTTTGGCATCCTGCGGGCGCTGGAACTTGCCAGCCCGCTGCGCTCGGTGGGCGTTGCCTTTGCCTGCATTCTGGTATTTGCCCTGCTGCGCGGCATCCTGCGCTATGCAGAGCAGGCTTCCAACCACTATATCGCTTTCAAGCTGCTGGCCCTCATCCGGGATAAGGTGTTCGGCGCGCTCCGCCGCCTGACCCCCGCCAAGCTGGAAGGCCGTGACCGCGGCGGTGGTTCCGCTGCCATAGTCTCCATCGACGCTGCCGGTATAATACCCCAGCGTCTTCAGGTTCTGCTGCAGGGACCGGACCGCGCTGCCGGTGTTGCCCTCCCTGAGCGATCCAAGGTGGCCGACCACGCTGGAAGCCTTTTTCGCCGACTCGGAATACAGCTTGGTCAGCGTCGTGGGTCCGGCGATGCCGTCGGCATAGATGGAGTTGCGCTCCTGGAAAGCAATGACCGCAGCCTGCGTGGTTTCGGCGAACTCGCCGTCAGCGGTTCCGCTGAGATAGCCCAGCACGATCAGGCGATTCTGCAGGATCTTGACCTGGCTGCCCGAGGAGCCCAGCTGCAGATAGATATCCGTCTTGCCGTTGGTATAGGACGAACTGGTAGAGGAGCTGCTGCTGGAAGAGCTGCCGCCGGAAGCGGAGGAAGCCCCCGCTGTGCCGGAAAACCCGCGCCATCCCAAAAAGAAAAAGGCCGGCCCGGCCCTGCGCTGCATCGGCGTGTGGGGCACTTCGGGCCGGGAATACCGGGCAGATGCCGTACTGGTGGCCACCGGCGGCGCGAGCTACCCCCCC
>ENA-ORSS01003420-ORSS01003420.1-human-gut-metagenome-genome-assembly--contig:-NODE-3420-length-12876-cov-2.634896_pt1 | contig 12876 bp, 9 predicted proteins | sample MGYA00241899_ERZ509162 | MGnify/ENA primary metagenome ERZ509162 (study PRJEB26280, sample SAMEA2338641) | human gut metagenome | biome: human gut; feature: human-associated habitat; material: faeces... | reverse complement strand
CCTGCCGTAGAAGAATTTGTAAAAGACAAACTGCCACAGGGCGGCTGCATCGGTTTTGACGGAAGAACCGTAAACGGTGCCTGGGGTGAAAAGTTTGTGGCAATCGCAGAGGAAAAGAAAGGTTCTCTTTTTGTAGGGGAAGATCTGATCAATCTGATCTGGACAGACAGACCGGAGTTATCCAAAGCTCCATTATTTATACTGGAAGAAAAATATTCCGGAAAGAGCACTGCAGAGAAGATCAAAGATGTGCGTGCAAAGATGGCAGAGGAAGGTGCAGATGTCCACATTCTCACGAGCCTTTGCGATATTGCATGGCTTTTGAATATCCGTGGCGGTGATATTCAGAGCGTTCCGGTAGTATTGTCCTATCTTGTTCTGACCAGGGATCAGTGTATCTGGTTTTTACAGGAAGAAGTGGTGGATGATACCATCCGCGCTTATCTGAAGGAAAATCATATCGAGACAAGACCATACGATGATATTTACACTTATGTTCCGACCATTCCGGAGAGTGCCGTGGTTCTGATGAACAAGAGCAGTGTCAATTATCGTATCTGCAGTGAATTAAATAAGAACATTCAGGTTATAAATAAACCCAACCCTACCGAGTTGATGAAGGCAGTCAAGAATCCGGTTGAGGTGGATAACACCCGCCTTGCACATGTCAAAGACGGTGTGGCAGTGACAAAGTTCATGTACTGGCTGAAAACAAATATCGGCAAAATCCCAATGACAGAGATTTCTGCGTCCGATTATCTGGAGGCAAGAAGAAGAGAGCAGGAGAACTTTATTGATTTAAGCTTTACGACCATCAGTGCCTACGGTGCAAATGCAGCGATGATGCACTATTCTGCAACACCGGAATCCAATACCGAATTAAAACCGGAAGGCTTTTTACTGGTAGACTCCGGCGGACATTATTATGAGGGAACAACCGATATCACGAGAACTTTTGTGTTAGGAACGATCAGTGATGAGATGAAACAGCATTTCACAGCAGTATGCCGTTCCAATATGAAGCTTGCCAATGCAAAGTTTTTATATGGTGCATGCGGTCTGAATCTGGATATTCTCGCACGTGGTCCACTGTGGGATATGGGGATTGACTACAAATGCGGTACGGGACACGGCGTCGGTTATATCTTAAACGTGCATGAAGGACCAAACGGCTTCCGCTGGAAGATCGTGCCGGAACGCCATGACAGCGGTGTGCTGGAAGAGGGTATGATCACAACCGATGAACCGGGTGTATATCTGGAAGGAAAGTATGGTATCCGCACGGAGAATGAACTGGTCTGCCGCAAAGCAGAGAAGAATGAATATGGTCAGTTTATGGAATTTGAGAACATCACTTACGCACCGATCGATCTGGATGGAATCGATCCGGAGCAGATGAGCCCACGTGAGAAGCAGATGTTAAATGATTATCATAAGAAGGTATATGAAGTGCTCTCTCCTTACATGACAGAGGAAGAGAACGAATGGCTGAAGAAGTATACCCGCGCAATTTAATTTGTCACAGGATGGGACTGCCGCATGCGGCAGCCCCTTTACTGCTTTTTTATGAGCAGTGAAAAAATAAGAAGGAGACACAAAGTTTATGAGTGAAAAGCTGGTACTGATCGATGGACACAGCATTTTAAACCGGGCATTTTTCGGAATCCCGGATCTGACGAATTCCGAGGGACTTCATACCAATGCGGTCTATGGATTTTTAAATATTTTATTTAAGATTTTAGAGGAGGAACAGCCAAACTATCTGACGGTTGCCTTTGATGTATCACAGCCAACTTTTCGTCATAAGATGTATGCAGAATACAAGGGAACCAGAAAGCCGATGGCGGAGGAACTTCGCGAACAGGTGCCTCTGATGAAGGAAATGTTAAAGGCCATGGGTGTGACCATCGTGGAAAAAGGTGGTTATGAGGCGGATGATATTTTGGGAACCATTGCAAAACGCAGCGAAGCAGAAGGACTTGAAGTATCCGTTGTGTCAGGGGACAGGGATTTATTGCAGCTTGCTACTGATCATATTAAAATCCGTATTCCGAAAACAAAGCGCACCGGAACCGAGATTGAGGATTATAATACGAAGGAAGTTTTAGAAAAATATCAGGTGACACCGATCGAGTTTATTGATGTGAAAGCACTGATGGGAGATACTTCGGATAATATCCCGGGCGTTCCGGGAATCGGGGAAAAGACAGCAACAGCACTCATTGCGCAGTACGGCAGCATTGAAAACTGTTATGCGCATGTGGATGAGATCAAACCACCGCGGGCAAGCAAGAATTTAAAGGAAAATTATGAGCTTGCACAGATGAGTAAGACATTAGCGACAATCGAGATCCATGCAGATATTGACTATGATCTGCAGAGTGCAAGATTAGAGCAGATCAAAGATCTGTATACAGAGGAAGCATATCTTTTGTGCAAACGTCTGGAGTTTAAGAATATGCTTGGCAGATTTGAGGTGGATGCACCAAAGAATCAGGCGGAAGAACATTTTAAGCTTGTGACAGAGAAGAAAGAAGCCGAAAAGATTTTTGCAAAGATCAAAGGCATAGAATGTGCATTTCAGATCATTCCGATGGAGGAAAAAAAGGATGCGAACATGGATGCTGGTGGGCAGATGAATCTTTTTGCAACACCACAGACGAAGGAGTTCCTTGGAATGGCAGTCTGCTTTGGGGAGGAGGATACCTATTTTTTCAGGGCAGGCGAAGAACTGACAAGCGGTGTGTTATTAGACCTTCTCACACATTCTGCGGCGGCAGGATATATGACACTGGATTTAAAACCGCAGCTAGGACTGCTCCATATGATCGAGCAGAAAGAAAACGGATGTCTCAATCAGAAAAATATTTTTGATAACGTCATTGCAGCATACCTGCTGAATCCGTTAAAAAATGAATATCCGTATGAAGACATCGCAAAGGATTACAGCAGCCTTATGATCCCATCAAGAGTGGATCTGCTTGGAAAGTTAAGCTATGATTTGGCAATGGATGAGAAACCGGAAGAATTTTTAAAGACAGTCTGCTTTATGGCATACACTGCATTTGCCAGCAAAAAGGCAATGATGGAAGATCTGAAAGCGGCCGGAATGGAACATCTCTATGAAACTATTGAGATGCCGTTAGTGTTTACGCTTGCAGACATGGAACACACAGGAATTGCCATTGATGCAGCCAATCTGAAAGAGTACGGGGAGAAACTTGCAGTCCGGATTGCAGAGTTGGAAACCCGGATTTATAAGGAAGCAGGGGAAGAATTTAATATCAATTCTCCAAAACAGTTAGGCGTGATCCTGTTTGAAAAACTGGAAATGCCTTACGGAAAGAAGACAAAGACCGGATATTCGACAGCCGCAGATGTGTTAGACAAACTTGCACCAGAGTATCCAATTGTTGCAGATATTTTGGAATACCGCCAGCTTACCAAGTTAAAATCCACTTATGCAGATGGACTTGCCAATTATATTAAGGAGGATGGAAGAATCCATACTTCCTTTAACCAGACGATCACGGTTACCGGAAGGCTGAGTAGTACAGAGCCGAATCTCCAGAATATCCCGATGAGGATTGAACTTGGCAGATTGATACGAAAAGCATTTTTACCGGCAAAGGGATGTGTGTTCATGGACGCCGATTATTCGCAGATCGAGCTTCGTGTGTTAGCGCACATGTCCGGGGATGAAAAACTGATCGAGGCGTACAGAGAGGCACAGGATATCCACAGAATCACTGCATCACAGGTATTCCACATTCCATTTGATGAGGTGACAGATTTACAGCGAAGAAATGCCAAAGCGGTAAACTTTGGAATCGTATATGGAATCAGTTCCTTTGGATTAAGCCAGGATTTAAGTATCAGTAAAAAAGAGGCAGCAGAGTATATCGAACGGTATTTTGAAACATATCCAAAGATCAAGACATTTTTAGACGGACTTGTGGAGGATGCCAAAAAGAACGGATACGTGACAACCATGTTTGGAAGAAGGCGTCCGGTTCCGGAACTTTCCAGCAGTAACTTTATGCAGCGTTCTTTTGGAGAGCGTGTGGCAATGAATGCGCCAATTCAGGGAACTGCCGCAGACATTATCAAGATCGCTATGATACGTGTGCATGACAGACTGTTGGAGGAACATTTAAAGTCAAGACTGATCATCACGGTGCACGATGAACTTTTGATCGAGACAGCAGAGGATGAGATCGACAGAGTAAAAGAGATACTGACAGAAGGTATGCAGCATGCAGCAGATCTGAAGGTGGCTCTGGCAATTGACCTTCACACCGGAAAGAACTGGTACGAGGCAAAATAGCTTTGTGTCAGAAATGGACAGTACGAAAGAAGATAAAGGTGGACGGAAAATATGAAATTTATAGGGATCACAGGTGGTGTAGGAGCCGGAAAATCAGCAGTTTTAGATTATCTGGCAACGAAACCTGGTGTGCGTGTCATGCTGGCGGATGAGATTGCACATGAACTTATGGAACCGGGAACGGACTGTTATGAGCAGATCAGACAGGCTTTTCCGGAGCATGATATTTATAAGGAAGATGGACATTTTGACCGGATAAAACTGGCGAAGGTGATCTTTTCAGACGAGAACAAGCGTGCCGGGATGAATGGAATCGTACATCCGGCAGTGAAAGCATATGTGATAGCAGAAGCGAAAAGAGAGAGACAGGAAGGAACGCTTGCACTGCTTGTTTTGGAAGCGGCACTTTTAATTGAAGAACATTATGATGAAATCTGTGATGAACTCTGGTATATTTATACCAGAGAGGAAATCCGCGAGGCAAGACTGATGGAATCCCGTGGGTATTCCAGAGAGAAGGTACAGCAGATTTTTTCGAGTCAGTTGAAGGAAGCAGAGTACCGGAAACATTGCAGTGTTGTGATCGACAACAATGAAGGGTTAGAGGAAATGCAGAGACAGATTGATGCGGCAGTGTGCGCTATCTGATGGATTTTGCAGACAATTGGAACGGATCAGGGAATTACAAAGAAAAGGTAAGTGAGAGGACACTACAGATGAATGAAACACAGACATTCGAACAGCCATATGTATTTGGACTGGACATTGGAACACGAAATGTAGTAGGTACGGTTGGATATAAGGAAGGAAATGAATTTATCGTTGTGGCACAGTATGTCATGCAGCATGAGACAAGGGCGATGATCGATGGACAGATTCATGACATTGGCCGTGTGGGCAAAGTGATCCAGACGGTAAAAGAGGAATTGGAGAAACAGATTGAATGTCCGCTGACAGAAGTATGTATCGCAGCAGCCGGTCGTGTGTTAAAAACAGTAACGACAAATGTAGAATATGAATATCCGGAAGAGACCGTTGTTACGAAGGAAGATATCCATACACTGGATCTGCTTGGAATTGAAAAGGCACAGTCCCTATTAAAAGAGAAAAATGACACAAGATACAAGTTTTACTGCGTGGGATATTCTGTTGTGAAATACTATCTGAATGAGGAGGTTTATTCCAACATCGAAGGACATAAGGCAGAGGTCATCAGTGAGGATATCATCGTGACATTTTTGCCGGAGGATGTTGTGGACGGACTGTATTCTGCAGTGGCGCAGGCAGGTCTTGAAGTTGCCAATATGACATTGGAGCCTATTGCAGCGATTGACGTTGCCATCCCGGAATCGTTCCGTATGCTGAATATCGCGTTAGTCGATGTCGGAGCCGGAACATCGGATATTTCCGTCACGAAAGATGGAAGTATCATTGCCTATGGCATGATTCCACTCGCCGGAGATGAACTGACAGAACTGATCGTACAGCATTATCTGGTCGATTTCCAGACCGCAGAGCGTATCAAGCTTGCAAGTACGACCGGGGAAATGATCACATACAAAGATATCATGATGATCGAGCACTCCATTCCTGCGAAGGAAGTATGGGAACTCATAGAGCCTGTAACAGATAAAATGACGACCGCAGTGGCGGAGAAAATCAAAGAGGTAAATGGCGGACAGACTGTCAGTGCTACATTTGTCGTTGGTGGAGGCGGAAAAATCCACGGTTACACCGAGATGCTGGCAGATAAACTTGGACTTCCACAGGAGCGTGTTGCTCTCCGCGGTGAGGAAGTACTGCAGGAAGTAACCTTTGAACAGCCGGATATCGAAAAAGATCCGCTCATCGTAACTCCGATCGGTATCTGTCTGAATTATTATGACCAGAAAAACAGTTTTATCATGGTACATTTGAACGGCGAACGGATTAAGATGTATGACAACAATAAGCTTCTGATCATGGATGCCGCATTACAGGGGGGAGTAGCCAATGAAGATCTGTTTCCAAAACGTGGAAAAGAAGTGAACTATACCGTCAATGGTGTGGCAAAAGTGGAGAGGGGTCTGCCAGGGGAATCTGCTGTGATCACTATGAATGGAAAACCGGCAGGCATCAATACTAAGTTAGAACCGAATTCAGAGATCGAGATCTGCCCATCCACTGCGGGAGCGGATGCCATGATCACCATCGAGCAGTTAGAGGAGTACCATACATCCACCATAACATTTATTGTCAACGGCAGGAAAATCGTATGCCCGCGTTTTGTTGAGGTAAATGGTAAATTAGAACCAGCCTCTTACCTGATCAAAGAGGGAGACGAAATTGAGACGAGGGCTTATTATACCGTCGAGCAGATCGCAGAATTTATGGATGTGGAGATCGACACGGAAAAAGAGATTATTGTGAATAACCGGGTGGTCGACCTGAATTATTTTGTCTATGAGAACTTTAATATTGAGTGGACGATCCTGTCCTTCCGCACACATGTGTCTGATACAATAGAGGAGATGGCCGCTGAAGGCATTGAAGAAACAGCAGATACGGCAGAGGCACCGGAGGAGAATGTTTCAGACAGCGGAACGGCAGGGGAGACAGAAGACAGCGTACCAGCGGATGATGCATCTGTGACAACGGATGAAGAAACGCAGACGGCGGAGGAAAGTCCGGCAGATAACGAAACTTCGGAGGAAGCCAAAGAGAAGGAAACGCATTCTGTGGAAGTTATCATCAATGGCACACCGGTCACGCTGACAGGAAGAGAGTCCTATATGTTTGTGGATCTCTTTGAATTTTACGAATTTGACCTTTCTGCCTCTGCAGGAAGAGCGATCATTACAAAATTAAATGGCCAGAATGCACAGTACACCGCAGAATTAAAAGATGGTGATGTGATCGAACTGGCTTGGAAAGAGAAATAGATTTATGGAATTATGCAGTATTGCAAGCGGAAGCAGCGGAAATTGTATCTGTGTCGGCTCAGATGACTGTCATGTGCTGATCGATGCGGGAATCAGTGGAAAAAGGATTGAGAACGGTTTAAACAGTATTGATCTAAAGACTGCAGATATGCAGGGAATCCTCATCACACATGAGCATATCGACCATATCGCAGGACTCGGAGTGATTGCAAGAAGATATGGCATTCCGATGTATGCAACAGGGGAAACCGTTGATGCTATTTTACATACAAAAACCGTTGGAAAAATAGACGAGGCACTTTTTCAGGTGATCGAGTCGGAAAGGGAGTTTACAATCGGTGATCTTACGATCGAACCGGTGTCCATCTCCCATGATGCGGCAGATCCGGTTGCTTACAAGATCAGACAGCAGGAAAAGAACGTGGCAGTTATGACGGACCTTGGAACTTATGATGACCATATTGTGGAGAAGCTGCAGAATGTGGACGTGCTGCTCTTAGAAGCCAACCATGACGTGCGCATGCTTCAGGCAGGAGCATATCCATATCCTCTGAAACAGCGTATCCTTGGGGATAAAGGACATTTGTCGAACGAGCGGAGTGGACAATTGTTAGGAAAAGTGCTCCACGATCATTTGAAACATATCGTGTTAGGACATCTGAGCAAAGAAAATAATTATCCGGAGCTTGCCTATGAGACGGTGCGTCTGGAAGTGGAGCTGGGAGATAACCCTTATAAGGGCGATGATTTCCCAATGTTTGTGGCGAAGCGCGACGAAGTATCGCAAAAAATAGTATTCTAATAACATTTATTAGATGATTTAATAAATAAAAAGAGCTTAAGTAGTGGAAATAATAAAAAGAGTATGCTAATATGGAACATAATTAAAATTTATCTTGGTAACGTGAGAAAAATCTGACGGAACCGGGCAGAATACAGTGAGGAGGCATGAACCATGGAACATAATGCAAATAAAACCATTATTACAGTAGTAGGAAAAGATACAGTAGGTATCATTGCAAAAGTCTGTACTTATCTGTCAGAAAATGGAGTAAATGTTTTAGATATTTCCCAGACCATCGTATCTGGATACTTCAATATGATGATGATCGTTGACATGACAAAAGCTGCAAAAAGTTTTGCAGACTGCCAGAAAGATCTGGACGTATTGGGCGAGGAGATCGGCGTATCAATCAAGTGCCAGAAAGCAGAGATCTTCGATATGATGCACAGAATCTAGGGAGGAAAGCGATAAATGATTAATTTCTTTGAGGTAAATGAGACAAACAAAATGGTCGAGCAGGAAAACCTTGATGTCCGTACCATTACCATTGGTATCAGTCTCTTAGAGTGTATTGATTCCAATCTGGATAAATTAAATGAAAATATTTATAACCGTATCACAACTGTTGCAAAGGATCTTGCCGCAGTAGGTGAGAAGATTGAGCATGAATTTGGAATTCCGATCGTGAACAAGCGAATCTCCGTGACACCGATCGCATTGGTAGGTGGTTCTGCATGTAAGACACCGGAAGATTTTGCGACGATCGCCGATACCTTAGACCGTGCCGCTGAAAAAGTGGGAGCAAACTTAATCGGCGGATATTCTGCATTGGTTTCCAAGGGAATGACAACTGCAGATGAGATGCTGATCCGCTCCATTCCGATGGCACTTGGCAGAACAAACCGCGTGTGCAGTTCTGTCAATCTTGCGTCCACCAAAACAGGTATCAATATGGACGCAGTCAAATTAATGGGTGAGATTTTATTAGAGGTGGCGGAACAGTCAAAAGACCGTGATTCCGTGGACTGTATGAAGCTTGTCGTATTCTGCAATGCGCCGGATGATAATCCGTTTATGGCAGGAGCTTTCCATGGCGTGACAGAGGCGGATGCGATCATCAATGTCGGAGTCAGTGGACCGGGCGTTGTTAAGACAGCTCTTGAAAAAGTGCGCGGCGAGAATTTTGAAGTGCTCTGCGAGACGATCAAAAAGACAGCGTTTAAAGTAACACGTGTCGGACAGCTTGTCGCACAGGAGGCATCAAGACTTTTAAATATTCCATTTGGTATCGTCGATCTGTCTCTGGCACCAACACCGGCAATCGGTGACAGTGTTGCCGACATTTTAGAGGAAATCGGTTTACAGAGAGCCGGTGCGCCGGGTACAACTGCGGCACTTGCCCTGTTAAATGACCAGGTAAAGAAGGGTGGCGTTATGGCATCTTCTTATGTCGGCGGATTAAGTGGTGCATTTATTCCGGTCAGCGAAGATCAGGGGATGATTGATGCAGTGCTTGACGGTTCTTTATGCATTGAAAAGCTGGAGGCGATGACCTGCGTATGTTCTGTAGGACTGGATATGATTGCAATTCCGGGAGATACAAAGGCAACAACGATTTCAGGTATTATTGCAGATGAAGCGGCAATTGGTATGGTAAACCAGAAGACGACTGCGGTCCGTGTGATTCCGGTTGTTGGAAAAGGTGTCGGAGAAACCGTTGAATTCGGCGGTTTATTAGGTTATGCGCCAATTATGCCGGTTAATCAGTTTGACTGTTCCGCATTTGTGAACAGACAGGGTAGAATCCCGGCTCCAATTCACAGCTTTAAAAACTAAATGATTTAACAGATGACAGGCTGCAGGAAAAAACAGTTGGGGATGCGTTCTGACCATAGTTTTTTCGGCAGCCTTTCTGTAAAAATGCAAAGACCGCAAAGAAATGCCGATTATGGCATGGATGAAAAGACAGTGGGCAGGAAAATGCCGGCATTTATATACAGATAAGGTGGAACAGGTTATGAAATTGACAGAAATTTATCAAAATAAAAAGACGGTACTTTCATTTGAAATATTTCCGCCGAAAAAGGAAGAAGAATTAAAAAATATAGACCGCACATTGGAAGCACTGTGCGAGGTACAGCCGGATTTTATCAGCGTGACCTTTGGTGCGGGCGGAAGTGCCAATAAAAATAAAACAATAGAACTGGCAAAGAAAATCAAAGAGGATTATCATATTGAGCCGGTCGTTCATCTGACCTGCCTTTGCTATGACAGACAGGAAATTGACGAATTTGCAAGACAGTTACAGGCAGAGGGCATTGAAAATATTCTTGCACTGCGTGGTGACAGAAATCCTGATATTCCCGAAAAGGAAGATTTTAAACATGCGTCAGATTTGATTACATATATGAAGGAAAAGGGCGATTTCTGCGTTGCAGGAGCGTGTTATCCGGAAGACCATCCGGAGTCGGAAAGTCATATGCAGGAATTAAAAGCTTTAAAAACAAAGGTCGATGCAGGGGCAGAACTATTGCTTTCCCAGCTCTTTTTTGACAACCACCTGTTTTATGATTTTGCTTCCGATTGTAAAAATAACGGGATTACCGTGCCGGTGACACCGGGCATTATGCCGGTTACCAGTGCCGCACAGATTCAGCGCATGGTGAAAATGTGCGGGGCGACTCTGCCGGATTCCCTGCAAAAAATCGTGGAACGCTATGCCGATAATAAACCGGCAATGATGGAAGCGGGTATTTATTATGCGGTGAACCAGATTTTGGATTTGCTGGCAAATGATATGCATGGAATCCATTTGTATACAATGAACAATCCTGAAGTGGCGAAGAAAATCTGTGCAGGAATCCAGCATTTGATTTAGGAAAGGCATAGAAGTATGCAGGAATTTAAAAATATTACACATACATTTGAACCGGTTTTCGATGAGAATTCAAAGATTTTGATTTTGGGAACATTTCCTTCTGTAAAATCCAGAGAAAATCATTTTTATTACGGACATCCGCAGAACCGCTTCTGGAAAGTGATGGCGGCAGTCATGGATTCGACCCAGCCGCAAACGATTGAAGAAAAAAAGAATTTTCTTTTGGAAAATCATATTGCGGTCTGGGATGTGATTCACAGCTGCAGCATTGAAGGTTCGTCAGACAGCAGTATCACAGATGTTGTGCCGAATGATTTTACGGAGCTTTTTGCACGTACACACCTTTTGGCGGTAGCTGCAAACGGTACAAAGGCATATGAACTGTATCAGAAATACGTATATCCGGTTACAAAGCGGCGAATTATAAAAATGCCGTCAACCAGCCCGGCCAATGCGGCTTGGAATCTTGCCCGGCTGACGGCGGCTTACCGGGAATTATTTGAAAAAATCTGTGATGGCAGATGAGAAACCGCCTTCGAGAATTTCTCATCGACCCTTTGAAACAGACTGCTTAGAAACGGGGATTAATATAAATTTTTTGATGAAATTCATCGGGAATTATTGTGCCGAATTTCCGGAAAACAGCCAGATTATAAATATTGGTACTAAAAATATCATCACCAAGCAGCGCTTTTGAAGCGGCGGTTTTGGTAATCAGCGGGACAGGGCAGCTTTTCTTGATACAAGAAAGGTAATCCTGTCCTTTTTTATCAAATCCCAGAATGCGCACATAAGGCAGTGTGCGGTATCTTTCCGGCATACCGGCATCAATATTTAATACAATGTGCATCAGACAGCGGCAGACACGGGAATACGTATACTGACGGCTCTTTACCTTCAAAACCAGTTGTGAAAAAGTGTCAGAAGGTGCATGCAAACTGATAATGCGGCTTGCAAGCTCCGGCGTGATGTCGGCATAACCGCACAGCGCCCGGATGCAGTCGTCTTTAGCCGGATTTTTCATAAAGATTTCAGCCAGTTTGTACTGCAAAAATGTGGTAAAATCATCTAAAACAACCGGCATATATTGATTGTGGCCGGCATGGAGTGATTCAAGCATCGGCTGTGGGAGTGCCTGCGTTAAAGAATCCTGCATTGCATTATCCGATATTGTAAACTGCTTTCGGATAGCCGAGGCACTTGAAAATGCGGCACTTCCGGACAGTGTTTCTTTGTGATAGCCGTCTCCGGCGCGCTTTAGGGTAAAAGGTGTAATAGGGCTGTGATGTTTTTGCAGGGCTTTTAAATACTCAATGCCTAAAATATTATTGGGATTTGCCAGCAGTTCCAACAGCTCCTCATGAGGAAGAAGAGCCAAAGCATTACCGGCAGAAGCGCGATGTCCTGACACTTTAAGACAGTGTATCAGGGCTTCCTGCCGTGCCTGTGGAAATGTTTTTCCGGTGGCAAGTGCATTTTTTAAAGCCTGTCTGTAATCGTCCGGTTCACGTACAAGAATATCAGCAGCTGCCTGCAGAGGTGTAAGTTCACCACATTCACTGCCAAATACCAATGACGAAACAGCAAGGGCATCACAGACCTGAACTGCGCCGTCTGCAAAAAATTCTGCACTGGACAGTGCATAAAAGGATGGCAGTTCAACAACGAGATTCACACCACAGTCAACAGCGGCGCGGCAGCGGGCATATTTATGAATCATGGCAGGTTCGCCGCGCTGTACAAAATTTCCGCTCATGACGGCGATACACACATCTGTCTGTGTCATTTTTACGGCTTCCCGAAGATGATATAGATGTCCGTTGTGAAAAGGGTTGTATTCCGTAATCAGTCCGACCGCTTTCATAAAAATCTCCAATCCGGGCAAATGCCCTGTGTTTGTAGTATCTGAGTTGCTGTACTAAAAAAGATATTGGGGCGGGTCACAAGGCCTAAACCCACTTATGAG
>ENA-ORSS01003413-ORSS01003413.1-human-gut-metagenome-genome-assembly--contig:-NODE-3413-length-12913-cov-3.064396_pt1 | contig 12913 bp, 6 predicted proteins | sample MGYA00241899_ERZ509162 | MGnify/ENA primary metagenome ERZ509162 (study PRJEB26280, sample SAMEA2338641) | human gut metagenome | biome: human gut; feature: human-associated habitat; material: faeces... | reverse complement strand
CCGTAGCTCGCCAGAACGAAGTCGCCGATGAACACTGGCACCTGCTTGCCGTTGACGGGGTTGATGGCGTAGACGCCCTCCAGACGGCAGCCGGACTTGGTTTTGTTCAGCTCCGTGCGGTCCATGTCGCTCTTCTTCACAGACTCGTCGATGTACGATTGAACCGCTTCCTTGTTCTGCACCCGATCCATCAGGCTCTGCACGATCTTGCCGTCGGGGGCAAGCACCATGAAGGTAATGCCGTAAATCGTCTCGATACAGGTGGTGTAGATGGAGAATTCACCGCCGCCCACCAGCTGGAAATCCACCTCCACACCGGTGGATTTGCCGATCCAGTTGCGCTGGATCTCCTTGAGCGAGTCGCTCCATTCGAGCCCCTCCAGCCCGTCGAGCATCCGCTGGGCGTAGGCCGTTACGCGGAGCAGCCATTGCTTCATGCGCTTTTGCTCCACGGGATAGCCTCCGCGCACCGACAGTCCGTCGCGCACCTCGTCGTTGGCCAGCACCGTGCCCAGCTTCGGACACCAGTTCACCATCGTGTCGGCTCTGTAGGCCAGACGGTAGTTTTGCAGCACCTGCTCGCGCCGCACCCGTTCGCTCGGCACATTCCGCTCGGCGCATTGAACGAAATGCGTCAACTCGCGCAAAAACCATCCGCTCGGCGGCAGATTGATTCCGCAGGGCACCTTGATCTCGTCTTCCACGTCGAATCGGGTCACCTGCCCATCCGCGCCGTAGCCGGTCAGCCCCTTGTCGTCGCAGACGACCATGCCGTGTTCAAAATACACGCGCCATCTGGCGGTAAACGGTATGCAGGCGTTGAACCATGCCGCCTCCGCGCTGACCGTCATGCCGTTTTGATACCCGTAGCGCATCCGATACTGATCGCAGATCTCGCTGTCCTTTCGGCGGCAGGCCGTGTAATCCACGCTGTCCGGTTTCCCGAATACGCTGACAATCACATCCAGATCATGCACGTGCAGATCGAACGGCAAAAGGCCGCTCTTGTCCCGGTCGAACAGCCAATTTCCCTCGCTCCATGCCGGCCGCTGGGACAGCCGCTCAAAGCAGGCGTCCAGCGGCTGTCCGTAAAGCCGCTCGTCCACGATGCGGTGGAGCTGCTCCACCTCGCGCGTAAACTGCAAAACCTGCGCCACATAGAGCTGCACGCCGTTCGCCTGCGCGGCGTCAAACATCTCCTGCGCATCCTTCACGTGCAGCGCAATCGGCTTTTCGCAGATCACCGGCTTTTTGCAGGCCAGCGCCTCCAGCACAATCGCCTTGTGCAGGTAGGTCGGCACGCACACGTCAAACAGATCGATCTGTTCCCGGCGATTCGCCTCGTCCACGCATGTATACAGCGGCAAGCCCCACTGCTCCGCGTGCGCGCGGTCTCTCTCGCCCCGGCCGACAAGCGCGACGACCTGCGCCCCTTCGATGTGCCGGTAGTTCATATAGTGGCACGTTCCCATTCCGCCTGCGCCAACCAACGCAATTCTCACCTTGTATCTCCTTTACAGTTCAAATCCGTTCGCCGTCAAATACGCCGCGCTGTCCGCCACAGCCTGATCGACCGCGGCCAGACTGCCCGCGCCTTCCGGCGTAAACTCGATTTCGATGCTCAGCGGGCTGTCGTTTCCGGCCGCCTTCAATTCCTCAAAAATCGCCGGGAAATCAATATGCCCCTTGCCCAGCGCCGGGAAATCCCACACGTCGTCCCGGCCGCCCTTATCCTTGATGTGGATATACGCCGTTTCCGCCAGGCAGGTTTTCAAATCCTGCACGGGGTTCACGCCGCCGTAAAAAATCACGTTTGCCGTATCGTAGTTCAGCTTCACGCGGGCGCTTCCGATTTTGCGGACAATGCGCGCCAGCTTTTCTCCCGTGCCATGTTCCTTGCCGTGCGTTTCCAGCACGAGAATCAGGTTGTTTTCCTCCAGCATCGGAATCAGCGACGCGACGCGGCGAGCCACCTCGTCGTCGTCCGCCACGGCCTTGTTGGCCAGATGCGCCTCCCCGACGGAGGAAACGATATACTGACACCCGAAAAACGCCGCCAGCCGAATGTTCTTCTCAAAATCGGGGATGCGTTCCGGGTCCATCAAATTGCAGTGGCCGCTCATGGCGAACGGAATCAACTCGTTTTGGCGAAGCAGATCCTGAATGGCGAGCAGCCGTTCAAAGGGCATATCCGGAAAAACATGCTCCGTCCAGCCCTTCGTCGCCGTCAGCTCGATATAGCGGAAGCCCGCCTTGCGAATGCCCGCGACCGCCTCCTCGATGGTGTAGCCATGGTAGCAGTTGGAATTCACAGCGATGATGCGCTTCATGCCGCGTCCCTCCTCGATCAAATTTCGCTTGTTTTCACCCTGCGCCCCGTTTCGGAGGATTCAATCGCCGCGAAAACCGCGCGCATCGCCGTCAATACGCTCTGCGCGTCGATGCCCTGCACGGCGGGATTCTTCAGGCTTTCCACAAACAGGTCGATCACGCCGGATTTGGTCTGGTTGTCGTTGGTCTGGATGGCGTCCACATCGTAGCAGACGCGAGCGCCGTCCTTCTTTTCCAAAATGAGCGTGTGTGCCGGATCGTCATAGATGCGCAGCACGCCCTTCGTGCCGTTGATGACCGTGGAATTATCCTCCGGGCCGTAATTCGTCCACGAAGCGGTCATCGTGCCGACCGCGCCGCCGTCCATGCGATAGATGCAGAAGGCGTTGTCGTCCACCGTGATGGGGCTGCCGTCGGAAAATTTCTTATCGAGCGTGCAGAGCTGCGCTTCCACCTCTTCAACCGTCTGCCCGATCAAATACTGGATGAGATCCGTTTTATGCACGCCCAGATCCGCCATCGCGCCCATCGCGGCACGCTTCTTGTCAAAGAACCACGTGCTCTGACCCGGATCAATGCTCCACGTTTCGGGGCCGCCGTGGCGGAAGGCCGTCGCAAACGTGATGACGCTGCCGATTTCGCCCTGCTCGATCAATTCGCGCGCCTTGACGTGCGCACCGGCCAGGCGCTGATTCTGGTCGATCATCAGCTTTTTGCCGCTCTTCTTCGCCGCCTCGACCATGCGCTCGCAATCCGCCAGCGTCGTCGCCATCGGCTTTTCGCACAGCACGTGTTTGCCGCGCTCCATGCAGCAGACGGCCTGCGCGGCGTGCATGCAGTTCGGTGTGGCGATATAGACCGCGTCGATCGCATCGCTCGCGGCCATCTCCTCCAGCGAAGTGAACATGCGGGCGATCCCGTGCCGGGCCGCATACTCCGCGGCGCGCTCCCGGGTGCGGGAACAGACCGCCGCCAACTCGAAACGGGGGTCCTGACGGGCCCCGGCAATCACCCAGTCGGTCACGAAATTGGTCCCGACGACTCCGAAACGGATTTTTCGCATCGTATCTCTGTTTTTTATCATTCCGCCCGGATTTTCCGGCCGGCCGCCCTCCGGGCCGGTGCGGCCAGAGGCCTCCGGCCGCACCGGCGTTCTTCCGGACGGGAATCGGCCGCTCAAAATTAGCAAGATATTCCGAACGATCCAACTCCCCGGCATCCCGGACTTTCCGCAGCGCTCCGGATTCACTCCGGAGACCCGGGACGCCGGAGTGCGGCGGATTGCCCTGCGTCGGGATGCCGGAAGCGTTCAGGCCGCACTACCCTGCCGCAGATTCCTACCTGCACGGGAACCGCCTTCCCGCAACTCCGGCAGGGAACGAGACGAAAGCCGGAGGCCGTCCGAATTTCCGGACCGTTATACAATGCGCATCCGGCGCCGGAGTGCGGACGCCGGGCGAAGGGATAAAAAAACCGACGGAAATATTTGCAGTTTTCGGGAAATGTGGTATCTTTGCACTCGCAATACCGAAAAACGGTGCGTTAGTTCAGCCGGTTAGAATACGTGCCTGTCACGCACGGGGTCAGGGGTTCGAGTCCCCTACGCACCGCAAGACATCAAAGCAAAAAGCCTTGTAAATAAAATATTTACAAGGCTTTTTGCTTTTTCCGGAAGTGCAGGAAAATGCAGTTCGGAGCATGTCGCATGCGGCCTATTCGGTGTACTTTTTACGGCGCCGAAAAAGTACACCGGACCCTCCGTCATGCGGGATATGCAGTCGATCTTAAGAAAACACGGCGATACGGCCGTTCGGTCATACGACCGGGCCGCGGCCTCCGCAACGGCCCATTCCTTTCTCCGAAACCGCCGATTCCGACCTCGTTGCAGACAAGCCGCACCGTTTTCACTGACGACCGGGACGCCGGAAAGGAAAATCCGGTGATTCCATATCGTAATCGGCCGGCACATTTGAAGAAAAAATCGCAATCCCTTTCATTCGTTTTTGATATAATGTATTTCCATCGGCCACATTATGCCACAAAAAGTTTGCGTATTAAATTATATTTTGTATTTTTGATACCGAAGCGCTTTACTTTTACAAACTATCAAAAACTAATGCTTATGAGTAAAAAAATTACGCTATCGTTGGTTTGCATACTCGCGGTAGTGGGTTGTGCTTTTGCTCAATCCGACCAGGTACGCGGGTCGGTCGTCGATGAAAACGGCGCTCCGATTATCGGCGCTACGGTCATCGTCAAGGATGATCCGACCATCGGCACTTCAACCGACCTGAAGGGCGAATTCCTCCTTCAGATCCCGGCCCGGAAGGGGGGGGGGAAGTTGCAAATTTCCTATGTAGGTTATAAAACCCAGGAAACAGCCATCTCCCCCAACGTCCGCGTGCGCCTCGAACCCGACGCTCAGGCAGTGGAAGCAGTCGTGGTGACAGGTATGACCAAAACGGACAAGCGCCTCTTTACCGGTGCGGCCGATCAATTGGTGGCCGATGACGTGAAACTTTCCGGTATGGGCGATATCAGCCGCGGCCTCGAAGGCCGTTCGGCAGGCGTTTCGGTACAGAACGTGTCGGGTACGTTCGGTACGGCTCCGAAAATCCGCGTTCGCGGTGCGACCTCCATTTACGGCGACTCGAAGCCGTTGTGGGTCGTGGACGGAGTAATCATGGAAGACGTTCAGGACATCTCTGCCGAGGATCTCTCCTCGGGAGACGCCACGACCCTGATCGGTTCGGCCATCGCAGGTCTGAATCCCGAAGACATCGAAAGTTTCAATATTCTGAAAGACGGATCGGCCACGTCGATCTACGGTGCCCGCGCCATGGCCGGAGTGATCGTCGTAACGACCAAAAAGGGCCGTCCGGGTGTCAGCCGGGTCAACTATACGGGCGAATTCACGTACCGTATGATCCCTTCCTACAGCAACTTCAACCTGATGAACTCCCAGGACCAGATGTCGGTCTATCAGGAAATGGCCTACAAAGGCTGGCTGGGCAATTCGCGGGTCACGAACGCCTCGGCGAGCGGTATCTACGGCAAAATGTATGCGCTGATCAATTCGGGAGCGATGCAACAGGGCAGCGCCGAACAGGTCGCGTTCCTGCAGGCGGCAGAGCGGCGGAATACGGACTGGTTCAAAGAGTTGTTCCAGCCGACGGTGATGCACTCCCATTCGGTGAGCATCACGTCGGGAACCGAAAAATCGTCCTACTACGCCTCTGTCAGCGCCCTGTTCGATCCGGGCTGGACAAAGCAGAGCGAAGTCGCACGCTACACTGCCAATCTCAACGCTTCGTACAAAATCTCGGACGCCCTTTCATTCAATATGATCACCAACGGGTCGTACCGCAAGCAGAAAGCTCCCGGGACTCTCGGCTCCACGACCGACTACGTGACCGGCGAGGTGAAACGCGACTTCGACATCAATCCCTATTCGTATGCGCTGAACACTTCGCGCGTGCTCGATCCCAATGAATTCTATGTGCGCAATTATGCTCCGTTCAACATCCTGCACGAGCTGGAAAACAACTACATCGACCTGAACGTGGCTGACGTGAAGTTCCAGGGCGAGTTGAAATGGAAGGCTTTCAAGGGTTTCGAAGCCGCGGCTCTGGCTTCGGTGCGTTATTCGGGGACCTCGCAGGAACACAACGTCCGCGACAATGCGAATCAGGCCGAGGCATACCGGGCCATGGGCACGACGACGATCCGGGACAACAACTCGTTTCTCTACAAGGACCCGGACGACATCTATGCCGAACCCGTGAGCGTACTGCCCGCCGGCGGTATCTATCAGCGGACCGACAACCGGATGCTCTCCTACGACTTCCGCCTTTCGGCCACTTACAGCAAGACCATCGACAACACGCATATCATCAATGCATACGCGGGTATGGAGACCAACCAGATCGACCGCGAAACGACGTGGTTCCGCGGCTGGGGTCTGCAATACGACGCAGGAGAGATTCCGTTCTACGATTACCTCATCTTCAAAAAAGGCAAGGAGGACAACACCGATTACTATACGATGGAGAAGACCTATTACCGCAATGCCGCATTCTTCTTCAACGGGACCTATTCCTACAAAGGGCGTTACACGATCAACGGCACATTCCGCTACGAGGGCAACAACGCCGTGGGACTGACGACGCGTTCACGCTGGCTGCCGACATGGAACATCTCGGGCGCATGGAACATGCACGAGGAAACATGGTTCCAGCGCGCGCAGCCTGCGCTGTCGCACCTTTCGCTGAAGGCTTCGTATTCGCTGACGGCCGACCGTCCGTCGGTGACGAACGCACTGGCGGTAATCAAGAGTACGACACCGTGGCGTCCGACGGCCGGCGCTTCGGAGTCGGGACTGGCTCTCTCGGAACTGGAAAACAGCGAGCTGACCTACGAAAAGAAGCACGAACTGAACATCGGCGCCGACCTGGGTTTTCTGAACAACCGGATCAATCTGGCTGTCGATTGGTACAAACGCGACAACTACGACCTGATCGGACCGATCAATACGCAGGGCATCGGAGGTCAGATCGAAAAGCTGGGCAATGTCGCCACGATGCGGTCGCGCGGCATCGAGCTTTCGCTCTCCACGAAGAATATCCAGACGCAGGACTTCAGTTGGACGACCGACATCATCTACTCGCACATGAAGAACGAAGTCACGAAGTTCGAGACATCGACCCGCGCCTTCGATCTGGTTTCGGGCATCGGATTCTCACGCGAGGGCTATCCCGTGAATTCGATCTTCTCCTACGACTTCCGCGGGCTGAACGAAGAGGGTATTCCGACCTTCATCAACGAGGACGGCGAGCTGACGACGACGAATATCAATTTCCAGGAACAGGAGCGTTTCGACCATCTGGTTTATTCGGGGCCGTCGGAACCTACCGACGTCGGTAGTTTCGGCAACATTTTCCGCTACAAGGGACTCCGACTGAACATCTTCATCACCTACTCTTTCGGCAACGTGGTACGTCTCGATCCGGTCTTCTCCGATTCCTATACGGATCTCGACGCCATGCCGCGCGAATTCAAGAACCGCTGGATGGTTCCCGGCGACGAGCGCTTCACGGACGTGCCGACCATTATTTCGACCCGGCAGAAGAAGAACGACAACTCGCTGTCGTACGCTTACAACGCCTACAACTATTCGACGGCACGCATCGCCAAAGGCGATTTCATCCGCATGAAGGAGATCTCGCTGACCTACGACTTCCCGAAACGCTGGATACAGAAACTCAAAATGTCGAGCCTCTCGCTCAAGTTCCAGGCTACGAACCTCTTTCTGATCTACGCGGACAAAAAGCTCAACGGCCAGGATCCCGAGTTCTTCAACACCGGAGGCGTCGCGGTTCCCGTTCCCAAGCAGTTCACGCTGACACTGCGTATCGGCCTGTAATCAAAAAAACGAAAACGATATGAAAAACTACATTGCATATATTCTGTTCGCCGGAGCTCTTGCCGCAGGCTTTTCTTCCTGCAATGACTTCCTCGACGAGAACCCGGACAACCGCACGACGGTCGATTCGGAGGAAAAGGCCATCGACATGCTGGTCTCGGCCTATGCCAGCAACCAGCCGTGGTTCGTATTGGAACTGGCTTCGGACAATGTCGATGACCACGGCGGAACCTACGGCGATTGGAGTCGTTTCTACGAAGAGAGTTTTTCCTGGAATCCGCCCGTGGAATCCAACAACGAATCGCTTATCAGGACGTGGAGTTCGCAGTATCTGGCCATTGCGAATGCCAATCAGGTGCTGGACGCTCTCGGGAAAATGGAAATGACCGACAAGTTGCGCGCGGCCAAGGGCGAAGCGTTGATCTGCCGGGCATACGCCCACTTCGTGCTGGTGAACATTTTCTGCCAGCAGTACGATCCCAACTATCCGGACGACATGGGAATCCCTTACATGGAGAAGGCCGAAACCGAACTCGACCCGAAATACGAACGCGGTACGGTAGCCGAAGTGTACGCCAAAATCGAAAAGGATATCGAGGAAGGACTGCCGCTTATCGACGACGCGATCTATTCGGTTCCCAAGTACCACTTCAACCGGAAAGCGGCTTATTCCTTCGCCGCACGGTTCTTCCTGTATTATCAGAAATGGGACAAAGCCGCGGAATATGCCTCGGAAGCACTGACCAACGCCCCCGAATCCCAGCTCCGCGATTACGAGGCGCTGTTGGAATATCCGATGAACAACGGGTCCACCCAGAATACGGCAGCCACCTACTATATCAGTACGGACCTGCCGTGCAACTACCTGCTGGCGACGGCTTACTCCTCTTCGGGGACCTATTTCGGCGGATACTCCTCGGGGCGCCGTTACAACCACGGATGGCTGATCGGCCAGACCGAGAGCATCTCCTGCACGAATACGCCCTTCGCGCCCTACGAATGGAAGGTGCGGCCGCTGGTATATAACAGCGGTCTGGACAAGACCCTGCTGCCCCATACGCCGTATCTGTTCGAATATACCGATCCCGTCGCAGGAACCGGTTATATCCACACCGTCTACACGCTCTTCACGGGCGACGAGACGCTGCTGACACGGGCCGAAGCCTACATCATGCAGAAAGATTATCCGAACGCGCTGAAGGACATGAACCTCTTCCTGTCGAACGCCTGCAAGTCGTACACGCCGCTGACGGAAGAGACCGTGACGGCGTGGGCCGCCGGCACCGAATATTACCGGCCGGAAACCGATCAGAACCAGTCGGATATGAACAAGAAAGGTCCTACGCCGAAAAAGGAGCTGCACCCTGCGTTCGATCTCGACGAAACCCAGGAGGCCATGGTCCATACGCTGCTGATGCTGCGTCGCTACGAAACGCTGCATTGCGGTCTGCGCTGGTTCGACATCAAGCGTTTCGGCATCGAAATTTATCGTCGCACGCTCGATTCCACCGACGGACATGTCAGCGCCGTGACCGACAAGCTCGCAGTGCGGGACAACCGTCGGGCCATCCAGCTACCGAACGACGTAATCACGAGCGGTCTGCCCGCCAATCCGAGGTAATCCGCCATTTGAGATTTAAAAATGCATATTATGAAAAGAACGATATTTGCACTGTCCGCACTGGTATTCGCACTTTCGAACACGGCGTGCTCGGAGGACGGACTCGACGACAAGAGCGTAATCACGGGTATCGGCTATGAGATCGAAACGCCTTTCGACGAGTGGCTCCTCGAGAACTTCATCGAACCGTATAATATCCGGGTCATGTACCGTTACGAGGACATGGAATCCGATATGACCTACAATCTGGTTCCGGCGCGTTACGAACGCTCGATCGAAATGGCGCAGTTGGTTTCCTATCTTTGTCTGCAAGCCTACGACGAAATCACCGGCAGCCGGGACTTCATCCGGGCCAACTTCCCGAAAGACCTCTTCTTCGTGGGCAGCCCGGCCTACAACAACAACGGCTCCATCGTACTGGGTACGGCCGAGGGCGGTACGAAAATCACCCTCTACAACCTCAATACGCTGGATCCGCGCAATGTCGATGCTCTCAACTCCTCCTACTTCAAAACGATACATCACGAGTTCGGGCATATCCTCAATCAGAAAAAGCCTTACACGTCCGATTTCGAACAGATCGTCGGCAAGTCGGACGGAGGTATCCGCTATGTCGGCAATTCCTGCTGGGAGGTATATCCCACCGAGACCAGCGCTCTGCAGGACGGGTTCATCAGCCGTTACGCCTCGACTTCCGACGGAGAGGAGTTCGTGGAGCTCGCCTCGATCTACGTCACCAACACGCCCGAAGCCTGGGAAACGAAACTGCGGACGGCAGGTGCGAGACGCTCGATGATCGAGCAGAAATTCGACATCGTCTATAAATACTATGAGAATGACTGGGGTATCGACCTGGAAAAGCTGCGCGAGATCGTCCTGCGACGTCAGCAGGACGTGCCGACACTCGACCTGGATATCTGATTCTGTTCCGTATTAAAAAAAATGTGAAACCTATGAAACGATTATTGATATTGCTGGGACTGCCCCTCGTACTGAGCTCCTGTCTTCTGAACGAGGAGGATAAATTCCCGAAATCCGCGACGGAACGCATGAACGAAGCCATCGAACGGGCCGAGAACGTTCTTCAGGGCGCCGTCAACGGGTGGCGAGTGGAGCTCTATCCGGAGAAATCGCGCATCTACGGAGGTTATACGATGTTCCTGAAATTCTCTTCCGACGGCAAGGTGACCGCCGCCAGCGAGAATTTCGATCCCGCGCAGACGGACGAGTCCTACTACTCCGTAGAGCCGGACAACGGGCCGATGCTCACGTTCAACACCTACAACGAGATCATTCATTTCTATTCGGATGCCGGGACCGGGGCCAATCAGGGAATCGGCACGGCGAACGGCGGTCTGGAGGGGGATTCCGACTTCATCGTTATGGAGGCCACTCCCGAATGCGTAAAACTCAAAGGACGCAAATCCGGCAATTACATCCGCATGTATCCGCTCGATGAGGGCGTGAACTGGGCCGATGAACTGCAGGCCTATGTAGATGCGGAAACGGAAATGCTGCTGGGCTATACGAGCTGCATCGTAGGGGATGCGACCTATCCGCTGGAATTCCAATCGGCTCTGAATAATTTTACCTCGCGCGTATTCCGGATTACGCTCAAGGAGGCCACCGAAACCGAATCGGCAGAGGTCCTGTCCGCGCCCTTCATCTGGACGAAATCCGGTGCGAAATTCTACGAACCTCTGACCATCGACGGCGTGACCGTGGAAGAGTTGTCGTTCAGCGGAGAGTACCTGGAAAATGCCGAGAAAAACGTCCGGATCACTCCGAAATACTCGGACAACCAACTGACCGTAAACATTACGGAAACGACCTACAATTCGCTGAAATACGAAATTACCGCGACGGATCCGGACGACCCGTACATCGTCCGGGCGTTCAGGAAGAGCGAAATCGAAGGCATGTCGGACACGCAACTCCGGAAAAGTATCTGCGAGACGATCGCTTCCGCGAACGAACTGAAGAAGGGCGACATGACAGGGACTCTTTCCGACCTGTACGATGAAACGGAGTATGTCGTGGTGGGCCTGGGAATCGACCCCTCGACGCTGAATTACACCACGAAGGTCTTCAGCGCGGAGAAAACGACCTCCGCACTGCCGGCAGACATGCAGGATGCCTACAGGCAATGGATCGGGACATGGACCGTGACCTCGGCGTCGTCCGAAGTATCGGGTACGTCCTACGATTTCGTCATCGAAATCCGTCCGCGCGAGATCAACAGTACGTACCTGATCCGCGGATGGGGATACACCTACCTGAAGAACGACTACGAATGCGAAGCGAAGTTCAAGGCCGACGGCACGTTCGACATCCACCATCAGATATGCGGGACGTTGAGTACCGGCGGCCAGCTCACGCTCTTCCCGAGATTTGTCTATACCAAAGGAGGCTCCGGGTACGGCGGTCTCATATCGCTCGGATACGGAGAGGCTCTTCAGGCATCTTCGTCCGAGGACGGGAAAGGCGCCATCTACGGATACAATTACGGTCTGTCCGGAGGCGGATCCTGCACGATCACGTCGCTCGACTATTGGGATGTCCGCAACGGCAGCAACTATTACATCCAGGCGATGAGCCCGTACGTATACAAGGATTTCTTCGCAGGTCCCTATACGATGGTCCGCACATCGACGGAATACGGCGTGCTGGGAACCCGGACCTCACAGTCCGCACCGGCTGCCGTTCAAAGACTCTCTACCGGAAACAAAGCCGCAGCCGTTCGGGCCGAATAGGTTTCCATCGTTCGAAAGAGCCGTTCAGAACATCTGAACGGCTCTTTTTCGATCGAGGCCGGGCGGTTGGTTCGTTCGGGCATGAGATGCCCGGCCGTGAAACAGGCCGCCGATGAAACGGCCCGGCCGATCCGGCCAAACGTATATAATGCCCGAAAGTGGATTCCCGTAAACCGGAAAAGACGATCCCTCGTGATAAACCAACTGGGATAACACTGAAAACGGATATAATAAAACTGAAACAGTAAGGTTAGGAAAAACACAATATCTTTCATTTCCGCATGCACGAATGAAGAACGACCGGATTCGAAACATGCCGAAAGCAGATCTGCCCTGCCGTTCCATACCCTATCAACCCACAATGGTTCCCGATTTGCAATATCCCCGGTCTGCATGGCATCTGTCGTTTTTATTTCGACCCGGGAAAAATCCGGAAAATTCGCTACCTTTGTCAAAAGTCACTTTCAACCGGAAACAACCATGAAAAAGTACCTGCTTCTGCTCCTTGCAACGTGTCTCTCGCTCCCGGCTCCGGCCGCAGAGGAGGCCCGCCCCCTGAAACTCATCTCCTACAATATGCGCAACAGCGGCGGAGGGGACGGCCCGAACGACTGGGAACACCGCCGCCACGCCACACGGCAGATGATCCGCCAGGAAGCGCCGGACGTGTTCGGCGTGCAGGAGGCGCTCGCCGACCAGTTGCAATACCTCGACGAGGAGTGTCCCCAGTACGCCCGCGTGGGCGTGGGGCGCGACGACGGCGACAAGGCCGGCGAGACCATGGCG
>ENA-ORSS01003412-ORSS01003412.1-human-gut-metagenome-genome-assembly--contig:-NODE-3412-length-12913-cov-3.102115_pt1 | contig 12913 bp, 8 predicted proteins | sample MGYA00241899_ERZ509162 | MGnify/ENA primary metagenome ERZ509162 (study PRJEB26280, sample SAMEA2338641) | human gut metagenome | biome: human gut; feature: human-associated habitat; material: faeces... | reverse complement strand
AAAAAAATCATTCATTTATTGCATTATATCCTAAATATGCTTTAAATCTAAAACTTCCTTTAGTTATGAGGATTAGTCTAGCACTACTTTTCGCAGTAGTATTACAACTTTCTGCCGAAGATGGCTATGCCCAGCGAACGCGGGTTGCCATTTCAATGAACAATGTATCTGTAGAACAGGTACTGAATAAAATAGAGGAGACGTCCGACTATGTTTTCCTTTATAATGATAAAACAATTCAGAAGAACCGTATTGTTTCTGTGAGAAACAATTCAGGTAAGATCCTGGATATTCTTGATGAGGTATTTAAAGGAACCAACATTACTTATACAGTGGTTGATAAGCAGATTATCTTGTCTACCAATAAATTGAATGTAACAGAGCAAGATCCGACTATTCAGGTAAAAGGTACAGTGAAAGATACAAAAGGAGAACCTTTGATCGGAGTGAATGTGAAAGTAAAAGGGACAACTACCGGTGCTATTACAGATTTCGACGGAAACTTTCAGATTCAAGCTAAAAAGGGAGCGGTATTGGAGATCTCTTATATTGGATATGCTTCTCAAGAGGTGAAGGTTGCAGATAATAAATCGCTTTCCATTGTGATGACGGAAGATACCAAAGTCTTGAATGAGGTTGTTGTAACGGCTTTGGGCATTAAACGCGAAACCAAGTCTTTGACATACAATGTGCAGCAGATTGGCGGCGACGAAGTGGCAAAGGCGAAAGATATGAATGTGATGAGCAGTCTTGCCGGTAAGGTGGCGGGTGTGAATATCAATGCAAGTTCATCCGGTATTGGAGGCGGTGCCCGTGTGGTAATGCGTGGTACGAAGTCTATATCAGGTAATAACAACGCTCTATATGTAGTAGATGGAGTTCCTTTGGCTAATATATCAAGTGAACAACCCGACGATCAGTATACGGGTGCCGGACAATCCGGTGACGGATTGGCTAACTTCAACGCTGATGATATAGAATCAATTTCAGTACTTAGCGGATCGGCCGCCGCTGCACTATACGGTTCGGCTGCTGCCAATGGTGTGGTACTTATCACAACGAAGAAAGGAGCTGTAGATAAAACCAGATTGACTTACAGTAATAATTCAACTTTCTATTCACCATTCCGATTGCCGGAATTCCAGAATACGTATGGTTCGGAAACCGGAGAGTGGTATAGTTGGGCATCTAAATTGTCATCTCCTACCGATTATGAAGTTAAAGATTTTTTTCAGACAGGTTACAATGTAGCAAACACTGTAAGTCTGACTACAGGGACACAAAAAAATCAAACCTATGTATCCGTAGGTGCTGTGAATGCCCGGGGTATCATTCAGAATAATGACTTGGACAGATATAATTTCTCTGTTCGTAACACGACCTCTATGCTGAATGATAAACTGACGATGGATTTAAGTTTTATGTATTCTAATGTAAAGGAACAGAATATGTTGTCGCAAGGAGAGTATGCCAATCCATTGGTTCCCGTTTATTTATTTCCGCGCGGTGATGATTTCTCGAAATATCAGTATTATGAACGATATGATGTAGACCGTAACATAAAAACACAGTTCTGGCCATTGAAAGAAAATGGATTATCCATGCAGAATCCTTACTGGATTACGAACCGGAATATGTATACCAACAAGAAAGACCGTTTTCTGGCAAGCGGTTCACTAAAATATACGATAACAGATTGGTTGAATGTTTCCGGACGCGTGAAACTGGATAAGGAAACTATCAACTCGGAAAAGAAAATGTATGCTTCCACTTTGAATGTGATTGCTGAAAACTCGGATAAAGGAGCATACGTGCAATCGAACAAGAATACCAGTCAGATATATGCGGATGCCATGTTGAATATTAATAAATATTTCTATCACGACACATGGAATCTGACAGCATCTTTAGGTGCCAGTTTATTGGATTTGGATTATAAGGAGCTTAATTTTGGAGGAGGATTACTGACCATTCCTAATCTGTTTACTTCTAACAATGCGAACGTTTCCGGTAAATTAACCTATAAAAATACGAACTATCACGACCGTACCAATTCTTTATTCGGAACATTCTCATTAGGATATAAGGGCATGGTTTATGTAGATGGTTCGTTACGTAATGACTGGATATCTGCTTTGGCAGGAACAAACCATTCTTCCATATTATATCCTTCTATCGGTGCTTCAGCAATTCTGACTAATATGTTTACAATGAAATCTAACATTCTTTCTTATGCAAAGGTCCGCCTTTCATATAGTGAGGTGGGTAATGCACCGGAAAGATTCAGGGCTATCACTACGTACGCAGTGTTGGGAGGATTGAATACCACTTCTTATTTCCCGATAAAAGACCTTAAACCGGAGAGAACTCATTCATGGGAAGGAGGATTTAATTTAGGTCTGTTTGATAATAAACTGACACTGGACGTGACAGCTTATAAGACATATACGGAGAATCAGCTCTTCAGTCCGGAAATTTCTACAACAACCGGATATTCTAAATTATATGTAAATGCAGGTAAAGTAACGAATAAAGGTATTGAGTTAGCTCTTGGCTTTAAACAGAATATAGGGCCTGTAGATTGGAAAACAACTTTACTATGGTCGCTCAACAGAAACCGCATTGACCAATTACTCCCTGAATATACAAATGAAGAGTTGGGAGTGACAGTACATCTGGACGAAATGGATGTTTATTCATTAGGCGGTGCCAAACAACGGCTAACAGTAGGGGGCTCTATGGGAGATGTATATGTGAATACAATGAGAACTGATGAGCATGGACATATCTGGATGAATTCAATGACGGGTACATTGGAAACAGATAAGAATAATTATGTCTATGCTGGTAATACCAATCCGAAATATACTCTTAGCTGGAGAAATGAATTTAATTGGAAAGGAATCAGTCTCGGATTTATGTTGAATGCCCGTGTAGGTGGTATCGGAGTTTCTGCCACTCAAGCTGTAATGGACTATTATGGAGTGTCTAAGACATCGGCAGAAGCGCGGGATAATGGTGGCGTGAAAGTAAACGGTCAGATGATTGATGCCCAGACATGGTATCAGACTATCGGAGCTAATGGTACAGGTTATGTAGGTTCTATGTATGTATATAGTATGACGAATGTTCGTTTGGGAGAATTGACATTGGGATATGATATTCCGATCAATAAATGGTGTAAATGGATTTCTGGATTGAATGTGTCCTTTGTAGGACGTAATTTATGGATGCTGTATTGTAAGGCTCCATTTGACCCGGAATCTACCGCAAGCACAGGTACTTATAACCAGGGTATGGACTATTTCATGCAACCGAGTTTGAGATCGATGGGATTTTCTGCAAAGATTTCTTTCTAATTGGATAACCTTTAAAAAAAATAATGATGAACATACGTAAGTTTTTTAAAGTAAGGAACTACTACTTACTCCTTGGAGTAATCATGATAAATGTAGGTTGTACGAAGAATTTTCTGGAGTACAATACCAATCCTAATGAAGCAACCGATGAGATGACGGATTGGGATAATGTGAGAACTGGTTCTCTTCTTTTACAGATGGAGCAGAACGTACTGGTGGTAGCACAACCGGGACTTAATATCGGTTCGGACAGATATCAGACTGTGGAAGTGATGGGTGGAGATGGTTATGTCGGCTATTTTGGTTTTCCTGCTCCCAGTATCAATTCTGCCGGTCGTTACAATTGGGATAAAAGAAGTTGGTATGGTGATATGTTCACTACCAATTACCTGACGACTATGAATGCCTGGCGTGAAATAAGAAAAGCGATTAACAATGACGAAGATCCCCGGTTTTCTATGGCACAAATTCTGAAAGTAGCGGCAATGCATCGTGTGACAGATACCTATGGCCCTATTCCTTATTTGAATTTTGGAGTTTCAAAAGAAGTGCCTTATGATTCGCAAAAGGATGTTTATTACAGATTCTTTGAAGAATTGGATGGAGCTATCAATAACTTGGATAGTTATGCTGCATCCGGAAGTAAAGTTTTGTCATCATGGGATTGTGTGTTCAACGGTGATGTTACATCTTGGATAAAGTTTGCCAATTCACTTCGTTTGCGTCTTGCATTGCATCTTGCCTATGTGGATGAAACAAAGGCAAAAAGTGAAGCCCAACTGGCTATTGGCAATAGTTATGGATTGATGAATGTGAAGTCTGATTTAGCAGAACTTCAGCATATTACTCCGATAGCGACTTATGAAAGTCCTCTGTATATTCTGAAAGGATGGGATGATATTTGTATGGGAGCGACGCTGGATTCATACATGAATGGTTATCAGGATCCACGACTTTCTGCTTACTTCGAGGCAGGTACGGGTGGAAAATATCGGGGTATAAGAGCCGGAATGTCAAAGGACGTAAGTAAGGATAAATATATAACAGGAATCTTTGCCGAACCACAGGCAACCGCTACTTCCAATGTAGTGTGGATGCGTTCATCTGAATCATATTTCTTGTTGGCGGAATATGCTTTGCGTTGGGGAACGAATGCCGATGCTAAAAAGTATTATGAAGATGGAATAAGAATGTCTTTTGATGAACATGGTGTATCAGGAGCTGACGCGTATCTGACAAGAACTGCGGCGGGTGGATATGTGCCTGCCAATTATGAGGATCCGGTGACATCATCTCATTCCATGGATGCTTTGGGGACTGTTTCTATCGCTTGGGATGAATCGGGAGATTTTAAAACAAATCTGGAACAAATCATTACTCAAAAGTACATTGCTCTTTATCCGGTGGGACAAGAGGCATGGACAGAGTTCCGCCGTACCGGTTACCCGAAAGTATTTCCGGTTGTTGTGAACGAAAGTTCCGGAGGTTCTGTAGACACAAATATACAAATCCGCAGATTACCTTATCCGGAATCGGAATATAATACGAATAGAACAGAGTTGGATAAAGGCATCACACTTTTAGGTGGCGTAGATAACCCGGGTGTCAGATTGTGGTGGGATGTGCCTAATAAATAATTGGTTACTTAAATAATGCAGAATATGAAAAGAAATTATGTATATTTTTTGTTCACCTGTCTCTTGACATTTGTTGTGAGTGGTTGTGATACGGATATTGAACCGGAAGTTATACAGGCAGCTAATACTTATAATGAAGAATATTATCAGAACCTGCGTGAATATAAGAAAACAGATCATGCTATTTGTTTCGGCTGGTATGCCGGTTATACTTCAGAAGCATCTCCTTCGCAGGGGCTTCATTTCACTGGTCTGCCGGATAGTCTGGACATTGTCAGTCTGTGGTCAGGTATTCCTTCCAACAATCCGGCTTATGTAGAAACGAGTTATTATAACGAGCGTTATTTGCCGACTGCTTATGAGGAAATGAATTATATCCGTACAGTAAAGGGGACTCGCGTTGTGATGTGTACGATTTGCCGTATTGGAAGTACGGAGTTTCCTAAAACCGACGCAGGTATCGAGGCTTATGCTTTGCATCTTGCGAGATGTGTGTTGCGTAATGATCTGGATGGTTTGGACTTGGACTACGAACCGGAAGGCGACTGGTTGCAAAATGATAACTTTACAAAGTTTATAAAGGTATTGGGAAATTATTTCGGTCCTCAATCGGGTACAGGCAAATTATTAATTGTTGACTTCTATAATCAGCTGCCTCCTAAGGAAACAGAACCTTATGTCGATTATTTTGTACGACAATGTTACACCACCGGTAGTGCTCAAAGTTTGCAATCTAAATTTGACCAGCTTAGCAGCTGGTGTCCTCCTGAAAAATTCGTTGCTACGGAACAAATGGGATGGTACTGGCAGAATGGTGGAGTCGAATTTACGGAAGCCGATGGAAATAAAGTAGATTCATGGGGCAATCCAATCTATTCTGTAATAGGTATGGCACGCTGGAATCCTACACAAGGACGAAAAGGCGGATTCGGTGGATATTATTTTGAATATGAATACAATACCACTCGTCCTGCTAATCAGGCTATAGGTGATAAAGAGAAAGCCGCTATTCCTTATTATAGCCTTCGGCGTGGTATTCAGGAACAAAATCCTGCCGGAAAGCCTGTACAACAGTCTACTAAACAAGAAACGGAAGAAGAAAATGGATGAATTTTAAATTTGTATGCAAGGTATGAAAACATTGAATAATATAAAAAAGATATGGGGAGCTGCTTTGATAGGAATAGCTTCTTTTATGCTGCAGGGATGCCAGGAAGCCGCTCAAAAAGGTGACGGGTTGTTAATGACCGGAACATCTTCGGATAGATTGGTAAAGTTCGCCATTGATGGATTTCCATCTGCGTATGCTGTTTCTGTGACTTCAACTTCTCGCGTTGAATCGGATATTCAGGTGAATCTGGCTGTTGATGCAAGTCTGGTTGATACTTATAATGAGGAAATGGGGACCAATTATTATCCCATTCCGGATAAATCATATACATTTGAAAATCCGGAGGTTACTATTTCAGCAGGACAGGCAATTTCTTCTGCTGCCTCTCTTTCAATTGCCGATGATTCGGAATTTGTGCCGGGACGTGTTTATTTGATACCGGTTACCATAAAAAGTGCGACGGGAGATTTGGATATTATAGAAGCAGGACGTACTATTTTTCTGAAAGTATCCCGAACATTGCGCTTCCATGCTCCGTATGTAGGACAGGCTTCTATGGCTTATCAATTTTTGCTTCCGGATCCTATTCCTTCTTTGCCTACTTATACATGGGAAGTGAAGATTTACGCCACTAAATTCCGTTCTTCCGGAGCTTCCGGTACTACCCGTGTTTGCTCATTTGGAGGTAGTGAAGCATCTGTAGAAGGGGGAGCGATTGATGATGGAGGCTTTAAATGTGACCAGAACCTGCTTCGTTTTGGTGAAGGAACGGATGAACCGAACCAGTTGCATGTAACAACTAAACAGGGTAAAATGTCATCGAATACTCGCTTTGCTTTAAATACCTGGTATGCTGTTGCCTTGGTAAATGACGGCAGTACGTTGACATTGTATATCAATGGAGAGAAAGATAACTCAATGACAGTTGCTCCGTATGAATATGCGCTTTATGGAGTACAGATCGGTATGCCTTCAAAAGGTTATCAATCTTCACAATTGTTTTATGGTCGTTTGAGTGAGATGCGTCTTTGGACTCGTCCTTTGTCTGCTCGTGAAATTAAAGCAAATGTATGTGGGGTAGATCCTTCTACCAATGGGCTTGTGTCTTATTGGAGAATGAATGAAGGAGAAGGAACTACTTTCTATGATTTATCTCCGTCAAAGCGTGATATCAGTTATAAGAATGGAATCACGATTGACTGGACTTATGATGATACGAATAAATGTCTTGAATAAGGTAATAATAAATGAATAGACTGTATGATAATGAAAAACAATATAAATAGATTAACTCTCCTTTTGCTTGTTTTATTGGGAGGAGTAGGATTCACATCTTGTTCGGATGATGACAATGATTTTATTGAATTGCCGACAATAGAGATGCCACAGTCGGAGGCAGGACCTGTTTCTATTGATTATAGGGAGATACTGGATGCAGGAAGCTATGTTTATGATTATACTATCAAACTGGATAAACCTGCTGCTACTACTTTATTGTGTGACATTGCCGTGGACGAAAGTATGGTAGAGGCTTATAACGCTGCAAATAACACGTCTTATAAGATGATGCCCGCTTTTGTCTATGAGTTGCAAGCTAAAAATGCGATAGTGAAGGCAGGACAGCAAGAATCCAATTCCTTATCAGTTAAGTTTTCATCATTGTTCGGTTTGGTGGAAGGTGAAGAATATTTGCTTCCTATTGTTGCAACAATAGATGAAACGTGTGTAGGACAATTTGTAACGGACACTCGTTCTGTTTCTTATTTTACGATTAGCATTGATGGGGAATTGGATTATATACCGGGATTGAATATGAGTTCTTATTCAACGGATATGTATCGTACGTTAAGTTTCGCAAATGATGAAGTAGTTACGATTGAAGATAATACACATACGTTTGAAATGCTTGTATATCCATATAATTGGCACAGTGGAACTAATTATATAGGTACATGGCGTGGTAAGGATACCAACAATAATAATGAGGTTTTTAGTGGTTGTGAACTACGTGTGACCGGTGCAACGGGAGCGTCTAATATTGGTAATCGTCAATGTGACTTGACATTGGCTAATCAAAATATAATGTTGCCGGCTAATCAATGGGTAAGGTTGACTATTACTTGTGACGGAACAAAAACGGGCCAGAATATTGAGATTGCTTATCGTTTATATATTAACGGTGAGGAAGTTGCTTCTGCAAAACCTACTAAACGTTGGGGACCATCCTCTTCTCAAAGATTCAAGGTGGGATATACGTTGACTGGTATTCAGTTTGGTAATACAAGTTCAAGTATGTATTTTGATGGTCTGATTTCTGATATTCGTATGTGGAAGAAGTGTCTGACGGCGGAAGAAGTAAAAGCTAACTTGCGTACAATAGCTTCTCCATCTTCGTCGGACTTATATGGCTATTGGAAATTGGATGAAGGAGAAGGAAATACATTGAAGGACAGTTCGGGCAATGGGCGTGATTTAACTTTCCCTGCTTCGGCAAATATCATTTGGAATGCAGAATTCAATGATTTGCCTCAAGATAATTAAAATGTGATTTTATATTGGGAGTTATTGTGTTTTTACGTAACTCCCAATATTAACTTAAAGAAATGATGATGAAACGTTTTATGTCAGCTTTGATCGTTTTACTGTGCTCTATTGTTGGCGTATGTGCTCAACAACAGGGAAAAACTGTATTACGTTTTGATACTACTACTTGGAATTTTGGTAATATTCAGGAAGTAGAAGGCAAAGTGAGTCATACTTTTCATTTTACTAATATACATACTTCTCCTGTTGTGATTGAAGAAGTGATTTCAACTTGTGGGTGTGCCATTCCTGTTTATAGTAAACAACCTGTAAAACCAGGGCATACAGGCACTATTACCGTAACTTTCGATCCTAAAGGGCGAACAAACTTTTTCTCTAAGAGTATAAGGGTTGTTTCTAATTCAGGGCAAAGTGTCAATACTCTTTGGGTAAAAGGCACGATAAATACAATGAATCGTATAGAGGATGAATATCCTTATTCTTTATCATCAGATATTCTGGCAGACCGAATGACTCTATCTTATGATTTGTTACAGCATAATGGGAGGCCAAAACAATTGGAAATTAGAATCTATAACCGATCGGATAAAATGGTCAGGTTGTCATACTCGCTGTTGGATAAGAGTGGATGTTTGTCGATATCTATGCCATCATCTCTTCAAGGTCGATCTTGTGCGACTATAAAAATAACAGCTTCTCCTTTAAAAGGCTTTTACGGTACATTTAAAGATAAGATTATTATTAGTGCCAATTCCGTACACAGTTCTCCTATACAAATCTTTGGTACAGTGATTGATGATATGAGAAAAGTAAGCACGGCAACTGCTCCCCGGATGAAGTGTTCACAATCTTATTTTAATTTTGGGAATATCTCATTAAAAAAGCATATTCAGAGAAAAGTTAAAGTTACTAATGAAGGGGCGAATCCTCTTATTATCCGCAAAATAGAATGTCCGGAATTTGTTTCTACTAATATCCGGGGTGAAAAGGTTTTGAAGCAAAATGAGTGTCTGGAGGTTCTGTTTGAATTAAATGTATCATCTTCAAACCATCTATTGGATGCAAAGGTCAAGTTGATAACAAATGATGCTCATCAGCCTGTACATACAGTTATATTTGAAGGGGAAATGGGTAAGTAGGGTTGAATATCTCTATTTGAAAGATTAGAAATACACTATAAATTAATTGAGTCATTTTACTGTATATAACATTATGATAAAACGATTGTATATCTTGGTGATAGTACAGATGGTATGTACTTTGGGGTTTACTCAATCCTCTCCCTCGTTACCTGCTTACAAAGATCGCTGTTTGTCGATAGATATAAGACTTTCAGATTTACTTTCCCGCATGACTTTAGAAGAAAAGGTCGGTCAGTTACTTTGTCCTTTAGGTTGGGAAATGTATGAAATCCATGGTAGTGAAGTTCATCCTTCCGAAAAGTTCAAGCAATTAATCAAAGAAAGGAATGTAGGAATGCTTTGGGCAACTTATCGTGCCGATCCTTGGACAAAGAAAACTATAGCAAATGGACTTAATCCGGAACTGGCAGCAAAGGCAGGAAATGCATTACAAAAGTATGTGATGGAGAATACCCGTTTGGGAATTCCGATGTTTTTAGCAGAAGAAGCCCCTCATGGGCACATGGCAATTGGTGCTACTGTTTTTCCTACGGGTATCGGAATGGCAGCTACCTGGTCACCGGAGTTAGTAAAAGAAGTTGGTCAAGTTATCGCTAAAGAAATTCGTTCCCAAGGTGGGCATATTAGTTACGGTCCCGTACTTGATCTGACCCGTGATCCCCGTTGGTCCCGCGTGGAAGAAACATTTGGGGAAGATCCGGTATTAAGCGGGACTTTAGGGGCGTCTATGGTTGACGGTTTAGGTGGAGGTAATCTATCACAAAAATACGCTACCATAGCTACCTTGAAACATTTTCTGGCATACGCTGTGCCGGAGGGTGGACAGAATGGTAATTATGCTTCAGTGGGTATTCGTGATTTGCATCAGAATTTTCTTCCTCCTTTTCGTAAGGCAATAGATGCAGGGGCATTGTCTGTAATGACTTCATACAATTCGATAGATGGGATACCTTGTACGTCGAACCATTATTTGCTGACTCAACTCTTGCGTAATGAATGGAAGTTTCGCGGCTTTGTAGTTTCCGATTTATATAGTATTGAAGGGATTCACGAAAGCCACTTTGTTGCTCCAACCAAAGAGAATGCAGCCATACAATCTGTAATGGCTGGCGTTGATGTTGACTTGGGTGGGGATGCTTATACCAACCTTTGTCATGCAGTTCAATCCGGACAAATGGATAAGACTGTGATTGATACGGCTGTCTGCCGGGTGTTACGGATGAAGTTTGAGATGGGCTTGTTTGAGCATCCTTATGTGGATCCGAAAGTTGCTGCTAAAACAGTACGCCGTAAAGAACATATCGAACTGGCACGTAAAATCGCACAGTCTTCCATAACACTTCTCAAAAATGAGAATTCAATTCTTCCTTTAAGCAAGATGATAAATAAGGTGGCGGTAATTGGCCCTAATGCTGACAATCGATATAATATGTTAGGGGACTATACAGCTCCGCAGGAAGATAGTAACGTGAAAACTGTTCTTGATGGAATTATAACAAAATTATCTCCTTCTCGTGTGGAATATGTACGAGGCTGTGCTATTCGTGATACTACAGTGAATGAGATAGAACAAGCAATTGAAGCTGCCCGTCGCTCCGAAGTTGTAATTGTGGTTGTGGGTGGTTCCAGTGCCCGTGATTTTAAAACGAGCTATAAAGAAACAGGTGCGGCTGTAGCTGAAGAGGGTAGTGTAAGTGATATGGAGTGTGGAGAAGGATTTGACCGTGCCAGTTTATCCTTACTTGGTAGACAACAAGAACTATTGGAATCTTTGCAAAAGACAGGTAAGCCTTTGATTGTCGTTTATATTGAAGGTCGTCCTTTAGAAAAGAATTGGGCTTCGGAATATGCTGATGCACTACTGACTGCTTACTATCCGGGGCAGGAGGGTGGAAATGCCATAGCGGATGTTCTCTTTGGAGATTATAATCCTTCTGGACGTTTGCCAATCTCCGTTCCGCGTTCTGTAGGTCAGATTCCGGTTTATTATAATCAGAAAGCTCCTCGGAATCATGATTATGTGGAAGTGTCATCTTCTCCGTTATATAGCTTTGGTTATGGGATGAGTTATACCACTTTTGAATATTCTGATTTGCAGGTAGTGCAGAAATCTGCTCGTTGTTTTGAAGTCTCATTTAAAGTAAAGAATACAGGGAAGTATGATGGCGAAGAAGTATCACAACTTTATATGAGAGATGAATATGCATCAGTTGTTCAGCCGATGAAACAGTTGAAACATTTTGAACGTTTCCATTTGAAAAAAGGAGAAGAGAAAAAAGTTACTTTTGTTTTGACAGAGGAGGACTTTTTCTTGGTTAACTATACTTTGAAGAAAGTAGTAGAGTCTGGAAATTTCCATCTTATGATTGGTGCCGCTTCTAATGATATTAGGTTGCAGAATGTTATTTTAGTGGAGTAATTTTTATTAATATCTATATTAAGAGATTTCCTGTTTCGTTTTCTCTTAATAAAAAAGAGAGAATATTCCTTTTGCGGAAATATCCTCTCTTTCTCACCTAAAACCTAAACCTTTTATTTCAATTACTTGCTACTATAAGCAACCAACATCCAAACCAATTTTTCCTGTTCTTTCAGATAATCGCTCATCATCGAAACGGTTACTTCGTCTCCGGCTTGAGAAGCGATAGATAAGATCTTACGTTCTTCACCAATCAGATAGCTGATAGACTGAAGGATATTATTCAATGCTTCGTCTCCGTTGCTTACCTTATCCACTTCATTCACATTTGCTACTTTTAGATAATCGCTGAATTTATTGGCAGGAGTACCACCCAGCATCAAGATACGTTCTGCGATTTCATCCACCTTTTCAGCCGTGTCATCATACATCTTTTCGAATTGACTGTGGAGTACAAAGAAATTATGTCCCTTGATATTCCAGTGGAAACCGCGAAGATTGGTGTAATACACTTGGAAGTCTGCTAATAGTTGTTGCAAAGATGCTACTACGTTGTTTGCTCCCGATTCGTTCAATTTGATAAATTCTAAAGTTTTCATATTCTTCTATTTTTAATGATTTATACTTGTTCTCTTTTTTTCTGTACTGCAAAGATAAGGCGGAAAATGCTTGTTGTCAAACTGAAAATTTCTATCTTTGCA
>ENA-ORSS01003410-ORSS01003410.1-human-gut-metagenome-genome-assembly--contig:-NODE-3410-length-12925-cov-2.072960_pt1 | contig 12925 bp, 16 predicted proteins | sample MGYA00241899_ERZ509162 | MGnify/ENA primary metagenome ERZ509162 (study PRJEB26280, sample SAMEA2338641) | human gut metagenome | biome: human gut; feature: human-associated habitat; material: faeces... | reverse complement strand
AAAAAATGAAGAGAATCAGTTTTTAGAATACTCACAAATAGCTTCTAAAAATGATTTAAATAATGGATGTGGCCTATTCGGTCTTGATTTAAATTCCGGATGGAACTGGCATGCAACGAACCAATCAAGATGAGGAAGCTCAACTATTTCTGAGAGCATTCCGTCCGGTGACATCCCTGAAAATACTAGTCCGGCTTTTTTGAGCTGTTCTATGTAGTCAGTATTAACTTCATATCTATGTCTATGACGTTCAGAAATCTTGTTTGCACTGTATACTTCCTGTGCCCTTGTACCTTTTTTTAAGTTGCAGTCATATGCACCTAACCTCATTGTACCGCCATAACCCTTAACATTTTTTTGTTCTGTCATTAAATCAATTACAGGAACAGCTGTATTTTCATCAAATTCAGTAGAGTTGGCTCCTTTTAGTCCGGCTGCATTTCTTGCATATTCAATAACAGCACACTGCATACCAAGACAAATTCCTAAGAATGGTATGTTATTTTCTCTTGCATATTTTATAACGTTTAATTTACCTTCAATACCCCTGATACCGAATCCTCCCGGTACAACCACTCCGTCAACGTCGCTTAAAAGTTCCTTACACTTACCCCCGTCAACGCAATCTTCTGAATTTATCCATTTAATTTCGGTTTTGACATTGTCAGCATATCCGGCATGTTTGATAGATTCCACAACTGATATATAAGCATCAGAAAGCTTTGTGTATTTTCCTGCTATTGCAATTTTGATGGTGCCGGATGGATGGTTAATTTTATCAACAAGTTCGCGCCATCCGGTTAAGTCTGCTTTTCTTTCAGGAACCTGTAAAAGTTTCAATACAACATCAGCAAACTTTTGTTCTTCAAGTGCAAGAGGAACTTCATAAATACTCTTCATATCTCTGCATTCAATTACAGCTTCTTTAGAAACCGAGCAGAACAAAGCAAGCTTGTCTTTTTCTGTTTTTGGAATTGGTTTAGAAGTTCTGCAAACAAGAATTTCCGGCTGCAAACCGTAACTCCTCAAAAGACTTACGCTGTGCTGCGAAGGTTTAGTTTTTAATTCTCCAGAGGTCGGAAGATAAGGAAGCAATGTACAGTGAATGTTTATCGCATTGCCAATTCCGGCTTCTGTTTTGAACTGCCTTACTGATTCGATAAACGGCAAACCCTCTATATCACCGATTGTACCGCCGATTTCAATGATTTGAAAATCCGGTTTGAAATGTTTTTGGGCCTTTACTAATCTTGATTTAATTTCATTTGTTATGTGCGGAATTACCTGTACAGTGGCTCCAAGATAATCTCCTCTGCGTTCTTTTTGAATAACAGTCTGGTATACACTTCCTGAGGTTACATTGCTTAATTGTGAAAAATTTGTGTCAATAAATCTTTCATAATGTCCTAAGTCTAAATCTGTTTCAGCTCCGTCATCAGTTACAAATACTTCTCCGTGTTGAAAAGGGCTCATTGTTCCCGGATCAACATTTATGTACGGGTCAAATTTTTGTATAGCAACAGAATAACCTCTTGCTCTGAGTAATTTCCCTAATGATGCGCCGATAATACCTTTTCCCAATGAACTTACAACACCGCCTGTAATAAAAATATATTTTGTCATAGTTGAAACTCCTTAATATTATTAACTCTCCCTATCCCGTATCCGGAAGAAATGCAACAAAAAAAAGAGGGCAAGAAGCCCTCTTTAACTAATTAATTTTTGGAACTCTGAAAAATCCGTTTTCCTCATCCGGAGCGTTTTTCATAAGTTCTTCTTTTGTTTGTTCGTAATATACTTCGTCTTCTCTCATTACATTTACAAAGTCAATAGCGTGAGCCATTGGTTCAACGTTTGATGTATCAACTTCGTTCATTGCATCAACGTGTTTTAATACATCGCCCAGCTGCTTTGTAAACTTTTCTTTTTCTTCTTCCGTTAATTCCAAGCGTGCCAATTTTGCTACGTGTTCTACGTCTTTTATTGTAATCATAATTTTCCTACTCCAATAATAATTATTTTATATTATCACAAAATTTTTTTCGGGCAAACAATATTTTCTTTTGTAAGTATAATTTTTTTGAGAGAGTTAAACTCGCCATCTTCGAGCTGTACTGTTATATAGTTCCTTGTAACACCTTTGAATTTACCGTTCTTAGCCGGACGTTTTTCAATCAAAACTTCCTGTTCTGAACCAATGTTAGATTTGAGAAAAGTATTGATTTTTTCTGCTGAAATTTTTTTTATAATCCCTGCTCGCTCTTCTTTAATCTTATCCGGCAAATGACCTTCCATTTTTTCTGCAATGGTTCCCTTTCTGATTGAATATGGAAATGTATGTATCTGGCTTAATTTTGACTTGTTCAGATTTTCTACTGTTGTTTGAAAATCATCCTCTGTTTCACCTGCAAACCCTGCAATAATATCGCTGCCCAAAAAAGGTTTATCAAATCTGGATACAATATCTTCAATCTGGTCTAAATAGTATTCTACTGTATAGTGCCTGTTCATACGTTTTAATGTTCTATTGCAGGCAGATTGTAATGATAAATGGAAATGCGGACAGAATTTTTCACTGTTCTGCAAAAAAGTTAGTAATTCAGGTGTAATTTCATGCGGATTTAGAGAACCTAGACGATAGCGCGGTATTGAGGTTTTTGTTTCTATTTCTTTTAGCAGAGGAAGTATATTCTTATCACCCCACAGACCAATATGAATGCCTGTTAAGATAACTTCTTTATACCCTAAGTCAGAATAACGATTTATTTCATTAATAATAAAATCAGAGTCAGCGCTTCTTGATTTACCTCGTCCGTATGGAATAATACAATATGAACATCTGTTATCACAACCATCTTGAATTTTTAGGCTTATTCGGGTTTTGCTTGTATCATTAAGAGTTACTTTGCAGAAATCTGTAGACTGCATAAGATCTTTTACGGAAAACACTTCGTCCTGTAAAATCAAATTTGCTAAGCGAAATTTATCCTCGTTGCCATAAACATAATCAATATATGGCTCTTCCAAAAGCTTTTCTTTTTCTATCTGCGCAATACAACCTGTCAGAATTGTTTTCAAACCCAGACTGTGAGCGTGTCTTAAAAGATACATTGCTTCGTTATCGCTGGTTTGGGTTACAGAGCAGGAATTGAGTATATAAATTTCTGCAAGATTAAGACTTGAAACTTGCTGATAGCCAGCCTCAATTAGCTTTTGAGCAACAATCTGTCCTTCAAACTGATTGGATTTACATCCCATTGATTTTATGTAGAAATTTTTCATTGTGCTTAAATTTTAGCACGAAAATTGTTACTTATCTTTATCTTTATCTTTATCTTCTGTTTTATCTAACTGGTGTCCAACGACGGCTCCTGCACCAGCGCTGGCAGCTCCATATCCCAGTATCCACGGTAAAGCAGCTGCTCCAAGTCCGCCAGTCATAATTAGAATGCCTCCGACCGCTCCAGCCGTTCCGAGCAGTCCTGCGATTCCGGCAAAGCCTTTTGCAAAACTGTGTTTCCCCTGAAACGAAACGCTCTGTTTTGGGGCTTCTGGAACAGTAATGCTTGGATGCTGAACAGCTTTTCTTTGCTGATAAATATTGCGCTGACCATACGCATTAATCGAGCTAATTTTCATATACACACTCCTTAAAATCTATATGTGTATGTTAACTGAAATTAGTCACAATGTCAATAGTTTTATACTCTTCCGTACATGTCTTCGTATCTGATAATATCTTCTTCAATCAGAGGGTCACCCTTTTGCACTTCAATAATTTTTAGGTTATCTTTGTACGGATTCTGGAGTGAATGTACCGCTTGGAGAGGTATATCAATACTGTGGCCGGGACTAAGAATTAATTCTTTTCCTTCCAGAATAACTTTTGCCATCCCTTCCAATACCACCCAGTGCTCACTTCTGAAGTTATGCGACTGTACAGATAATTTTTGTCCCGGATTTACCTGTATCATTTTGGTTAAAAATCCATTGCCCTGTGCAAGTACTGTGTAATAGCCCCATGGTCTGTAAACAGTTTTATGCACAAGGTGGGTGTCATCGTTTTGTTTTTTTAATGTTTCAAAAATCTTTTTAACATCCTGCGTTTTATCAGATTTACACGCAAGAATTGCATCTTCAGTTTCTACAACAACAACATCTTCAAGTCCGATTGTGGCAACGAGTTTTGATGATGAGTACATAAGAGAGTTTTTAGAACCTTCATCTAAAACATGACCGATTTTTACATTGCCGTCTTTATCTTTAGGGCTTACATCATAGATAGATTTCCAGCTGCCCAAATCATTCCAGTCGCTTTCAAGCTTAACAAGCGCAATCTTATCAGATTTTTCCATAACTGCATAATCAATAGAAATGGAAGGCATTTTGTCATACTCTGTGAACGGAATTTCATCTGATTCAGAAAAATCAAAGTTGGAAAGTTTTGAATAAATTTCAGGAGATGCTTTTGCCAGTTCTTCCAGAAGTACAGACGCTTTGAACATAAATATTCCGCTGTTCCAGTAGTAATTACCTGCTGAAACATATTCACGCGCAAGTTTTTCATTTGGTTTCTCTACAAATTTATTTACTTTATAACCGCGTTCAATATGTTTGTCTGTAACATTTATGTATCCATATCCTGTTTCAGGGTAAGAAGGTTTTATACCAAATGTTACAATGTAGCCGAGTTCTGCAATCTTTTCGCCTTCTTTAACTGTCATAACAAATTTATCTGTATTATTTATCATATGATCGGAAGGTACTACGAGAATTACGGGATCTATGTTGAATTTTTCTATAATGTATTTAGAAGCAAGCGCAATGGCCGGTGCTGTGTTTTTCGAAATAGGTTCTGATAAAACTACAGCCTTGTCATACATTGATGAAAGCTGATATTTAACATTAGATAAATGTTTTACACCTGTCATACTTATAATATTAGAAGCCGGCATGCATTCAGAAACTCTTTCAAAAGTTGCTTGCAGCAAACTCTCAGTGTTTTGAATGTTTAGAAGCTGTTTTGGATATAATTCCCTTGACAAAGGCCATAATCTGCTTCCTGAACCGCCTGCTAAAATTAATCCATACATCATAAATAAATTCCCTCTTATAACTCCCTGCTTCAATTCTAGCATAAATAAAAAATAATTGTAAAATAATTCAAATATGTGGTAAAATACAACACAAGGCAATGTTATTTTATGAAAATTTACTATAAGGCTACGTATACTTATAAAATATACAGGATGTTTTTGTCCGAATTGGAAGGGTTTGTTACAACCCTAGGTAACATTGCGCTATTGGGCTTAGAGTTTTTTAAAGGATTAAAAACCTTTCCAACAACGTACAAATCTATAATGGAGCAAGCTTCGCGTTTTGGTGTTTCATCTCTGCCTATAACATTGTCTATTGTCGGCATGACATCTGTAATTATTGCCATGCAGATTGCGGGAGAGATGGTTAAACAGGGCGCCGGAAATTATGTTGGTATGCTTGTTTCAATTCTTATGGTAAGGGAAGAAGGTGTCATTATGGCAGGATTTGCAATAATTTCTATGATTGGTTCTTCTCTTGCATCAGAAATTGCGACAATGAAAGTTACGGAACAGATTGATGCAATAAGAGTTCTTAGGGTAAATCCGGTGTATTACCTGTTTACCCCGAGAGTTATTGCGGGAACCTTGATGATGCCGGTTGTTGTAATTGTTTCATCGCTGTTTGGTATTCTGGGCGGTGCAGTTGCTTCAAATCTGGCTTCAGGGCTTACATACAAGGCATACTTTGACTCTGTATGTTTCGGGCTGAATATGCATGATTTAAATGTGTGTATTCTAAAGTCTTTGGCGTTTGGTTTTGTAATAACATTAATAAGCTGTTCTTGCGGAATGGAAGCAAGAGATGGTGCAAAGGGGGTTGGTATTGCAACAACAAAAGCTGTCGTCTGGTCTTTTGTTGCAATTGTAATACTGGATTTAATCTTTGCAGCAATGTTCTTTTATTAGTACCTGAGGGTGAAAGAAAAAATGGGTATAGAAGTTAAAAACTTAATAAAATCATTCGATAAAAAAGTTATTTTAGATGATATTTCATTCAAAGTTGATGATGGAAAAATTTTATCTATAGTAGGTTTTAGCGGCTCCGGTAAAAGTACTGTGTTAAAACTTATAAGCGGATTAATTGAAAAAGACTCTGGAGAAATAAATACTTCCGGAGGTGATATTGCAATGGTTTTTCAGTATTCAGCGCTTTTTGATTCGCTTAACGTCTTTGATAACATATCTTTTGCATTGCAGGAGAGAAAAGATTTGAGGGGTAAATATACAAGAAAAGAACTTGAAAAAATAGTTGCAGAAAAACTAGAGCTGGTAGGACTTTCTGGAATTGAAGAACAGTATCCTTCAGAACTCTCCGGAGGTATGCAGAAGCGTGTCAGTTTTGCGCGTGCAATTGTTACCGAGCCTAAAATAATACTTTATGACGAACCAACAGCAGGTCTGGATCCAATTTCATCTACACTTATAGAAGATTATATTGTTCGTTTGAAGAATGAAACAAATGCCGCTTCTATTGTTGTAACTCACCAGATGTCAACAATAAGAAGAACAGCCGATTCTGTTTTGATGTTGTATAATGGACATGCAGTTTTTGAAGGGACTCCTGAGGAGCTAATGGAACAAAAAACTCCATATACTAAACAGTTCGTCACTGCTTCAATCGACGGCCCTATGAAAATGCTGGGTTAGTCAAACAAAGAAATTATTATTAACAAAAAGGAAATATAACAAATGAAAATGTCACCATCATTTAAAGTAGGAATATTAACACTTGTAGCATTGATTATACTTCTATTTACTGTTTTGTGGATAAAGGGGCGTTCTTTTTCTTCAGCAGAACGAATTGAAGTCCATTTTAAGGATGTAAATGGAATGCGTCCGGGCTCCGGTGTTCAAATGATGGGACTCCGTGTTGGACAGGTGGAAGAAATTATACCGGTTGTTGATGGCGAATCAAGTTATGTAAAGATGAAATTTGTTATTACAGAACCGGGGATTACAATACCAAAGGCATCAATGCTGTCTATACAGCAGTCAGGGCTGATTGGCGAACAGTTTTTGGAAATCACACCGCCAAGAGTTCGTTCAGTGTTTATTCCTGTTATTGGAAAAGAGCTTTTATCAAATGATGCTCCGGTTGAGATTAAATTAGATGATAAATATTATGATGTAGGTAATGTTAAGAAATCCCAGATAATGACTGCGAAGCTTGTTCCAGATGAGTTAAAGGACTATATAAAGACAAATTATGCTTATAAGGTAGACTATGTGGTAAATCTTCCGGGACTTATCATACCTCACTTTATGACCGGTAAGATTGTTACAGAGGATGGAGTTAAAAAATTGAGAATCGCTCCGCTGGATAATGCTCCGCTTCCATATCCTCAGCAAACTTCTCCATATACTATAATTGAGCCTATGAGAATTGCTGATTTTATGGATTTGCAGTACAAAGCAGCAGAATCTTTAACAGAAACAAACCGAATTATTAATGAATTGCTGAATGATAGTATGATTGCAGAAATCAGACAGTCTGTTACCAATTTTAAAGACTTGACAGCTCAGGCAACAACTACACTTGCTAAGACTGAAAAGCTCATAGAAACTTCAAGAAATGATATAGATGCTGTTCTGTGGATGATGAGTGATGTTTCTACAAACTTTAATAAACTTGCGACTAATATCAACGGAATTATTGGAGATGAGAAGTTCAAACCGATGATGTATGATACAGCAGAATCTATTTCAAATCTTTCTAAACAGCTGACTCCAATTCTCGGGGCAGTTGATGCTAAAGCTTTTGGTGAAGACTTAAATGCAGTTATGACTAATTTGAATGAAATTTCAACTTCTGTGAACAAGATGACAAAAGATGAAAACCTTAAGACGAAGATTGAAACTTCTATTGATAACCTTAATGTAACAATGTGCGAAGTTTCTTCAGCCCTGGAAACAATTAATGGTGAAGATAAAGAAGGGTTAAAACAAATTGTAGAAGATACATCAGAAACAGTGGCAAACCTTAAGAAATTCTCAGAGAAATTGAATAAGAGATTTTTACTGTTCAGACTGATGTTCTAGGGTTAAATGTGAAAATTGGTTATGAAGACTTGGGCTTCATAACCAATTTATAGGTTTCGATTTCAAGCGCATTTGCTATAGCATCAAGTTTATCCCAACGCGGAATTTTCTTGCCACGCTCGATTTCAGACAAATAGTCTGTTGAAATATCTTTCTCATATGCTAATACGAGATTTCGTTTAATATATGTCAAATATCTCAAAAATAACTCCACTTAATTATGATGAAGTAATAGTTGATGACTAGTTGCGAATAAAAAATTTATAAACATCTATGTCTAATGCTTCCGCAATTTTTATCAAACGTTTAATGCTTGGAGTTTTTTTCCCACGCTCAATTTCTGACAAATAATCTTTCGAAATACCAGAAATTTCACTAAGTTTTTCTTGAGTGAGATTTTTCAGACTTCGAAAATACTTTATATTGTTAATAAGTATTTCTATAGTGCTATTTGCCATACAAAAATTTTAGTAATTATTTGCTTTTAATGTAACAGGCAAATAGCACTATTTAGATATTTAGTTTTGTAAACAATCGTTATGAAAATGTTTTTAGGTGTTATGTTTGTTGTAGAATACCTTTTGGGAGATTTAGTGTGATGTTAGATAGTGCAGTAAAATTTATTGAGGAAAAAATAGGAGATTTTAAACCTGAGATTGGTATAATACTTGGTTCTGGGCTTGGTGATTTAGCAGATGAGTTCTGTAAAATTTCTATTCCATATTCGGAAATTCCAGGATTTGAAACTTCTACAATTTCGGGACATAAGAGCAGACTTGTATTTGCAGAAATTAACGGCAAGAATGTTGTTATGATGCAGGGACGTTTTCATTTTTATGAAGGACATCCAATACAAAAAGTTGTATTCCCTGTGAAAGTTATGAAGAAAATCGGAGTTAAGACTCTAATTGTTACAAATGCTGCGGGTGGAGTTAATGCTGATTTTAAGCCTGCTGATTTGATGATTATAACAGACCATATTAATCATATGGGAGTAAATCCCCTTATAGGGCCAAATGACGCTTCTATGGGAGAAAGATTTCCTGATATGAGTGAAGTTTATTCTAAAGAGTATGTGGAACTTGCAGAAAAAGTCGGCAAAAAACTTGGGATTGATTTACAAAAAGGTGTTTATATAGCACTTACCGGCCCTTCATATGAAACTCCTGCCGAGGTGAAAATGGCTAGAATTCTAGGTGCTGATGCTGTGGGGATGTCTACTGTACCGGAGGCAATTACAGCTTCCTGGGCAGGGATGAAAGTTATAGGGTTAAGCTGTATATGTAATTCAGCTGCCGGCGTAAGCACTGTAGGACTTTCACATGCTGATGTTATTGAAGCCGCTGGAGCCGCAAAAGAAAAGTTTAAAAAATTGGTAAAAGAAATTATAAGAGAACTATGAGATTAGATAAATTTTTAAAAGTTTCAAGATTAATTAAGAGAAGAACTGTTGCAAACACTGTTTCTGAAATGGGTCGTGTGCTTGTTAATGGCAATCCTGCAAAACCGGCTAAACAGCTGAAAATTGGTGATGTTATTGAAATTGAGTATTCAAACAGAGTGGAAAAAGTGGAAGTAATTGTTATTCCAACGGGAAATGTAAGCGTACAGGAAGCATCGAGCCTGTACAAAGTTATAGAGGAGTAAATATGCCTGTAATAAATGAACATTTTACAATAAATACACAGGGAAATAATGATATTATAAATATAACAAAACATGTTCAGAATTGTGTTTACCAGCACGAACTTAAGGATGCCCTAGTTTGTGTATCAATTCAAGGCAGTACATCTGCTGTTACAACTATTGAATATGAAACGGGGCTTATACAGGATTTAAAAGAGGCTCTTGAAAGAATTGCTCCAACAGGTGCGGAGTATCATCATGATGAAATCTGGCACGATGGTAACGGTTACGCTCATGTCCGTGCTGCAATTGTTGGGAGCTCTGTTAATATAGCTTTAAAAGACGGACTTTTGAATTTAGGCACCTGGCAGCAAGTTGTATTGCTGGATTTTGATAATAAACAGCGCTCTAGAAATATAACAGTGCAGATTTTGTATTAAAATTATTAAGATTTATTCATTTTATATAATTTATCAACAACAACAAACCTAAAGTTTGCCAGTTTATCATCAGGGTTTCTGTCAGGATGAACTTTTAGAACAAGTTCTCTGTATACTTTTTTATCACCATTATGGAGTTTTTTAATATTTTCCGGTGACGTTTTTAGAAGTTTTGCCAGAAGTTCCTTGTAGTTATTTAGTTCTTCTTTAGAAAGTGACTTTTTTACAAGTTCATCAATTTCTTTTATTTGTGCTTCTGAAAATTCCTTGAAAAAGTCACGGTTTGAATGCTCTTTGGTTTTTTGTGATGTTGTTCTTTTGAAGGTTTCATTCTCTCTTCTTATTTTTTCACGCATATCTTCATAAGCTTTTTTAGTTTTTTGTGATGATTTTTTAAAATCTTCTTTCATTGTGTTTAAATTTTCGTAAAATTGCCGATTTTTTTCTTTAAATTCTTTTTCCCAATTGTGCATCTCTTCATACATTTTTTTGTATTCAGCCTCCCAATCGTATGTTTTATAAGATGTGTTTTTGAAAAAAGTCTTGTCATATTTTTTTCTGGTTTCTTCAAATTCTTTGTCAATTTTATCAAAAATTTTTTTCCATTCCTCTAAATCTTTCATGCTTTTTTCAAATTCTTTTTTTTGAGCTTCTTCAAACTCTCGTGACATTTTTTCTAAATCAGCAATAATTTTTTTTCTTCTGTTATGTCTGTATATCAATCCGCCGATAACAAATGATGCAATTGCAGCGCTTGTGATAGAATATGCTGTTCTATGATTTTTCTTGTTATTCTTTGGGGTATCTGATGCGGGTGTATCTTGTATTATATGTTTTTCAGAAACAGTTTGTTTGAAATTTGGTTTTAAAATTGGAATTGAAATATTATTATGCATAATTATGTCCCCAAAATTATTAAAACACGTAAAATACATTTTTGTTTTTTTTACAAAAATTGTTACAATCTGTAAGAAAATGTGGTACTATAAATTTATGTTAAATCTATACATCACATCATCAAACCGCCGCGAGGGTAAGACTTTTTTGACAGCAGGACTTGCTGCAACAATGCAAAGTCTTGGATACTCAACAACTGTTTATAAGCCGATTCAAACAAACGGGATTGAACGTAACGGTTTTATGCAGTCACCTGATTTAACTTATGTAAAAACAATTGATCCATATATCAACACTCATTTTTCTTATTTGTATAAATCTGATTTAGAACCGCTTATAGCATCTGAACTTGAAAATGAACCGATTGATGTAGAGCTTATTTCAAGAGAGTATGGAAGGATTTCAAGCACATCCGACTGTACACTGCTCGATGGTGACTGCGGAATTTTAAGCCCGATTGCTCCTGCTGTTCAGACAGCTGATCTGGTAAAAAAACTCCAACTTCCGCTCCTGTTTGTGGTTACACCACGTGAGGATTCTATTAATGATACACTTCTTTCTATTTATACTGCTCAGGAAAAAGGGCTGGAAATAAGAGGTGTGGTTATAAATAATATTAAGGATGATTGTCCGAAAAATCTATTAAATGCTATTCCGAGGGTAATAGAGGAGTATACTAATATTAAAATACTTGGTCTAATATCACATATTGAAGGGAAAATATCTCCGGAAGATTTAATAACAAGTATCCTTAATGGAGTTGATATTGAAAGTATTTTTAATGTAAAGATTGAAAAACTGGAATTATGATAATTACTGCCGGAATCTATAAAGGGAGAAAAATTACTGCTCCTGACGAAAATATTACAAGACCTACTTTATCAAAAGTCAGGATGGGAGTTTTTAATACTTTATATTCAATATCATAATTCATCATTGCTTTTATTACATATTTACCTGCAGTTTCCAATGCTTCATCGCTATCTTCACAAATTACAAACTTAATCATTTCTTTCACTTCTTTCTAGTTAGATTTTTCCTCTTTCAATTCTTTTATTAGGTCATAAGAAATTATATCATTTGATATATCTATTAAATTTGATGAATGTTCTATACCATTTTGTATGTATTCTTCAGTTATTGGATCGTTACTTATAGGATATATTTCCCCTTTTGGAGCGCTATAATATATATTTGATGTCAAATATGATCCATCTATAAATGTAACTACATTATCTTTTAAATTGAAAATATCGTTACCTAGTTGATAATCACTATGTATACCAAGCATATTTCCTAATGTTGGGAGTACATCTATCATTCCCATAGGAGTATCAACTGTCTTATTAAAATTCTTATCTCTAGTCCATATTATAAATGGAACTTTTTTATTTAATTCATAATCATAATCATTAAATGATACATATCCATCATCTGTTTCATCTTTTATTCGATCATTAACTGGATCATAATTATAAAGTAAATTGAATTCATCTTTATCCATTCTGGCATCATGATCGCCATATATTACTAATACTGTGTTATCAAGTAATCCTTCACTATCAAGTTTATTTATGAATTCTCCAATTGCTTCATCTGCATAATGAACTGATCTTATATAATTACCTAATTTAGTATTATTTAAATATTCTCTAGTTATTGTTTGATTATCTAATTTTACATCTATTGTTGTTGGATATTCTGGCATTAATTCCAAATCACTAAATGGTGTATGATTAGATAACATTATTAATGTACTATAAAATGGTTGTCCCTCTGTTTCTTTTATTTCTTTCATAATATCTACTGATTGACTAAAGAATG
>ENA-ORSS01003407-ORSS01003407.1-human-gut-metagenome-genome-assembly--contig:-NODE-3407-length-12942-cov-2.635136_pt1 | contig 12942 bp, 8 predicted proteins | sample MGYA00241899_ERZ509162 | MGnify/ENA primary metagenome ERZ509162 (study PRJEB26280, sample SAMEA2338641) | human gut metagenome | biome: human gut; feature: human-associated habitat; material: faeces... | reverse complement strand
GATGGCAGCTGCCGATTTTTGCGGAGAAAAAACCTCGGCAGTTTTTTCTCCGCAGTGTGAAAGCAGCCCTTTTTCAATCAAAACGTCATAGCGCACACTGGCATTGACGGTCACAGTCTTCAATCCGAACAACTCCTTTCAGCTGATTGGACTGGGGATAAGTTTTCGATAAAACAAGAACAAATTTTCTGAATCTTAGTCGATGGTCTTGCCGAAGAAGGCGGTGGTGCGGCGGACATCGTCCATCACCTGGTCGAACTGTTCGGGTGTCAGAGACTGCGCACCGTCGCACAATGCCTTTTCCGGGTCGTTGTGAACTTCGATAATCAGTCCATCTGCGCCGACTGCGATGGCTGCCATCGACAGCGGCTGGACCATCCAGCGGATGCCGGCAGCGTGGCTTGGGTCGATGATGATAGGCAGGTGGGACTGCTTTTTGATGATTGGAATAGCGGAGATGTCCAGTGTGTTGCGGGTAGCGGTCTCAAAGGTGCGGATGCCGCGCTCGCACAGGATGACCTTTTTGTTGCCGCCTGCCATGATGTATTCTGCGCTCATCAGCAGCTCTTCGATGGTGTTGGCAAGTCCGCGCTTGAGCAGGATGGGCTTGTCGATTTTGCCCAGCTCCTTGAGCAGCTCAAAGTTCTGCATATTGCGTGCGCCGACCTGGATGACATCCACCTGTTCAAACAGCGGCAGATGGTCGATGCTCATGATTTCGGTGACGATGGGCAGACCGGATGCTTTTTTGGCTTCCAGCAGGTAATCCAGCCCTTCCTTGCGCAGTCCCTGGAAGGAGTATGGGGAGGTGCGAGGCTTGAATGCGCCGCCGCGCAGCAGTCCTGCACCGGAAGTTTTGACCGAATTGGCTATCGAAATCATCTGCTCGCGGCTTTCTACCGAGCAGGGACCGGCGATGACCTGAAAATGTCCGCCGCCGATTTTTCTGCCGCAGACATCGATGACGGTGTCGTCCGGGTGGAACTTGCGGTTGGCATTTTTATAAGGCTCCTGGATTCGTTTGACCTCGGCAACGGTGTCCATCGACTTGATGTCATCGGTATCCAAACGGGAGGTATCACCAATCAATCCGAGGATGGTTTCGTGTACGCCGCGAATCTCCTGCACCTGAAAATTCATCTGCTCGAAGTGACTGACCATTTTATTGACCTGAACGGGGGAAGTCCCTTTTTTTAAAATAATAATCATAACAACAAATCCTTTCTGTTTTGAAAAATAAAAAAAGTCGGTGCTTTTTTGTCAAAAGCACCGACAGATTTGGGTCGTGGTATAGCAATCATCTGTATCCTAACAGGAACGAATCAGACCGATTATCGTCCGTTCGCTGTCAGAGCTGTCCTTTTGGCATCTGTATTCTTTTTTGCATGATAAAATCGCCCTGCGCTATAAAAGGCAAAGCTGAAAAAATATGCAAAATAAGCAGATGTCATGGGTTTGCAGCTCATAAGATCCTCCAATTCCTGCGCTTTTTTGAGCGCTTGAAAATGATGATGTAAAAAATATACGATGATTTTTCATATTTGTCAAGCACTTTTACCTGATAAACTGAAAAATTGATGTTTTTTCATAAAACTTTTGCCGTAAGCTGTCGATATAGAATAAATGCAGCGAGGGCAAAAGGTAATTCTGAATAGAATGTTAATTTTTATTTTGTGATAATTGACACTTTTTTAAACAGGACTTATAATATGGTGGAACTAAAATGGATGTGCCCTAATAAATAGGTAAATTATCATCAAAAAAGAGTGGATTGCACAGAGAATAGATAGACCTTTGTGCAGCAAGAGAAACGTGAGGAAGGATAACCGAGGAAGGCGTTGCGGCAGCTTTGGGATTGGTCGGACGTGTGTTCGCTCGGTTTGCCTTGTCAGAAAGGACAGGGGAGAAGATTGATAAAAAACGTAGGAATCGATATTGGCTCGACCACCGTCAAGGTGGTTGTTATGGAAGGCGACCGAGTCCTTTACCGGGTTTACCAGCGTCATCTGTCGCAGGTGCGTCAGGCGACCCTGAATGCGCTTGAGGGAGCAAAGCAGTTTCTGGACGGACCGTTTCAAGTAGCCATCTCCGGTTCGGCAGGTCTGGGACTTGCCGAGGATGCCGGCATCGACTTTGTACAGGAGGTATTTGCTACCTACAAAACGGTGATGGAGTATGAACCGGATACCGATGCGGTCATCGAGCTGGGCGGAGAGGATGCCAAGATCATCTTCCTCAGCGGCGGACTGGAGGAGCGGATGAACGGCAGCTGTGCCGGCGGCACCGGCGCCTTCATCGACCAGATGGCAACACTGCTGAATGTGACACCCGAGCAGCTGGACCGGCTGAGCCTGCGCCACGAGCGCATCTACCCGATCGCATCGCGCTGTGGAGTTTTTGCCAAGACCGACATCCAGCCGCTGCTCAACCAGGGTGCGCGCAAGGAGGACGTTGCCGCCAGCATCTTCCAGGCGGTGGTCGACCAGACGGTGACCGGACTGAGCCAGGGCAGAAAAATCGAAGGCAAGGTGCTGTTTTTGGGCGGACCGCTCTTTTTCTTTCAGGGATTGCAGCAGCGCTTTGAGCAGACCCTGCGTTTGGCACCGGGCAAGGCAGTCTTTCCCGAGTGGGCGCAGTATTCGGTGGCGTTGGGCGCTGCCATCTACACCCGAGGCTTGCAGACGACCTACACCTACGAGCAGTTTACTGAGAAGCTCAAACATGCGGCATCCCGCTCCAAATCCACCCAGTATTTGCAGCCGCTGTTTGCCAATCAGGAGGAGCACGACCAATTTGTACAGCGCCACAGCCGCGCCAATGTTCCGTGGAAGGACATCACAGGGTATAGCGGGGATGCCTACCTTGGCATCGACTGCGGCTCCACCACCACCAAGCTGGTGCTGATGAGCGACCATTATGAGACCCTCTACCGCTATTACAGCTCCAATCAGGGAAATCCGGTGCAGATTGTGCGGGAGCAGCTGCAAAAAATCTATGAGGCCTGTGGCGACCGGGTCAACATCCGCTATGCGGTGTCCACCGGCTACGGGGAAGAGCTGATCAAGCACGCCTTTCATCTGGACGACGGAATCGTGGAAACGATTGCCCACTTTAAAGCTGCCCAGCACTTTGACCCGCAGGTGGATTTTATTTTGGATATCGGCGGTCAGGACATCAAATGCTTTAAAATCAAGGACAATGCCATTGATTCCATCATGCTCAACGAGGCCTGCTCCTCGGGCTGCGGCTCCTTCATCGAAACCTTTGCAAAGTCGATGGGCTACACCGCAGAGGAGTTTGCGCGGCTGGGATTATTTTCCCAATACCCGGTCGACTTAGGTTCCCGCTGCACTGTTTTTATGAACTCTTCGGTCAAGCAGGCGCAGAAGGACGGCGCGGGTGTGGAGGACATTTCAGCAGGACTTTCGATGAGCGTTGTCAAAAATGTTTTATATAAAGTCATCCGCGCACGGAATGCGGACGAGCTGGGCGAACATATCGTGGTGCAGGGAGGAACCTTCCTCAACGATGCCGTTCTGCGCAGCTTTGAAAAGGAAATCGGGCATGATGTCATTCGACCGGACATCGCCGGTCTGATGGGAGCCTACGGCGCTGCCATCTACGCAAAGGGAATTTGCCCAAAGGAGCAGACCCGCTCGTCGATGCTCGGCGCACAGCAGCTGGAAAATTTCCAGCATGAATCCAAGCCGGTGGTCTGCCAGGGCTGCACCAACCACTGTAACCTCACCGTCAACATCTTTGCAGGCGGGGAGCGGTATATTTCCGGCAACCGCTGCGAAAAGCCGCTGGGATTGGGAAAAGAGCGACAACTGCCCGACCTGTACCGCTTTAAGCTGGAGCAGATTCGCACACTCAGCGAGGACTGTGCTAAAAGAGCGGCTGCCCACACCGGTAAACGCGGGGTGATTGGGCTGCCGTTGGGACTGAATATGTATGAAAATCTGTTCTTCTGGGAGGCATTTTTCCGCAACCTGGACTTTGATATTGTGGTATCCGACCTGTCCTCCCGCGCGCTGTATGCCAAAGGGCAGTACTCGGTTCCGTCGGACACCGCCTGCTATCCGGCAAAGCTGATGCACGGACATATCGAAAATCTGCTGGACAAAGGGGTCACCACCATCTTTTACCCCTGCATGAGCTACAATTTTGATGAGAGTAAAGGTGACAACCATTTCAACTGTCCGGTGGTCGCCTACTACCCCGAGCTGCTGGCTTCCAACGTCGAAAAGCTCAAGCAGGTGCGTTATCTTTATCCGTATCTGGATTTGGCGGAGCGCAAGACCTTCCCGAAAAAAATCTGGCAGGCGCTCAAAGAATATTACCCTGATTTGACCTTGCGCGAGGTCAAACGGGCGTCCGACTGTGCCTATGAAAGCTACCACCGCCAGCGGGAGCAGGTGAAGGAGGAAGGGCGCAAGGCGCTGGAATTTGCACGTCAGAAGGGACTCAAGACCATCATCCTGTGCGGCAGACCGTACCATGTCGACCCGGAGATCAACCACGGGATCAACCAGCTGATTACCTCGCTGGGACTGGTGGTGGTCACCGAGGACTGCGTAGCGGATTTGGTGCAGCCGGTGCGTCCCGATGTTCTCAACCAGTGGACCTATCATTCCCGCTTGTACAACGCCGCAGAGTATGTGGTGGAGCACCGCGACTGTGAACTGGTGCAGCTGGTTTCCTTTGGGTGCGGCATCGACGCCATCACCACCGACGAAGTTTCTGCCATTTTGGCGCGCGGACAGCGGCTGTACACCCAGCTGAAAATTGATGAAATCAACAATCTGGGTGCGGTGCGCATCCGCATCCGTTCGCTGATTGGCGCGGTAAGAGAGCGTGACGCCAACACGCAGCAATAGTTGCCTGAGAGCGTAAATAAAAATGCGTACTTTTTGCCGGGAGTAAACACCATCCGGCAACCACACGCAGGGGACGTGGATTGAAATGCACAGCTGTTTCTGCAAAGATAAGCACCACTTGGTGCCTGTACGCAGGGAGCGTGAATGGAAATCTTTACCGGAGGACGACTTGAAAATCACATCCGGCAGATTTTAAACTGCTGTCCGGCGTTTGATTTGCATATTTTGCATAAAGGAGGTTGGAGTTTATTATGGAACCAATCAAAAAGGTGCCCTTTACCAAGGAGATGAAGAGCACCCATACCATCCTGATTCCGACAATGCTGCCGATTCACTTTAAAATTTTGGGAAATGTCCTGGAAAATTATGGATACCACATCAAAATATTGGACAACTGCGGACCGCAGGTGATTGAACAGGGACTGAAAAATGTCCACAACGACACCTGCTATCCGGCGCAGCTGGTCATCGGACAGATGATCGACGCTTTGGAGCACTGTGAGCTGCCGCTGGACAAGGTGGCTTTGCTGATTACCCAGACCGGCGGAGGCTGCCGCGCCTCCAACTACATCTACCTGCTGCGCAAGGCGCTGAACAAGTGCGGCTACGGCGATATACCGGTCATCTCGGCAAGCTTTATCAAAAGCGAGCAGTCGGGAGGCTTTTCCCTGCCGCTGACCATGCTGCTACAGGCGCTCTACGGGGTGCTGTGCGGCGATTTGATTATGACCTTGTACAACCAGTGCATCCCGTATGAAAAACAGCAGGGAGCCAGCCAGCAGGCGGTGGAGGAGAGCATCCTTTGGGCAGAAAAGCTGTTCTGCAAAAAGCTGCTGCGCTGGAAGGAGGTCTCCGAGCTGATGGTGCGCATCATCAAACGCTTTGATCGGGTGGAGCGCAGCGATGAGGAGAAGATCAAGGTCGGCGTGGTCGGAGAGATTTATGTCAAATACTCTCCGCTGGGAAACAACAACCTGGAGGAGTTTTTGCTGTCGGAGGGCTGTGAGGTGGTCTGCCCGGGTCTGTTCGATTTCCTGCTCTACTGCACCCACAACTCGGAATATGACTGCCAGCTGTACGGCATCGGCAAAGCCAAAGCGGCGGTCATGCGCCGGGTCAACCGCTTTTTGCGCGGTCGCAAGAGCGATATGATCCACCTGATTGAACAACACAGCAGCTTCCAGCCGCCCTGTCCTTTTGAAAGCACCATCGAATCTGCCAAGGGTTATATCGGCAACGGTGTGAAGATGGGGGAAGGCTGGCTGCTGACCGCTGAGATGGTCGAACTGATTCAGCACTACAAGGTAAACAACATCGTCTGCACCCAGCCGTTTGGCTGTCTGCCCAACCACATCTGCGGCAAGGGTGTGATGCGTGTCATCAAGGAGAAGAATCCGCAGGCGAACATCGTAGCGGTGGACTATGATTCCAGTGCATCCAAGGTCAACCAGCAGAACCGCATCAAGCTGATGCTGGCAAATGCAAGACTGATGGAGCAACAGAAGACCCAGCCGCCCAGGGAAGTAAAGGTATACGCAGAAAAAACGCAGCCGACCGATACCGGCAAACAGGAAAAACTGCCGTTAGCAGCCAGCGCAGTCGACCCTCTGGAGGAGGAAGAACAGCTGGTGGTGCAAAACGGATAAGAATGGGCTGCTTCCCCTGCGGAGCAGTCCGGCGGGAAAAAGAGATTGAGGTTATAAGGAGGAGATCGCTTGCAGCAGGTCTGTAACATCTTTTTGCAGTTTTTGGCGTACAGCTTTCTGGGATGGACGTGCGAAACCATCTACTGCTCCATCGGACAGGGAAAGTTTGTCAACCGCGGGTTCCTCAACGGACCGTTGTGTCCGGTCTATGGATTTGGCGCGATGGCGGTGCTGGTTTTTTTGCGCCCGATCCAAAATAATATTCCGCTATTGTTTCTTTGCGGAATGTTGGTGACCAGTATCATCGAGTACATCACCGGCTATCTGCTGGAAAAACTGTTTGCAACCAAGTGGTGGGACTATTCCACCTACCGCTTTAATATCCACGGCAGGGTCTGCCTGCGCAATTCGCTGATGTTTGGCGTGCTTAGTGTGGTGGCAGCGCGGGTGGTGGACCCGGTGGTGCGGGGAGCCATCGTTTCGCTGCCCTTCTGGGCATCGGTCAGCATGAGTGCGGTGCTGCTGGTCATCCTGCTGGTGGACCTTGTGCTCACCGTTCGCACCATTTTGGACATCAACAGCGTTCTGCGCCAGTTCCATCAGCTGGTCGAACAGGCGAAGCTGGATACCGCGGAGTATCTCAAGCAGAGCCATCAGGAATTCCAGCAGCGCTTTGACCAGTATCAGTTGAATGCGGAGCTTGGCAGGATGGAGCTGATGGACTACATTGAGCAGGTAAAAGCCGAGCGTGCCGAGCGCCGCGCAGAAAAGCGCGAGGAGCTGCTGGAAAAACTGGAGTCCGGTCAGAAGGAGATTGCCCGCCGCATGGAGTCCAGAATCAGCGAGCTTTCTGTAAAGAACCGCTTTTTCCGCAAACGACTGCTGGATGCGTTCCCGAATATGCGCTCCATCCGGTACGAAACCGGCTTGGACCGCTTAAAGGAAGAGGTCAAGCAGAAAAAGAACAAAAACAACCAGTAAGAGCCGCTTGGACAGCCTTTCTCGTTTGGGAAAGGCTGTTTTCTTTTTGGTAAAAAAGAATTTTTAGGTGTCTATGTGTATACAAAAGAAAAAACGCAGTTGCCTTTTAAAGGCGAATATATTATAATAATGCTACAAATGGCGTTTGATATGCCGGTTGAAAAGCAGACCGACGGTGCCCGTTTGCCGCAGACGAACTGCCGGAAAAACAGGGCAAGGCTCTTTTTGTATTGTTTATTTTTGTGGAAATTTTTTACGGGGACGCAATAATTTGCAGCCTCCCCGACACTAATTTTATGACGGGTGGTGTAGAGGTGAAATTAGACACAGCATTGGTGCTGGAGGCTCAGAAGGGGAGCCAGGAGGGCTTTACGCGGCTTTATGAAGCAGTAGCTCCCTCTTTGTACCGGACAGCGTTATACACCCTGGGAAACAGCCATGATGCAGAGGACGTTGTTTCCGAAACCTTTATCGAAGCGTATCGGGGACTGGGTGCTTTGCGCGACCCACAGGCATTTGTTCCGTGGATTTACCGCATTCTTTCGGCAAGATGCAATCGAAAGATACGGGAGTATGTGCGTGCGCGCAATCAAACGGACATCGACCAGATGCTGGAGCTTCCGGGAGAGCAGAACGAATTTTCGGAAACGGTGCTGGAGCGCACCGATCTGCTCCATGCGCTGGGACAGCTGGCAGCAGAGGAAAAGCAAATTGTGATCCTGTCGGTCATCGAAGGATACACAGCAAAGGAGATTGCCGCTATCGTCGGCAGCCCGCAGGGAACGGTGAGTTCCAAACTGTTTCGGGCATTTAAAAAGATGAGAAAACATTTGGAAGGAGGGAAGCAGAGTTGACAGAGAAAAAGATGAATCCCGACCGGGAGCTGACACCGGAAGAACAGCAGCAACTGGAGGGGGAAGAGCAGTTTTTTAAACAGCAGTTTTCATCGCTCCCCAGCCCAAAGCTTCCCGGCAGTTTAAGTGCACAGGCAATGTGGGAAAAAATCTGTGCGGGAGAAGGGGACCACCAGATCACGGTAGACCCCACACAGATGGAGCCACCGGCTCCGCAAAAGCCCGAAGGAAAGGTGCTTGACTTTCCGGGCAGCCACAAAACAGAGGAAAAACCAAAACGAAATCTGACGGTCCATCGTCGCCGTTGGGCAATCGCCTGTACCCTGGTGCTGGTGGTCGGGCTGTCCGCAGCCTATTGGAAATGGCAAAGACCGATGGAGCAGATGAAGGATATGGTCACTGCCGAAAGTGCAGCCGAGCAGCCAGTCGAAGAAGTGGCAGAAGAGGCAGCAGAAGACACGGCATCGGTTGAATCGGCAAACAGACAACCGTCTCTTAAAATGGGCGTGCCCAAAACCTCTGCTCAGACAGAGCAACCGGCAGAGGAGCCACAGGAAGAACCACAGGTAGCAGCTGCTTCACAGCCTGAGCCGCAGGCAGAAGCTATTTTACAGGAGGAGCAGCCACAGGAAGGGTCGCAGGCAGTGACTTCTGCCCAGCAGACGACACAGGAGCAGCCAGCATCTGCCCGGGACCAGCTGCGGCAGCAGATACTCAACTCCATCTCGATGGCAGCTGATGCGCAGGAAGAATCGGTATCCCTGACCGAGTCGGAGGAGCCGGTCGCAGAAGCGGCAGAGGCGGCAGAAGAGGAGGCTCAACCATTTTCCATCAAAAGCGTGATGGAAAATGCGCTGGACAGCCAACCGCAGACCCTTTCGCTGAAAAACGGCAGCCTGACCTATCAGCCAACGACCGGAGAAGCGGTGCTCAGTGACAAAAGCGGCAAACAGGTATCCGCTTTGCAGCTGGAAAAGAATGTAATGATTTTGGCATCAGAAACCAGCTTTGCGGTGCTTTGCCCGCAGGAGACACAAACAGTCACCATGACGGTCTATGATGCGCAGGACCTGAGCGCTCCACAGCAGGTACAGCAGGTCACCCACCAGGGCGAGCTGTTTGATTCCTACCAGTCGGGCGCAGGCAGCTTTACGATGGTCACCAGCATCTGGTACACCCGGGAGCAGGTGGAAGCAGGGGAATTTCTGCCTCAGGTCAACGGAGTGGAGATTCAGCCGGAGCAGGTCAATATCATCAGCGGCTATGAAAACGGCGAGCAGGTCAACTATCTTTTGACGACTACCGTCAGCAAAGACACCCAGAAGACTCGAATAGAGCTGTACCTTGATTAAAAAACGATGCAAAGCGCTCTCCTATTTAGGAGGACGCTTTGTTTTTTTGCTCAAATTTGCTATAATAAACAGGTAAAACGGGATGGAAGAGGGGAAAAAGATGGACTACAGAATTGCAATCTGTGACGACAGGCAGGAGGACAGAGAGTATGTGAGGCAGCTGACCGCACATTGGGCGCAGCAGCGGGGAAATCAGGTGGAGATGACCGAATTTTGCAGCGCAGAGCAGTTTTTATTCTCCTGTCCACAGCCGGATTTTGACCTGCTGCTGTTGGATATTGAGATGGGAGAGATGGACGGCGTCAGTCTGGCAAAGCAGGTGCGCCGCACCAACGAGCTGATGCAGATTGTCTTTATCACCGGCTATTCCGACTACATCACCGAAGGGTATGAGGTGGCAGCGCTGCACTACCTGATGAAGCCGGTGAAGGAGGAAAAGCTGTTTGTAGTGCTCGACCGCGCAGTGGAGCGGCTGCACAAAAACACCAAGGTACTGACGCTGGAAACATCCGAGGAGATGGTGCGTGTGCCGCTGTACCAGGTGAGCGCTTTGGAGGTGCAGCGCAACTATGTCACCGTCCACGCAAGACAGGACTACACGGTGAAAAAAAGCCTGAGCGAGCTGATGGAGCAGCTGGACGAACGTTTTTTCCGGGTGGGACGTTCGGCGGTGGTCAATTTGAACGACATCAGCCGAGTGACCCGAAGCGACATCTATCTGACCGACGGCAGAAGCATCCCGCTGCCGCGCGGCGCCTATGACAAGCTCAACCGCGCCATCATCCACATGAAATAGGAGGGGGAAGCAGGATGGAATTTGGCTGGAAGCGGCTAAACCGCCAGATTGACGAATATCAAAGCGAGTTGGTCCAGACCCACTACGCAGAGGTGGAAAATATGTACCGGCAGATGCGCGGGTGGCGGCACGACTCCCGCAACCATATCCAGACGATGAAGGCGTATGCGGCAAAGGGAGATTTGGAGGCGCTCAGGCGGTATCTGGATGAACTGGATGACGATTTGACCACCTTGGATATGGTGATCAAAACCGGCAACCCGATGACCGATGCCATCCTCAATTCCAAAATCTCGCTGGCACGCTCCAAGCAGGTGCAGGTGGTTGCCGATGCGCACATCCCGGTCAAGCTGCGGCTGCCGGAACTGGATTTGTGCTGCATTTTGGGCAACCTGTTTGACAATGCCATCGAAGCCAGCCTACAGCTGCCGGAACCGGAACGGCTGATCCGCGTCTATATGGAGATGAAGGGGGAGCAGCTGTATATCTCCTTCACCAATTTTACTGCGGGCAAAAAGCTGAAAAAGACGGCCGGACGCTTTGCTACCAGCAAGGGCAAGGGTCACGGTCTGGGTTTGATGCAGATGGACCGGATCATCCGCCGTCTGGATGGATATGTGGACCGCAATTCGGAGGATGGCGCCTTTCCCCCCGAGATTTTGCTGCCGCAGCAGCCGGAAGGCAGCTGCAATTCGTCCCCAAAATCAGACAATTCGTCCCCGAAATAACACGGGGACCTTTTTTTGTGCTATGCTGTAGGCATGAAGAGGTGAAGGATGATGAAAACAAAATCAAAGTATACCATGACCAAAAATATCGCATGGATGATTGGCAACGCCTGGCGAACCTGCAAAAGTGTGCTGACCCTGTGCGTGCTGTGTGCGGCAGCGGCGGTAGCGGTCAATCTGACCGAGCTGTTTGTGGCACCGCAGATTCTGTCGAAGGTGGAGCAGGCAGCGCCGGTTGCTGAGTTGATTGGGACCATCCTGCTGTTTACCGTGCTGCTGTTTCTGGCAAAGGGACTGAAAAGCTACCTAGCGCTCAACACCCTGTATGGACGGGTGGAGGTCAGAACCGGTTTGATCAATCAGGTGGAATACAAAAACAACACCACCTCCTACCCAAACACCCTGGACTCGGAGCGAATCAAAATGTATAAGGGTGCTTCCCATGCGATGTCAGGCAACGCAGAACCCAGCGAGCACATCTGGGAAACGATGACTTTGCTGCTGGGGGATATAGCAGGCTTTGTTATTTATCTGCTGCTGCTGGTTCGGGTAGAGCCGGTGATGATGGCAGTGGTGATGGTGACCACTCTGGTCAGCTATCTGGTTGCCCGCCGCACCAGCAGCTGGAACTTTGCGCACCGCGAGGAGGAGCGGGAGTATACCGCCAAGCTCAGCTACATCCAGAAAAAATCCGAGTCGATCAATCTGGCAAAGGACATCCGCATCTTTGGGCTGGGCGGCTGGCTCGAGGAAATCTACGACAGCGCCATGCGGCTGTATGAAGGCTTTATCCTGCGTCGGGAGCGGGTGCAGCTGCTGGGCAACCTGGCGGACGTTGCGCTCAGCGTTGCCAGAAACGGGCTGGCTTACTGGTATCTTTTGAATATGGCGCTGGACCAGGGATTAAGTGCCTCCGAATTTCTGCTTTACTTTTCGGCAATCGGCGGCTTTGCCAACTGGATTACCGGCATTTTAAACGACAGCATGACCCTGCGCCGGGAGGCGCTGGATTTGACCAGCATCCGAGAATATCTGGAGATTGAGGAGCCGTTCTGCTTTGCAGGCGGCAAGCAGCTTCCAAAGGCGCAGGGCTATGAGCTGCGGCTGGAGAATGTGTCCTTTTGTTATCCCAAGGCAACAAAAAATACCATCGACCGAATGAACCTGACCGTCCATGCAGGCGAAAAGCTGGCAATCGTGGGACTCAACGGAGCAGGTAAGACCACCTTAGTCAAGCTGCTGTGCGGCTTACTGGACCCGACTGAGGGCAGGGTGCTGCTCAACGGGCAGGATATCCGTCAGCTGGACCGCAGGGAGTACTACCGGTTGTTTTCGGCAGTCTTTCAGGATTTTTCGGTGCTCAGCGCATCGGTGGCGCAGAATATTTCCCAGCAGGCGCAGGGCTACGATGTGGAAAAAATCAACCGGTGCATCGAGCAGGCAGGGCTGACCGAAAAGATTTCCCAGCTGCCGCAGGGAATCGAAACCAAGGTGGGCAGAGAGGTCTATGAGGACGGCGTGCTGTTTTCAGGCGGACAGACCCAGCGTCTGATGCTGGCGCGCGCTTTGTACAAGGACGGCGGCATCCTGCTGCTGGACGAACCGACCGCGGCGCTCGACCCGATTGCAGAAAATGACATCTACTTAAAATATGACGAGATGAGCAAGGGAAAGACCTCGCTGTTCATTTCGCACCGACTGGCTT
>ENA-ORSS01003403-ORSS01003403.1-human-gut-metagenome-genome-assembly--contig:-NODE-3403-length-12947-cov-3.326637_pt1 | contig 12947 bp, 11 predicted proteins | sample MGYA00241899_ERZ509162 | MGnify/ENA primary metagenome ERZ509162 (study PRJEB26280, sample SAMEA2338641) | human gut metagenome | biome: human gut; feature: human-associated habitat; material: faeces... | reverse complement strand
GCGAAGCGGCCACAGCCTGGGGCAGGACGACCCGGCACCAGAAAACGGCACCCCTCAGCCCGGCGAGACGCGCGGCGTCCATGGCGTTCTTCCCGCTCACGCCCATAACAGAATACAGAATGTCCGCTATGTACGGGGAGTTATTGACCGAGAGGCCGAGACAGGCCGCGAAAAAGGGAAAACCGTCCCAGCCGTTGAGGGCCAGGCCGGCCCCTTCCGGCAGAAGCACTGGCAGGCAGAAGAAAAAGAGCAGGAGCCAGAAAACGCCCGGCAGGCTGCGCACGATATCGCAGAAGAAAGTGCACGGGATGCGCGCGGTCCGGGATCCCGAGGCGCGCCCCACGGCAAGCATGACGCCAAGGAAAAACGAGGCCACAGAGGAAATGAGGGCCAGGAGCACGGTGATCCAGACGCCCGTGAGAAGAATGGACGGATAGGGAGGCTCCAGAAGGACCTCCCAATGGGGATGAAACATGCCTTTTCGCCTTTGCCGGCTGTCCGGCGTTTATTCCTGAACGTAGCCTACAGTCAGTTCCGGTTCAAGGTACAACCCGGAAAACAAAACGTTCGTGTGTCCGTGTATGGGAGTGTTTTTGTGCAGAAAAGCACAATGCGGTGCTGTAATGCCACATACCTTCACCGTGTTTTTCATTAACTTTCCGGAATGACACGGTTTTCACGGAGGAAACGGAGCCGTGCAAAAAAACAACAAACTCCGGCCGACCCTCCCTTTACAGCATAACTATTTGAAATAATAAGTTAAATACTAGCATACTCTCCCGGACAGGTCACGTGAAAAAAATACGCCGGCCAGAGGCGCGTCTGTCCTGCCGGGGACACGATGCACGCTCCTCTTCCCCGGGAAAAACGTATTTTTCACCAGATAACGGGGTGTTCTTCCACTCTTCCCCGGCCCGTCTCCTGCCATTTCCATGGCATATTTCTTGCTCATTGCAGAACGACATACCGTTTTCTCCTTCTTCGTCCGGCAGCAGAACTGCTCCGGTTCTTCCCCGGGGGAGTTCCACTTCCGGAAAGAGCCGGACGCCCTTCCCGCTTCCGGCTTTTTGCCAGCACGACGCACAGCGCAAGGAATACACCATGAAGATTATCGACTTCCGTTTCCGTCCCAGCACTCCCGATGCCGTCAAAGGCATGCTCGCCAAGGGAGGCCCATTCAGCCCCATGTTTGAATATTTCAACTACAAGGACCGCGCGAAGCCCGAGCCCATCGGGCAAATCGTGAAGGAGATGGAAGCCCAGAATGTGGTGAAGGGCGTGGTCATCGGCCGCGACGCCGAAACCACCTACGGCCTCAAATCCTCCAATCCCGGCATACTCGAACTCATGAGGCAGTATCCGGACCGGTTCATCGGCTTCGCAGGCGTTGACCCCATCAAGGGCATGGACGCCATCACCGAACTGAAGAACAGGGTTGAGCGCGACGGATTCAGAGGCGCGGCCATCGATCCCTACCTCGCCCGCATCCCCGCGGATCACCGCCGCTTCTATCCCATCTACGCCAAGTGCTGCGAGCTCAATATTCCGATCGTCATCACCACCGGCCCGGCCACACTCGTGCGCGGCGCCGTCATGGAAGACTCCGCTGTCTGCCACATCGACCGCGTGGCCTGCGACTTCCCGGATCTGAAAATCATCATCAGTCACGGCGGCTACCCGTACGTGAGCGAAACCATCATGGTCGTGCAGCGCAACGCCAACGTTTATCTCGATATCGCCGAATACGAGCAGCAGCCCTTCTCCGAAAAGTATATTGAAGCCGCCAACACCATCATCAGCGACAAGGTCATCTTCTCGAGCGCCGCGCCGTTCATGGACTTCCAGGAGCAGATCGCCCTTTACAGGAGCCTGCCCTTCACTCCTGAAGTGCTTGAGAAAGTCATGTACAAAAACGCATGCAGGATACTCGGCCTTCCCGAATAGTTTTCCTCCATTCAGTTTCCTGAAAAATTCCCCTCTCTTCCCGCACGGGAAGGAAGGGGTTTTTCGTGCAGCTCCGGAAACCGCGGGAGAAGCCGCAGGACTGGCAGCCTGGGACATACTGTACTTCTCAGCACCAGCCGATGCAGGACAAAAAACGCGGCAGGATGCTAAGGCGAAGAGAAACCCCTTGGAACGTTCCGGGGCGTTCCTGAAACCGCAGAAACGCTTAATCTGGCCCTCTTCAGCCTGTCCGGCATATCTCAGACAGATCACAGGACCAACGTGCGGGCTCCGGCTAAATACGGATCCCGGTATTGGCTTCGATGGCCGCAGTGTAATCTCCCGAAGCAATGGCCCTGCGCTCCGAACGGAGGGCATTGCGCATGTTCGCCCGAAAGGACGCAGGCCGCATAACGTCAGACATATTCATACCGGCAAGCGTCTCAGCGGCGATGGCTGCAATGGCCTGCTGCTGGACATAGGCGCGTCCGGCTACCCTGGCCAGTGCACTGCCGACGGCGGCGAGAAGAGCGTGAACTCCCTCCGTTGCCACCACCTCGTCGATGGCCTGATACTGAGCCTCGTACTTTGCCTCCATTGACTGGGCAATTTCCTCGACAGCCTCTTTCTTCGTCCTGCTACTGATAATGTCGGAAACCATATCCTCGGCACTGGCATAGCCATGCCGGGCAGCAAGAATGGTCGGATCGGCCCCTCCCTTTTCGCTGGCCAGACCAACCCCTCTGGCCATGAGCTCCTGGGTGGCTTCTTCACCTACGGCAGCGGTAAGTGCATCCTTATTGAGAGGGGTCTTCCGCATAGCCGCTTTGGCCTGAGAGGACGGAAGCGCATCCACCTCTTTGGCGGCCTGCCTGCGGTAATCGGCCAGACGCTGGGTACGCTCATATTCCCGCTTCTCCTGCAGCCGCTGTGCGGCGATGGCTTTGGCTGTCTGAATGACCTTGCGGGTGACTTCCTGCTGGGGCTTCGCCACCCCCAGAGCGTCAAGTTCGCCGGTAGTTAGATCTACAATGCCGTGCTGGATGGTGGCCTCTTCGATTTCTGCATCAGTTGCCAGCATCCTGTCGAACACGCCCCGCACTTCGTCGTTCAGCTCAACATTGAGCAGGGAAAGCTCACGGTAAATCTTCGTGAGCCACTGGCGGAACCTTGCAAACGCCTCTTCCAGCACGGAGCTGGGAGCCCTGCCTTCACGCAGATAAGTCTCCCAGGCTCGGGCCAGTTTCTCATTCTGGCCGACAGTCCAGCGGACACCGGGTTTGGCACCGACATAGGAGCACAGCTTCCCGTAGTCTTTCTGCATCGACTCGTCGGCAAGGCCATTCTCCACAGCTCTCTGCATCTCGAGAAAGTAGATGTGCCCCATCTCGTGGGCCAGCGTGGACAGGTTGGCAGTTTTGAAGAGCTCTACAACGTAGTTGCCTTCGCCCTCGTTGAAGCGTACCTGGCCGTTGATAACCTTCTCGGCGTCCTGCGACAGAATTCCATCTTTCATCTGCGTAGCATTGACATTGCCACGGAGAATACCTAACGTTACCCCACGAATCGCGCTTGTTACCGGATGGCCCTCGAATCCATCGTGAACGGTAGCAGGCGCGATTTGTATTTCAGTCAACGAGTGGTCTTTATATCTATCGTCCTCTATTTTCTCTTCCTTGTGGACTTTTTTCGAACTTCCACTTCGGAACCCGAAGGTATGTCAAACTTAAGACGCACAGCGTATAGCTTGCCATTCAGTCTGTAGGCGGCGTGGTACACGTCCTGCCCACCCACTCCGGAATGCTTCTTCTGCCCATCGGCAGTTTCGGAATGATCGTATTCAGAGCTCGCAATGAGCCTGTCCAGCATCGTGTACGACGTTTGGTGTCCAAGTTCTCTGTTGCGCTTGAATGAAGCCCTGACTCCAGTCTTTGTTATTCGTACTGTCTTGCCAGTGGATTTTATCTCCACGTCGCCAGTGATCCCAAAGTGGTTAAACAGCCACTCTGCAAGTTCCTTCTGCTTTTTGAATTCAGGGATGCCGACGCCGTTATCTTCGACCACAGAAGCGATTGCCGAGTCAGGCTTCCTCTCTATATCGTCACGCTCAAACCTTTCACTGTCAGACTCCTGCCACAGCACGCTCCCCATATTCCTGTCCATAGATGAGATACTGCCGGGATTGGTGAGCCCTTTGCCCTGCGCCGGTCTCTCTCCGGATAACCTGGTTCCGGAGGTAACGCCCTGCACGACGGTGGTACCTTTGGCGGGGTTGGACTGGTCTATCTGCTGGCCGCCGGAGAAGGATATCCTCCGGTAGATATCGGCGGGGTTCTCTCCTGTGCGCCGGCTCATCTGGAGGGCCCAGCGCCGCCACGTCTCCAGGAGTGCGCCGGCATACTGCTGAACCCCGCCACTGGCCTCAGCCTGAGCCTTCAGGTTGGGCTGGGACCCGATAGCCGCAACGAGCTGATCACGCTTTTCTCCCTGCGCTGCATCGAGGTCGGATATCTGTTCCTTGGATAGATGAGCCACGCCTTCGCGCTCGGCGGCCATGGCGTCCATGCCGGAGGCGGCCTGTGCCAGCGCCTCGCCGAAATCCTGCGCAGAAAAGCCGGCATCGTATGCGCTGGCCGCCTCATCGCCACGGTGCATTATCTCGGCCGCACTCCTGAACTGCCGGGAATCCAGTGTGGCGTGCATAGCCGACAGCGGAACCGTTATGGACATACCTTTGGCGGCACCGTCCTGCGCCGTCTCCAGAGAAAGTCCAAGCGGCGTGGGATATCCGTGCCCTCCTGATGGAGAGCAACGGCTGCGTCCAGAGGGATGACCATATTCTCGGACATCTCCGGGCCCATATGCTCCAGCGCCGACATGGTGGCTCCTGCGTCGAGGGAACGCATCTGCGTCTGCATGACGCGCTCGTGAATAGCCACCTGCCTGTCAGCAAACCTGCGGGCGGCATGTGCGGCCTCGATATTGAGGGCCGACATGGCTATGACCGGACCGCCCCCATCCAGAAACCACCTGCGGCGCCACCCCAGAAGGCATCAGAGATGCGTTCCCTGGTCTTAGCCGGGTCAGGACTCATGTCGAAATTCTGTCCACGGCTGACATTGGCGTACGCCTTGGCGGCCTGTTCGGTGAGGATGGCGGCACTCCTGTATAGCCTCTTCACCGCCTTCCGTAGCGGTCAGCGCGCCCATGCGCCTGCCGACATCGACAAGAGCCCCCTGCAGATTCTTGTCCCTGGCAGCACGCATGATGGCTGCGTGCGCCGTCTGCTTCGCCCCTGCGGTCCCTGCCAGCTTCCCGGCCAGCGGACCAAGCACTCTGGCAAAGACCGCATCACTTCCGAGTTCAACGCCTGTAGAAATGGTAGCGTAAAGCGATGCTGCGGCCACAACGACATCCTTTGAAAGAGGGTTGCCGTCGGCATCCTTCTCTTCCAGCATCGATGTAATCTGGCTTCCGCGTTCAAGCTCGTACGTGCGCTGACCGGACCTGACCATGTAGGTGGCGAGGCCGGCGCTTCCTGAGGTGATACCTCCAATGGCAGCACCTACGCCTGTCCCCAGACCGGGAGCCGCAACAGTCCAAGCGGCGGCGCCTGTCTTTGCTCCGGTAGCGGCAAGGGACAGCGTCATGCCAAGGCCTTCAGCCGCAGACGCGGCCTGTGCGCCTACGGAGGTGGGCACCTGCTCCATGAATTTGGAAAAAGAAAACGTATCCTCAAGCCAGTTACCAGCCTCAGCAATAATATCGTTGCCGCTCACTGGCTTTTCCGTGAACAACTTCGTGGATGGCATGCGGCTGAGCCCGGCTATCTGGGCTTTGACCCTGTCGATATCCTCCAGCGTGGCAGTGCCTGCTGCGTATGCATTGCCCAGCCTGGCGAGCTCTGCCTGCTTCGTACCAAGGTCATAGGAGTGCAAGAGACCCGGTTCCCGGAACTCACGGATTTCTCCGTCCAGTCCTCTCGTCCTGATAAGTTCCTCGACCGAGGCAAGAGCCGCATGATCACTACGTACATATGCAACAGCGAGGGGACTGGTGGCGGCATACCCCGTCAGACCGTCATACCTTTCGATGGTGCGGGCTGCATCTTCGTCGTCCAGCTCATCGCGGTTGTACCGGTAGAGGTCAAACGATATGCCGAGGCGGGAGGCCATGGCCTTGTCCCTGGCAATCTGTTCGGGCGTAATTCCTCTTGCTAGGAGCATCTGGGAACGGAGCTGTCTACGCGCGGCGCTGACGGCCTCGGGAGTCGTGTGCTGGGTTCTCCACGCCCTGGCGTCCTTCTCGGAGTCGAAAAAGGCATACGCCTTCTTCCCGGACATATAATTCGCGGTCTGACGTTCTGTTGATATGGGCCCGTTATCGTCCAGCGCCGGGACTGCGGCATACAGCTCCTGCTCCCTGTCATAGATAATGCCCATGGGGCCGGCACCATCAAGAGGCAGGCTGCCGACCATGGAACGTAGTTATCTCCCCCTTCAGTCTTTGGATAGGCAGCGCATCAACACCAAGCAAAGATTTGACACTTAATTTTTTTGATTGTTTTCTGCCTTTACTTAATATATATTCCTGTCACGTGGAAAAATCATAATGATACGGAGTTTTTGCATGATAAAATTGGAACCTGAGACCATTGCTCAGTTTGAAAAGTATATTATCCCCGAAATTAAGGGCGCTGCTGAAGATTGTTTGCGAGCCTACGAACAAGGGGCTAGACCAGATGGAAGCAACAACTTCGACAATTATATGCTTGGATGCAGTTGTTGGAATAATGTCTATAATCGGTTGAATCGTGAGCTTGAACAGCATCCTTTTTTTTCGAAAAAAACTTACAAAAAAGTTCTTGTTATAACTTGTTTGAATGGCAAAGAAGAATTAAACTTCTGCGTTTCACGCGTTGATGATGAAAAGCGTATTCCATGTGCAGGAAAAAGCATTAAACTTTCTCTTCAGAACCAAGCTTTTCTATCTGAAGAAATACAAAATATTATTTCAAACTCTACGCAGAATTGTGTATTTATGTTAGGATATGATATTAGCACATCAAGGGGATTAGGTAAAATTAGTTTCGATATGCTATCGTTAGTAAGCAAAGGAAAATTCCAAAGCGATCCCATCTATGTTTTTGACGAAAAGGACGCTCCTCTTACTTCGAAGCTTCCTCATGAAGAGCCCAAACATCCAGTCGTCACACGTGATGCCTTGGTAACTCCTATAAAAAAGGATAGAATATAGTTTTTTAGTTTGTGAGTTTGTCATTTCAAGTGAAAGTTTTTTTGGGAGGCTGACACGCCGATACGAATCTCAATTTCATGAATCGTGTCAGTAGAGTGTTCCATGAAAATTTTAGGGGCCGGATAGGGAGGGAACCCTCTCTATCCGGAACGAATTCGGTTTCGATGGGCTGGAACAAAAAAGGCCCATGCTGTAATCCTGTGTTGCTCCAACAACTAAACGGTTCGCAGGAGAACGGCATGAGCCTAAACGGAGCATACATCACCTTCCCGAAGAGAAAGGGGATGTAATCATGGCTCTCGTCAGAGAAGCCTTCTCAGGCGCACGCATCACGTGGCACTGCGGAATCTTAGAAGTTGCTGTTTTCAGAGCATTCTCCAGACAATTTCTAAAGATATCCCCCTGAAATAACGCCTCAAAAGGTATGACTCATTTGCTGCCCATACTCGGTACAGGGAGAAGAGAAAAAAACAAAGCCTAAAGGAAAATTACTGCCCCAGGTTATCGAAACAACTGAGAAATTAATCCGCCGCGGGTACTCACCGGGGCAGATGGCTAATACCGCCCTCAGAGTCAGGCATCCACTGTCTGTATCTAACGCTGTCTGTACGCTGGCTTCCTGCTGTACGGAGATCAATCACTGCCTGATATAAAGGGAAATGACGCGTTCAGCGTAAGGAAGGAAAGGTTGTCCATACCCGTCCTGCAGCATCAAAATCCGTAGAGAATTCGGCCATTTCGATGTGGATACTGTCGAATCCGGATATAACGGCACCGGCTGCGTGTTCACCATAGCCGAACGAAACCCCTGTATGCTGTCTGCCTGCAGAGATGAATCCTGCACATCAAAAAAATTTGATAACATATTGAAAAAATTAATTAAAATTTTTTCTCCTGGAACAATCAAATCACTCACCGGAGATCGCGGAAAAGAGTTCGCCTGGCATCAAAAAAATTAAAAGTGGGCTGGGAACTCCGAATTCTACTTTACCGATCCCACAGTCCCTGGCAGAAGGGAGCAACCAAGGATACAAATGGTCTTTTGAGGGAGAAAATCCCGAAGAAAACCAACTTTTCGACTGTCACTCAGCGTGACTTATACTGGAAGGGAGTGTACCGAATAAACAACCGACAGGGGAAGATTCCCGGGTGGAGTCGGCACTGGAATGCTTCGCTAGAGCACCTCACAACTCCGCCTAAGATCTTGCTCCTGGAATGAGAATCCACCGATCTGTGTAAAAGGATGTAATGTCATGTCTTCCGAAATGCCTCCCCATTTTTACCTTCAAAACATTGACCCAAGCAGAATTAAATTTGCACGGGAATTACGTGGGATGACGAAGAAGGAGCTGGCAGAAAAAATACATAAGACGCCGAGCGCTGTGAGCCAATACGAATCAGGAATCTCCGGGCTCAAGCTTGATACTTTCATCTCTCTGGCCAATGCGTTATCAGTCCCCTTCTCATTCTTCTCAAAGTTTAATTATCCTTTACCTTCAGCCTCATTGGGGAAATGCCATTTCCGGGTAAACCGCCGAGTGTCTCAAATGGAACGCCAGAGGGCTTTTTCTTTTGCTGCTCAGGTGTTCACTATTTTTTCTTATTTAACAGACAAAGGAGTTCATTTCCCTGAAGTGAACATCCCTACTTTTGACGACAGAGAAGTTCAGGAACGGCAGATTGAAGAGTCTGCCAAGGCCGTGCGTATGGCCCTTGACTTAGGTTCTGCACCCATTCCCGACATGGCTGTTCTGCTGGAGAGCTTAGGGGTACGCATCATTATGCTCCCAGCCAGAGAAGTTAAACTTGATGGTTTTGCAACCTGGTTTGCAGGTATCCCCTGCGTGATGATTGATTCAAATTCCGCTCCGAGCAGAATGCAGTTCGACTACGCTCATGAGCTGGCACACCTTATCCTTGATGAAGAAAGCACTCCTGATGATCCTCTTGTCGAAAGACGAGCTAATCGATTTGCTTCTGCCTTTCTCATGCCCGCGGATACATTTGGGATAGAGTGCCCTTCCCATTATCGGCAGGAGTTGTTCGCCTCCATCAAAAAATCATGGCATGTTTCCATAGCAGCAGCGCTGTATCGCGCACGTGAGCTAGGTAAGTTATCGGAAAATGCTTACAAAAGTGCCCAAATTATACGCTCCCGCGCAGGGACTCGTCTGCATGAGGAAAATGAATTTCAACCGCCCCTGCCTTCATTGCTAGATCAGGCCATGCGTCTGGTTTGCAAAGATACTCGGCTGGACGAAATGGCCTCTGACCTAGGTATGAGTGTACATGGCCTGCGCGCTATCCTTGAACTGCAAAATGTATCGTCTGATATACTCGACGCCATGACTCCGCCCACAAGCGGAAGCCGGATGGTTCCGCCATGAAAATGTCCGGAAACAGAAAGATCGATGTCTGCATCCGCCAGACAGTCGTAGAACAATGTTGGATAATGCGCCAGCAAAATTTTATAATTTGAGGATTGTTCAAAGCCTGCAATAAACTCCTGTGACATTTCTGCAAAATCCGCCGGCTCCGAAGTTACTGCCCCTATGCTGACCTTATTTCCGCGAATTTCAGTATCCACACTGTTATTGTATAAAACAGTAACACCCTCTTCCAGCAGCTCAACATCCAACGGAACCTGCGGTCCCTCCGGCGAATACATTAAAACTCCCTCATTATTTCCCAGACTGTAATAAATTGGCGCAATGTCTTTTAGCTTCACGCAAAGCTCCAAAATTCCTGAAACATCCGGATCGTCTCCATTTATCATGTCTCCCGCCATCAAAATGACGTCCGGCTCCAGCTGTCTGATCTTAAACACCAGGGGTTCGTTATCCTGACCAAATACGTTGTTATGTAAATCCGACAACACCACTGCCCTTATATTCTCCCCGATCTTTTCCGAGGTCACGCGATAAAAGGTGGTTTCAAAGGTACTGTTATCTGACAGCTTCCACAAAACTCCTGCTCCGACTGCAAAAAGCAGCAGAATTGCAAACAATTTTAATCGTAATTTTCTGATTTTTATTTTCCTTTCCCTTTCCCTTTCGTACTTTTCCCAAATCTATGCTCTGTTATCCTATGTTTAGAATACCTTCTCATGCCGATGTTTGCAAGGTTTTTCCAGAAAAAAGGGGATCCTGATCCTATTTTTTTGAACCATTTTCTGATTCATTTTTTATAGAATCAAAAAGATATTTTAAAAAGTAAAAAGGTATGATATACTGAAATCGGAAACGTTGCCAATTGTGCATTATTACCAAAAAGAATGTGTTTTATTTGGAAATATGTATAGCGGCAGACACAAAAATATTAAAATTTCAGGGAGGACAATATATGTCAGCTGAAACAGAAACCCAATATAATCCTCAATATGGCGTTCGCAGAACTATTTTTTCGGATGAATATGATTTTCTGACCAAAATTGAGTCCGTATGTGTTCAGGAGGATGGGCTGCATTTTGCAGTACGTACATGGAAGGATCGTACCGTAAAGGTCTGTGTCACATTTTTGACACCATCTGTATTCCGATTTGTTATGGTACCTGAGCTGACTGCCCAAAGTCACAGACAGACCGTGCTGGAATCTACGTCTGCTTCCGAGTTTGAAAGCAAAAATGCCAAACTTGTCGAGACCCAACATTATTTTGTATATGAGACAGAACAGTTAAGTCTGCATTTCGAAAAAGATTACTGGGAAATGTCCGTATATCAAAATGGAAAACTGTTAACAAAGGAACAGGCCTTCGATACCAATGTCGATAATCGCTGGAAACAGCTTCCGACAGGCTTTCAGGTAGATGCGTCCGGAAAAAGCATTTCCACCTTCGAGCAGTTTGTCCTGTTTTCCGATGAGATGTTCTGGGGCTTTGGTGAGAAGTTTACACACTTTAACAAGCGCGGACAGCGGATCGAATGCTGGCAGAAGGATGCATTATCAACCAACTCAGAGGATTCCTACAAAGGACATCCCTATTTTACAAGCAGCCGCGGATATTCCATCTTGTTAAACACCTTTACCCGTTCGTCCTTTGACATGGGTGCTTCCTCATGGATCAGTTATCAGATCGGCAGTAATGACCCTGTATTGGATTACATTTTCTTAGCAGAAGAGAGTAAGGATTATAAGAAGCTGTTACAGCAGTATCTGCAGCTTACCGGACAGATCCCTATGATTCCTCAGTGGGCTTTTGGTTTCTGGATGTCCAAATGCTCCTATATGAGCCGTAAGGAAATCGAAGATGTGGTTGATAAGGCGGAACAGCTTGGTGTAGGCATTGATGTAATCCATATCGATGGCTGGCAGAAGCCGAATATGGCCGGTTTATGGGAATGGGATACCGAACGCTTTCCTGATCCCGAGGGAATGATCCGGGAATTAAATAAAAAGAATATTCATTTAAGTGTTTGGAACTATCCCTATTTGCAGGAAAATTCACCGGAATATAAGGCTCTGGCAGAGCGCGGATTCTTTATTAAAAATAAAGAGGGACAGCCGGCATTGTTTAAATCCACCGCTGACTCAGAGTATTTATGTGCCTGCTTTGACTTTACAAATCCGGAATTTCTGGAATGGTACGGAGAACGGGTCAAGAAGATCGTCCGCATGGGCGTTTCTGTCATTAAAACGGATTTTTCTGAAGCAGTACCGAAGGATGTTGTGTTCTACAATGGAATGAACGGATACGAAGGACATAATCTGCTGACCTATCTGTATGCAAAGAATATTTACGGATGGATGAAGGAAATCTGTGAAAAACGCGGAGAATTGCCCCTTCTTTGGGGACGCAGCGGTTATGCTGGTTCTCATACAATTCCGGCAGCATGGGCAGGAGACTCCTCCAGTGATAAAGCGACTCACAGTGCGATCCTTCAGGCCGGCCTTGGCATGGCAATGTCCGGTGTATCCTTCTGGGGGTATGATCTGGGCGGATTTTATCATACCGGTTATACCGGAAATGAGGAGCGCCCTGATGCAGAAGATTATCTTTCCTCTGTACAGATGGGACTTTGGATGCCCTTATCCAGAGCACATGGCAAAACACCGAGAGAGCCTTGGCAGTATGGTGACCTGGCCCTGAAAAACGTTAAAGAATGGATCAATTTCAGACATCGTCTTGCTCCATATCTTTATCATACAGCCTGCCAGAGCCATCTTTTCGGCATTCCGATGCTTCGTCCGGTGGTAATGGAATATCCAAAGGATCCAATGGCAAAGATGCAGAATCTGTCGTATATGCTGGGAGATTCCTTATTGGTTTCGCCCGCCTTTGACAGAGAGGAATACGATCTGTATCTTCCGGAAGGTCAGTGGAGAAATATTGAAAGCAAAGAAGTATATAAAGGCGGATCCTTTGTCCATGTAGAAACGAAATCCTTTGCAAATGGCGGTACCTCCCTTCTTGTTTTCCAGAAAGAAGGAACAAGTATTCCCTTACTTGCTCAAAAAGAAGTAATGCATGTACCTGCAACAGCATGGAAGCGTGAGGATTTGGATTTCATGACCTTCACAACAACAGATATCACAGAAAAAATCTATGTACCAGGTGAATGCGGCAAGGTTGAATTTATCCAGGTAGAAGCAAAGAAAAATGCTTAAAAAATGTAATTCTGACATCTGAAAAAGAATGTGCCAAGGCACATTCTCGCGCCGAGGCGCGGTTGCTTCGGCAATCATCTACCTCTGCGCCGAGTGCGCATCCCCGCGGAGCGTTTTTACTTCATAGGACACATTTTCCTATG
>ENA-ORSS01003396-ORSS01003396.1-human-gut-metagenome-genome-assembly--contig:-NODE-3396-length-12975-cov-4.049690_pt1 | contig 12975 bp, 12 predicted proteins | sample MGYA00241899_ERZ509162 | MGnify/ENA primary metagenome ERZ509162 (study PRJEB26280, sample SAMEA2338641) | human gut metagenome | biome: human gut; feature: human-associated habitat; material: faeces... | reverse complement strand
AGAGCTCATACTTTGCCGTGGGGATGCCGTATTTTTTCATCAGATCCTTGGAAAAGACCTTGCTGCCCTCGATGATGGCGGCTTTCGCCTCCGGACCGAAGCAGGGGATACCGGCGGCCTCCAGCGCGTCCACCGCGCCGAGCACCAGCGGATCGTCCGGTGCGACCACGGCAAAATCAATATCGTGGCTCTTGGCAAAGGCGACCTGCGCGGGGATGTCCTTCGCGCCGATGTCCGCGACGCACACGGCGTCGGCCGCGATGCCGCCGTTTCCGGGCAGGCAGTAGATCGTCTCCACTTCGGGGTTCTCTTTCAGTTTCCTGACGATGGCGTGCTCACGGCCGCCACCGCCGATGACCAGAAGGTTCATGGCGCTCTCCCTCAATCTTCTTAATATTTTTGTTTGCCGCCGCGCAAAGGCCAAGTGGGATCTGCGCGGCGGCAAAAACGGATATGCGTGTGATGACTCAGTGGTGGAACAGGCGCGCGCCGGTGAAGGCCAGCACCATGCCGTACTTGTCGGCGGTGGCGATGACGTGGTCGTCGCGGATCGAGCCGCCCGGCTCTGCGATGTAGGTCACGCCGGATTTTCTCGCGCGCTCGACATTGTCGCCGAAGGGGAAGAACGCGTCGCTGCCGACGGTGACGCCAGTCTGCGTTGCGATCCATGCCTTCTTTTCCTCGGCGGTCAGTACCTCGGGGCGTACCTTGAAGGTGTTCTGCCACACGCCGTCGGCCAGCACGTCCTCATACTCGTCGGAGGTGTAGACGTCGATGGCGTTGTCGCGGTCGGGACGGCGGATGTCGTCCACAAACTGCAGCGCGAGGACCTTCGGATGCTGGCGCAGATACCAGTTGTCCGCCTTTTGTCCGGCCAGACGCGTGCAGTGGATGCGGCTCTGCTGGCCGGCGCCCACGCCGATGGCCTGACCGTCCTTGACGTAGCAGACGGAGTTGGACTGCGTGTACTTGAGCGTGATGAGGGCGACGATCATGTCGATCTTCGCGTTCTCTGGCAGATCCTTGTTCTCCGAGACGATGTTCGTGAGCATGTCCTTATCGATCACGAGGTCGTTGCGTCCCTGCTCGAAGGTGATGCCGAACACGTCCTTGTGCTCCGTCGCGGCGGGCAGATAGTCCGGGTCGATCTGCACGACATTGTAGTTGCCCTTTTTCTTGGTTTTCAGGATCTCCAGCGCCTCGTCGGTGTAGCCCGGGGCGATGATGCCGTCGGACACCTCATCCTTGAGGTAGCTCGCGGTCGCAGCGTCGCAGGTGTCGGACAGTGCCGCCCAGTCACCGTAGGAGCACAGGCGGTCAACGCCGCGCGCGCGGATGTAGGCGCAGGCGATGGGCGTGAGCTCCGCGGCCGGATCGACGAAGTAGATCTTCTTGTCCACCTCGCTCAGCGGCATGCCGACGGCCGCACCGGCGGGGGACACGTGCTTGAAGCTGGCAGCGGCGGGCAGACCGGTGGCGGCCTTGAGCTCCTTGACGAGCTGCCAGGAGTTGAGCGCGTCGAGCAGGTTGATGTAGCCGGGCTTGCCGTTGAGGACAGCGAACGGCAGGTCAGACCCGTCGCGCATAAAGACTCGGGACGGCTTCTGGTTGGGGTTGCAGCCATATTTCAGTTCCAGCGCATTCATATCGTTACGGCCTCCTTAATCGCCCAGATTTTTGTTGAACAGGCGTACCTCGCCGTTCACGTTTGTGTAAAGGGACACCTTGTTGTCCGTGTTGAGTGCCTGCCAGACTTCCTCCGGCGTCGGCACGGTGACCTCCAGCGGCTCGCCGGCGAAGGTCGGCAGGGGACTGCCGACGCCCTGATAGGTGCTGATGAAGTATCCCCGTCCGGCGTCGATGCCCTCATAGCAGAAAAACTCGCGCAGGCAGCGCCCGTTTTTGCGCTTGAGGATCGAGAGCTCAAACGAGCCGTCGGCATTGAGGATAGCGGAGATGCGCGGCGTCCAGTTCGGGTCATCCGGCTCGTATTCGCGGGTCATGAGCCCCTTGCGGAAGTCGCCGTACCGGCAGACGGTGTCCGTCTGGTCACCGTTCGTGACCACGAGCGCGCTGCCCATGGTGCGCACGGGGTGGTAGATGATGAGGCTGGGGTCTTCCAGCTTCGCGGGGTCATACGCCTCGGTGCGGATGCCGTCGCCCGTCGTGACAAAGATGCGGTTGCGGCTGTTGGCGCTGCGGCCCATGATGAAATAGTAGACGAGGTCACGGCTGACAAGAATGCCGCGGCCGGGATAGGGATTTTCCCGCAGAAGGGTGAGAAAGTCAAGCATTGCGCTTCTCCTTTACGATTTGTTCCGAGACCAGCTCCGCCGCCTGCGGCAGGAGCTGCCATTCCGCCTGCTCCATGACCCGGCGCTGGAGTGTTTCCGGCGTGTCATCCGGCAGGACCTCCACCGCCTTTTGCAGCAGGATGCGTCCGCCGTCCGGGATCTCATTGACAATATGCACCGTCGCGCCCGTGACCTTCACGCCCGTTCGAAGTGCCGCTTCGTGGACTTTCAGACCGTACATCCCCTTGCCGCAGAACGCGGGGATCAGGGAGGGGTGCACGTTCAGGATGCGTGACGGCCAGCGCGCGGTGAAGTCCGCGCTCAGGATGGTCAGGAAACCGGCCAGCACGATCAGATCGATCTCCTGCTGCGCCAGAAGCGCCGACAGTGCCGCCTCAAAGGCGGCCTGACCGCCGCACTGCTTCGGTGAGATCGTCTGCGCGCGGATGCCGGCATTGGCCGCCCGCGTCAGCGCGTAAGCGCCCTCGTTGGACGAGACCACCAGCGTGATCTCACCGTGGGCAAGCGTGCCCGCTGCCTGTGCGTCGAGCAGCGCCTGCAGATTTGTACCGCCGCCGGAGACCAGCACGGCGATCTTCGCTTTGTTCATAATCAGGTCTTCTCCTTTGCCGGCATGCTGTTTCAGCATAGACTGATTTTTTCCTCGCCGGTGACGATCTCGCCGCAGACGTAGGCGTCGATGCCCTCGGCCCTGAGCGCGCCGAGCGCCGCCTCGGCGGTCTCGGGGCTGACAACCACGATCATGCCCACGCCCATGTTGAAGGTGTTGAACATATCGTGCTCGTCGATGCCGCCCTTGGCCTGCAGCAGACCGAAGACAGCGGGCGTGCGGATCGCGGCCTTGTCGATGCGGGCACACAGCCCGTCGGGGATGCAGCGCGGGATGTTTTCGTAGAAGCCGCCGCCGGTGATGTGGCTCACGCCGCGCACATCGGCAGCGTCGATGCAGCGCAGAACGGGCTTGACGTAGATCACAGTCGGGCGCAGCAGCGCCTCGCCCAGCGTCTCGCCAAGTTCGTCATAGTAGCGGTTGAGATCGGTGTTCTCCACGTCGAACACCTTGCGCACGAGCGAGTAGCCGTTGGAGTGCAGTCCGCTGGAGGGCAGCGCGATGACCACATCCCCCGGCTGCATTTTGTTCTTGTCCAGAATTTTGTCACGGTCCACGACGCCCACGGCAAAGCCCGCAAGGTCATAGTCGTCCGGCTTCATCGTGCCGGGGTGCTCAGCGGTCTCGCCGCCGATGAGCGCGCAGCCCGCGCGCACACAGCCCTCGGATACGCCCGAGACCAGCGACACGACCTTTTCCGGGATGTTCTTGCCGATGGCGATGTAGTCGAGGAAGAACAGCGGCTTCGCCCCGCAGCAGATAATGTCGTTGACGCACATCGCCACGCAGTCGATGCCGACGGTGTTGTGACGATCCATGAGCTGCGCGATGCGCTGTTTGGTGCCCACGCCGTCCGTGCCGGAGACCAGCACAGGCTTTTCAAGCCCTTGCAGGTCCAGCGAGAAAAGCCCGCCGAAGCCGCCGAGATCGGAGATCACATCGGCTGTGAGCGTGCGCTGTACATAGCGGTTCATCATTTTTACGCCCTGATAGCCCGCCTCGATGTCAACGCCGGCGGCCGCGTATGCTTCCGAGTGAGAGATGCCCATAATGTCATTCCTTTCCGGTCCAGCAGTAGGTGCAGACCTTGTCCCTGTCAATACCGATCGCCTCCAGCAGCCCGTCAAGGGACTGATAGGAGAGTGAATCAAAGCCAAACTGCGCGCAGATCTCATGCAGCAGGCATTTTCCGCGCTCGGTGCGGCTGTCGGCGTATTCCTCCAGATGCTTTTGGCCCTCGTTGCCCTCCAGCTCCTGCACCATGCGGCGCGCGAGCAGGTCCATGGCGCTGTTGCCGCGCGAAAAGTTCAGGTAGCGGCAGGGGTACATGATGGGCGGGCAGGCCGAGCGCATATGGACCTCCGCCGCGCCGGTGCTGTATAAAAAATCCACGGTCTCGCGCAGCTGCGTGCCGCGCACGATGGAGTCATCCACAAACAGCAGCTTCTTTCCCTCGATCAGCTCCGGCACGGGGATCTGCTTCATGCGCGCCACTCTGCTGCGCACCTGCTGATCCTCCGGCATGAAGGAGCGCGGCCAGGTCGGGGTGTATTTCACAAAGGGACGCGCAAGGGGCTTGCCGCTGTGGTTGGCATAGCCCATGGCGTGCGGCACGCCGGAATCTGGCACGCCGGCGACGAAATCCACCTCGGGCACGCCGCCGCGCTCCGCCTCATCCCGCGCCATGATCGCGCCGTTGCGGTAGCGCATCAGCTCCACATTCACACCCTCGTAGTTAGAGTTCGGGTAGCCGTAATAGGTCCACAAAAAGGCGCAGATCTTCATCTGCTTCCCTGCGGGAGAGAGTGTTTGGAAGCCCTTGGCGTTCAGCCGGACGATCTCCCGCGGCCCCAGCTCATAGGCGTCCTGATAGTCGAGCTTATGATAGGCGAAGGACTCGAACGATACGCAGTAGCCGTCCTCGCGCTGTCCGATCAGCACAGGGAGGCGTCCCATGCTGTCACGCGCGGCGATCAGCTCTCCTTCCTCGGTCAAAATCAGGATCGTCATGGAGCCGTCGATGACCTCCTGCGCGTGGAGGATGCCGGAGACAAGGTCGTTTTCCTGATTGATGAGCGCGGCGGTCAGCTCGGTGACATTCACGCGGCCGCTGCTCAGCGTCAGAAATTGCTGGCCCTTGTCGGAGAGATAAGCCTTCACCAGCTCGTCAGTGTTGTTGATGATGCCGACCGTCACGATGGCGTACAGGCCCAGATGGGAGCGCACGAGCAGCGGCTGGGGGTCGCTGTCGCTGATGCAGCCGAGGCCCGCGTGGCCGCGAAAGTCCGCGAGGTCCCGCTCAAACTTCGTCCGAAAGGGCGTATTTTCAATGTTGTGTATCTGGCGCTGGAAGCCCTCCTTCTTGTCAAAGAGCACCATTCCGCCGCGGCGCGTGCCGAGGTGAGAATGATAGTCCGTGCCGAAGAAGACATCCAGCGCGACATCGCGGTCCGAGACCGCGCCGAAAAAGCCCCCCATTACGCAAAGAACAGCTCGGAGAGCGTCATGGGGTCGATGTACTTTCCGTCCCGATAGACGCGCATATTGCCGGAGGAGATCTCGTCGATCAGCATCACGCTGCCATCCGGCGCGTAGCCGTACTCAAACTTGATGTCATAGAGGACAAGGCCCTTTTCGCGCAGGTCGTCCGCGACGACCTCGGTGATCTTCTGCGTCATGGCCTTGATGTCGTCATACTGCTGCTCGGTCATCACGCCCAGCGCCACAAGGCCGTCCTTCGTCACCAGCGGATCGCCCAGCGCGTCATTTTTGAAGGTCGTCTCCACATAGGCGGGCAGGTCGGCGCCCTCTTCAATGTACTCGCCGTAGCGGCGGCGGAAGCTCCCCACCGCCTTGAGGCGGCAGATGACCTCCAGCCCGTGGCCGAAGACTTTCGCGGGCAGGACCTCCATCGTGGTCTCCTTCAGATCCGCGGAGACATAGTGCGTGCGGATGCCGGCGGCGTTGATCTTTTCAAAAAAGTGCTTGGTCATGCGCAGGTTGACATTGCCCACGCCCTCGATGGTCAGGCCCACGCTGTTCTCGCCGGGGTCAAACACGCCGTCCTTGCCCGTGCAGTCATCCTTGAACCTGAGCAGGTAGTTGCCGTTGTCCAGTGCAAATACATCCTTGGTCTTTCCGGTATATACGAGTTTCATTGCTTTCCGCTCTCCTTTTATTTCTTGAAGTGTATTCCTTATTTACTGATAAAGCGCCCGAACCTCTTCGTCCGCGCGCAGCACGGCGTCCCGTTCCCGCGTCCGCGCCTCGTCCAGCTTTTGGGCGAGCTCCGCGTCGGAGACCGCCATGATCTGCACCGCCAGCAGCGCGGCGTTCTTCCCGCCGTCCACCGCCACCGTCGCCACAGGGATGCCGCTCGGCATCTGCACGGTGGAGAGCAGTGCGTCCATGCCGTCAAGCTTCGTCCCGCTGCACGGCACGCCGATCACCGGCAGCGTGGTGTTTGCCGCCATCGCACCGGCAAGATGCGCCGCCATGCCGGCGAACGCGAGGATAACAGAAAATCCGCCCTCCCGAGCCGACGCGGCAAATTCCCTTGCCTCATTCGGACAGCGGTGAGCGGATAATACGCGCACTTCCATCTGGACGCCGTAGTCTCGCAATACGCCTACGGCCTTCTCCGCGACGGGCAGATCACTCTTGCTGCCCATAACGATCGCAACCTTTCTCATTTGCGTTTCCTCCCTCAAACATAAAAATAGGCGCTCCGCTGCCCTTTGCAGTTGGAGTGCCCGGACGGTCGGCCTCTGAAACGCGCCGCCTCAGAGCGATGCTCCCTGCTCCCCCGTGGTAGCCCACATTCCGTCAGTTACAAGGGGCCCAACTTGAATTTAGTGTACCATACGCCCTGCTTTTCGTCCATTCCGCAAAAAGGAGAAAGAAGATAGAAAATCTTAGCTATATTTGTATCGTTATGACAATTCATAAGATACGCTTATGTTGCGTCTTGAGAAAACTTATCGTCGAAAAACCATTTTTTTGTCTTGACAAGGCGATCCTCGCGTGGTATTCTATTAAAAATTTGAGGAAAGAGAGGCGATAGTCGTGACCGTGGTTTTGAAGGGTGCGCAGGTGTTCCACCGAGGTGCTTTCAGCGGCGGTGATGTTTCCGTTTCCTTTGGGGATCGTGTTTTTTGCAAGGATATTGTTTTTCCTTCGTCCCTGAATGTTTCTTCCTTTACCATATTACCCGGTTTCGTTGATGTGCATGTACATCTTCGAGAGCCGGGTTTTTCTTATAAGGAGACCATCCGCACCGGCACGCTGGCGGCGGCCCACGGCGGCTATACCACCGTATGCGCCATGCCGAACCTGAATCCGGTGCCGGACAGCATGGAGACGCTGCAAATGGAGCTGGACGCCATTCAAAAAGACGCCGTGATCCGCGTTCTGCCCTACGGGGCCATCACGAAAGGCGAGCAGGGCAGGGAACTGGCGGACTTGGACGCCATGGCCCCCTATGTGGTGGCTTTCTCCGACGACGGAAAGGGCGTTCAGGATCGTGATATGATGCGCCGCGCCATGCTGGGGGCCAAGCGCCTCGGCAAGCTGATCGTGGCCCACTGCGAGGACAATTCCCTGCTGCGGGGCGGCTACATCCACGACGGCGCTTATGCCCGCGCCCACGGACATCGGGGTATCTGCTCCGAGAGCGAGTGGCGGCCCATCCAGCGGGATCTGGAACTGGTGCGGGAGACAGGCTGCGGCTATCACGTCTGCCACATCTCCACCAAGGAGAGCGTCGCACTCATCCGCAAGGCCAAGGCTGAGGGCCTGAATGTCACCTGCGAGACCGGCCCCCACTACCTGCTGCTGGACGATTCCTGCTTGCAGGAGGACGGCCGTTTCAAAATGAACCCGCCCCTCCGGGACAAGGCGGATCGGGAAGCCCTGTTGGAGGGTTTGGCGGACGGAACCATCGACATGATCGCCACGGATCACGCCCCCCACAGCGCCGAGGAAAAGGGCGGGGGACTGGAAAAAAGCGCCATGGGCATCGTGGGACTGGAAACGGCCTTCCCGCTGCTCTATACGTATTTGGTAAAGCCCGGCGTCATTTCCTTTGCCCGCTTGATGGAACTGCTCCATGACGCGCCCTGCCGCCGCTTCGGCATTGCGCCGGCCACCGGCTTTACCGTGTTTGATTTGAACCGTACCTATCCGATCGACCTCGCTGAATTTCTGTCCATGGGCCGGGCCACGCCCTTTGCGGGCTGGAGTGTACAGGGCCGCTGCCTGCTGACAGCCATGGAGGGGCGGGCGGTCTGGTATGATAAGACCTTGCTGGAGGGGGAGGACGCCGAATGAAGGAGACACTGCTGACTGTTTTGGAAAATACCCGGCTGGCAGACGGCATCTACCGTCTGCGGCTGGCGGGGGACACCTCTGCCATCACCGCACCGGGGCAGTTCGTGAATTTGAAGCTCTCAGGTTTTTTCCTCCGCCGCCCCATCTCCGTGTGCGATTGGGAGAACGGGGAAGTGACCCTGATTTATAAGGTTTTGGGCCATGGCACCGAGGCCATGACGGGCATGGCTGTCGGCACGGCGCTGGATGTGCTGACGGGCCTTGGCAACGGCTTTGACTTGTCCCGCAGTGGGGAACACCCCCTGCTGGTGGGCGGCGGCGTGGGTATCCCGCCGCTGTATGGCCTTGCCAAGCGGCTGACCGCACAAGGTAAGCGCGTCACCGCCGTGCTGGGCTTTAACCGAAAATCCGAGATTTTTTTAGCGGAGGAATTTCGGGCGCTGGGTGCGGAGGTCGTCATCGCCACCGCCGATGGCAGCGTCGGTCTCAAGGGCCTTGTGACCGACGGCATGGCCGCCGTGTCCGACTATACCTATCTCTACACCTGCGGCCCGGAGCCGATGCTCAAGGCGGTGTACGCTGATTGCAAGACCTCCGGCCAGTTCAGCTTTGAGGAGCGGATGGGCTGCGGCTTCGGCGCCTGCATGGGCTGCTCCTGCGAGACGAAATACGGCAATAAGCGCATCTGTAAGGATGGCCCCGTGCTGGAAAAGGAGGAGATCGTATGGTGAACACAAAAGTGACCCTCTGCGGCATTGAGATGGACAACCCCATCATCCCCGCCAGCGGCACCTTCGGCTTTGGCTATGAGTTCGCGGAGCTGTACGACATCAATATGCTGGGTACTTTCTCCTTCAAGGGTACGACTCGGGAGCCCCGCTTCGGCAACCCCACGCCCCGCATCGCGGAGTACGCCGGCGGCCTGCTGAACGCGGTGGGTCTGCAAAACCCCGGCGTGGACGCGGTGATCGCAACGGAATTGCCAAAGCTCAAGCAGGTATTTCACAAGCCGGTGATGGCGAATGTCAGCGGCTTTTCCGTGGCGGAATACGCCGAGGTCTGCGAGAAGTTAGACGCGCAGGAGCAGGTGGGCTGGCTGGAGGTCAATATCTCCTGCCCCAACGTCCACGGCGGCGGCGCGGCCTTCGGCGCGGGCCCCAAGTCCGCTGCCGAGGTGACGAAGGCGGTCCGGGCAGTGACGAAAAAGCCCATCATTTTAAAGCTGTCCCCCACGGCGGCTGATATTGCCGCCGTCGCCAGAGCCTGCGAGGACGCGGGGGCGGACGGCATCAGCCTGATTAACACTCTGCTTGGTATGCGCATTGATCTGCGCACCCGCAAGCCCATCATCGCCAACAAAATGGGCGGCTTTTCCGGCCCTGCCATCTTCCCGGTGGCGCTTCGCATGGTCTATCAGGTCGCGGGCGCGGTGAAAATTCCCGTGGTGGGCATGGGCGGCGTCACCACGGCGGAGGACGTCATCGAGCTGATGCTGGCGGGCGCCACTGCCATCGGCGTGGGCGCGGCGAACCTTGTGGAGCCGTATGCCTGCAAGACCATTATCGAAGATCTGCCTGCCGTGATGGAACGGTACGGCATGGAAGATTTGACGAAGATCATAGGAGGAGCACATCATGGGTAAGGACGTTATCGTTGCGCTGGACTTTGACAGCAAGGAAAAGACACTGGCCTTTTTAGACCGCTTCACCGAGGAAAAGCCCTTTGTGAAGATCGGCATGGAGCTGTTTTACGCCGAAGGGCCCTCCATCGTGCGGGAAATTCGCGGTCGCGGACATAAAATCTTTTTGGATCTGAAGCTGCATGACATTCCCAACACCGTGAAAAAGGCCATGGCGGCATTGTCTGCGCTGGATGTGGACATCGTGAACCTCCACGCCGCCGGTACCGCCGCCATGATGACCGCCGCGCTGGAGGGCCTCATCCGGCCCGGCGGCACCCGTCCGCTGCTCATCGCCGTGACCCAGCTCACCTCTACCGATCAGGAGCGCATGGAGCGGGAGCTGTGGATCGAAAAGCCGCTTGCCGAGGTGGTGATGCACTATGCCGAAAACGCCGCGCAGGCGGGTCTGGACGGCGTGGTGTGCTCTCCGCTGGAGGCGGGCGTTGTCCATGAGCGCTGCGGCAAGGACTTCCTCACCGTGACCCCCGGTGTGCGCTTTGCCGACGGGGACGCGGGCGACCAGAAACGGGTCACCACGCCGGCCAAGGCCAAGGAGCTTGGCTCCGACTACATCGTGGTGGGCCGTCCCATCACCCAGGCGGAGGACCCCGCGGCCGCCTACCGCCGCTGCCGAGAGGAGTTCGTGGGCTGATGCGCTGGGATACTGTCCTTTTTGACCTCGACGGAACGCTGACCGACTCGCAGGAGGGCATCGTAAAATCGGTGAGCTATGCGCTCGAGCGCCTTGGCCGCGAGCTGCCGCCGCGAGATACGCTGACTGCCTTCATCGGTCCGCCGCTCCACGAGAGCTTTTCGGCGATTTGCGATATGGACGAGGCGGAGACGGAGCGGGCGGTCTGCGAATTTCGTGATTACTTCGCCCGCCGCGGCTGGGCGGAGAATGTGCCCTACGAGGGAATGGCGGAGTTCCTTGCCGCGCTCCACGCAGCGGGACTGCGGCTGGTGATTGCAACGTCGAAGCCGGAGGAATTTGCGCGGAGAGTTTTGCGGCATTTTGAGCTGGCGCAGTATTTTGACGACATCTGCGGCTCCCGTCTGGAGGATAAGTCCAGCGCGGACAAGGCGAGCGTCGTGCGCACGGCGCTCATGCGCGCCGATGTGACGGGACACGCCGTCATGGTCGGCGACCGCCGCCACGACATATACGGGGCGCACGCCAACGGCCTTGAGGCAATCGGCGTACTCTACGGCTACGGCCGCCGCGAGGAGCTGACCGCCGCCGGAGCGGAGCATCTTGCCGCCGATCTCAACGAGCTGAAAGCAATTCTGCTTCAGGAATAAAAAACAACGGGAGGAACATGGATATGGACATCAGCAGCAGGGTCGCTCAAGGCCTGCTCTCCATCGGCGCGGTCTTTCTGCGCCCGCAGGAGCCGTTTACCTGGGCGAGCGGCATCAAAAGCCCGATCTATTGTGATAACCGCCTCATTCTCACCGCCCCCGCCGTGCGTGAGACAGTCGAGCGCGCCATTGCGGACACGGTACACCGTGAGTTTCCGCAGGCGGAGGTTTTGATGGGCACCGCCACGGCGGGCATCGCCCACGCCGCCATCGCCGCGCATCTGCTCGGCCTGCCCATGGGCTATGTGCGCTCGGGCAGCAAGGACCACGGCAGAAAAAATCAGATTGAGGGCAGGCTCGAGGCGGGGCAGAGGGTCGTCGTGATCGAGGACCTCATCTCCACCGGCGGCAGCGTGCTGGATACGGTCGCGGCGCTGCGCGAGGCAGGCGCCGAGGTGCTGGGCGTCGTGAGCATCTTCACCTACGGCATGAAAAAGGGCGTTGAGCGCATGGTCGAGGCGAAGGTCAAGAGCGTGAGCCTGACAAATCTGGATACCATCGCCCGCGTGGGCGCAGAGGAGCATTACATCACCGAGGCGGACGTTGCGCGGCTGCTGGCCTTCCGCGATGACCCCGCCGACGAAAGCTGGATCAAAAAAGGAGGAACAAACTGATATGAAAAGCCTGATCGACATTCTGGAGCTCTCCGAGCAGGAGATCATGGAGCTGGTGAATACCGCCTGCGACATCATCGACCACCCCGCCGAATACGCGCACAAGTGCGACGGCAGAATCCTCGCGACCCTCTTCTTCGAGCCCTCCACCCGCACCCGTCTGAGCTTTGAGAGCGCGATGCTCTCCCTCGGCGGGCAGGTGCTCGGCTTCTCGGAGGCGAAAAGCTCGTCCGCTGCCAAGGGCGAGAGCGTGGCGGACACCGTGCGCACCGTGAGCTGTTACAGCGATATCATCGCCATGCGCCACAACAGGCGTCAAATTGCCTTCCTCATCCTCATCCAGCAGCACCGTGCGCCGGGGAGTGCCGTATTTGGCCACGGCGTCATCCATTTCGTCAATGACCACGCCGTCAAGCGCCTCATCGGAAGCAAGAATGCGTTCAAGCTCTTCGATACGCCGCTTCAGATCGTCGCGTTCCGCCTCAAGCTCGATACGACTCATCTTGGTCAGACGGCGCAGCCGCAAGTCAAGAATGTACTGTGCCTGAATCTCGTCCAGATCGAATACGGCGATAAGCTTTGTTTTCGCGGCCTCGGCATCATCAGAAGAGCGAATCACCTGAATGACTTCATCGATGTCCACCATGGCGAGCAGCAAGCCCTCCACCAAGTGCAGCCGCTCAAGCGCCTTCTTCCTGCGGAATTCACTGCGTCGGCGGATCACCACACGACGATGGTCCACCCACACCTGAAGCATTTCCTTCAATCCCATGGTGTGCGGACGGCCATTGACCAACGCCACATTGTTGATGGTGAAATTGTCCTGCAACGGCGTGTGCTTGAACAGCTGCGCCAACACCGCGTTCGGATCGAACCCGGTTTTGATTTCGATGACGAGGCGCGTGCCGTTATGCCGGTCAGTCAAATCGATGGCACCGGAAATGCCGTCCAGCTTACGGTTCTTCACACCTTCGGAAATACGTTCCAACACACGTTCCGGACCCACCATGAACGGCAGTTCCGTCACGACGATGGCCTTTTTGCGAGCCGTCACGTTTTCGATAT
>ENA-ORSS01003394-ORSS01003394.1-human-gut-metagenome-genome-assembly--contig:-NODE-3394-length-12983-cov-3.207457_pt1 | contig 12983 bp, 10 predicted proteins | sample MGYA00241899_ERZ509162 | MGnify/ENA primary metagenome ERZ509162 (study PRJEB26280, sample SAMEA2338641) | human gut metagenome | biome: human gut; feature: human-associated habitat; material: faeces... | reverse complement strand
CCATCCACAGAATCGTTGCCGTAACGGCTGCGGCTGTCTTGATACCGGAATCTACGGATAATACACAGCCTCTGGATACGTCCACTTCCCTGTCTAACTGAATCGTTACCGGCTGGCCTTCCTGTGCGGCATCTACATTCTTATCACCTACATGGATACTCTTTACATGTGCCTGCTCGTTGCTTGGCAGTGTTGTAATCGCATCGCCCACATGAATGTTTCCGGCTTCAATCTGACCCTGGAAGCCTCTGAATTCATGGTTTGGACGGCATACGCGCTGTACCGGCATATAAAAGCCCTGTTCCTTGGCTGCGGCTGTAATATCAACCTGCTCTAAGTACGAAAGGAGTGCCTGACCGTTGTACCATGGCATATTCGGTGATTTTACAGTAACATTGTCACCTTCTGTTGCAGATACCGGAATAATCGTTACGTTCTGTAAATCCAGTTCCTTTGTCAGTTCTGCAATCTGTTCCTGAATCTTTGCAAATACCTTTTCATCATAGCCTACAAGGTCCATTTTGTTGACTGCAAATACAAAGTAACGGATTCCCATTAATGCACAGATTCTTGCGTGACGTCTTGTCTGAACCAGCACTCCCTGTTTTGCATCGACTAAGATAACGGCTAAGTCTGCAAAGGAAGCACCTACTGCCATGTTTCTTGTATATTCTTCATGTCCCGGTGTATCGGCAACGATAAAACTTCTGTTGTCTGTTGTAAAATAACGGTATGCAACATCGATTGTAATACCCTGTTCTCTTTCTGCCATCAGACCGTCTAACAGCAGAGAGTAGTCGATTTTACCCTCACGGCTTCCGACCTTGGAATCCAGCTCCAGTGCCTTTTCCTGGTCTGCATAAAGGAGTTTTGAATCATATAAAATGTGTCCGATTAAGGTGGATTTTCCATCATCAACACTGCCACATGTAATAAATTTTAATAATCCCTTCATTTTAGAAATAACCCTCCTTCTTTCTTCTCTCCATGCTGCCTGCTTCCTCGTGATCAATCACACGGCTGGTACGCTCTGAAGATACTGCACTTAATGTTTCCTCGATAATTTCGTCGAGTGTTTCCGCATCGGATTCCACACCGCCTGTCAGCGGATAGCAGCCAAGTGTACGGAAACGTACTTTCTTATTTTCAATCTTTTCGCCTTCTCTTAACTTTAAGCGGTCATCATCTACCATGATGATATTTCCGTCACGGTAAATTACCGGACGTTCCTTTGCAAAGTATAACGGCACGATTTCAATGTTTTCACGCTTAATGTACTGCCAGATGTCTTTTTCCGTCCAGTTGGAAATCGGGAAGACACGGATACTTTCGCCCTTGTGGATCTTTGTGTTGTAAAGCTTCCACATTTCCGGACGCTGGTTTTTCGGATCCCATGCCTGTGCCGCATTTCTGAATGAGAAGATACGTTCCTTTGCACGGGACTTTTCTTCATCACGACGTCCGCCGCCGAATGCTGCCGTAAACTGATACTTATTTAATGCCTGCTTTAATGCCTGTGTCTTCATGATATCTGTGTAGGCTGAACCGTGGTCAAACGGATTAATGCCTGCCTTTACACCTTCTTCATTGGTATATACAAGCATTTCAATACCCATTTTTTCTGCGATATGGTCACGGAACTGTATCATTTCCTTAAACTTCCATGTTGTATCAATATGTAAGAACGGAAATGGCGGCTTCTCCGGATAAAATGCTTTCATCGCGAGATGCAGCATAACCGAACTGTCCTTTCCAATCGAATACAGCATTACCGGATTTTCACATTCCGCTGCCACTTCTCTGATAATATAAATTGCTTCTGCTTCCAATTCATCAAGATGTGATAAATTTCCCATACTCTCTCTCCTTAATATTTATTTGCGTCTTTTTTGTTGACTTCTATAACCTGTACATTACCGTCCGGCGATGTAACGCACCACTCACGAATGTCCCCTTTGGACTTGACAGACAGCGTACTTCCTGCACCGCCCATATCTGCTCCCAGATAAAAGCTGATTGCGCCTGTCTTACATTCTTTTAAGCACGAGGTACAGCCCCAGCAGTCGGAAATGTGCTTAATGACTGCCTTTCCCTGTGCATCTTTTTTTATCAGGTTGCCGGGACAGGCTTCGATACACCTTCCGCAACCTACGCAGTTATTTTGTGTAATTCGTATGCTCATAGTGTTTTCCTCCCGTCACCAGTTCTCTGAAAATGATTTCTATTTTGCCGTCTTTCATGCGGGAATTGACATATTTTTCCCAATCGGCATTCTTTTCAGGATAATCCGCATTTTCCGCAAAACTGTGCCAGCGTGTTTCTTTTCTGGCAAGCAGATGTGCGATAACGACCTGACAGACAACCAGACGTTCTTTGACTTCGTAAATACGGAGCAGATCGTCCATGTCTTCTGCCGCAAGTCCGTCCACCAGCTTTTGCAGGGATGTGATTTTTTCCTTTGCAAGGGCTAAACGGCTTTCATTATAACGGTAATCCGTTGCAATACCGCCTGCGTACTGGTCCATGATTTTCTGCATGGTTTCCTCAAGCTGTTCGGTCGTAAGCAGTCCCTGCGGATTGTTTAAAAAATGCTCGTATTCTGCCTGCTTTTCATTCTGCTTTGCTTCACTGTCCGCATCTTTGGCTGCTGTCTGCTTTTCATCTTTTAGAAATTCAAGCACCGCTTCTGCCGCAATTTCGCCCTCGGCTAATGCGCCGGTTACGTATTTCTGCGGACAGCCGCCTGCAACATCGCCTGCGGCAAACAGTCCGTGAATTGTTGTTTCCCTGTTATTGTCTACCCAGTAACCGCTTGCGGTATGTCCGCCCACAATATACGGCTCTGTGCCTTCAATTTCCACATTCTGCTCTGACGGACCCTTGCCGGATTCAAGCCACTTTAAAGTCTGGCTCGGCGCCATATTTAAGTATGCCTTGTATAAATCCTGTTCCTGCTCTTTTGTAATCTCATCAGTCTTTAAATAACATGGTCCGTGTCCGGCTCTGTTTTCCATAACCGTTCCGTATACACGCTGGGAAGTTGTAAGACCGTATTTTGTTTCATAAATTTCGCCGTTGGAATTCATCTGCTTTGCGGATACACCCTGTGCAATCGTTCCTGTCGGTGCAATCGTATCTTTACAGCGCAGTGCGATAAAACGCATTTCAAAGGTTGTCATCTCAGCGCCTGCCGTAATGCCCATTGCGTAGCCCGCACCGGTATTAAACGGCGGGTACCACATTTTATGTCTTGAAAAGCCCGGATTGTTTGGACGGTAAAGTCCTGCCGCGCCTCCGGTTGCGCAGATGACCGCTTTGGCATGAATCACATAAAAGATTTCTTCATTAACATCAAAGCCGTAAGCCCCGTAAATGCGGTTGTCTTTCACAATGTAATCTGTAATATTGACGTGATTTAAAACCGTTACATTTTCCTGTGCGGATGCCGCTTCTGCAAGAATCGGCTTAATATTTTCCCCGTTAATCTTGATATTTCTGTTTCCTCTTGTAACGTATTTGCCGTTTTCATCTTTTAAAATGACAAGTCCGGCTTTTTCCATAACATCCGTTACATGGTTTAACCGCTCTGACATTGAAAGCAGTAAGTCTTCACGCACAATGCCGTCTGCATCTTTTTTGGCATAGTCTACATAATCCTGAGGCACTCTGCCTTCCGTAATATACGCATTAATTGCATTGACACCTGCCGCCAGACAGCCGCTCCGCCTGATATTGGCTTTTTCAGCAATCAGAACGCTGATATTTTTTTCTTTTCCGAGCGTCATCGCCGCAAAACAGCCCGCTGTTCCGCCGCCGATAATCAACACATCTGTTGAGAGTTCTTTCTTTTTCATGGCACCTTCCATTCCGCCGCACAACACGGCTTTTCTATCTTGATTTTTAGATAAATACTGAATCATCTACCAGTGACTGGTTTTCCAAAAGCATTGCCTTTTCTCCGACCGTTACAAACAGCCGATATATGAATACATCAACCTTTTCTCCCACCGCAATACTTTTTTCTTCCAATCCTCTTTTGGCAATAATCTGATTGTCGTTTACATTGACAAGCAGTTCTAAGCTGTCACCTCTGAAAGACACGCGCTCCACAACGCCTTCGGAAGCCGAAGTACCGAAACGCTGTACTTCATTTTTCTTGGATACTTTGACAAATTCCGGACGGATAATGGCTTTATCGACATTGTCCACTTTCGGGAAGCTGTGAAAGCTCTGATAATTGGTAATCTGTGACGTCTGTCCGAAGAAAGTCGCCGCAAATGCCGTCTGCGGGTTCTGGTAAATTTCAAGCGGTATTCCCTTCTGCTCAATGTGTCCCTTGTTGGTAATAATAATTTCATCGGCAACTTCAATCGCTTCGTCCTGGTCATGCGTAACGAAAATACTGGTAATGCCGAGTTTTTCAATCATTTCCTTTAACCAGCTTCTGAGTTCCTGACGGACCTTGGCATCAATCGCCGCAAACGGTTCATCTAACAACAGCAGATGCGGATTTGGCGCAAGCGCCCTTGCAAATGCCACACGCTGTCGTTGTCCGCCGGATAACTGGCTCGGATACCGCTTTTCCAGTCCGTCTAGGCTGATGAGTTTTAAAAGTTCGTGGACTCTTTCATCTATATATTTTTTATTCTCTTTTTTAACATTTAAACCGAATGCAATATTGTCATATACCGTCATATAGCGGAACAGCGCGTAGTTCTGAAATACGAAGCCGATACCGCGCTCACTTGCCGGAATGTTGTTGACTACCTTGCCGTCAATGACGATTTCGCCGCTGTCCGGTGTTTCCAGCCCCGCAATCATTCTTAAAATGGTCGTCTTACCACTGCCGCTCGGTCCTAACAGCGCAATCAGCCTTCCCTGTTCAATGCCGAAGCTGACATGATTGGAAGCCTGATAGCCGGCATACGTTTTATTAATATCTTTTAATTCAACATACATAATTTCCTGCTTTCTGCCGTGCTATAACGGCTTTTTCGTAGTCTTTCCCTTATGCTCCAGCACACTCCGCATGACCAGCAGAATAATTGCCAGAATCACGAGAATGGACGATACGGCAAATGCCGGTACATACTGGAACTCATTGAATAAAATTTCCACATGAAGCGGCAGGGTGTTGGTCAGTCCCCTTAAATGTCCCGATAAAACGGATACCGCACCGAACTCGCCCATTGCACGCGCCGTACATAAGACAATGCCGTACAGCAGTGCCCAGCGGATATGTGGCAGAGTAATTTTCCTGAAAATCGTAAATGCGCCTGCACCCATCAGCGCTGCGGCTTCTTCCTCGTCTGTACCCTCCGTTTCAAGCACCGGAATCAGTTCTCTTGAAATAAACGGAAATGTTACAAAGACGGTTGCCAGGATAATACCCGGTACTGCAAATACAACTTTGATGTGACACGCTTTGAGTATCGGATATAAAACACTCTGTCTTCCGAACAGCAGAATGAAAATCAGACCCGCGATAACCGGGGATACCGTAACCGGAATATCAATGAGCGTTGTCAGTAATTTCTTGCCTTTAAATTTAAACTTTGTAATCGTCCATGCCGCAAAAAGTCCGAATATGGTATTTACAACCACAGCGGTGAGTGTCGCTTCGAGTGTCAGCAGTAAGGCGCGGACGGTATATTTATCCGTAACTGCTTTTAAGTAAGCGGCTACCCCGCTTTTAAATGCCTGTGTTATCACGACCAACAGCGGAAGCACCAGCATTACAAACAAAAACAAAACACTGATTGTTATCAGCAGCCACTTTACAAAGCCGGACTGTTTATTCTGATTCATTTTTTCCTCCCTTTCCGCTTCCTAACGGTTGCCGTTTAATATTTTTGTATTTCTTGCCTGTATCAGGTTGTTGATAAATAAAATAAGGAATGCCGCTATCAGCATTACCAGTGCAATCGCCGTTGCACTCGGATAATCGAATTCCTGTAATTCCGACATAATGATTAACGGTGTAATCTCTGTGTAGTACGGCTTGTTACCTGCGATAAACACGATACTTCCGTATTCGCCGAGGCATCTGCCGAATGCCAGTCCGAAGCCCGTACATAAGGACGGTAAAACTTCCGGGAAAATGACTTTCCAAAAGATTCTTGTGCGGCTTGCACCAAGCACGCTTGCCGCTTCCTCGTAAGACGGGTCTAACTTTTCAAGCACCGGCTGAATAGAACGCACCACAAACGGGATTCCCACGAAAATCAGTGCAAAGGTGATACCCAGTCTGGTATAGGCAATCTGTATGCCAAACTTTGCAAAAAAGCTGCCAATCCAGCCGCTGTCGGTTGTTAAATATGTAAGAGAAATACCCGCAACCGCCGTCGGTAATGCAAAGGGCAGTTCAATCATTCCGTCTAAAATGCGTTTGCCGGGAAATTCATATCTGACAAGCACCCATGCCAGTATCAGTCCCATAACGGCATTGATTGCCGATGCCGCAAATGCGGTGATGAAGCTGACATAAAAGCTTGATAATACCCTGCCCCTTGTTATTGTTGCAATGATTTCCGGGAAACTCATCTGCGCCGTATAGATTACCAGTGTTGCCAATGGAATCAGCACGATAACACTCACCATTGTAAGCGTAACACCCATTGAAATTCCAAAACCCGGAATCACTCTTTTATTTTTCTTTTTCATGACTCCTCCACTCTCAAACACATTTGCTTACTTTTCATAAATCTCATCAAAAATACCGCCGTTGGCAAAATGCTTTGCCGAAACACTGTCCCAGCCGCCAAAATCATGTATCGTCTTTAACTTCATATTCAAATCAAATACATCGCTGTATTCCTGCAAAATTTCTTCATTGACCGGGCGGAAATAATTGTCCGCCGCAATACGCTGTGCATCATCGGAATACAGATACGATAAATACTCCTCCGCAACGGCTCTTGTCCCGCGCTCATCAACAACCGAATCGACAACCGCAACGGACGGCTGTGCCAGAATACTGATACCCGGTGTAATGATTTCATAATCGTCCGGGCAGTCTAACATGGAAAGATATGCTTCATTTTCCCAAGCAATCAGTACATCGCCCTGATTATTTTCCACAAATGAAGTTGTTGCGCCTCTCGCACCGGAATCCAGCACCAGTACATTCTGATACAGCTTTTTGATGAACTCTTTCATCTGATTTTCATCGCCGTTGTAACGTTCCTGCGCATAACCCCATGCTGCAAGGTAATTCCACCTTGCACCGCCTGAGGTCTTTGGATTCGGTGTAATCACACCCACACCGTCTTTTACCAGATCGTCCCAGTCGTGAATGTTTTTCGGATTGCCCTTTCTTACAAGGAAGACAATCGTTGAAGTGTACGGTGCGCTGTCATCATCATATTCATCAACCCAGCCGTCTTCTATCAATCCGGCTTTTTCGATTGCGTCAATGTCATATTCCAATGCCAGTGTCACAACATCAGCTTCCAGACCGTTAGAAACTTCCAGTGCCTGCTTTCCTGAACCGCCGTGGGACTGTATCACCTCAACGTCCTGTCCGGTCTGTTCTTTCCAATGCTGTGCAAATATCTCATTATAACTTTCAAATAATTCTCTTGTAGGGTCATAAGAAACGTTGATCATCCGTACACTGTTTTTATTGCTTCCACAGCCGGTCAGACACCCTGTCAGTAATACGGCAATCAGCCCAAGGCTTAATAATTTCTTTTTCACAAGCTTACCTCCATTTCTCATTTCCTACATTTCATATTAATCTAGTAGGTTTTATATGATAGTAAAACAGAATGAGGGTTTTGTCAAGAAGTATTTTCATGAAATGGGAGATTTTGTATGACGTCTTTTAACTTAAAACGATTCCTTCTTCATAAGAACAGCGTAAATAATCCAAAGCTTTATACTTCCGAAAGCTTTTCCCTTGTCATCATCAGTGCATACCCAAGTAAATTCTGTCCGTTCCAGTCATTTTCGTTATACCCTGAAACTGCCCTGCCAAGCCGCTTAATCTCTGCAACATCTGATGTCTGAAGTATTTTTGAAGCAATTTCCGTGTCATGAAATAAAACCGCTTTTTTATACATCATATACTGTTCCATTGATGTAAAATGAATGTTATCAATACAAAACTCTGACAGATACCAGTTACTCAGATATCCATTTTCTTCGTCCGGGTTATGAAAACAGCAACGCAAAAAGAACCACCTCTTACGAGATGGTTCTTTAGGTAAATACTATCTTTATCCGATATACCCCTTCTCGATATACCCTGCAATTTCCTTCGCAAAATATGTCAGGTAAACACAAGCGCCTGCGCGGTAAACGCCCGTTGCCATTTCGCAGACGATTTTTTCTTCGTCCACACAGCCAAGCTTTGCACCTGCCTTTACCATGGCATATTCGCCGCTGACACTGTATGCGGCAACCGGGACATTGACGGTGTCTGCAACCTCACGCACAATATCCAGATAAGTCATTGCCGGTTTTACCATGATAATGTCTGCGCCCTCGGCTACGTCTAACTGTGCTTCCTTTAATGCTTCCTTTCGGTTGTGGAAATCCATCTGGTACGACTTTCTGTCACCAAAGGACGGTGCCGAACCTGCCGCATCGCGGAACGGCGCATAAAATGAAGATGCATATTTTACGGCATACGACATAATCGGTGTATTTTCATAGCCGTGGTCGTCCAGCGCATTACGGATTGCAAGCCCTCTGCCGTCCATCATATCGGACGGTGCTACCATATCCGCACCTGCCTGTACATGGGAAACCGCCGTCTTTGCAAGCAGTTCCAGTGTGCTGTCGTTGTCCACGTCATGTCCCTTTAACAGTCCGCAGTGACCGTGTGAGGTATATTCGCACATGCAGACGTCTGTAATCAGATACATTTCCGGAAAATGTGCTCTCGCCTCACGCAGTGCGCGCTGTACAATCCCGTCTTCCGCATAAGCGCCGCTTCCGACCTCATCTTTTACATCGGGAATTCCAAAAAACATGACACTTCTGACTCCCGCTTTTTCCAAATCCTCCAACGCATAAAGCATGGTATCGGTGGTGTAGCGGTACTGTCCTTCCATTGCCGGAATTTCTTCTTTTATTCCGCTTCCCTCGCGTACAAACATCGGATAAATCAGTGACGATGCGTCCATTCGTGTTTCCCGTACCATTTTTCTTAAAACGGGATTTTGTCTTAATCTTCTTGGTCTTGTAATCATTTTTTCCTTCTTTCCGCCGTATCAGACTTCAACTTCTACTATTTTATTTAAAATTTTTGTAAATTGCACAAATTCATCAGCATCACAGTTCTTTTTCGCCTGACAGACAAACTTATGTACCAGACTGTGAGCATTCTCCTGTCCCAGTGTCTCCTGCGCCCTTTCTGACAATGCCGCAATCGCCGGAAGTGCCTCCCCGAATGCCATATTTTTAACAAACTGTTCTTCATATTTTGACAGAATCGCTTTTGCCTTTGGCAGAGCCTCTAACTTTGCCGCATTATTCTGTCTTGCAAGCTCCTGCACATCCTCCATGGAATAGCAGACGGTTTCCGGCACCTGTGACATTTCCGGCTCAATGTCCGCCGGCACGGCAAGGTCAAAAAACACCCTCTTTTTCACCGGTGGATTCTGCGCCAAAAAATGTTCTTTCATCACCGTGTAATGCGGGCTTGCCGTTGCACTGATGACAATGTCCATATCTGGCATATATTCATACCGCTTCTCATACGGAATAACCGTATACCGCATATCCTGCCCGTGTAACGGGTACGGCAGTTCGTGTCTTGCCGTGATAAAAATATTTAATCCCTGAAAATCCAGCGCATCTTTTAAAACAATACTGCCGATTTTGCCGGAAGCACCGATAATCATAACATTTTTCACCGGTAAATCCTGCTGACATTCCATAGCTGTTTTCAGTGCCAGCCCCGCGGTCGATATGGAAGACTTTGACAGGATTGTATCGGTCTTCATGCGTTTTGCCGCCGTAATCGCCGACTGGAACAGACAATGGAAAGTCGTTTTTGTATAACCGCTCTCCATTGCAAGAAAATAAGCATTTCTTACCTGTCCTAAAATCTGGTCTTCTCCAAGCACCGCCGAGTCCAGTCCTGCCGCCACGCAGAACAGGTGATGTATGGCATTTTTATCCGAGAATCTGCGGAATGCGTCCAACGCCGCCATATGCGTTTCGCTGTTTTTTTCAATGCCCGCCGCCGCTAAAAGAACATGCTGCATTCTGATAAAATTCTGATTTTCCGGTGTTCCGCTGCAATAAAGCTCCGTGCGGTTGCAGGTTGAAATCAGCACTGCTTCCTCGATTCCTGTATTCTCCTGCTGTCCGTCAGGCTCTGTCAGCTGTTTTAAAATATCTTTTGTCTGTTCGCTGTCAAATACGAATCTGCCGCGAAGCGATGCACGCGCCGTTTTGTGGCTGATAATCAATAACTGTATACTCATCTTTATGGTCTTTCTGAAATAATCCTGCACGTCTGCTTAATATCTTCCTGCGTATGTGCCGCAGATACAAACATCGCCTCAAACTGTGCCGGTGCCGTGTAAATGCCGTGGTCAAGCATATATCCGAAATACTCCGCATACGCGCTGGTGTCTGATGCCGTTGCCGTATCATAATCCACAACCGGCGTATCGGTATGAAACGCACACAACAGCGAACCAATCTGATTGACCTGCAACGGTCTTTTCTTTTCCCCCGCCCAGTTTCTTAATGCCTGTGCAATCTGCTTTGCGCTCTCATCAATCTGTGTGTAATATTCCGGGTGTGCCTTTAAAATGCGCAGCGTTTCAATTCCGGCAGTCGTGGCAATCGGATTGCCCGATAAAGTTCCTGCCTGATAAACCGGTCCCTGCGGTGAAACCTTATCCATAATCTCCGCTTTCCCGCCGTATGCGGCAAGCGGCATGCCGCCGCCGATAATCTTGCCGAGTGTCGTCATATCCGGCTCAATGCCAAACAGCGCCTGCGCGCCGCCGTAGCCCAGACGAAAGCCCGTGATAACCTCATCAAAAATCAGCACACTGCCATATTCCTTTGTAATATCTCTTAAAAACTGTAAAAATCCTTTTTTCGGCGGAACAACACCCATGTTTGCCGCAACCGGCTCTACGATAATTGCCGCAACCTGTCCCTTATATTCTTCCATTAACGCTCTGACGGAATCTTCATCATTGTAGAGCGCAACCAGTGTGTTTTTTGTATACGAAGCCGGAACACCACTGCTGTCCGGTACGGAAGTCGTCAGTGCCGCCGAACCGGCTTTTACCAAAAGTCCGTCCGAATGTCCGTGGTAATTGCCTTTAAATTTAATAATATAATCCCTGCCGGTATATCCCCTTGCCGTGCGGATTGCACTCATTGTTGCTTCCGTGCCGGAATTAACAAGACGCACCTTTTTAATAGAAGGCATTGCTTCACAAATCAGCTCTGCCAGTTCATATTCCTTGCGGGTCGGCGCACCAAACGTCAGACCGTCCGCGCAGGCTTTCTGCACCGCTTCAATCACCTGTGGGTGGGCGTGTCCCAAAATGCCCGGTCCCCATGAACATACATAATCAATATAGGTGTTGCCGTCTTCGTCCGTAATATGGCTTCCCTTTGCATTTTTTATAAACAGCGGTGTCCGTCCGACTGCGCCAAAGGCACGCACGGGGCTGTTGACACCACCGGGAATTTTCTCCTGTGAAGCTTTAAATAACTGTTCTGACTGTTGTGTATTCATCTTTTTTCCTTTCTGAAAATCCGCCTGACTTCTATTCTGCACTATATTTTCACAGATGTGTCCGTTTTCAATTTTATCCGGCATTTGCATTTTTACAACGTTTACAACGGTTTCTCAACCTGTGTGCCGTCATTTATTGCCTGCCTGTAGAATATCCTGTAACACCACCTGCGCAATACCCTCGCTGTCCGCCTTTTTTGCCACTGCCGTCACCGAAAGCCCTGCTTTTTCACACGCTTTTGCCGTCTGCGGTCCGATTGCCACGATTTTCGGCAGCTTTAAACCGTCCGTGACTTCTTTAAAGGCTTCTGCCGCCGTGCCGCTTGCAATGACAACATAATCCATATCCGGGCAAATGCGTCTGCACTCCTCTATTCTGCGCATATCCTGCCGTGTTTCATACAGACAGATACTATCCGTTTCACACTCTTTTTCTTTTAATTGTTCTGAAAGTACAGGACTGCTCTGTCTGCCCTGCACCAGCAGCACCTTATTTTTTCTGTTAAGCGTATCCACCCAGATACTGCCGAGCGTTTCCGCGTTAGCCCGCTGTGGCACAACATCCGCGATATAACCGTAGCTTTCCAGCACCTCTGCCGTTGCCGCTCCGACTACGGCAAATTTTACGCCGCCAAGCTTTCTTCTGTCAACATGAACTTCCGATAATGCGGCAAAAAACTGATGTACACCCATGGCACTCGCAAATACAATCCATGAATAATCTGAAACCGCACTTAATATTTGCTGTGTCTGCGCCTCTCTGCATGGATACGTTTCTATCAGGCTGATATCGACCGTTTCTGCACCAAGCCGTTTTAATGTGTCCTCCTGCTTTGCAATCAGGCTGCGCGTTCCCGTCAGTAAAATCCTTTTGCCGGACAGCGGCTTTTGTTTTGCAGACATCAGTTCTTCTGACAATGCCGCCACCTCACCGATAACAATGATTGCCGGTGTCTTTATTTTTTCTTTGTGCACCTTTACGGCAATATTTTCAAGAATTCCGGTCACGCTTTGCTGTCTTGCCGAAAGTCCGTTGGAAATGACTGCCGCCGGAGTTTTTACATCTTTTCCGTATTGGATAAGCTTCTGCGTAATTTCATCAATCCGTCCAAGTCCCATTAAAAAGACGAGCGTTCCTTCTTCCTTTGCCAGTACGGCATAATCGATGGCCTGCTTTTTTTCTTTCCCTTCATGTCCCGTGATAATATGCACCGATGCCGCACAGCCCCTGTGCGTTACCGGAATCCCTGCTGCGGCGGGTACA
>ENA-ORSS01003393-ORSS01003393.1-human-gut-metagenome-genome-assembly--contig:-NODE-3393-length-12986-cov-2.575980_pt1 | contig 12986 bp, 2 predicted proteins | sample MGYA00241899_ERZ509162 | MGnify/ENA primary metagenome ERZ509162 (study PRJEB26280, sample SAMEA2338641) | human gut metagenome | biome: human gut; feature: human-associated habitat; material: faeces... | reverse complement strand
CTTCGGCAAAGCTCGGCCGATGCCCCGTCCCCGCGATTCCTGAGCAGCCAAACCGGCGTGCGCTCAAGTATACGTTCCGTATATTGCGCTGCAAAACGCACCTGTTCCGCGTTGTCGCACGGAATTATGAATTGCAGAAACAGCCGAACACCCGCTTCTTTCGGAGACAAGCGTTTAATTATGTTTTGCTTATCCTGAGCAAGAAACACAATGCCGCCGAGAGGCGCCGTGCGCAGCTGCCGCATGTTCTCCTTTCCTGCCCACGGCGAAGCCGAAACAGTTACATACTGTTTTTCGAAATTCAACACGGGCTTGTCGCCGTTCAGCATTTCCACTTCATTCGGGAAAAGGCGTTTCCACTGCTTATAATGCGTTGTTTTTCCCACTCCGCTCGGAGCGCAGATGAGCCATGCCTTTCCGCACCACACGAAGCAAACCGCATGAATGATTGCCCGCCCGTGCGGAAGAAGCGCGGCGCAGGCCTTGGCGCAAAGCTCAAGATCTTCAACGCTTTCGGGAAGCGTTCCCGGTTCGTAACCGCGTGCGGCGCAGGCGCATTGCTCCGGCGTGATTTCAATGCAGGCGCAGGGTTTTTTTTCCGTTTGAAAATCCGCATATCTATCACGAAACATTTTGTATCTGAGCGTCAGCTCAGGCGGGACGCCCGCAAGCTCGATATTGATTTTTTTCCATCCTGTTCCGTGCCTCCGTTCAGCTCTTTTGCAGTGTCCGTGCGCATCCGCAGTTATGTTGAAAGCGGCGGAGCAGCATCTGCCCCGTCGCCTTCGTGTCAATTGCACCGATTTCATGAATTTCATGAATTTTATGAATTATGCAATCATTATGGTTTTATGTGTTACGGATTGACGATGTTTCCGAAGTTATCAAAGTAGATAACAGTTCCGTCGCCAAGGGTCATAACGTTCAGGTTCTCGCCGATGGATTCGATGATTGAGCCGCTGGGCGGTCCCATGGGAGCAATAACGGGCTTGCCGTCATCGGTGAAAACGGTGTTGAGGGTCGGATCAAACTTTTTCATGCGTATTATCCTTCCTTTAGCTTATTCGGTGATTCCGTACCAATTATAGGTAAGGGTGCGGGTCTCGCCGCGAACGGTCGTGCCGTCCAAAGTTACCCAATAGGGGGTGATGTTGAGCCTTGCGCCGTAGGTCACGCCGTCGAAAGCGGTATCCACCTCTTCAATCTGATAGGTGTACGTCATGCCTTCCCAGTCGCGCTGTGTCCAGCCCGTCTCCGGAATGGTCGCGTAGTTCATCGTCAGGTCGAATTTTCCGTTTTCATCCGCCTGCACAAAGACCGCGTTCTCCTCGACTGTGACGTTTCCGCCCGCCGCAACGCGTTTGGTCAGGTTCGGGTCATCCGGACTGGTGATCCAGATGCGGAAGAGGTTGGCATACCGCTCCAGCTCAACCTGCGTTCCCTCCGCAAAGACCTTCTTCTGCGCCGTGAGCATATACGTGCCCGCCGCGCTGTACAGATCGGTCGCGTTCACGTGATAGGTCTTTCGGCTGTCGGCCTTAAAGTCGCCGGGCAGCGTGTTCATGCCTTCCAGCACGAAGCAGCTGTGCTTTTCGCCGCCGATTTCAACTTCGTCGTGCGCCGCAATGCCCTCTCCGCTGAACGTCGCGCCCGTGCTCAGATACGGCGCGGGAGCGCTCGTTTCAACAACCAGATAGCTGTCCGCATAGGTCAGATACGCGCTCTGCGTGCTGACAAAGCTGTACACATTGCCGCTCGACGTCATCTCGCCGACCTTCTTCGCCGCCGAAACCGCGGTCAGATTGTCGAGTTCCTCCGTCGTATACGGGCCGTAAATCGCGAACACCGCATCGGAAACATCCGCGTCGTTGTCCGCCTTCTTGGTGATTTCAAGGTCGCGCACCGGCACGAGGCCGACGTCCACCTGCGGATAACCCAGCTGGTCGTTCTTCACCATCTCTTCGGTGGGCACCGGCAGATAGAACCACTTGGTCGCCGCGCTGCCGTTTCCATCGGCCACGAAATCGCTGTCCTCATCGGAGGCGATCGGGTTGTTCACGCCCTTCCTTGTGACCCTGAAGCTTTCCGGAATGCCGCTCAGCGTAAGCTGATACGTATAGCGTTCCGAACCGGACAGGTTGGTCGCCACAACGTTCCCGGCCGAATCATTCGGATCGTTTTTCAGGCTGGCAAGCTTCACCGCCGCAAACAGCTCGACAAACTGATAGCTGCCGTCGGTGATCGTCTGCGTCTGCGTCGTCGGGCGGTAACGGTTATACCGCTGACTGAGCTGCATGGTCAGCTGCTTGCCTTCGCCCGTGTACGCATAATTCGGTTCGACCGACAGGTCTTCGGACTGAATGCCGTCGCCGTTGAAGTCGATCCAGACGCGGTTGCCCAGCCATACTTTCTCCGGGATGATCGCCACGCGCGCCACGTCGCTCGCCACGCCGCTGTGCTGGTCATAGCTGAGTCGCGCAATGTTGTTTGCCGTCGTGAAGTAAACGGAAGAATCCGTCACCTCAGGCGCAGAGCAGGTGTATTCAATCAGCACGCGCTCCTTGCCCGCCAGCGGCTGGGTCAGCATCACGGCAAAGCCGTGGACATCTGCCGGGGCCATGCGCGTCGCCCAGCTTTTTCTGATGTTGTCGGCGCCAAAATAGTCGTTATAGGTATTCCGGTTCTGAGACGTGATCTTCTCCTTCGTGAAGTAGACCGTGTAATCTTCGCCGGGTTTGAGTTCCGTGGAGCTTCCGTCCGCCGCGTATTTGGTCACGCTGATGGCCGTGCTCTCCAGCGCCACATTCCATTTGGAATCTCTGGTGCTGCTGTCGTTTCGCCAGTCGTCCGTGTGCGGCAGTTCGTCCATCACGGCGACGTTGGCTGCCGGCGAGAGCGACGGGTTCTCCACCAGAATTCTGTAATAGATCCGGTTGATTTCGTTGTCCTTTTCGGTCTTCGCGCCGGTCACGGCCACGTTCGACCCGCTGACAAATTTGTTCTTGCCGGTAATCGTGCCCGCCACATACTTGGAAATCGTCAGCGCGGAAGGCTCTGCCGACCTGTGCTCAGCCTTCGCCGAAATGCCGTGCTGGCCTTCAAAGCCGGGCAGTTCGCCGCTCTGGCTGTCGCCGGGCTGCTGCTTCACCATGCCGGTGATCTCGTTGCCCGCTTCATCGACAAACGGCACGCCGAAGGGGTTCTTCGTGTTCTTCACGGTCTGCACGCCGCTCATCGCATAGGCGATGTTGGCATTCATGCCCGTGTTGTGCGCGATAATCTGCTCCAGAATGCGTTCGCCGACGAACAGCGCGTCCACCGTCAGGGTGATCTTCTGGCCCGCTTCCAGCCGGCCGTCGCCCCGGACCACAACCGTGTAGCCGTCCTGGGATACCGTCGTCGTCAGCTTCAGCGCGGCGTTGTCGCTCGTCGCTTCCGCCTTCACGGCCATGGCCTGACGCGGCAGCGTATCGACCAGAATCGGCGCCTCGATTGCGGGCAGGTTCTCCGCCTGACCGCTGATATTCTCAAAGACAATCGTATAATGCGCGCCGGAACCCGCGCTCACCGTCAGACTGTTGCTCTTGGGGTTGGTGGCTTCCGCTTCCACGGTCACGACATAGTCGCCCGTGTTCGGGTTCTGCACAATCTCCGCGCGCTGCACCTGTTTGGTGATTCTGGCTTTCGGCAGGCCGATCGACGAATCCGCATCGCAGTTCGCCGCATCCGTATAGGTCTTGCTGACGCTCGCCTGCGACTTCGCGCCGATGACATAGGCCAGTTTGAGGCCCGCCGTATTGCGCACACCGCAAACGCGGTCGATTGCTTCGCCGGATTCCTGATGGAAGCGCATCGTCACCGCAATCGGCGTATCCTGCCTGAGGCCCGCAGGGATATCCCGGCTGTCCCGCATATGATACGCGATCTTGAAGCCCGTGTAGATGCAGCCGCCGTCTTCCGCTTTCAGGGAAACGTCCGCCCTGCTGTCGGTCACGTCGATGTTCGACTGAATCAGCGTCTCCTGCGTGCCGATCAGGCCGTAAACATCCACATAGATTCTGTCGCCTTCCGCCGCCGTGCCATAGGCCTCCTCCAGCTGTGCAAAGCTCATCTTGCCGACGGTCACGCTTTCCACAAAGTGCTGCGTCTGCACGGTTTCCGCGCCGCCGTCGAGCCAGCCGCTCTTATTGCCGCGCGCGTCCACCGTCTGATATTCGACCTTGTTGTCCGTAATCACGAAGTTGCTCATCGGGTAGCGGATTGCGTCGTTCGCGGCCGCCGCGCCGCTGTCGCTCGTCGTCTTCCGGATTTCAAAGGTCACCGTCTGCCAGCTTCCGTCCGCCTGCGTGTTTTGCAGGTTGCCCAGCTTTCCGTCGGCCTCGCCGTTGACCGCCGAAACGGTCTTATCCAGATACGGATCGCGGTTCGGGATGTTGGCGAACGCCGCCGCGGCAAAGCCGCCTTCGTTCGTCAGCTCCGCTTTTGCCTCCGTGTGCCACGGCATGCCTGCGGACTGCAAAGCCTCGGTTTCGATATAGCCCGCCGGAGTCGTCGTTTCCGCGAAAGCGTACTTGCCGCGCTCGACATACGACGTGATGACGTAGGTATACCGATACTCCCCGTCCGTGTAATACGTTCTGTCCTTCGCAAGCGTATACGTCTTTTCGCCGATTTCAAGCGTCTGCGGCGCTTCCGTCCTGTCTGCAGCGGTCGGTTCGAGGTTCGCAAACGCATAGCTGTGCGTCTTGTCCGTGCCGTCCGTCTCCGCCGCGCTGAACTTCGCGCCGCCGACCAGCGCGCTCTTGTTTTCATAGTCGCGCTTGAGGATCACCAGTCTGCCCTTCGGCTCGTTATATGCGTTGAAGTGCAGCGTGCTGAACAGCTCGTTCGGATTGGCCATCAGCTCTTCGCCTGTGACGACGGTATAATAGCCCGCCTCGCCGTCAAGCTTGGAAACATCCTGCTCGTCCATGCTGTGGTTTGCGTCCGTCTTTTTGAAATCGTAATAGGCCTTGTAGCCCCGGCTCACCGGGTTCAGGTACGGCTTGTCGGGATCGTCGCCGATCGCGCCCGCGTCCGGCTGCTCAAAGACGACATACGCCTCGCCCTCTTCGAGCCTCGGCAGATACGGGAACAGCACGTCGCCGTTTGCGTCGGAGGTCACCTTCTGATACAGATACGGCTGTCCGTCGCTAAGCAGAACCTCGTGCAGTTTGCCGTCCGCGTCTTTCTTCATGATGTGAAGCACAGCGCCTTCGACAACCGGCGTATCATCGTTGCGGTTGATTCTCACGCTGCCGAACACGCGAACCTGAATGGATACGCCGCGCGTATTCACCATAGGAATCATTTTGGCCACGCTGCCCGCCGCCAAACCAATCTTCGCGTCATACGCCAGCTGATAGCTGTAATTCGGCGCGGAAATCTCTTCGACGTAATAGGTGTACGACGTGCCGTCCGTCATCGCGTCTTTCGGCGCATAAACTTTGTTCAGCTGCACCATGCCGTTCGCGTCGGATTTGAAGCGCGCCGCGTTTTCACGCGTGCCCGTCCAGTCGCCAAACGGCGTGCCGCTTTCACGCCCCGCATAATAGCGCTTATTTTTCTGCTCGTCCAGCGTATACAGCGAGAAGAAGCAGTTTTCCAGCGCAGTCGGCGTTTCGCTTTCGCTCAGCCGTTTGGTCTTCTGAATCTGACCCTCCATCAGCGTGCTGGCGTTGACAAAGTCAACCTTCATCTGGCGCTGAGCGTCCATCGCGTTGTAACGCGTGACGGTCACGTCCCGGCTGCTGGTGATCCGGCCGCTCGCGACGGTCGTGCCGTTGTAAACCGGCGTCTCCGGATTTCCATTCAGATAGGCCGCGGACTTGGCGAACCAGTAGCCCGCGCTTTCGTCCGTGCTTTCCACAACGGTGTATTCGCCCGGATCGAGCCGCACGACGATGGACCGACTCCGTTTATTCTCGGTGAAGCCGCCGAGCGTAATCGGCTGCCGCGCCACCTTCTGCCAGCTTTCGGTTCCATGGGCATCGACGACGCGCATTTCCAGTTCGGCCGCTTCCGTCGTCCCCTTCTTATAGACATAGAAGGCGACGCTTTCCGGGATGCTCTGCGTCAGAGAAGGCTCAAACGTCTTGGTGATTTCCAGATACGCGCGCGGCGTGTTGGTCACATTGATGGTGTGATCGGTGATCGTCACGCTGTTGTTCGCGTCCCGGCGGCCCGCGTCGCTCCGATTTTTGAGCGTTTCGGAAGCGAGGAGCTGAACTTCGCTCGTGTAGCTCTTGTTCTTCCCGCTCTTGTCCAGATGCTTGTAATCCTTGTCGCAGATGACGCGGAACCACGTCGTAAACAGCTGCCCCGCGTTCACCTGTCCCTGCGGAATCGTCTCGACCAGCAAATACCAGCCGGAATACAGGCCGTCAAACGTGATTTCGCCCTTTTCGGCGTCCGTTGTGCCCGTACACGGCAGATACACATAGCCGTTCTTCGGATAGTTCAATTTTCTGCCCTCGAACTCGTCCTGCGATTTGAACGGGCGGAAATACAGGGCAAAATACGCCGCAATCGGCTTCAAATCCGTCGTCTCGCCGCTCCGATCGCTGACCTTGTGAATGGTGACGCTCGTCGTCGCCGGGTTGTAAACCGTAATCGGTTCGTCAACGTCCGCGCCCGCGATCGTCAGCTTTCCGCCGTTGAGCAGCTTGAAATACTGGTTGACCACTGCGTTCGGTTTCCATTTTGCAGCCCCCTGCGTTTCATCCAGCGCCTCGGCAATCGCGTACTTGGCCTTCGGATATTTGCCCGCCTCGCTCGTGCGATAATCCCAGATCGGCAGGCTGAAAATGACCTCGCCCTTTTCGTTCGTGATCGGTGGCGTCTTCGCCAGCTCGCTTCCGTCGCTGCTCAGAACCGCGCCCTTGCCATCGGAATAACCAATCTGAATCGGCGCGCCCTTGACCAGCTTTTCATCCGCGTCCCGCTTGATGACGGTCAGCGAATGGAAACGCGTATTCGTGGAGCAGACGGCAATCTGGCTCTTGTACTCGCCCGTGGTGAACGTCAGTCGGTTGGCCGACGTGCCGTTCACATTCTCGCCGTCAAACACAAAACCGCTCTTGTCGGTCTGCACGCCTTCGATTTCCGGCGCGGTTGTCTCTTCAATCGTGAACGTCGTCTGGCGCGGCAGCTGCACCGTCGTCTCATAATGGTTCGCGTTGTTCAGCCTGACATGGGTATACACCTCGCCTTTTGCATCCGTGATGGTGTAAACCGCATCCGTGCTTCCCTCTCCGCCGTAATAGCGCTCGCCGTCCACATACTTGGCGACCGTCAGATAGGTCATCTCGCCGAGGATGTTCTTGATGGCGTTGTGCTGTCCGTCTTTGTTCAGATAATCGTCTACAACCGTCACGTAATCCGCACCCTGCGCATTCTTGACAGCCTTCACATGCAGGGCATACCGCTCCTGCATATAAACCATGTTAATCGGGTAATCCTTCTCGCGGAGGATGAAATCGGCCTCGTAGAAGGTTTGTCCGTTTTCATCCTCGCCCCGCTTCACCGGGTTATTATCCGTATTGTCCGCGCCGCCGTTTTTCGTATAGAGCGTCTCCAGCGAAACGGTGATGCTCACGCCGTAGCCCGCGCTCATGCCGTTCTCGCTCTCGCAGCCTGTGACAAATTCTGTGCTGAACTTGCCGTCGCCCGTGACGGCCTCCAACAGGCCGTTCTCGTTTTTGCGCGCAAGCAGGAGTTCAAAGGTCACGCCCGCCAGCGGCTTAAGCTCGCCGACCCGGTTCTTGTCCTTCGCTTCGGTGGACGGCCAGTATTCCTTATCCAGCTTCACTTGGAACAGACCCTTGAACTCGGTCCCCCCGCCGCTCACCACATCGGCCTCGTTGTATGCGTCCACTTTCGTCACGGCATTGACCTCTCTCGCCGCAGCAGACCACACGCCGCCGTAGACCTTCTGATAGCCGCCTGCGTGGTTGATCTTCACCTCCCGGAACAGGAAGGTATATTCGCGGACGTCGTCGTCCAGCTCAAAAGCGTCCGTCATGAACGCGCCCGTGCCCACGCCGCTCGCGCCGGTTTCATAGGTGATTCCGTCAGTAATCAGTTTGCTCTTCTGCGATTCGGCGGTGAAAATAGCTTCCAGCTCCGCTTCCCGGCCAGTATATGTGCCTTTTTCCACCGTCTTTCCCGCCTGCGGCGCTGTAAACGCGCTGTTGCGGTCCAGCAGGTCGCGCTGTTTTTCCGTCAGGTCGCTCGTGCGGATGGCGTAAACCTCAAACTGGCAGTAATCCAGCCGCTGCGGCTCGCCGACGACAACGCCTTCCGTCGCCGCGCCGTCTGCAAACCGAACCGTGTAGCCGCTCTTGTTCAGCTTCATCTGCACATAGTCCTTGTAATTGGTGATGCTGCTCTGACTGTCGTTCTGATTATCGGTCTCTTCGCCCGTCAATTCAACATATTTGAAGTTCTTCAGCACATCCTGATAATCGTGCGGCTCTCTGTTGTACGCCGCGTTGTCGCTGTGCTCATGATCCGGATCTTTGGATTCATAGGCGCAGTATCCGTCCGGAACTTCCGTTTCCACGAGCACATAGTGCTTGAGGCCGTGCAGATCGGAGATCGTCGCAGTCGGGTTCGTCATGTTGAACGACTCAACCTGTTCAAGCGTGCCGTCGTCCTTCACTTCATAGAGCGTCATCGTCGCGCCCGTCAGCGGATACTCCGGCGCGTTGCCGCGCTCCAGCTCATATTCCTTCCGGTAGTTCAGGCTGACGTTGAGAGCGGCCTTCGGCTCATTTTCAAACGTCAGCGTCTGGCTGGCATTTTCGTCCAGCTTGAACTGCTGCCCGTCTTCCGCCTTGAAATATCTCTGCGCCGCCTGCTCCTGCTTCACCGTGTACGTCAGCGCCGTGGTTTTGTCGTTCGGATCGCCGTAAATCGGCAGGCTGGACAGCTCAAACGCCTGGCTTGCGCCCTTTTTGCCCGTGTAAACCAGCGTGTTCGTCGTTTCGTCGGGCACAAAGCCGGTTTTCAGCAGCGCCCGATAGGCATAGCTGTCCTTCGCGAGGTTCGACGCGCCCACCGAGACCGTGAACTTCGCCAGATCCGCCGCGTTCACATAATCGATGACCGCGGGCTGCGTGCCCAGCTTTTCCTTCTTCTCGTCGCGCAGCTCAACCGTCAGGCTGCCGACGTTCGCCTTGTTGGGAACAGTCAGATTGTCCGCCTGATTCGTCTCGCTATACGTCAGCGGCCCAAAGACGCTGTCGTTGAGCATCATGTCGCCGGAAACCGCCGTTTCCCTGACATAGTACGTGCCGTAAGCCGGGATGGTGAACACGCCGACCGCCTGATCCGGCTTGCGCACCGTGACCGGCTCACCGACCTGCCGCATGTTCTCGTCGTACAGGGTAAACGTCGCAAAGCTGCCGTTCGCCACCTCGTTCGGGAAATCTTTGGTCACCTTAAGCTGATACTTCCGCTGGTCAACCTGTCTGGCCTTCTGGCTGCCGTCGCCCGCCGCAACCGTCAGCCAAACGAGTTCCGTATTCAAATAGTAGTTCTCCGGTGCGGCCAGCTCCTGCAGATAATAGGAAGTTCCTTCCTCCACCGGGAGCACCAGTTCGATTCTGCCGTTCGCGTCCGTCGTGAAGCGATACGTGTCCTCCACATTTTCGGGCTGGGTCAAGCGCCCCGCTTCATCCACAATGGCCGCCGTCTTTTCCGTCAGCACGCCGTCCGTCAGTGTCCGCCCGACCAGATAGGTCGTGCCATCCGCTTTCCGGGTCAGCACGGCATAAACCGCGCCGGGCAGTGTCGCGTTATCGCTGCCTTCTTTGGTGAAGGTCGTCTTGCCGACCTGACGCGTATTGGTGACGGTGATCGTCTTGTCCGTACCGTCGTCCAGCGTCACGCTCTCCTCGCTGTACGTCACCGCATAGCCTTCTGCCGCCGCTTCGACGACGGTATAGGTCACCACATGGCCGTTTTCGTCCCAGCCGCGCAGCGAAAGGGTCTGGCTTGCCTCGTTCTGTTCGCCGTCGGTCGTCAGTTCAACCGTCCGGCTCGGCAGCGCGTCACCCTCTTCGCAGGCAGCCTGAACCGTGATCGTCCACGTTTGTTCTTTGTTCAAGCCGCTCACATCGACAAGCCGCTTCGTGATGGTTAGCTCCTGCTGCTTGATGAAGAAATAGTCGGCGTTCTGGATTCTCGCGTCGTCCGTAAAGGTGATCTGAATCTCCGCTTCTTCAGGCTTCTCCTCCTCGCCGTTCTTCCTGCTCGCGTAAAACAGACCGTCCGTCTGTTTGTTGCTCTCCACCTTCACGCGGTAGGTGATGAGGCGCCCGTCCCCGTCGAATCTCGGCAGATAGACGGATTCCGCCTCATCCAGCGTCGTCTGCTTCACCGGCTCCGTCTCGCCGTCGCGCGTGATGGTCACCGTGTAATGGCTTGGATCCGCTTCCAGATTTTCGCCCCGCTCATACTTGCGCAGATAGGCTTTCAGGTTCAGCAGACCATCCGTCGAATAGTTCTTCACGGCGTTGTCGTCCGTCATCCGCGTCTGACTGCCCGCCTCGATGACGACAATCCTGTCGGCCGCCTTGGCAAAACCGTCGGATACGCCCGTTTCTTTCATCGTATAGGTATCCGCGGGCAGATAAACCGTGGTCGGTTTTCCGTTTTCGACCTTCACCGTGTAGGTGCGGCCGTTCTGCCCGGTCAGCGTAAACTCCGCGGAAAGGCTGGAGTTTGTATTCTGCGTGCCGTCCGGCGCATAGAACATCTTTTCGAGGATAAACTGGCCGTTCTGCGCGTTGTAATCCTCGAACTCGGCTTTCACCGCGTTTTCTTTCGTTCCGGCCTTCACCGCCACAGGCTGATACGGATAGCACGCCTCGCCGATTTTGATCGTCTGGTCGCCCGGCTTGACGTTGGTATAGCCCGCTTCCATCCCCGTGCGCACCACATAGTAGTCGCCTTCGGGCAGTTCCCGGCTCGTCTCAAACGCGCCGATCTGGTCGGAAAGCTTCGCGTTCTCGCCAAGCACCAGCTCGCCCTTTTCGTTGGGCGTCACTTCGCTGGCCTTATAAATCGCAAAGACCGCGTCGCTGCCCGAATAGGCCGTTCTGTCCGCTACATCTGCCGCCAGCTTCACATACTGTTCCGGCAGGATGTAGCCGCCCTGACGCACGAAATGATAATACAGCGTTTCGCTGCTGTTGGCCGTCTTTTCATTGCTGTCGCCGTAAACCTTGTAGTTCAGCTTCGAATCCAGCGTAACGCCCAAGCCCTTAAAGGCGGCGTCATCCAGCCGTTCGTCGTCGCAGTCCAGCTCAAAGTCCGCCTTGTCATAGATCAGGTTGACCGTGTAATTGTTGTACGCATAGACCGACGGATGAACGGTATTATCGCCGTCCAGCGCCGCCGTGTTGTGGATCGTGTTTCCTCCGTTTGCGGGCATTACGAGGCCGCGCGTGCCATCCTCGTTTTCCACAATATCGCAGGTGTAGGCGCTGTCTCCAAGTGTCACTGTGGCCTGCTTCGGATAGACCTTCGCGCCATTCTTTCCCGCAACCGGCTGAATCGTTTCCTGGAGCGTATAGCCGGAAAGGTCGAGCACGCCATTATCCACGTAGTCGCTGTTCTGGCGCAGAATCTCGCCCTGCGTTCCCAGCGCGCCCGTGCGCACCTGATAGGTGAAGGTTACCTCGTCGCCGTTTACCGTGTACTTCACGGCCTCGTTCTGCACATCCCACGTCTTTGCTTCCGCCGCATTCCGGAAGGCGTTCGTGTGGATCGTTGCCCGATAGTCAATCGGCGTACCGGCGTAAACTTTCTCTTCGCCGTTTTCGTCATAGTAGTGCATCTTCGGCGTGATCGACGCGGAGAGTGAAACCGTCGGCGTGATGAGATCGCCGTCGGCATGTTCACCGTTATCGATCATGCGGCCAAAGAACGTATAATTCAGCGTCACGGCGTTGCTGCCGTCCGCGGGAACGACGCTTTGGACGCTGTCAACGTTCAGGGTATCCGTCCAACCTCCGTTATCGGTCGCGGAAATCCGCAGATTGCCGGGCGCGCTGATTTGCAGCTTGATATCGTCGTAGGAATCGAACGGGCGATATCGAATGTACTCGTCGAACGTCATCGAATTCAGGTCAAACGCCCTGTATTCGGTCAGGTTCGTGGCGAGCTGGAAGGTCATGCTCAATGTAAAGGGGACGACCTCGCCCGTCTTCCACTGCGCCGCGTTCTGCGCCGGACGCAGGTTCGCGTAAATCAAGGTATCTTTTCCATTCTTTTCGACATCCCGAACGCGGTCGGCGAAAGACATGTGCGTTTCGTCCGTCGTCGTTTCAAACTCGGCTTCATAGGCTTCCTTCAAAGAGCCATACGTTTCGCCGCTTCTGAGGGTCTGCGCAACCGGCTTCTGCACCTGGCTGACCACTTCATCGGCAATCGCCGTCGTCGGGCAAGAGCTGACGAGCATCGCGGCCGTCATCACCCAAGCCATAACCCTTTTCAGATGGTTCATCCTTTCCATCCTGTCCTCCAAAAACATGTCGCTCAGTCTTCAACCGATACCACAAAGCGCCAGTAATATTGCGCGTTGATTTTGTCGAGCTTTACCGCATAGCGCATCTCGTTTGCGCCTTCAACGTCTTCAAAGTGTTCGCCGTCCTGGCTGTACTGCCAGCGGATCGACCACTTCGCATCCGTCGGCTGGACGTTGACCACGGCAGTCATTTCCAGCGTGTCGCCATAAGCCAGGCCGTCGCTTCCGTTGCTGATCAGTTCCGTCTCAATCTGCACCGGCTGCCGGACGACCTTCGCATCCCAATGCGCCTGCAATTTGATTCTGCCGTCGCCGCTGTTGCGCAGATCCAGCTCGTTGCCGTCGCCGTCCAGCGCCGCAAGGATGAGCATCGTTTCCGCATCGCCGTTTCGGCTCAGCGTCAGCGTCAGCC
>ENA-ORSS01003392-ORSS01003392.1-human-gut-metagenome-genome-assembly--contig:-NODE-3392-length-12989-cov-10.193598_pt1 | contig 12989 bp, 7 predicted proteins | sample MGYA00241899_ERZ509162 | MGnify/ENA primary metagenome ERZ509162 (study PRJEB26280, sample SAMEA2338641) | human gut metagenome | biome: human gut; feature: human-associated habitat; material: faeces... | reverse complement strand
ATGAACTCTCTTCGCAGCTCGGCACAGGAAATCGTGAAAGCGGAAGTGATATTCGCTTAGAGTATTACGACAGAACGCACGAAGATAAAAGCCTTCCGTTCTTTGGGCGTGATGAAGTAATCAATGAAATTCTCAGAACGACACCACATTTGTCGGCTAGTCTGGAAGAAATCAAAGATTATTATGAACGTAATCCTGATAACAAAGACCGCACAGAGTATATAAAGAGTATTTTCAATAATGATTATACCGAACTTACTTTAGAGGACGGCAGGACAGTAGGGTACAAGACCTTTGAAAACGTTCTGCATTTGTGGGAGGGCAAATACGACAGCAGAACCGCACAGAGCTATTATGATTGGGCTGTTATTGCCCGTCATTTTGAAGCTATGCGATTACTGGGAGAATTAAGTGACAGCATAAAACCATTACCGTCAATGGACGGTCAGATGACATTCATATTAGACGGTCGGGCAGAGGAAAAGAAAACCTCTGCCTTTGTTTTTTCTCAGGAGATTATCGACGCTGTTCTTGCGAATGGAAGCGGATTTTCTGAGGGGAAAATGCGTATCTATGAGCAGTTTGAAAAAAGTCTTTCTGCAAAAGAAAATGCCGACTTCTTGAAAAATGAATACGGTTGGGGCGGTTCTTATCCCGTTATAATCGGGGCAGGCATTGATGAGAGCCACGACGGAAAAGGTATTACGATTACGAAAGGCATCGGCAAAGAGAAGCCACATATCACGCTTTCGTGGTCGCAGGTGGAGAAACGTATCGGGGAACTTATCCGAATGGACAGATACTTAAATCCAAAGGAAAAAGAACGCTATCCTCAGTGGCTTGAAAGTCAAGAGGAACGCAGAGCCAAAATCGAGGAAGCGAAAAGAAACCGAGAGATACTCTCTAATGCACCGCCGGAACAAGAGGTTGAACCAACCGAAAAAGAACCTGAAGAAGCAGAACAGCTACAAGATGTGCAGTATGAATATCATCTTGGCGATAAGGTGTATATCGGTGCTTCTGAGTATGAAATCTTATCTGTTGATGATGAGAGAGTAATGCTCTATGACTATGATATGCCACTGTTCAATAAGGAATTTTCACGCACAGAGTTTGACAGAAAAGTGCGAGAGAATCCGATGAATGAGCATTTGATTGTAAAGGAAGAACCTGCCGAAGAAAGAAATGAAACGGAAGAAGTTCAGACCAATATGGGCAGTATGCCGATTGAAGATTATCGAGAGATAGTAGCTTCGCAGTCAGGTTTTGACAGCTATGATGAGATGTATCATCAGGGGTATCGCATAGGAAACGGTTATGATAAAGAGCCTGAGCCGGTAGTTCCCGCTTGGGAGCAGAAGAAAAAAGTCAAAGGCTTTGACTTGCACCCTGATGTGCCTATGGCAGACCGTCACACCTTTAATCTTAGAGAAAATGAGGTTGAAACGGTTGGTAAAAAGGAACGCTTCCGCAGAAATATTATGGCGATACAGCTTCTTAAAAAATGTCAGGAAGAAAACAGATTTGCCACTCCTGAAGAACAGATTGTTTTATCAAAATATGTCGGTTGGGGTGGACTTTCAGAAGCTTTTGATGAAAATAATTCAGCGTGGGCAACGGAATATCTGGAACTTTCTTCGGTATTAACACCGGAGGAATATGCTTCGGCAAGAGAAAGCACATTGACTGCGTTCTACACGCCGCCCGAAGTTATCACAGCCATTTATAAGGCAATGGAGCAGATGGGCTTTAAGGAGGGCAACTTGTTAGAGCCGTCCTGCGGTATCGGTAATTTCATCGGTATGCTGCCGGACACAATGCAGGACAGTAAGATTTACGGTGTGGAACTTGATACGATTTCCGCAGGCATTGCACAGCAGCTTTACCAGAAAACAACCATTGCGGCACAAGGATTTGAAGAAACAAATCTGCCGGACAGCTTCTTTGATGGAGTGGTAGGAAATGTGCCTTTTGGAGATTTTAAGGTATCAGATAAAAGATACGACAAGCATAAGTTCCTGATACACGATTACTTTTTTGCGAAATCCCTTGATAAGTTAAGACCCGGCGGTGTGATGGCTCTTGTAACGAGCAAAGGCACAATGGATAAGGAAACTTTAGCAGTACGAAAGTATATTGCACAGAGAGCAGAGCTTCTTGGAGCAATCCGATTGCCGAATAATACCTTTAAGGGTAATGCAGGAACGGAAGTCGTTTCGGATATTCTTATCCTGCAAAAGCGTGACAGACTGATAGATATTGAGCCGGATTGGGTTCATCTTGATACCGATGAGAACGGAATTAAGATGAACTCTTATTTTGTGCAGCACCCCGAAATGATACTTGGAGAAATGAAAATGGTATCGGGGCGTTTCGGTATGGAAGCAACTTGTGTACCGTATGAAAATGCAGACCTTGCAGCACAGCTTGATGAAGCAGTAGCAAATATTCACGGAGAAATCACAGAATATGAAACTGAGGAAGAACTGGAGGAGGAAGATAATTCTATTCCGGCAGACCCGACAGTGAGAAACTTTTCCTATACGGTGGTAGACGATAAAATCTATTATCGTGAAAATTCCCGCATGACTCCGGTGGAAGTGTCAGCAACCGCAGAGAACCGAATTAAGGGTATGATTGCTATTAGAAATTCCGTCAGAACGCTGATTGAATTGCAGACAGAAGATTACCCTGACAGCGAAATCAAAGCGGAGCAGGAGCGATTAAACAGACTTTATGATACCTTTTCAGGTAAGTACGGACTCATTAACAGCCGTGCAAATACCTCTGCTTTTTCGCAGGACAGTTCATTCTCTTTGCTTTCCGCATTGGAGATAATCGGAGAGGACGGAGAACTGGAACGTAAGGCTGATATGTTTTCTAAGAGGACAATTAAGCCGCATACTCCGGTTACTTCTGTTGATACGGCAAGCGAAGCGTTGGCGGTATCTCTTGGAGAAAAAGCCACGATTGATATGGACTATATGATGGAGCTTTCCGGTAAATCGGAGAATGAAATCTTTGAGGACTTAAAGGGTGTTATCTTCTTAAACCCGCTTTATGAGTATGGAAATTCTTACGAACCGAAGTATCTGATGGCTGATGAATACCTTTCGGGTAATGTCAGGGAGAAACTGAGAATTGCAAAGAACTCGGCAGAACTCTATCCGGAAGATTATAAGGTCAATGTGGAAGCACTTCAAAAGGTGCAGCCGAAAGACCTGACTGCAAGTGAAATTTCCGTGCGACTTGGTGCAACTTGGCTGCCACCGGACGATGTGCAGGAGTTTATCTTTCATTTGCTTGAAACACCACGCTATGCACAGTGGAATATCAAAGTTCACTTCTCTCCATTTACGAGTGAGTGGAATATTGAGGGCAAATCTTACGACAAAGGAAATGTAAGGGCATATAACACTTACGGAACTTCCCGCATTAATGCCTATAAGATTATCGAGGAAACGCTGAACTTAAAAGATGTGCGTATCTTTGATTATATCGAAGATGATGAGGGAAAGAAAAAGGCTGTCCTGAATAAAAAGGAAACAGCGATTGCTCAGTCGAAGCAGGAAATGATTAAGCAGGAATTTCAGGACTGGATATGGTCTGACCCTGAACGAAGGGAAAGGCTTTGCAAATCCTACAATGAGAAATTCAATAGCGTCAGACCTCGTGAGTATGATGGAAGTCATATCATCTTCAATGGTATGAACCCTGAAATTGAACTCAGGGAACATCAGAAAAATGCGGTTGCCCATATCCTTTACGGAGGAAATACACTTCTTGCACACGCAGTCGGAGCAGGAAAAACTTTTGAAATGGTAGCGGCAGCACAGGAGTCGAAAAGGCTTGGGCTTTGTAACAAGTCACTGTTTGTTGTACCAAATCACTTGACCGAACAATGGGCGGCTGAGTATTTGCAGCTCTATCCGGCGGCGAATATCCTTGTCGCAACAAAGAAAGATTTTGAAACCAAGAATCGTAAAAAGTTCTGCGGCAGGATTGCAACCGGAGATTATGACGCCGTTATTATCGGACATTCACAGTTTGAGAAAATCCCGATGTCCATTGAAAGACAGAGGGCAATCTTAGAACAGCAGCTTGAGGAGATAACCGGAGGAATTGCGGAACTCAAGCGAAACCGAGGGGAAAACTTCTCCATAAAGCAGCTTGAAAAGTCAAAGAAATCTATCAGGCAGAAACTTGATAAACTCAATGACCAGACGAAAAAAGATGATGTTGTAACCTTTGAGGAACTTGGTGTAGACAGGCTTTTTGTTGATGAAAGCCATTATTACAAGAACCTTTATCTTTATACAAAAATGCGTAATGTGGGCGGTATCGCACAGACGGAAGCACAGAAATCTTCCGACCTCTTTATGAAGTGCCGTTACCTTGACGAGATTACCGGAGGGCGAGGAACCGTGTTCGCAACGGGTACACCTATCTCAAACAGTATGGTGGAACTCTATACGATACAGCGATATTTGCAGTACAACACGCTTGTGAAAAATGGGTTGCAGCACTTTGATGCTTGGGCTTCCACTTTCGGAGAAACCATTACGGCAGTGGAACTTACACCGGAAGGAACAGGATACAGAGCAAAGACAAGGTTCGCAAAATTCTATAACTTGCCTGAACTAATGGCGATGTTCAAGGAGATAGCGGACATTAAGACAGCGGATATGTTGAACCTGCCAGTACCGGAAGCAAAGTACCATAACATTGCAGTAAAGCCGTCAGAAATGCAGAAAGAAATGGTTGCTTCCCTTGCAGAGAGAGCCGAGCAGGTGCGTGGCGGCGGTGTGGATTCAAGCGTAGATAATATGCTGAAAATCACGAATGACGGAAGAAAACTGGCTCTTGACCAGCGTATGCTAAACGATATGCTGCCTGATTTTGAGGGCAGTAAAATCAATGCCTGCGTCGATAACATCTATCGGATATGGAAAGAAAATGCCGACAAAAAATCAGCACAGCTTGTCTTTTGTGACCTTTCCACGCCGAAGAATGACGGCACATTTTCCGTCTATAACGACATCAGGAAGAAGCTGATTGAGAGAGGTATTCCTGAAAGTGAAGTGAAATTCATACACGAAGCTGATACGGATATGAAGAAAAAAGAACTGTTCCAAAAGACCCGCAAGGGAGAAGTCAGGGTGCTTCTTGGCTCTACTCAGAAGATGGGAGCAGGAACGAATGTGCAGGATAAACTTATCGCACTTCACGATGTGGATTGTCCGTGGCGACCTTCAGATTTGGAGCAGCGTTCCGGTAGAATTGTCCGTCAGGGCAATGAAAATCCGCAGGTAGATATTTACCGCTATGTAACAGAGCAGACCTTTGATGCATACCTCTATCAGCTTGTGGAAGGTAAGCAGAAGTTCGCAAGTCAGATTATGACGAGCAAATCTCCGGTCAGGTCGGCAGAGGATATTGATGAAACCGCACTGTCCTATGCGGAGATAAAAATGCTTGCAACAGGCAATCCGTATATCAAAGAAAAGATGGACTTAGACATTCAGGTACAGAAGCTAAAGATGTTAAAGTCCAATTTCTTATCGGAGAAATACGGACTGGAGGATAAGGTCATCAAGTTCTACCCACAACAGATTGCTTACTTGAAATCCCGTGTAGAGGGACTTACAAAAGATGTTGAAACAGCAAAATTACACCCGAAACCGATAGACGAGCAGCCGCTTGGAATGATGGTATCGGGTGTTTCTTATTCCGAAAAATCCGAAGCAGGTCAGGCAATCATCAATACCTGCAAGTCAATGAACAGTCCCGATGCGATACCACTTGGCGAGTACCGTGGCTTTCAAATGGAACTGTATTTTGATACGGTGCAGCGTAATTATGTTGTGAAATTAAAAGGCGAAACAAGCAGAGATGTACCGCTTGGCGATGATTCTCACGGTAATATCGTGAGAATAGATAACGGCATAGAACGCTTTGAGGAAGCACTTGCTGATACGAAAAACAGCCTTGAAAATACGGAGAAGCAGTTTGAAACAGCGAAGCAGGAAATCGAAAAGCCGTTTGCAAAGGAGGAAGAATTGAGGGCAAAAACTGCCCGACTTGATGAGCTGAATATCCTGCTCAATATGGATAAAAAGGAAAATGAGATTGTCGGCGGAGAGCCTGATGAGGGCGAAGCTGTCGGCGGAAGAAAGGAGAAATCGTATGAGAGATAAACAGGAAGGCGGTGGTCGATATGCCTTTTATCGCACCTGAGTTAATCATTCAGGCGAAACAGATGGACTTATTAACCTACCTGAAAAATTATGAACCGTATGAACTGGTTAAGTTTTCAGGTAACACCTATTGCACCAGAACCCACGATAGTTTGAAGATTTCAAACGGGAAATGGATATGGTGGTCGAGAGGTATCGGTGGCAGGAGTGCTTTGGATTATCTGATTAAGGTCAAAGGTTACAGCTTCCTTGAAGCGGTGGAAACCATTATTGGACACACAGCGATTCAGGCTCCGGTCTATGAAAAGCCACAGCCAAAAGAGGAAAATAAACCGCTTCTTCTACCTGAAAAATGTGCTTCCAACATAGTGATTACAGAGTATCTTTTCGGGAGAGGAATAGATTTTGAAATCATCAATTACTGTATCTCTAATGACCTTATCTTTGAGAGCCTGCCGTATCACAATGTTGTGTTTGTAGGCTATGACGAGAAGAAAGAGCCGAAATATGCAGCCTACCGTTCCACGAATAAGCGTAGGATTATGGGCGATTGCAGTGGCAGTAAAAAAGATTATTCTTTTCGGCTTGGTAAGGAAAACTTGGAGGAAGTACACCTCTTTGAGTGTGCCATTGACTTGTTATCCTATGCCACGCTTGCGAAGCTGAACGGGCAGGATTGGAAAGAAATGAGCTTTGTTTCGCTGTCCGGGGTGTATTCTCCGGCAAAGAAAATTGAGGACAGTAAAGTGCCGATTGCACTGGAAAAGTATCTTGGCAGTAATCCATCTGTCAGGAAAATCCGTATCCATTTTGACAATGATATAGCGGGCAGAAAGGCAGCACAGACCTTAAAAACCATTCTGCCGGATAAGTATGAAATCGTTGATGAGCCACCAAAAGCAGGTAAGGACTTCAACGATTTTCTTTGTATGCGGATGGGAATTTACAATAAAAAAACACACGAAAGGAATGAAGAACGATGAATGATTCTAAGATTAAAGTTCTCTTGGTAGAACCGGAAAAGTACCCGAAGGAAATTGTAATCGACGACAGTCTGGAAGCAATGCAGGAGGTTGTCGGCGGGGATATTGAGGAATATATGCCCTTTGATGATGACGTTGCAATCATCTGTAATGAGGAAGGAAAGATGAGAGGACTTCCGCTTAACCGTGCAGTTTATGTGCAGGATAATGATAAGAAAGAGATGGTAGATATTATCTGCGGCAAGTTCTTTATCTGTTATGCACCACCTGAGAGTGAGAGTTTTCAGAGCTTGCCGGACGATATGATGAAGAAATACAAGGAACAGTTCAAGTATCCCGAACGCTTTTCTAAGGATGTGGGCGGCAATATCGTGGCTGAACCGTTTAAGCCGCAATCAAAGGATTATGAGAGATAGTAGCCTGAGAACGGGGCAACCCGGAGGAGATGTTTATTCTTAGCGAGCAGACCATTTGGATAAACACAGTTTCCCAAACGGTAAAAGGCTCGTTAGGGGTTGCCCCTAATACCCCGTGAGAAAGGAGAACTTGATTTGAGAGAGTTATTACTTATCGCCGCCGGAACACTGCTCGGCAGTTGTCTTGGCGTTACGATGATGTGCTTATTCCAGATTAACAAAGATTGCAGAGTAAAGAGAAAGGAAGATACCGATTATGAGAAAGAGAAACATTCAGAAGATTGTACGCTTTAACCGTAAGGAAGCACAGAATTTGGCAGCAAAGGCAAAGAAGGCTTGTCTTTCCGAAGCAGGGCTTATCCGTTTACTTATCAGAGGTTACGAGCCGAAAGAGAAACCCGATGACCGCTTCTATGATGTGATGAGGGAACTGTCCTCTATCGGCAATAACATCAATCAGCTTGCGGCTAAAGCTAATACGCTTGGTTTCATTGACGCACCTATGCTGAAGAATGAAGCTGCGAAGTGGAATAAGTTCCAGTCAGAGATTGAGAGGACATATCTTCGTCCAAATCAGAGCGAAATGAAATGGCAGTAACAAAGTTGTGGTCGGTTACAGAAAGGCTCGGTCAGGTCATTGACTATGCGACCAATCCCGAAAAGACTTCTGCAAAAATCAAAAGGGAGTTTTCGCCGGAACAGTATCAGGCTCTTGCAGATGTTATTGCTTATGCAAAGGACGAGGAAAAAACAGAGCGTGAGTTCTATGTTGAGGGTATCAACTGTAATGTGGCGATTGCCCGTGACCAGTTCATAACGGTTAAGGAGCAGTACCAAAAGACAGACGGTATCCAAGCCTATCACGGATATTTGAGTTTCAAGGAAACAGATATATCTCCTGAGATGGCACAGAAAATCGGAATGGAGTTTGCAAATGAAGTGTGGGGTAAAAGATTTCAAGTCGTTGTGACAACCCACCTGAACACAAAGCACCTGCACTGTCATTTTGTCATCAACTCTATTTCTTTCGTCGATGGGAAACATTTATGGGGTGAGGAAAAAGCGTGGTTCAAATTCCGAAAAGTTGCAGACAGGATTTGTGAGAAGTATGGACTTTACTATGACCCGAATCCGAACCGCAGTAAGCAGTCGGATTATCTGACGATGAAAGAAAAGGCAGGTATGCCGACACGCTACTCGGTTGCAAAAGAAGCCATTGATTATGCTATCGACCACAGCAAGACCCTGAAAGAATTTCAGTTTGCTCTCAAGGAAATGGGATATGCCTATAACCTGAGTCCAAGCCGAAAATACTGGACGGTCATTCCAAAGGGATACGATAAGCCGATACGACTGAAAAATCTCGGAGCAGATTATACCAATGACCGGATTGTAGAGCGTATCAAAGAAAATCGTGACAGATGGGCAGAGATTGAGCCGTTCCAGAGGGCGACTTATAAACCAAGACAGTACCGTATGCAGACCAGAGGGCAGAAGCTGAAAAAGAAAGGCGGACTTTATGGGCTGTATCTGTATTACTGTTACAGACTCGGTTATCTGCCAAAGTATAAGAAACAGAATAACGCAAGGCTTCATTATCTTTTGAAAGATGATTTAATGAAGCTCGATAAGATTACTGATGAAGTAAGGCTGCTCGGACGAGAAAATATTTCCACGGACGAACAGCTTTTTTCATATAAGACTTCCTTAGAGGAGCAGATGAAAAATCTGATTGCCGGAAGAACACATCTCCGAAAAAAGATAAGAACAAATATTGATGATGGTCAGCTTCAGGCGGCAAAAGATGAAATCGCTTCTATCAACGGAGAATTGAAAAAACTCCGACGGGAAGTAAAACTCTGCGAGGATATTGCGGAGAGGTCAAAGGTTATGGAAGAAAACCTTGAGCATATCGAAACAGAGGAACAAAAACAGCAGAGAAAGGAGAAATCACGCTATGAACAACGGTGGTGACGCAGCAGAGCAGGTCGTTAGGCTTTCGCTTGAAGGATTTGAAGTTGCTGCAAGATTAAGCGGTTCGGCGGCGAAGAATATCGCATTGCTTTTGGTATCGGTTCTGAAGCAGGAACAAAAGACGAAGGGCAAAGCAAGGCTTACCAATATGATTAAGTCAGGCAAGGAGCTGAAAGTCTTTTCCATTCCGCAAAAGGATTTGAAGAAGTTTACCGAACAGGCAAAACGCTATGGCGTTCTTTATTGTGTCCTCAGAGATAAGAACACAAAGGGAGAGAATGCTCCGGTAGATATTATCGCAAGAGCAGAAGACGCTTCTAAAATTCAGCGTATCGTTGAAAGATTTGAACTTGGCAAGGTGGATAAGGCTTCGATTGTCAGTGAAGCAGAGAAAGCTATCGCAGACCGTGAAGCGGTTGAAAAAGAAAAGCCGACTAAATCCAAGAGTGAAATCATTATGGAAGAAGCGGTCAGAAATCCAATGCAGAAAGAGGAGCGAGCAAACGCAAACCCCTCAGTCGCCAAAACAGACAAAAGCCCTCTGTCAAGGCAAAACTCAGAGCCGGTAGAAACGCAATCTGATAAGGGTGTTGCAAAGCCAGTGGAAAAACCATCGGTCAAAGAGAAACTTGACCGTTACAAGGCACAGGCAAAACAGCAAAAAGAAGCAGAGCGTAAAGAGCCGGAGGTTAAGAAAGACGGCAAGAAACCGCAGCAGAAAAACGGTCAGACGGTACACCGTCAGCCGAAGAAGAAACCCAAAACAAAAGAGAGGTAATTCACTATGACAAATGATTTCAAACCCGCAAAGGCTGGCGGTAATCAGCCAAGATTATCCAAAGAGGAGTATGCGGAAAAGAAGCGAGCAGAAAAAGAAAAGGTCTATCAGATGATTGATGACGCTGCCCGTGAGATTGTGAGTGACCCTGAGAAGTTCAAGAGCTTTCTTGATACGCAGAGTCGAATGGACAGATATTCCGCAGCAAATGCTCTCCTTATTTACAGTCAGTATCCGCAGGCAACACAGCTTAAAGATTTTGATGATTGGGGTAAGGACAATGTGAAGATTACCAAAGGGGCAAAGAGTATTTCTATTCTTGAACCAGTGGAATATACAAGAGCAGATGGCTCTCCGGGTATTTCCTACAATGTCAAAAAGGTATTTGATGTTACGCAGACAAATGGAAGAAAAGCTCCGGCGGTATCAGCAAACCGTGACCCGAAAGCACTTATCACGACAATGCTTGATGTATCTCCGGTGGAGGTTGCGGCAACCGATGAACTTCCGTATCCGAATATGGCAGCTTTCTATAATAATGAAAAGCAGACCTTGTATGTGAAGCGTAATGTGGGCGACAGCGTAGCAGTTGCTCAGTGTGTCGCTCAGGAACTTGGACACGCACAGCTTTCCATCAACAGCGAAAGTTACAGCCGCAGGGATATGGGCTTTCAGGCAGTGTGTATCGGATATATGCTTTGCAAGAAGTATGGCGTAGATACACAGAATTTTGCAATTAACCGCATTCCGGAGGGACTGGCTTCCAAAGAGCCGAAAGAAATCCGTGCGGAGCTTTCCAAGACACGAAATGCAATGGCAGAAATTCACAGTCATATCTCTGATGAAATGTTCCGCAAGAAGCAGGAGCGTTCAAAGGACTATGAGAGATAATGGAGGGCAGATATGGAAAAAGAAAAACTCTACCACATTGCTTTGGACGATTACGAACACGGTGTTGTCATTCGCTCCTTAAACGATGAGAAAACAAAGTTGATGGAGGAAGGCAAGTCCGCAGACGCAGTAGACGACCTGCTTGTAAAAGTCGGAAATGCCCCATTGAAAAAGTTCAAAGTAATTGAAAGGAAACGCTCAGATGAAGCGAGATAATGACAGGCAGACTGCCATTATTTTATCCATTGTCGGTATCGTTCCGGTCATATGGCTGGCACTTCTGATTGCACCTTCCATAAGCGGAGGATTGCCGGAGATAGCAGCCAATCTTGCGACACTCTTTGATAATCCATTTTCCATAAAATTATGTGGGGACAGCCTGAAAACTGTCCTCATTTTACTTTTATGCTATGGAATGGGTATCGGGATTTATTTCTCAACAAGAAAGAATTACCGCAGACGAGAGGAACACGGTTCTGCCAAATGGGGCAATGTCAGAGCCATTGATAAAAAGTACCGACAAAAGCCGCTGTCAGAAAATAAGCTGATGACTCAGAATGTGTGCATTGGGCTTAATGCCAAGAAGCACAGACGAAATCTGAATACGCTTGTGTGCGGCGGCTCCGGTGCAGGTAAGACGAGGTTTTATGCAAAGCCTAATATTATGAATGCTGCCAGAAACAGCTATGTGATATTAGACCCGAAAGGGGGTGCGAAACGTTCCTACTTGAAAAGAGTAGGCACAGCACTTCATTAAATCAATATTTAATGTGTGTTGGAGAACTAAACACACGAATAGTCGAATGACGGGGTAACGCCCTGAAAGGCTACTTTAATACTCCGACTGGCAGAAACTTGAGTAAACAAGGCTCTGTCAGAAGCTCGGTGAAGTCGGCAGACAGACACCGTAACAGATAATGCTGACGAAAGATTCCCAGAGGTGGGCGTTGTGTCCTATATGCCGGAAGTCTATAAAATATCTATGGTTAGAATGTAGATGAGAGGTCTACTGACGAATCCTTGAATGTACAGGTCTATATCGGGGCTGGATAGAAATGTCCAGTGACACAAACAGTGTCGCTACTGTGGGTGAGTAAGACTCCGCATTTATGAAAATCCATATAACGTTAAAGGCGTTATCAAGGTAGCAGGCTTATAGAGGAAACCTAAGGATATATGTACAGATAGTGTGTTTGGAACGTTGAAAGCTGACAACATGGAGATTTTACTGTCTGTGAAGTGTTCACATCAGAAAGTTATTGTGAGATTAGCAATGATATAAGGTGTGTTAATGTCAGTGAGAGTGGTGGCACAGTACCTATGAAACCGTGATAACAAGCGGTAGAGGGATAGCCACTAGTCATATGAAGAATAGAATTACTAAGAAAAATGGTATGGGTTCGAGTAAGACTAAGAGATGTACTTGCTCCTGCAAACAAGGAGGGTACAGACCATGCTAAAGAAAAACAAGCTCCGCTATAACGAGTATTATGATATGCAACATATTTATGACGAGTTATACGCACAGAGCAAGAACGGTAATAACTTTTATAAGTTACTTGAAATTATTGGTTCGGAACAAAATATTTGTTTAGCTTACCGTAATCTGAAATCAAACAGTGGCAGTAAAACGGCTGGAACGGATGGAATGACGATAGACGATATAAAACAACTCAGCAATGCTGAGATTGTTGCTACCGTTCGGGAAAGCCTTAGCAACTACCGCCCCAAATCAGTCAGACGTGTTTTC
>ENA-ORSS01003383-ORSS01003383.1-human-gut-metagenome-genome-assembly--contig:-NODE-3383-length-13014-cov-7.931245_pt1 | contig 13014 bp, 7 predicted proteins | sample MGYA00241899_ERZ509162 | MGnify/ENA primary metagenome ERZ509162 (study PRJEB26280, sample SAMEA2338641) | human gut metagenome | biome: human gut; feature: human-associated habitat; material: faeces... | reverse complement strand
TAAAGACTATAAGTATGATTAATGCCCAAGACATTAAAATCGGAACTTGCATCCGCATGGACGGCAAGCTGTATTTCTGCATCGACTTCCTGCATGTAAAACCGGGAAAAGGTAACACTTTCATGCGTACGAAACTGAAAGACGTAGTAAACGGCTACGTACTGGAACGCCGCTTCAACATCGGTGAAAAGCTGGAAGACGTGCGCGTAGAACGCCGCCCCTACCAATACCTCTATCAGGAAGGCGAGGACTACATGTTCATGAACCAAGAGACTTTCGAACAAATTCCCATCGCTCACGACCTGATCAACGGTGTTGACTTCCTGCTCGAAGGCCAGGTAGTAGATGTAGTTTCCGACGCTTCGACTGAAACCGTACTCTATGCCGACATGCCTATCAAGGTACAGCAGAAGATTACTTACACTGAGCCGGGTCTGAAAGGCGATACTGCCACCAACACCCTGAAGCCTGCTACTGTTGAGTCGGGTGCCACTGTACGTGTTCCCCTCTTCATCAACGAAGGCGAAACCATCGAAATCGATACTCGCGACGGTTCTTACGTGGGCCGCGTGAAGGCATAAATACAAGCCTGAAAAAACAAAAGAAAGAGGCTGTCGGCGATTGTCCGACAGCCTCTTTTCGTTTCAGCACAAAGACCGTTTCAGGATAAGACAGTGACTAACCTATTTCTTTCTTCATCCGACTGCCGCCTTTGCACCGAAGAATCATTGCTGTTCGTTCGAGAAAGAGTACGGGAAGTCGGCCGGCTTCGTACCGCGGTTCGTGGCCGGATGGTCGTCCATGCCGAACACCAGTCGTCCACCTTGCAACAAGTCGAAGTGTTTCAGGTAGTTTCGGGTATAGTTCTTCCCCTGCCAGCGGAGCGACTTCACGTAGACATTCTCGCGACTGTTATCGGGTGCCTCGATGGAGAGCGTGTGTCCGTTTTCAAGATGAAGTGTGGCCTTGCGGAACAGCGGTGAGCCAAGCACGTACTCGTCCGTCCCCGGGCATACCGGATAGAAGCCCAGAGCCGAGAACACATACCAAGCCGAAGTCTGCCCGTTGTCCTCGTCGCCGCAATAGCCGTCGGGCGTAGGCGAATACAGTCCGTCCATCACACGGCGCAGCCAGTATTGCGCCTTCCAGGGCTGTCCGGCATAGTTGTACAGGTATATCATGTGCTGAATCGGCTGGTTGCCATGCGCATAGTTGCCCATGTTCATCACCGTCATCTCGCGAATCTCGTGTATCACCTGTCCGTAATAGCTGTCGTCGAACAAAGGCGGAACGGCAAACACTGAATCGAGCATCGTCACAAAAGCCTCACGGCCTCCCATCAGGTCGATCAGTCCCTGCGGGTCGTGGAATACAGACCAGGTGTAGTGCCAGCTGTTTCCTTCGGTAAATGCGTCGCCCCACTTCAGCGGCGAGAAAGGCGACTGGAAATCGCCCCCCTTGTTGCGTCCGCGCATCAGACGGCTTTCGGGGTCGAACACGTTCCGGTAGTTCATCGCACGTTCGGCAAAGCGTTTCTGCTCTTCCGCCGGACGGTTCAACGCCTTGGCCAGACGGTAGATGCACCAATCGTTATAGGCATACTCCAGCGTGCGGGCCGTATTCTCCTTGATGTTCACATCGTAAGGCACATAACCCAGACGGTTGTAGTAGTCATGTCCCAGACGGCCAGTGGAAGGAACCTTCGGATGCACATGCTCCGTGCCATGCACCAGGCCGCGGTAAAGCGTCTCCACATCGTCTACCCGCACTCCTTTCAGATAAGCGTCGACCAGCACCGAAGCCGAGTTGTTGCCAATCATGCAGTCGCGATGTCCCGGACTGGCCCATTCGGGGAAGAAGCCGCTTTCACGATACGCATTGAGCAGTCCTTCCTGCATCTGAAGGTTTACAGAAGGATACATCAGGTTCAGGAAAGGGAACAGACAGCGGAATGTATCCCAAAAGCCCGTATCGGTGTACATGTAGCCGGGCAAGACCTGTCCGTTGTAAGGACTGTAGTGAACCGGATTCCCATCGGCATCGAACTCGTAAAACGCCCGCGGGAAAAGCAGCGAACGGTACAGGCACGAATAAAACGTGCGTTGTTGCTCCCAGCTGCCACCTTCTACCTCGATGCGTCCCAGTACGTCGTTCCAAGCCTCGGCTCCCTTCTGCACCAGTGCGTCGAAGCCTTCCGAACCCAGTTCCTGCAGGTTGCGTTCGGCCTGTTCGTAACCGATAAACGAAGAAGCTATCCGCGCATGTACTTTCTCGCCCTTACGGGTAGAGAAGCCGATTACGGCTCCCGCATGCGCAGACTGCTGCTCGCAGACACCTTCGCGCAAATTGCCGTTGTCCACCGCAGCCGTATAGGTGAAAGGTTTGTCGAACTCTATCACAAAATAGTTTTTGAAGTTGTCGGGCACCCCGCCGGTGTTGCGTGTCGTATAGCCTACGATGCGTCTCTTGTCCGGCAATATCTTGACGTACGAACCCTTGTCGAAGGCATCGACCACGATGTACGAACGCTCGCTGTCGGGGAACGTGAAACGGAACATCACCGCCCGTTCGGTAGGCGTCAGCTCGGTGAGGACATCGTAATCGGACAGATATACCTTATAATAATGGGGCTTTGCCACCTCTGCCTTGTGCGAGAACCAGCTGGCCCGCTTCTCTTCGTCGAATTCGGGTTTACCGGTCAGCGGCATAATGGAGAACTGTCCGTAATCGTTCATCCACGGACTGGGCTGGTGCGTCTGCTTGAAGCCGCGTATCTTATTCGACGTATAGACATACTGCCACCCGTTGCCCATCTTTCCCGTCTGCGGAGTCCAGAAGTTCATACCCCACGGCCTTGCAATGGCCGGATAGGTATTTCCCGCCGAAAGTTCGAAAGTGGATTGTGTTCCCATCAGGGGATTGACATAGTCAACAAGTCCCTGCGCACGCAGAAAGGCATCCGGCCTGACAGTCAGAAGCAACAGGGAGAGAAGAAAGATTTTTTTGATCATACTATCATACTTTTATTCACAATAAACAGAAAGAACCTACTTTTTTAAATTCAGACGTTCCATGAGAAGCTTCATATAGAACCCTCCTACCACGGAACGAGCCTTGAAGCTCATCATATTGGCCGACTTCGTATCATACCAGTCGCTTAACGGCACACGCGAGGACGTTTCATCGGCATACTTATACACGGTATGGACAAACTTCAGGAAATCGTCCTGCGTTCCCAGACAAGCAGTCCACATAATCCAATCGTTTTTGCTATAAGTTTCGCGCGAGTCCAAAGGCAGACCGTAAGCATTCATCTTGCCGTGATAGAACTTCATTTCCGTTTCGGCCACTTTGGCCGGAAAGAGATTCCACCCGAAAACTTTGTCCCAAACCATGTTATACTTCTGGCTCCAAGTTCCCGGCTTGTCGAATGCCAGCCGGTAATGGTCTCCGTCAAAAGCCATCTTCTCCCATTCGGTCGCCATGTCACGCGCCTTTTGCCCGAACTCGTCAGCCACAGAGTCGTAACCTAACATGCGTGCCATTTCAGCATAGCCGGCAATTGCAACAATAGCCTTTACAGACAAGTTGACGTTGTGTGCCCAATGCCCGGCAAAATCGTCCGTACACACCTGGTTCTCGGGATCCAATCCGTACTCGGCCAAATAATTCGTCCACGTTGTCAACGTCTGCCAATGCTGAGCCGCAAATGCAGCATTGTTCTCTCTCAGCGATATGGCTGTAGCCAGAATCACCATGTTGCCAGCCTCTTCAATCGGCATGTCTCCTCCGTAAACCACTCCGTTGGCAATGGGATATGTTCCCAAATCGTGTGTCGGATAAGGTTTCTTCCAACGTCCGCTCTCACTGTAATAGAAAATAGAACGCATCATTCCCTTCAGCAACTCCGGATTGTACACCAGGAACAAGGGAGCCGACGGATAGGTGATATCAACCGTATTGACACATCCATTGCTATGGTTCTCCTTAGAGAAGAAGAGTACGTTCCCGTCGTCATCGGTAAACAGCTTATGCGCGGCTATCGTTTGCCGGTAAACCAATGCCAACAGTTCGGCATACTCTTTTCCGCCGGCTTTCTCAGCCTCATTCATCAGTTCCTGATCGAAAGCACGGCAGCGTTCCATCCGCGATGCATAGTCGGCGTACGCACGCTCGAAGGCAGTAAATATATCCACCCTTCCGTCGTGCTTCCAGTAAGCCTGCCGACGTTTATAGAAATATTCCAAAGCATAGACATCATCATAACCCAGCATCAGGAAGCCCGACTTTCCGTCGACATCCACCTTGCCCAGATTGTCGGTGTAAGCCATCGCAGGCATGGTCTGTTTCCCCGTACTTTCCAACGAATAAAATTCCGGCGAAATCGTTCCTCCTTCGAGAAAAGACCTCTTTAAGCCATAATAAGTGCCTAAAGCTGTCTTCTTGCCAATTCCTTTGGCCGAAGCCAAGTAAACATACCCCCAGTCTATCCGAACTCCATCTCCTTTCCGTTCTGTATAGGCCTGATCTATTGTTCCGGCCCGCAAATAATCCATTCCGTTCTTTGCAAAAGCTTCCGACTTTACCGGCTGGCTGACTTCGTGCACAGCCAATAACGGAGATGTTTCGAAATAGACCTGTACATCGTGCTGCTTCTTGTCCAGCGAACGCACACGGTAAGAAATATAATTGATCGGAGTAGAAATCAAATCGAGGTCGTCCATCAGCAACGGGGCTGTAAAAACCAAATCCAGTTCGACCGGACCGCATTCAAATGTATAATAGGTCTGCGTAGGCAATACGTCCACCGATTTCTGGTGCGCCTCGTTGTCGAAACGACATACGGAATCACCTTTTCTATACAAGCCAAAGTCAAGATAGGCACCATGCACCGTGTTGTGGCAGTGAACCGCAATGACATTCTTTCCCTTCCGCAACATCTGCTTCTCGGCAACCGACAGTTCTTTCCAGACATCGTTTCTCCATGTATTCCCCGTAGAGACCAACAGATTACCATTCAAATAGATCTCCGTCACATCGTCATGCGAATACTTCAGCAACAACGGATCGTCCTCATCCAACGAATCCATTACGAATTCTCTCCGTACCCAGATGTCGGAGTTTTCCTTACTCCATTTTGTTTTTATCCGCTTGTTTTCCGAAGTACCGAACGCAGCCTTTCCTATGTTCCAATGTCCGTCGTTATAATCCAGCTCATACCAATTCTCTTCGGGAGCACGATCCATCAGAAAGCGTCCTTCCCACGCCTCATCATCCGTCATAGGCAATATCGCTTCGTAGACCTGGCGGTCTTTTCCCATGAAACGATAAGTCTTTCCATCTACACGTATAGCCCCCATGATAGGATGTTCGTCCGCAGTCCAATGTTCGGTATTTCCATCGGTCAACTTATCATACGGAGACCAAATGGAGAAATAAGGATCCGACGTGATCAGCGGAACAGAAGGTGCACGCAAGTCGACACTCCGGACAGGCTTAAACAGATCGTCTGCCGCCGATGCACGAAGCGCCGTCAATGCACTCAATAATAACAGAAATAATAATCTCATTTACTTAGTCCAATTTATTAAATTACAACAGGATGTCAAAGTATCCCAAAAGCAACGGAAGATTATCCGCGGCACGCAATCCGATACACAGAATGCAATGCACGACGAATAATCTCCGTTCCACCCCTTAATTTTCTTCAAGCTGTTTCAGCGTACCGTCCACACTATAAGTCTTTCCGTCAGTATCGCGATATACATACTTGAACGTAAAGCCTTTTGTCTCGGGATCGTACACACCTTCGCTCGAAAGTACCTCCAGCTTATCCCAACCAGACATACTCAGCGTATTGTCTTCGGGGTTGATCTTCATGCGGATGCAGGAGCTGGCGATGTTACGGTTTTCTTCAATAGTGGCCAGATTGAAGAAACGCACTTCATGCTCATCTATTGCCTTCAGCGTACGTACCGATGCTACCATTGACGGATCTCCCACCGGCTGACCATCCTGCAACTCTTGTTTAATGACGTTCAACTGGTAACTGTCAGAATATTGATTAGCCATATTGAACGTAAACAGCAGAATCGTATCCGGTTTCGAAATCTCGCAGGAAGCTGAAGCCAGTTTGAAAGACAGCATATAAAGCGAATCACATTCCAACTCGCGTGCCTTAATCTTAATAGGCACACGTGCATACGTATCGCCAGCCTTAATCACCCCAGACATGGAAGGAACGCTGTATAACCCTTCATCAATCTTATGATAACGAGGCTGCCCTTCACCGATATATCGCTGATTGTACTCATCAATTGCATCGTCAGCCTCTACCAAAGTAAACTGTACATCTGAATCGATCACCAGGCTTCCGCCTACCCCAACCGAAATATAAGTCTCCTGCTCCTCGTCCGGAGTAAAATATACACTCTTCGTCTGTACCTCGTCAGCAGCACCAACAATGAATACTTTCTTCACATACTGCTCATCCTTCAGCGGATCTTCAATACATCCGGAAAAAGAAAGCATCAATCCGGATGCGGCCAATAAATATATAAATTTTCTCATAATTATTTTCCATTATTTACAATAACTTCATTAATTACCAACCGGGGTTTTGTACCAGTTTGGGATTCTTGTCAAGCGTATTTCTATGAATCGGGAAGAAGTTCATCTTGAACGAGAACGAACGACGCGCATACTTGTAATTAACAATGGTCGGCGTATAGAACAGCTGACGTTCGTTAGACTTAGCCTCTACGTTCATACCCATAATAGGTTTGTTCAACATCTCCATAGCATCACCCCAACGTCTCAAATCAAAGAAACGCATATGTTCGCATGCAAACTCAATCTGGCGTTCACGCTTTATCAGGTCACGCATTGCCTCACGATTGTTGGCCTCAGCTTCCGTTATACCCGGCAGACCGGCACGGTAACGTATTTGATTGAAGGCCTTGCAAATTTCAGCCGGATCACGCGTAATCGTTTCACCACTTTCAGGATCGGTATACGTACCATCCATTTCATTCAAAGCTTCCGCATAGTTCAGCAGGATTTCAGCATAACGGATGATGGGGAAAGCTTTCTGACGGTTAGTACCTTTCAGATTATCTTCCGGATTGGTATACTTCTTCAATGTATATCCGCTATGACATTTATCATCCGGCAATTGAGCATTAGGCTGAACCGTTCCATCCTTATAATAAGTAGCCTCAATATTTTTAAAGCTAGTCTCTGTACCCAGATAAGAAGAACCCGGCCAGAAACAATGACAAAAGCCTATAGAAGCATAGAAACGAGGTTCTCTGTTGACAAACATCTTAGCTGTACGAGGCATTACTTCGTATCCTGAAAATTCGAGCAAAGCACCAGAAGAAGTTCCGACTTCCTTGTAAGCCTCATCAGGTCCTGGATAAGGATATTCGGCACTCGAATTATTAATATCACGACCATCTACCATGTAATAAGCATCAATCAGACTTTGTGTCAAGCTCAATCCATTTGCTCCACCCATTGCTTGTGGCATTACAATCCAGTTGACCGATTCATCACCTCCTCTCCACGAGTCACAAGCGTAAATTATTTCGTCGTTCGACTGCAAAGGAGTTTCTCCATTAAACAACTCACTGTACGAGCGCAACGGGTCAATATTTCCTGCACCGTTCGGGAAAGATTCTTTTGAGACATTGGCTGGAAGTTCAGGCGTCTTGGTATTTTTAGGAATAGTATGAAGTTTATATACTCCCAAGTCCATTACTTCCTTTGCAGCCAATGCAGCTTGTCCCCATCTGTCGGGATCATAGTTTTGAGAAATGAAGTCTCTTCCATCCGAAGTTTGCCAGCCACTGTAAGCTGTATTTCCATTGAACCACGGACTAGCCTGCATCAGACGAACTCTCGAAATCACAGCTAAAGCAGCTCCCTTAGTCGGCTGATAGATCTCGGAAGTCGCCGAACGTCGTTGCAAAAGCATTTGTGAAGCCATTTCCATAGATTCGCAAATATAATCGCAGCATTCATCGAACGTATTTCTTTCTATAGCCATATTTTCGATCGTTTCATCAGTTTCGAATGGGTCATCCGGAATAATAGGTACCGGACCATATTGACGAATCAAAAGATAATAATAATATCCTCTTAAGAAATAAGCCTTTCCGGCATAATCACGTCTGTCGATTTCGGAAATATCCAAGCATTCGTTGATACGCTTAATTACTACATTAGCTTTCCGGATCCCTTTATAGAATTCACCCCAACGTGCAAAATAATTAGTAAATTCATTTATTTCATCCCGAAGATATTTCGTACCGGCATGGCGATCATCATTCCAAGCCACGAAATTTTCATCACTGGCTGTCTGGAAAGGATCGGCTGAGTGTGTATACAACCGGCTTTCATCATTCAGATAAGCAGCTGCTCCATTAATATATTGATCCAATAAGTTTTTACGGGAAAATACCGAATCCAAGCTGGTCATATCATCAATATAGCGGTCTACATTCAGGAAATCGCAAGACACCAGACTGCATCCCCACAATCCTAGGCAAAGAGCTATTTTATAAAAATTCTTTTTCATTTCTTACCTTTTAAAATTTAACATTCAACTGCAATGTAAAAGAGCGTTGTAACGGATATACGGCACCGTTGCTGGAAGCCTGTCCCGGATCCCACAACTTCACATCGTCCCAGCAAGCCAAATTATCACCTATCAGGCTGATGGTAGCACTCTCCATACCAATGTTATTGCGCAACCAAGCGTTTGTCCAACGATATGAGATTTCTACATTCTTCAAACGCAGATAACTTGCATCGGCCATCCAGAACGTAGAAGCCCGGTTATTGTTGGCATTATTGCCATAAGACAGACGTGGGAAGCGGGCATTCGGATTCTCTGTTTCTTTTGTACCCGAAATTTCCGCACTGGTCCAGCGGTTCTTCTGATCGGCCACAATTGACAATACATTACCTGTCTCTCCGCCGACAAACGGATAAAAACCTGCACCACCATAGAAGAAGTTAGCTTTGCCTGTTCCCTCAAAGAATGCACTGAAAGTCCAGTTCTTATAACGAAGTTCTGCTGCAAATCCGTATTGTATCAAAGGTGTATTTGCATAAGACAAGGGAACTACGTCATCATCGTTAATCAATCCGTCACCGTTTACATCCTTGTACTTGATATCTCCCGGCAACACTTCCTTTTCAAAAGTCTGTCGTGGGCTGCTGGCTACATCTTCCTCATCTTCGAACAATCCCAATGCGATCAATCCACGCAATACTCCATACGGATAACCCGTATTGGCCTGATATGGATAACGAATATTGGCCTGTTCCCAATTCGTGATTTCATTTCTTGTAATAGTATAGTTTCCACGTAAAGTCAGATGCAAGTCTTTACCAAAAGACTGATTGAAACTTACATTACCGTCGATACCGGAACTTTCCATTGAACCAACATTCGAGAAAGGCAATGAAACCCATCCTGCTTCTTCTGGAATAGAAGCACGCTCCTGGAAAATACCAGTACGAATATCCTTAAAGAAATCGGTAGTCAATTCAATCTTATTGTCCCAAAGCTGAGCATCAATACCGAAATTGTATTTTTTCGCTGTTTCCCAACGTAAGTTATCTGCTCCCATCTGAGCTTCTCCAATACCTGTACCCCAAGCACTATTCAATCCTCCAACAGTAGTCAAATAAGGGAAACGGCGGTTTCCGGCAACACGGTCGTTACCAACAGTACCAATAGAACCACGGAACTTCAGGTAATTAATAAACGGCAAGTGCTCTTGGGTCCATTCATATTGAGTCGGAGTCCATCCCAATGCTATTGCAGGGAACAATCCGAACTGTTCTCCTGGTTTGAAGTTTTCAGAACCCGTATAACCGATATTGGCTTCAACAAGATAGGTATCCTTATAAGAATAAGTAGCACGACCGGAAAGAGCCTGGTAACGTACCGGAATCGAAGAAATAGCATCCCCAGCATCCGATGTCTTGTAAGTCTCCATATAATAGTGTACCAATCCAGATACCCGATGGTCACCAAACTTTCTTTCGTAGTCGGCACGTGTTTCAAAATAGAACTTCTTGTCAGCACCTGTTGTACGACTATAAGTAGCATCCTGCTTAGGAACAGTCAATTCTGTATTCAGAGTGCCATCATAGAAAGAGCGGTCGGTTGCATAATACAGGTCCAGCATTTTCAGACGATAAATGTTATGGTAACTGTTACCTGTAAACGAGAACAATGCACTGACAGACAAGCCCTTTGTTATCATATCCAACTCCTGACGAAGATTCAGGTTCATCTTCGAAGTAGAACGGTCGCGTTCCTTGTATCCTGTATGATTCAACTGAACATACGGAGATACCTGATCACCATTAGCTCCATAAGCGGAAAGTTTACCGTCTGAATACCTTACAGGAACTGTTACCGGCGTCAGGTTGGCCTGTGCTGTCCAAAGAGCATCATTATTGTCACTATCACCGTAACCGGGCATATTCTGCATGGTAAATACCTGATCCAATCCCAAAGAAAGTACGGTAGTCTTTGTCAGATTGGCATCGATATTAGCACGGAAAGAATATTTCCGATATTTTACATTTGTATCGTGTTTATTAGCCGACTTATCCTGATTGAAAATAGCATCTTTATTCTGAATACCAATACTCAAGAAGTAACGGGCAGCTTCACCACCACCACTCGCACTCAGATAGTGCTGATTACTAAATGTATGATCTTTCAGGATAACATCTCTCCAATTTACATTCGGATAAAGATCCGGATCCAGACCACTCCTGAACAAATCCAGCTCAACATCGGTATAACGAGGTTTCAATCCTCGTGAAAGGCGAGCTTCGTTAGCCAAAGCAGCATAAGTAGATGCATCTACATATTCCGGCATTCGTGCCGCATACGAAATGGTTCCGTTAGTTTTAAATTCTATTTTCAGTTTTCCGGCTTTACCACGATTAGTTGTCACTACCACAACACCGTTGGCACCACGCACACCATAAACTGCTGTTGCCGAGGCATCCTTCAAAACGGTGAAGCTTTCGATATCTGCAGGATCCAAGTCATTCAGATTTCCTTCTACACCATCAATCAACACCAATGCACCCTGATTGGCACCAAATGTACTGATACCTCTGACCCAGAATTCTGAAAAGTCTTTTCCTGGTTCACCACTACGCGTTACAGCAATAATACCCGGAACACGACCTCCTAACATATTGGTTACAGAAGTTGCCGGAACATCCAATTCTGCCGGAGCTATATTCGTTACAGCTCCTACCACACTCACTTTACGAGCTGTAGAACGTCCTACAACAACCACTTCATCCAAGGTTCCAACATCCTCTTTCAAAACAATCTTAACCCGTTCTTTCGAGTTGGTAACCTTGTACTCTTCCGTCTTATAACCTATAAAAGAGAACTGAAGTATATCATTCTTATTAAGCCCGGAAATACGAAAACGTCCATCCAAGTCAGTCACAACGCCTTTTGACGGATTATTCTTTACCACCACTGAAACTCCTATCATGGTTTCACCTTTTTCGTCCATGACAGTTCCGGCTACCATATAGCCCTGCTGCGCGTATGATACCTGGCCACACAACAGCAACAATATAAATATTATAAATGTGTTTCTCATATCTCTTATTCTATTGCTAATTTACGAACACTTACTCCCCAGAATTGTCCGATGTAGAAGTTTTCTTCTTCATCCATCACAATATCCCATGGTCCATTAAATCGGGATAAATACGGAACACCATCTACAGCCCCGGCAACACCGTACGACCCGGCTATCGTAGAAACAAGCCCTGACGGATATGCAATTTTTCTTATTGTATGGCACTGAACTTGAGCTACATAAATATTTCCATCACGATCGACAGACATACCCATCGGCGAAGTCATTTGTGCTTCATCCAAGTAACCATCTTGTCCACCTACACCTTTAAAACCAACATATTCCTCAACCGTTTTTCCATCCAAGCTAACTTTATAAATACCATGAGCAAACTCTTCTGACATCAAAAAGCAATTCATTTGCGGATGCCATACCAGATGATTATCTGTTGCATTAATCGTTGAGCCACAGTTTGGATTCAGTAATTCAACAATACCTAGATCCTCCAGATTAATACGTCCAAACTTTCCTGCATTATCTCTAAAATAAAGCCACTCTTCATCTGGTCCAAAACAAGCACATTGTATAGCTCCCTCAAAACCAGGAATATCCTCGGCCAAAGTACGTGGCAACCATAAATTATCTTGCTCTAACTTATATACTGTATGAGGAGTACCGTAACGAATAAAATATGCAGTTTTACCATCTTTAGTAATGGCCGGTTTACCAGCTTGTATTCCAGTAACCAAAGTAACAACTGTATTCTCGTTCAAAGCAGCCATACGTATCCTCCAGTCAAAACGTTCACTGATTAAAAGGTTATTACCAGTAACCATTCCCAAGCCACAAGTCCATCTGAAACGAGCACCAGTCAACGTACCATCTTCATCTCCAGCAACATCATTTTTTCCCACAACTGTAGTCACAGACTCTTTCACTGAATAGCCAAAGGTCTTATCCGCACAAGTAACAGTATCCTCACCAATAACGACACTGACACTGTTATTCCCTGCCGGTTGTTTCGGTACCAGGCAGTAAATCATATCCCCACTGGATGATATAACACGAGCTTCCCGTGTCTTATCAAAGAGAACCTTGATGTTTTCAATATCAGTTCCAAAATTAGAACCTTTGATGATACACTTTGTACGCATACCTCCCGAATCCGGTTCAAACGTATAAAATTCAACCGGCTTGGAAGGATCATACGGAGTACCTGCCGGAGCACTGTACGACTCCGAATCATTGCAGGCTGCTGCCAATAAACCTACAGCAACCACTGCAAATCCTAAAGATCTCATTCCTTTCATAATTATTAGAAGCTGTTTTGATTTCATTCGATAAATCTGTTAAGCATGATTTGGATGAATGC
>ENA-ORSS01003379-ORSS01003379.1-human-gut-metagenome-genome-assembly--contig:-NODE-3379-length-13018-cov-5.698449_pt1 | contig 13018 bp, 13 predicted proteins | sample MGYA00241899_ERZ509162 | MGnify/ENA primary metagenome ERZ509162 (study PRJEB26280, sample SAMEA2338641) | human gut metagenome | biome: human gut; feature: human-associated habitat; material: faeces... | reverse complement strand
CTTGCTGATGCGCTTCAGGCCGGCGATGACGGGCTGCTTGCCCTCGACATACTTCAGGGTGATCTTCATGCTGCCCTGATGTCCATCCTCAACGTAGTCCACACTCTTGATGTAGCCCTCGTTCAGCAGGATCTTCGCAATGCTCTTCTTGGTGTTGCTGCTGGGCACCAGCACGCTTTCGTGCTTGGCCACCTGAGCGTTGCGGATGCGGGTGAGCATATCGGCAATGGGATCATTTACGATCATGTTGTAACCTCCTTCTTACCAGCTCGCCTTGCGGACGCCAGGAAGCTCGCCCTTGCTCGCAAGCTCGCGGAAGCACAGACGGCAGAGGCCGAACTTGCGATACACGGAGTGGGGACGCCCACAGCGCTGGCAACGGTTCTGCTTGCGGGTCGAGTACTTCGGCTCGCGCGACGCCTTGACGATCATCGATGTCTTAGCCACAAATCCTCCTTCAGAGAATCCTTGGGGGAACGCACGCGCTCCCCTGCTGCAAATATATTGACTACGCCCTCTTGAACGGGAAGTTGAAGGCGTCGAGAAGCGCCTTGCCCTCCTCGTCGGTCTCAAAGAGATAGAACTCCATCTCGGCTCCGAAGCCGAACGAAAGCCCCTCCTTTTTGGCTTCGGCGACCGCGTTCCTCAGCAAAACGCGCGAGCAGCCCTCGAAATATGTGCCGTCCGGACGGCGGATATCGCAGAACATCCGCACGACTCTGCCGTGCGACGGTCTCCACGGAAGCGGAGACAGCGTAGCGGGATCGGGCACAAGGAAAAGGTCGCTCTTAACCTCTCCGCCGAAGCCCTCAATCGCCGAGGCATCGAACGATATTCCCTCGGAGAATGCGCGAGGCAGCTCGCCCGGCATGACGGAGATGTTCTTCGGATTGCCGTGGACATCGGTGAATGCAAGGCGTATGAATTTCACGTCCTCCTCGCGGACGTAATCGATAACTTCGTTCTTCGTGTACATATGTGACCGACCTTTCGTTTGATTTCGGCTTATTCCGGGAAGCCGCCCTCAGTTCTGAACGTAAAGCTGCTTATACGGATTTTTCGTATTCGGGCGCAGAACATAGAATTTCTTTTCGTCGTCGCGGACCGCGCCGATGCCGAAAAGCTCCTCGTACTTCATCAGATACTTTTCGACGGAGGCGATATCCTCCGCGTCCGCCTCGGAGCATTTCACCTGTGCGGGAAGAGTTTTTTTGATTTCGCGGCAGCGGAGGAATATCCGTCCGCCGTGCATTCCCGTGCCGCAGAAATGTCCGATAAGCTCATCGTCGTCAACGCCGTTTCCGAGGACGATTATAAGTCCGCCCGCCTGATATTCGCCGAGGAACGAGCCGCATTTTCCGCCTATCACGATAACCGGGAAGCGGTCGGCGTATGCCTTCATGTGTATCCCGGCGCGGTATCCGGCGTTGTCGCGGACGTATATCTCGCCGCCGCGCATTGCGTATCCCACGGCATCGCCCGCGCTTCCGTGAACCGCGATCGTGCCGAAATTCATCGTATCTCCGACCGCGTCCTGAACATTGCCCATTACCTCGATCTCGCTTCCGTCGAGGTATGCGCCGAGCGCATTGCCGGGGATCCCGTTTATCTTTATTTTCTTTCCGGACATTCCGGACGCTATGAAGCGCTGCCCCATGCAGCCGTCTATCTCGATTTCACCCTCCGCACGTCTCAATTCCTCGTTGAGCTCGCGGTAGCCGAGTCCGTGTGCGTCTATTTTCGTCATCTCAGGCTTCCTCCTCTGCGGCAAGTATCTTTTTCCTGTAGGACTTCGGGAAGGCTGCAAGCGTCGGCTCCCTGAAAAGAGAATCGAGATCGAGAGTCTCAAGCGGCGTTTTCTCTCTGATGAGGGAGGTATATATTCCCGCTCCCGCCACGTCTCCGAGGATTATGTATCCGCGCAGCATGCCGTCCTTTATAAAGAAGGTTCTCGTGCTTTCGCCGCTGCCGACGACGGTCTTTTCACCGTCGTATGCTCCTGCAGTCATCATGTGAAGCCCGAAAAATCCGATCGAGTTCATCGGTATCTCGCAGTCGAGCGTCATGTCTCCGCCGGATGCGTTGACTCCGGCGCACTCGCCCTCGGCGTATGCGCTCGGAAGAAGTGCGAGCACTCTTTCCGTCCCGACGGACGAATCGTATCCCTGAACGGCGTCTCCCGCCGCGTAAATGTCGGGGAGCGTCGTTCTCATGCCGCGGTCAACCGAGATCCCGCGTTCGGTCTTTGCGCCTGCCGCCGCAAGCAGCGACGTATTTGCGCGAACACCGACCGCAAGCACGAGCACGTCGAATCCGATCTCTTCCCCGTCGTCAAGAACCGCGGTATCGCCGCGAAACTCCTTAACGCTCGTGCCGAGGTGAAATTTCACGTCAGCCGCACTTTCTATATGCGCGCGGACGGTCTCTGCCGCATCCTCGGTAAGTATGCTCGAAAGCACGCGGGGGGCGAGATCGACGACCGTCACACTTTTCACGCGCGCAGCGATCCCCTCGGCGCATTTCAACCCGATCAGTCCCGCTCCGACGATAAGAACGCGCGTGCTTTCGCCGATTGAGGCGGCGAGAGAATCCGCATCGTCGAGCGACATGAAGGTGAATTTTCTGTCGACCGTATCAAGTCCGGCAAACGGCGGAACAAACGGCGATGAGCCCGTCGCGCAGATCAGCTTTTTATAAGAGAATACCTTTCCGCTCTCCGCGGTCACGGTATGAGCGTCGGGATCGACCGAAACGGCGGTCTCGCCGGGGAAGAAATCCGCGTAATTGTCTTCGTAGAAGCTGTCGGCGCGGTACTTCATCCTTTCGCGGTCGGTCTTTCCGAGAAGAAGATAGGAGATCAGCGGGCGCGAATATGTATGATGCGTCTCCGACGAGATTATCGCCGCGGAGGATGTGCGGTCGTTCTTCCGTATCCCCTCGAGCGCGCCGACGCCCGCCGCCGAATTTCCGATGATAACGTATTCGTACTCAAACATTATATCACGTCCTTTCCTCAAATACAATAGCCCTGTTCGGACATCCTTCAACGCACGCGGGCTTTTTTGTCGTGCTCTGCGTGCAAAGCTCGCATTTGTCGGCGGCGTGCCCCTCTCCGTCCGGAATAACGGCTCCGTAAGGACATGAAAGCACACAGGTAAAGCATCCGACGCACTTGTTTTTATCTATCCTGACCACGCCGTCCGCCTTCGTGATCGCCCCCGTTATGCATCCCTTCATGCAAAGCGGATCGTCGCAGTGGCGGCACGACACGGCAAAGTTTATGCCGTCGGATTCCCTCACTCTTATCCGCGGGAATATCTTTTTGCCGCGGAGCGCTTTTACAATATCGCTCATGCCGCTCTTTGCGAACGCGCAGTTATATTCGCACAGACGGCATCCGAGACACCATTCCTCATTCACATAAACGCGCTTCATAATCTTTCTCCGTTACATTTATTCCGCCGTTATTCTCCGGCGTGAGCGATTCCGAGTATTCTGAGCTCGGTTTCGTTGAGTCCGACACCGCGGAGCATGAGCCTGTTGCCGCGGAGCGCTTCGATCGAGTTTATGCCCATGCCGCCCATCAGCTCCTTGATCTCGTGATTCCATGCGGTGAGCAGATTGCAGAGCCGCTCGGCTCCGATCTCGGGATTCAGTCTCTTCACGAGGTCGGGACGCTGCGTGGCGATTCCCCAATTGCATCTGCCCGTCTGACAGGTGCGGCAGAGGTGGCAGCCGAGCGCAAGAAGCGCTCCCGTTGCGATGTATACGGCGTCTGCGCCGAGTGCGATCGCCTTTACCACGTCGGCGGAGGAGCGTATGCTGCCCCCGACAACGATCGACACGTTTCCGCGTATGCCCTCGTCCCTGAGGCGGGAATCGACCGCCGCCAGCGCAAGCTCCACGGGGATTCCAACATTGTCTCGTATTCTCGTGGGCGCGGCGCCCGTTCCGCCTCGGAAGCCGTCAATCGCAATAATATCCGCACCGCTGCGCGCGATTCCCGATGCGATCGCCGCGATATTATTCACCGCCGCAACCTTGACAATCACGGGCTTTTTGTATTCGGTCGCTTCCTTGAGCGAGAACACAAGCTGTCTGAGGTCCTCGATCGAATATATATCGTGGTGAGGCGCGGGGCTTATCGCATCCGAGCCCTCGGGGATCATTCTCGTTTTGGACACGTCGGGACCTACCTTTGCGCCCGGCAGATGTCCGCCGATTCCGGGCTTTGCGCCCTGACCCATTTTGATCTCGATCGCCGCGCCCGCCTCGAGGTAGTCGCGGTACACGCCGAAGCGTCCGGAGGCGACCTGTACAATCGTGTGGTCTCCGTAGCGGTAGAAATCCTCATGAAGTCCGCCCTCGCCCGTATTGTAGAAGGTGCCCATTTTCTCCGCCGCGCGTGCAAGACTTGCGTGTGCGTTATAGCTGATCGAGCCGTAGGACATCGCGGAAAACATTATCGGCAGCTCAAGCTCGAGCTGCGGCGGAAGCGTATTGACAAGGTGTCCGGAGGCGTCGCGCTGTATGTTCTCGGGCTTCGCACCGAGGAACACTCTTGTCTCCATAGGTTCGCGGAGCGGATCTATCGGGGGATTTGTAACCTGGGATGCGTTGATCAGTATCTTGTCCCAATACACCGGCAGCGGTGCGGGATTTCCCATGGACGAAAGGAGAACTCCTCCGCTCTGTGCCTGAAGATACACCTCTTTCATGAGCTGCGAGCTCCAGTTTGCGTTTTCGCGGAAGGTGTTTGTGCTTTTCTCGATCTTCAGCGCGCGGCTCGGGCAAAGCGAAACGCATCTTTGGCAATCTACGCACTTCGAGCTGTCGCTTATCATTACCCCGCCCTCGGCATCAAAGGAATGAACCTCGTTCGCGCACTGCCTCTCGCAGACGCGGCAGGCGATGCACCTGTTCTGATCGCGGACGACCTCAAATTCCGGATATATGTAATTTACACCCACGGTATCACTTCCCTTCAAGCTCGACGATAACCGCCTCGCCGCCCTTCGGCGACCAGATCCGGTCAACATCCGGTTCCATCATTCTGATTGCGCATTCCTCGCTTGCGAAATACGTCGTCTTTCCCTTTTCGGCGGCGACCATCGAACGCAGCTTCAGACGGTCGTTGAGCGCAAGCATTCCGCCCTCGTATCCGACGAGGATCGAAAAGGGACCCGTAATGAGCAGGCTCGAATACTGACATCTGAGGTACTCAAGCTCGCGCCGTCTCGCTTCGTCCTGCTTCTCGATCGTGCTCCAGAACGGCGCGGCGACGATCGTCGATGCCTCCGCCGGAGTGAAGCCCTTCCTTCTTATAAGGTAATCGAAAATGTACGCGATGACCTCCGTATCGGTGAGAAGGCTGCACTTGTATCCGTACATTTCTATAAATCTGCGGTTCGCGTCGTAGGACGATATCTCGCCGTTATGCACGACCGAATAATCGAGCAGCGAAAACGGATGTGCGCCGCCCCACCAGCCGGGGGTATTCGTCGGAGATTATTACAAATGGCTTGAAACGACCGACCGCATCGGCTGCTGGCCGTTCATGATCGCATTCGGCAATCTCTGCGACCGCACGGACTTTGCGAAGGTGCGCGACGGGTTCGAGCTTTGCCTCTCGATGTTCGACGATGCGATAAAGTACGCGCCGAGCGCGAAGGCGGAGTACGGAGTGCGTCTTGCAAGCCGCTCGATGTACGTCCGCGGACTGATCTCCGTTTATCACGATTGGTATGAGAACGGAAACGACGCACAGAAGGCGCGCTACACCGAGCTTTGGGAATACTTCCGCGATCTCGCCGTCAGCTCATCGTACATCCTTTCGGGAGGAAAGTGCGCGGTACTCTCCGACTTTGACATAAGCGAGAATATCGGAGCGATGGTCGACCGCTTTGAAGGAAGTCCCACGAGGGTTTCCGATTGGTACGATTGGCAGAAATATTAAAGCTGCCCTTCCGAAGTCCGGCTGCACATACGGACGATCCGTGAAAGAACCGCCCGCAGCGCGAAAAATTTCAGATAAGCTCACATTAAAAGACAGCCCGTCATCCTTTCGGATGACGGGCTGTTCTGTATCTTTCGTATTGCGGATCAATCCTCGTTTGCATATCCGGAGAATTCTTTTCCGGTTATACCCTTGAGAACATTCTCTTTATTGCCGATCCAACCGTTTGCGGCTGCCTCCTGTATTGTGCGGTCGTAACGGTGATAGTTTCCGTCAACCGTCATGATTCCTCTTCCGCAGGGATCGAAGCCGTTCTTGTAAAGGCGCTCCATCATGAGATCGTACCTGTCGGAGAGCGTTTTCATGAGCGCGGTGTCGCCCGCAGCCTCCGCCTTGTAGTAGAGCGAGTAACAGCCCTCGTAATACATATGGCAGGTAAAGTTCTCCGCGCGGATCTGCTGATCTTTGCTGTCGGCGCGCGTCACGGCATCCTCAAGGAGGGAGATCATCGTCTCAAAATGATCGTCGTAGTAGTTGCCGTCGTAGCGGGTATCCCACGGATAGTCCCAGCCGCCCCAGCAGTGCCAGCACTTGATCCTCTTCTGAGATTCATCCCACATTCTGATGTACTCGCGCACGCTTGACCAGCCGCTGCCGAATTCCTTCTTAAGAATATCGCAGAGCAGATACTCGAAATCCGCCTCGCTTATGTCCATATTCCACTGGAGCTCCGCGAGAAGCTGATGCTGCACCCTCTGTATCCCGAGACCGTAGAATTCGCACATCCAAAACATCCCCTCTACACCGAGATCGCGGAAATAGCGGAAATCGCGGTACATATTGTCGATCGTCGTGTACTGCTGAAGCACGCTGTCAAGTGCATAGAACCAAACGTAAATGTTGTCGGAAACCTTGCACCAGCTCTCGAGCCATGCTGCGTAGTTTTTGTTGTTGCGCATGTTGAAGGTCGATCTGCCGTTGCACTCCGAGCCGTCAAAAACGTGGTTCGAGCAGTTCATGTCGGAGCAGAAGGTTATGTGAACAAACTCGTTCGGCTTGGTTTTGAGCGGCGCAACATTCGACCCGGCATATGCGAAGATCTGATAGTAAAGCCCTGGATAGTCCTCGTTCAGCTCCTCGGAGAGGCGGTTTGCAAAACGGACGACTGCGCCCGAATTCGAGCCTTCGACGCTGAACACCTTCATGCATTCCCGACATGTGCAGTAATCAGAGTTGTCGTTCTGCGCAATATCTACAGCAAAGAAATCTTTTCCGATAACAAGTCCGGAGGCAAGCTGAGCCTCGATATAGTTACGGATATTGTCGCGGCACAACTCATACATATCCTCATCGGTATAGCAAATCTGCTTACCCATAACATTGACTTCCGAGAATCGGTAAAGTCCGTGGCAGCAGTTAACCATAGTGCCGTAGGAATTCTGCGCCGCCGTGGGATTGCCCTTTTCGTTTTTATAAGAGCCCCATGAGTGACAGTACATATTGAGATACGAAAATACGGGAGTCTCCTGACGCGATGCGGTCGCGGGAACGTCGAGATGCTCCGCCTCCAAAAGATCGCTGTCACCGTAGATGAGGCTCGTCCATCCGCATTCCTTCTGGAGGAAGCGCCACACGCCGTACATGCAGCCGCGCTTGACCGCACCTTCAATCACAAGGCGTTCACCCTCGAAGAAGTAGCGATATCCGTCGAATTTGAGCTCGGCATCGGTCGAGTGGCGAAATTCTATCGCACGGGCTTTCTTTGTGATCCCCTCGGAGGCGGAAAGCTCCGCTCCGCACGCCTTTTTCACGAGTCTCTGAAGCTCGGACACTGCGAACAGCATATTTTCGTTATGCTCGGTGGGGTATTCGATCGAATATTCGGCGATATCCGTTCCGGCGAGTGTGAAGTTCTCGATGCGGTATCCTTCGTGATACGCGACGTCGAAGTATTCGTTCTTGCCGTCGTCTACCGAATTTGCGTAGCGGCGGACGCCGAGATCAAGTCCGTCGGCACTCTTTCCGACGATAACGACGCTTTTGTCTCCGACCGTGCGGAGTACATATCCGTCGTTCTCGAAGTCGGTCATGTCGATCCCGTTCGCGGTATCGTTTCCGACCGCGAGATATACGTTATCGGTCAGCTTATCCCCGAGGCGATTGGTGAGAAACTCCGCGCTGTCCTCGGCATCCGAGGAGGCAACGGTGATCTTCGGCGAATATGCTCCGGCACCCCCGCTTGCGCACGATGCAAGAAGCATTACGGGCATGCACGCGGCGGCGAGAACAAGAGATAAGATTTTTTTCATCAGGAACTCCTATTGTTCATTGTGCAGCATGAATCTATTGTAATTTTACCACACGTGAGCTACTGTGTCAAGAAAAAATACGAAAAATGCTCCCGCGCCGGAGGTAAAGTAATGCCGCAAAACGGGATCCCGTTTTGCGGCATTTATTCTTGAATCCGGTTGCGCGGCTCCGGTTGCGCGGGATTCGGCAGCACACGCCGTGCGCGGTGTTCTATTTATTTGCCTGAGCGATCGAGCGCAGCTTTGATAAGTCCGAGGAAAAGCGGATGCGCGCGGTTGGGGCGGGACTTGAATTCGGGATGGAACTGCACGCCGACGTAGAAGCTGTTTTCGGGGACCTCCACCGTCTCAACGATATATCCGTCCGGGGACATTCCGCTTATGCGAAGCCCCGCTGCGGTGAGCGTACCGCGGTAGTCGTTGTTGAATTCGTAACGATGACGGTGACGCTCGGAAATGTCCGTGGTCTTATAGCATTCCTCCATCTTCGTGCCGGGGATTATTCTGCACGGATATGCGCCGAGGCGCATGGTTCCGCCTTTTGCGATCTCGTTCGACTGATCGGGCATGAAATCTATGACCTTATGCTTTGAATCCTCATCGAATTCACCGGAGTTTGCGTCGCTGAGCCCGCAGACGTATCTTGCGTACTCGATAACGGCGATCTGCATGCCGAGGCATATGCCGAGGTACGGCACGTTATTGGTTCTCGCGTAATGCGCTGCGGCGATCTTGCCTTCGATTCCTCGGTTGCCGAAGCCTCCGGGAATGAGAATGCCGTCGCATGATCCGAGGCGCTCCGCGGCATTCTCCTCCGTCACTGTTTCGCTGTCGATCCATTCTATCTCTACGCGGGAGGAGCATTCGTATCCCGCATGACGGAGCGCTTCCGCAACGGAAATATATGCGTCGTGAAGTCTCACATACTTTCCGACAAGTCCGATCGTCACGGTATGGCGGCGGTTCTTTATCCTCTCGAGCATCTCGGTCCACTCGGTCATATCCGGCTCGGGCGCGTTTATTCCGAGCTCGCGGCAGACGATCTGCGAGAAATGATTCTTCTCGAGCATGACGGGTGCCTCGTAGAGCACCGGGATCGTAAGGTTCTGTATTACGCAGTCCGGCTTCACGTTGCAGAAAAGCGCAATCTTTCGGAAGATCGATTCCTCGAGCTCCTCGTCGCACCGCAGAACGATTATATCCGGGGAGATTCCCATTCCGCGAAGCTCCTTCACGGAATGCTGGGTCGGCTTTGACTTGTGCTCCTCGGAGCCGTGAAGATAAGGCACGAGCGTGACGTGGATATAAAGCGAGTTCTCGCGTCCGACCTCAAGTCCGACCTGACGTATCGCTTCGAGGAACGGCTGGCTCTCGATATCGCCCGTCGTTCCGCCGATCTCCGTGATAACGACGTCCGCCTGACTTGTCCGTCCGACATTGTATATGAAGTCCTTGATCTCGTTTGTGATATGGGGGATCACCTGAACGGTCTCGCCGAGGTACTCTCCGCGGCGCTCCTTCTCTATGACGTTCGAGTAGGTGCGTCCCGTGGTGAGATTTGAGTATCTGTTCAGGTCCTCGTCGATAAAGCGCTCGTAATGTCCGAGATCGAGATCCGTTTCGGTGCCGTCCTCGGTGACGAACACCTCTCCGTGCTGATACGGGCTCATCGTTCCGGGATCGACGTTTATATAGGGGTCGAGTTTCTGCGCGGCCACCTTGAGTCCGCGCGCTTTTAGAAGTCTTCCGACGGAAGCCGCCGTGATTCCCTTGCCGAGACCGGATACGACTCCGCCGGTCACAAAGATGTATTTCGTCATGTGGATGCCCTTCCTTTATATTTATTTTCGCGCGGGCGATGTGCCCTGCGTTATGTTCGTGATTCAGTTTTCGTACATACGTATTATTTCTTCCGCGATCTCGCGCGACGTGCGGCGGCGGTTCATCGCTTCCTTCTCGATGTAGCCGTGCGCGTCCTGCTCCGTCATGCCGAGACGCTCTATAAGCAGCCATTTCGCCCTGTTGACTATGCGTATCGAGTCCATCTTCTCGCGCAGCGTGCGCGTTTTCTTCTCATATTTGCGCAGCCGTTCGCATATTGCGCACAGAAGTGTGACGCTCTGCGCCACGTTCCGCTGCGTATTCGGCTTCGGGATAACGAAAATTCCCTCTCTCGTACACTGCGAGCTTACGATCTCGTAGATATCGTTCTTCACGAAAAGCATGACGCCGGACGGTCCCTGCGCGGCATCTATGCAGAAGTCGATTCCCGTCTCGTCGGGGAGCGGCGAATTGACCGCTATGAGGTCATACTGCTCCGACGAAAGAAGCCGTCTCGCCTCGCCCGCCGACGACGCGTTCACCACCGGATCAAATGTCGGAGCGTCGAACACGGACGCGAGAAAATCCGCACCGCGTCCCGCGGGGGAGACGACAAGCACGCTGTAAACCGAGCTTTCCTTCATATCCGGCGCTCCTTTCTTCCGTCAGGCGGATTTTATACGCGCTGCACCGCGCGGCTGCGGGATATCTCATCCCGAAATGTCAGAGAATGTTTTCAGTAAGCCTTTCGCACCGTCACGGGGACGTACTTTGCGACGAAAGCCGAATCCGAGGCAAGCGCGCGAGCTTCCCTCACGCTCCGCGGGAGAGGCATAAGTCCCTCCGCCGCTTCTGCGCTGTACAGGTCGGCATCTGTCGGTGCGGGAGGCACAAGTCCGTTCTCTATTCCGTCAAGCCCCGCGTAGATCAGGAGCGCGAACGCAAGATACGGATCGGCAAGCGCATCGGGCGAACGAAGCTCGATATGCTCTCCGGCGCTCTTTGCCGCCGGGATCCGCACAAGCTGTGAGCGGTTCTCGGAGGAATATGTTACATACTTCGGAGCCTTCATCTTTCCGAGCCTGTCGTAGGAACACTCCTTCGGGTTGAGGAAAAGCGTGATCTCGCGTATATGCGCAAGTATCCCCGCAAGGAATGCGCTCCGCAAGGCGGATGCGTCGTCCGGGGACGCGCTCTGCACCGACATATTGACGTGCATCCCGCTTCCGGGAGCCGCAGAGAGCGGCTTCGGCGAGAAGTCGGCGAACAATCCGTTTTTGGCAGCGACGGTTTTAACGACGGTCTTGACGGTGACCACGTTGTCCGCGCAGCTCAGCGGATCGCTGTAGCGGAAGTCGATCTCGTTCTGACCGGGTCCCTCCTCATGGTGAGAGCTTTCCGGCCGGATGCCCATGCGCTCCAGCGTCAGGCAGGCCTCCCGGCGGACATTCTCCCCCTTGTCTGCCGGGGCAATGTCCATGTAACCGGCACGGTCATAGGGAATTTTGGTAGGCTCGCCGTCCTCGTCCAGCCGGAACAGATAGAATTCCATCTCCGTTCCGAAGGCAAAAGTCAATCCGGCCTTTTTGGCGTCCTCTACCGTTTTTTTCAACAGGCTCCGGGCGTCCGCGCCGATGACGGTGCCGTCTGGCTGGGTCACGGCGCAGAACATCCGCACCACCCGTCCATGCTCCGGCCGCCAGGGCAGCACACAGAGGGTGGACGGGTCCGGGCGCAGCAGCAGATCAGAGTGGACCTCCCCGCCGAAGCCGGGAATGGCGGAGCCGTCGATGGCGATACCGTACTGGAAGGCCCGGTCCAGTTCCTCCGGCATAATGGCGATATTTTTCTGGCGGCCCGCCGCGTCGCAGAAGGCCATGCGGATGAACTTCACGTCCTCCTCCGCCGCATACTGCTTGATCTCCTCAACCGAATACTGCATATTGTCTCCGCCTTTCCGTTATGGTTTCCGTATGCATGCCCGGCGATCCAGGCCCCCTCATTTTTTGATGCAACTGTTATAGCACACCTTTTTATGAATTTACAATATGTAAAACAGAAAAAATTTTTTTTTGCCTGCTCTATAAAAAATATTAAAATTGTATATCAAAGTATTTAAAATTTATGATATACTTTTATAGTATGAAAAAAGTAATCTGGCTGTTTATATTTTTATTATCTATACAATGCAGTATGCTGGGCGCAGAGGAATTAAAAAAAGTTTACCTCGATGAAGCCATTGATGCTGCGCTTAAAAATAATATAGATTTGAAAGCCGCACAAATAGAAATTAATATAGCAAAGAATAATATAAAATCGGCTAATAGACTTCAAAACCCTTCTCTTGATGCCTTTTACTTTCTTGGAGGTGCAGGGCAGAGCGAGCCTAAACAGCTCGGTGTAAGCCAGGAAATTGAAATTGCCAAAAGAGGCGCAAGAAAAAAACTTGCAAAGTCAAATCTTCAGCTTGTTCAGAAAAATGTTGATTATACAAAATTTGATTTAAAAATGGATGTAAGAGAAGCTTACATTAATCTTGTTGCTGCAAAATCAATCCTTCACACTCTTGAACAGCAGAAACTTTTACAGGATGAACTGCTTGAAATCGCACAAACCAGATCTAAGGCAGGAAAAGTTCCGGAAATTGATGTTTTACAGGCAGAAATTGCTCTTAACCAAATGATTACACAGGTTAATTCAGCTAAAGTTAATGTTAAAACTGCAGGCAAACCTTCAGGTATGGCAGCTACTGCAAGTGAAACTGCTGTTAAAAATGTTTCAACAATAGGGATTCCTCTGAATAATTCAAAAATGAATATAAATACACAAACAATAATAGCTATTACTGAAAGTGTTTTTCCGAGTTTGTCCATTTTCTTTTGAAGGGGAGTTGCTCCTTTTTCTTCCTGAATTACTTCAGCTATTTTTCCTA
>ENA-ORSS01003375-ORSS01003375.1-human-gut-metagenome-genome-assembly--contig:-NODE-3375-length-13033-cov-2.667900_pt1 | contig 13033 bp, 10 predicted proteins | sample MGYA00241899_ERZ509162 | MGnify/ENA primary metagenome ERZ509162 (study PRJEB26280, sample SAMEA2338641) | human gut metagenome | biome: human gut; feature: human-associated habitat; material: faeces... | reverse complement strand
CCAGTCTTATTTTGACAAGGCTGTAGCCGACTTTAATCAAGCCTTGAAGGTGGCGGCTAAAAAGGATGATGTGTATTATAATATCGCCAAGCTGATATACGGTTATCAGCTTTCAAAACCGGAAACGACTTATAAAGACTGGACGTATGATACGGCTTTGAAGAATCTCCGTCAGGCGATGGCTATCGATCCTTTGCCCGTTTATACGCAGTTGGAAGGAGATATACTTTTTGCACAGCAGGACTATGCAGGTGCTTTGGCCGCTTATGAGAAGGTGAATGCCAGCAATCTGGCTTCAGCAGCCTCATTCTTTAGTGCCGCCAAGACGAAAGAATTGCTGAAGGCAGATGCCAAAGAAGTGTTGGCATTGATGGACAGTTGCATTGCTCGTTGTCCGCAGCCTGTCACGGCAAATTTTGCCCCTTATCTGCTGGAACGTGCACAGATGTATATGAATAACGATCAGGCAAGAAATGCAATGCTCGATTATGATGCTTATTATAAGGCTGTGAACGGACAGGTCAATGACCTTTTCTATTATTATCGTGAGCAGGCTGCGTTGAAAGCCCGCCAATATCAGCGTGCATTGGATGATATCGTGAAAGCGATTGAATTGAGTCCCAAAGATCTGACTTATCGGGCAGAACATGCAGTGGTTAATCTGCGTGTAGGACGCTACGAAGAATCCATGAAGATACTGAATGAAATTCTGAAAGACGAGCCGAAATATGGGGAAGCATACCGGTTGTTGGGCCTTTGTCAGATACAGTTGAAGAAGACGGACGAAGCTTGCGGAAACTTCAATAAAGCGAAAGAGCTGGGTGATCCGAATGTGGATGAACTTATAAAGAAATATTGTAAATAAGCGGAGGTGCTTGGAAAGAATAACGTCTTACTTTCTTTTCGGACTCCTTAGTAGTAAAAATAAACCCCTGCCGGCTTCTACAGTCGGCAGGGGTTCTCGTTTTTGGGGACGTTTGTAAAATACTCTCTCTCTCTAATTTCTCCCCACTTGTCAAGTTCAGGTTTCAGGTCTTAATATGATATATAGGTTTGATTCTTTTTTTCTCCCGTTTATAAGTTAAATGCAGCAGTTTATAGAATACTGCATCCTTTCTTTATTTTTTTTCTCAGAATAGTTATTTTTTTCTTTTTATGGTAAAATCTTCTGATAGAGGTGGAGTTTTTAATTCTTTTTTGGGGGCTGGGTAATGAAAATGTCGAATATTTCATTGTTCGTAAATGGTATAATAAATAGGTGTGGAAAATGAAATAAATAGATACTTACCTCTAATTATGGTCGTTTAACGAAAATATTATTGTTTTTTATTTGCGTATATTGGTAAATATGGTCATCTTTGCACCGTTATTCGTTTCTGTTTGTTAAAGAATAACGAATAAGTGTGGGGTAAATAGATGATTTTTAGTAAAAAAGACATTCAAGAAGTTCTGCCGGCAGATGTGACTGGCAGGAGCGTAGCGCACCCTAAACGTTGGTTGGTGGCTTTAGTACGTATTTCTCATGAGAAGAAAACGAGTGAGCGACTATCTAAAATGGGTATTGAAAACTTCCTTCCTGTTCAGCAAGAAGTGCATCAATGGAGTGATCGTCGAAAGGTAGTCGAGCGTGTTCTTCTTCCGATGATGATATTTGTGCATGTCGATATGTATGAACAGAAAGAAGTTTTGACATTGGGCTCTATCAGCCGATATATGGTATTGCGTGGAGAAAGTACTCCTGCTGTCATTCCGGATGAACAGATGCACCGCTTTAAATTTATGCTAGACTATTCGGACGAGGCGATTAATATGAGTACGACTCCCTTGTCACCTGGAACCAAGATTAAGGTTATCAAAGGGCCATTATCCGGACTTCAAGGAGAATTGGTTACAGTCAATGGAAAATCGAAAGTAGCAGTCCGGCTAACTATGTTGGGATGTGCTTTTGTAGATATACCAGTAGGGTGTGTAGAGCCTCTGGAGAAATAAGGGTTTAAATATAAGTGAAACAAGCATTAAGTGAATAAAAGGGGTATGGTGAGTTTTTTACTACAAGAAAATATTGATGAACTGCAACATCTGGCAGATCATTTACTTCACATCGGTGATAAAAATGGGTATGTATACGCCGATAACCTTTCTGCATTACAACAATCCATCCACGAAAAGATAAATGATTTATATTCACAACGGGGGAAGACACCGGAACAGGATGCTACCCTGTGTTTGGCCATCCTTCAGGGATATAATGTGTCGATGTACGCCAATCCGGAAGACGAGGATAGAAAACGGTCTGTCTTGCAGCGTTCTCTGACCCTCCTTGATGTTCTTCCCCCTTCTCTTCTTAAACAACAGTTGTCTGCGGTCTGTCACGGTATGCAGGAACTGTGTGAAACCAACTAACTTTTTTATTTGTCAATGAAAATACAACGACTTTTTAGCATTCTACTTTTTTGTTCTATGCTGGGAAGTGGCTCGCTTATGGCCCAGTCCATGAGTGACTCACAGGTACTGGAATATGTAAAGGACGGCATCCGGCAAGGCAAGGAACAGAAACAGCTTGCTTCCGAGCTTGCGCGTAAAGGTGTGACCAAGGAACAGGCTATGCGTGTGAAGCAGCTCTATGAGCAGCAGAACAATGTAAACACCTCCCAATCCACGGGTACGGATATCAACGAGTCCCGCCTTCGTGAAGAGACTAAGGAGAATACTTCCGACATGCTGGAGGATCATCCGACTACGGAAGATTTGGCCCGTGAGGACCAGGTTTTCGGGCGCAACATCTTCAATACCCGCAACCTGACGTTCGAGCCTAGTGTCAACCTTGCCACTCCTGCCAATTACCGTCTGGGTCCCGGTGATGAAGTCATCATCGATATCTGGGGTGCTAGCCAGAACACGATCCGCCAGCAGATCTCTCCTGAAGGCACCATCAATATTCAGAAGATCGGTCCTGTCAACCTTAGCGGTATGACAGTCTCCGCCGCCAACGACTATCTGAAGGGCGCCCTGAATAAGATCTATAACGGTCTGAACAATACTACCGACCCTACTTCCGACATCCGTCTGACTTTGGGTAATATCCGTACTATCCAGATCAATGTGATGGGAGAGGTCGTGCAGCCGGGTACCTACGCCCTTTCTTCCTTCTCTACCGTCTTCCACGCGCTTTACCGTGCAGGCGGCGTGAGTGATATCGGCAGCCTCCGAAACGTTCAGTTGGTACGCAACGGAAAGAATATCGCCACCATCGACGTCTATGAATTTATCATGAAAGGCAACACACAGGATGACATCCGCCTTCAGGAAGGTGACGTGGTTATCGTCCCCGCCTACGATGTCTTGGTAAAGATCAGCGGCAAGGTAAAACGTCCTATGCGTTTCGAAATGAAGAAAGACGAGAACCTTGCCACTTTAATCAAATATGCCGGTGGCTTTGAAGCTGACGCCTACACCCGTTCATTACGTGTTGTCCGTCAGAATGGTGAGGAATATGAGGTCAACACGGTCAAGGATATGGACTACAGCATCTACACAATGCGTAACGGTGACGTTGTAACAGCCGAAGCCATCCTTAACCGCTTCACAAACAAACTGGAAATCCGTGGCGCTGTCTATCGTCCCGGTATCTACCAGCTCAGCGGTAAACTGAACACGATCCGCGAACTTGTCCATGAAGCTCAGGGTCTGACCGGTGACGCTTTCCTGAATCGTGCCGTCCTTTATCGCCAGCGTGAGGATTTGACCAGTGAAGTTGTTCAGATAGACATCAAGTCTATCATGGACGGTACTTCCCCGAACCTTGCCCTGATGAAGAATGACATCCTTTACATTCCGAGCATTCACGATCTGGAAGATCGTGGCAATGTCACAGTTCACGGTGAAGTCGCGCACCCTGATTCCTATCCCTATGCTGATAACATGACACTTGAGGATCTGATCATCCAGGCCGGTGGCTTGAAAGAAGCCGCCTCCACTGTCCGCATTGATGTGTCGAGACGAATCAAGAATCCCCGTAGTACCGCGGATAATGATACTATCGGTCAGATGTATACCTTCTCTTTAAAGGATGGTTTTGTCATCGACGGTCAGCCCGGTTTTATCCTTCAGCCTTATGACGAAGTTTATGTCCGTCGCAGTCCGGGCTATCAGGCACAACAGAATGTAGTCATTGATGGTGAAATCCTTTTCGGAGGAAATTACGCCATGACCAGCCGTGAGGAACGTCTTTCCGATCTGGTGAATAAAGCGGGTGGTCCTACGAGTCTTGCCTATCTCCGTGGTGCAAAGCTGACCCGCGTGGCAAGTGCCGGTGAGAAGAAACGTATGGGTGATGTGATCCGCCTGATGAGCAGACAGTTGGGTGAGGCCATGATTGATTCTTTGGGTATCCGTGTTGAAGATACCTTTACGGTTGGGATTGATTTGGAGAAGGCTTTGAGTGATCCTAAAGGTAATGCCGATCTTGTTTTGCGTGAAGGTGATGTGATCTCTATTCCTAAGAATAATAATACCGTAACTATCAATGGTGCTGTCATGGTTCCGAATACGGTTTCTTATATGAAGGGAAAGAATGTGGATTATTACCTGAATCAGGCCGGTGGCTATTCTGATAATGCAAGGAAGAGTAAGAAGTTCATTGTTTACATGAATGGTCAGGTGACGAAGGTTAAGGGTAGCGGTAAGAAACAGATTGAGCCGGGGTGTGAGATTATTGTGCCTGGTAAGGCTAAGAAGAAAGGGAACATAGCTAATATTTTAGGTTATGCTACTTCCTTCAGTTCTTTGGGAATGATGATTGCTTCTATTGCTAATTTGATAAAGAAATAAATGACCTATTATGATTGAAAAGCAATCTTATCAAGAACCGTTTTCTGAAGTGGATAAAAGGAAAGATGATGAAATGGAAATAGACTTGATGGCTATTTTTTATAAGATTATTACTGTTCGTGGAGTACTATGCAAAGCTGCTGGAGTGGGAGTAATAATTGCTATAGTGGTGGCATTGAGCATTCCCAAGCAATATACAGTAAAGGTTACCCTTTCTCCTGAAATGGGTAATGCGAAGGGAAGTAATGGTTTAGCCGGACTTGCTGCCTCGTTTTTGGGAGATGGGGCTCTAATAGGGGAAAGCACAGATGCCTTGAACGCTTCTCTTTCAGCAGATATTGTTTCTTCAACTCCTTTTTTATTGGAACTTTTAGAAATGGAAGTCTCCGTTTCTAAAAAGGATGATAAAATGACTTTGGGGTCTTATCTCGATGAAGAGTCATCTCCTTGGTGGGATTATCTTATAGGTTTTCCGGGCATAGTAATAGGAGGAGTTAAATCATTATTCGGAGAAGATACGGTTCCTGCCAGTGGAGGGCGGCAAGGAACTATCGAATTGACGAAAGAAGTAAATGAGAAGATTAATTTTCTTAAAAAGAAGATTAGTGCATCCATTGATAAGAAAACCGCCATAACGAGCATTACGGTCACCTTACAAAATCCGCAGATCACTGCGGTTATAGCAGATTCTGTCGTTCATAAATTACAGGAATATATTATTGGGTATCGAACTTCAAAAGTAAAAGAAGACTGTGCGTATTTGGAACGGTTGTTTAAAGAACGTCAGCAGGAATATTATGCTGCTCAAAGAAAATATGCGGATTATGTAGACGCCCATGATAATGTGGTTCTTCAAAGTGTACGTGCTGAGCAGGAGCGTTTACAGAACGACATGAGTTTGGCTTATCAGATATATAGTCAGGTTGCTAATCAGTTGCAGGTATCCAGAGCCAAAGTACAGGAGGAAAAGCCAGTCTTTGCAGTAGTTGAGCCTGCCGTTGTACCTTTGAAACCTTCAGGTATGGGACTCAAAATTTATATTTTATTATTTGTGTTCCTGTCCGTATCTGGTACTCTCGTGTGGGTGTTTTTTGGCAAAAGTCTGCTGGCTAGCTTGAGAAAAGAACTGAAAAATAAGGAGATAGAACAGGATAAATGATGCTAAAACGTCGTTTACAACATTCTTACATCAATTAAATTCACTTACTATATTATTAAACGAATGATACGTACAGCTATGATAATGGCTGCGGGCATGGGAACCCGTTTTGGCCAATATACAGAATTGATACCTAAAGGGTTCGTCAAAGTGGGAGGTATTCCAATGATAGTTCGTTCTATTGATACTTTGTTATCATGTGACATTGAGCGAATTGTAATCGGTACAGGATATAAACAAGAAGTTTATGAAGAATTGAAGACAGACTATCCTATGCTTGAAACCTGTTTTAGTCCTCGTTATGCTGAAACAAATAGTATGTATACTTTATATAATACGCGGGAGATTCTGGGCAATGATGATTTTTTATTGTTAGAGTCAGATTTGATTTTTGAGAAACAAGCAATAATGAGCTTATTGGAGTGTCCTGCGGCAGATGCAATGCTAATAACTCCAGTGACAAAGTTTCAAGATCAGTATTATGTGGAACATGATGATAATTTTCGCCTTTCTTCATGTTCTGTCAATAAGAATAAACTAAACGCTAAAGGCGAATTGGTCGGCATCCATAAACTATCCGGTTCCTTTTACAAAATAATGTGTGCTGATTATGCGAGTATTGTTGATGAACAACCCAATTTGGGATATGAGTATGAATTACTACGAATATCTTGTTCTCAATCTCCTGTTTATGTGCATAAAGTAGAAGGGCTGAAATGGTATGAAATCGATGACATATCAGATTTGGAATATGCAGAGAAATATATTGTTCCGTATTGTTAATTAAAATAATATATCAAATTATGAGTAAGACAGTTTATATTGGGATGACTGCGGATATTATGCATCCAGGACTTATCCGCATTATTAATGAGGCTACTAAATACGGTGATGTTATAATTGGTCTTCTTACAGATAAAGCTATTGCGGAGCATAAACGCCTTCCTTATCTGACCTATGAACAACGAAAAGAGGTAGTTCAGAATATTAAAGGCGTATGTAAAGTTGTTCCTCAAGAAGAATGGAGCTATGTTGAGAATCTCAAACGCATTAAACCTGACTATATAATTCATGGTGACGACTGGAAAACCGGGCCTTTACGTGAAGAACGTGTGCGCGTATTTGAAGTGATGAATGAACAGGGAGGAAAGGTTATCGAAATTCCATATACTTTGGGAATTAATTCATCTTCTTTGGATAAAGATATTAAGGCTATAGGTACAACCCCTGATGTACGTTTAAAATCACTTCGTCGTTTGATAAATGCCAAACCCGTAGTTCGTATTTTGGAAGCTCATGATGGACTATGTGGCTTGATAATTGAAAATCAGGAAATATTAAAAGGGGATAAGAGGGAAGTATTTGACGGAATGTGGTCTAGTAGCCTTACGGATTCAACCAGTAAAGGTAAACCTGATATTGAGGCGGTTGATTTAACTACCCGATTGCAAGATTTGAATAATATTCTGGAGTGTACTACTAAACCTATTATTTTTGATGGAGATACAGGTGGTAAAATTGAACATTTCGTATTTACAGTACGCACTTTAGAACGTCATGGAATTTCAGCTATAATAATTGAAGATAAAGTTGGATTAAAAAAGAATTCATTGTTTGGTACAGATGTTATTCAAACTCAAGATACAATCGAAGGTTTCTGTAATAAGATCAAAGCAGGAAAGGCATCTCAGATTACTGATGATTTTATGATTATCGCTCGTATTGAGAGCCTTATAGCGGGAAAGCCGGTAAGTGATGCTTTAGAGAGAGCTTTTGCATATGTCCAAGCGGGAGCGGACGGTATTATGATACATAGCAAAAATAAGTCGGGTGAAGATATAAAAGAATTTTGTTTGGCGTTTCGAAAACAGTATGCTCATGTACCTATCGTGGTTGTGCCTACTACATATGATCATATTTATGAGTCTGAATTGTGTGATTGGGGTGTGAATATAATTATTTATGCTAATCATATGCTTCGTGCCGCTTATCCTGCTATGATGAATGTCGCAAAGATAATATTAGAGAATGAACGTGCTTTAGAGGTGCGCGAACTGTGTATGCCCATAAAAGAAATATTGGAACTGATTCCAGGTACTAAATAAAAAGAGGAATATCATTATGTTAAGCGTAGAAAAAGTTTATGAAACGTTTCTGAGTCATGACGTTGATTTTTTTACAGGAGTTCCAGACTCATTACTAAAAAATATTTGTGCCTATATCACAGACCATACTTCACGTGAGAAACATATCATAGCTGCTAATGAAGGTGCGGCTGTAGGAATTGCTTCAGGTTATTATATGGCATCAGGTAAGGTTCCTGTGGTTTATATGCAAAATTCCGGCTTGGGTAATACTGTTAATCCTCTGCTGTCTCTTGCAGATGAACAAGTATACAGTTTTCCAATGCTTTTGATGATTGGCTGGCGTGGTGAACCGGGAACAAAAGATGAACCTCAGCATAAAAAACAGGGTGAGGTAACTTTAGATTTGTTGAAAGCAATGCGGATTCCTTATATAATTCTTGATTCAAATGAGAATGATGCATTTATTCAGCTCCATGATATCATACAATCAGCAAAAACTAAGAATATTCCTCATGCAATAATTATTCGGAAAGATGTTTTTGGCAAATATAAACTTCAAAAAGAGTTCGGATGTAATTATCCTTTATCTCGTGAGGATGCTTTGCAAATAGTTGTGGATTATCTGCCTGAAAATTCAGTGGTCGTTTCTACTACTGGCAAGCTTTCTCGTGAGTTATTTGAATATCGAGAAATGAAAGAGCAAGGTCATGAACATGATTTTCTCACGGTAGGCTCTATGGGACATAGTTCATCAATCTCTTTGGGTATTGCTATAGCAAAGCAAGATAGACCTGTTTATTGCTTGGATGGTGATGGAGCATTTATTATGCATTTAGGGGCAATTAGTAACATTGGCGATTTATCTCCTAAAAACTATTATCATATTTTGTTTAACAATGGTGCTCACGAGTCTGTAGGAGGACAGCCTACTTTAGGATTTAGTTTAGATATTCCGGCTATTGTCCGGGGGAGCGGATATAAGCATACTTATACTGTTTGTACAAAAGTTGAAATTGAAGAAGCAATGAAGCAGCTTCCAAAGTTATGTGGTCCTGTTTTGTTGGAAATAAAGGTTAAAATAGATTCTCGGGAGAATTTGGGACGTCCCACGACTACTCCTATAGAGAATAAGGAGCATTTTATGGATTTTTTAAAATAAATATATTCGATGAAAATAGAAAGAAAAATATTATTAAATCCTGGGCCTGCCACTACTACTGACAGTGTAAAAATGGCACAAGTTGTTCCGGATATTTGTCCTCGCGAGAAAGAATTCGCAGGTATGATGAAACAACTTCGGGACGATTTGGTCAGAGTTGCTCATGGGAATTTGGAAAAACATACCGCTGTATTATTTTGTGGCTCAGGAACCATCAATATTGATATATGTCTAAATTCTCTTCTTCCTGAAGACAAAAGGGTGCTTATAGTGAATAATGGGGCATATAGTACCCGTGCTGTAGAAGTGTGTCAATATTATGGTTTGCCTCATATTAATTTGGAATTTTCCGTTTACGAACGTCCTGATTTATCGGTGGTGGAAAATGTGTTGCAAGAAAATCCTGATATAGCTATGGTTTATACTACTCATCACGAGACGGGTACAGGAATTCTGAACCCTATTCGCGAGATGGGCGCTATAGCTCATAAATATCAGGCTAAATTTGTCGTCGATACTACTTCTTCTTTGGGCATGATTCCTTTTGATATAGAGAAAGATAATGTGGATTTTTGTATGGCATCTGCTCAAAAAGGACTTCAAGCGATGACAGGTCTTTCTTTTATTATAGGCAATGAGGAACAGATTAAGTTTTCAAAAAAATATCCCAAGCGTTCTTACTATTGTAATCTTTATTTGCAGTATGAGAATTTTGAGAGAACAGGTGAAATGCATTTTACTCCACCGGTACAAACTATTTACGCCACTCGTCAGGCATTAAATGAATATTTTGAAGTGGGTGAAGAAGCTAAGTTTGCCCGTCACAAAAGAGTTTTTGAGGCTATTCATTCAGGTATAAATGAAATTGGTCTTAAAAGTGTAATAAAGCGTGAATGGCAGTCAGGACTGGTTGTCTCAGTTCAATACCCAGAAGATCCCAACTGGGATTTTGAGAAAATACATGATTATTGTTATGAGCGTGGATTTACGATTTATCCAGGTAAGATATCAACTGAGGATACTTTTAGAATCTGTGCTTTAGGAGAGATAGAAGTAGATGATATTGAGAACTTCTTTAAAGTACTAAAAGCTGCATTAAATCATTATAACGTCACATTACCGATGTCATGATTGCAGAAATATTATTGAAGATTCGTCATTTTTATTTTTCCCTTCGTGGTATACACTTCCATCCGGAAAGTGTTATTTCTGGAGTGCCTATTCGTAGCTTTCGCTTAGTAGGCAAATATGGCAATATTAATTTGAGGTGATGCATTAGGAGTTCTTTATTCTTATAAAAAGGCATCGGTAGTTATAGGAGATAATGTTTGTGTAGGGTAATTTGCTTTTAGTGGGAGAGACCATATTAGAATTGCGGTAAGGGGCGAAGAAGATAATAACCAATTAGTGAGAATATTGGAAAAATATAATTGATATCGGTAAATGTAGTTGTTTTTATACTGTATTTAAGTAATGGAAAATCTAAAGCAGAAAACTGTATCAGGAATAATGTGGAGCGCTATAGAACGTTTCTCTTTACAAGGAGTACAGTTTATAATTCAAATAATATTAGCTCGTTTGTTACTACCATCGGATTATGGTATGATCGGGATGTTAGCTATTTTTCTTCAAGTCGCTCAAGTATTTATAGATAGCGGTTTTACAAATGCTTTAATCCAGAAAAAAGATAGAACTGAAGAGGATTTTGCCACTGTCTTTTATTTTAATATTCTTGTCGCAGTATTATTCTATGGTATATTGTTTTTTTCGGCTTCTTTGATTGCAGACTTTTATAATATGCCGACTTTAGTTCTTGTAATTCGTTTTATAGCATTGTCGTTGATAATAAATGCTTTATCGGCTATTCACAGAACGAAATTAATTATTTCTGTAAACTTTAAAACTCAATCTAAAATTTCATTAGGTGCAGCTTTTATATCAGGCGTGATTGGAATATGGATGGCTTATGTCGGTTGCGGGGTTTGGGCTTTAGTTTGGCAAACTCTCTTAAATAGTATAATTTTGACAATTTTGTTTTACTGTTTAGTTCATTGGAAACCTTTACATACTTTCTCCAAAAGTTCTTTTGAAAGATTATTCAATTTCGGATCTAAATTATTGATCTCAAGTCTTATCAATACAGTATATCGTAATCTGTATACCATTGTAATAGGAAAAAAGTTTTCTGTTGTAGAGCTTGGTTACTATACAAGAGCAGAACAATTTGCTATTTTTCCTTCCAATAATTTAAATGCTTTAGTTTCTAGAGTAGCGTATCCTATTTTAAGTTCCATTCAAGATGATGATAAATGTTTAACAAACGCATATCGAAATTATATCAGATTATCCTCATATATAATTTTTCCTTTAATGGTAGGTTTACTTGTTTTGGCTAATCCTATTATTAGTCTATTGTTAACAGATAAATGGTCTGGGGTTGTTATTCTTTTACAGATATTATGTTTGGATTGGATGTTTGATCATTTGAGCCAAATTAATTTGAATTTATTATGGGTTAAAGGAAGATCTGATCTGTCGTTACGTCTTGAAATAATAAAAAAGACGATTGCTATATTCATTCTTTTTGTGTCAATTCCATTTGGGCTTGAGGTGATGTGTTGGGGTAGAGTTATTTACTCTCTGATAGCGACATATTTGAATACATATTATACTAATTCTCTTATTGATTTGACCTTAAAGTTGCAAGTTAAAGATGTATTTCCAAGTTTAATACTCTCTTTCATAATGGGGGGGATCGTTTTTATATGTATTTCTTTCTTTGAAACTGATATAGTAAAAATTGTGATTGGATGTATTACTGGGATGTCCTTCTATATTTTACTTTCTTTTCTTTTTAAGCTAGATTCTTTTTTTTGTATTTTAACATTGATCATTAAAACTAAAAACATAGATGAAAATATTAAAAAAGATTTTTCAAGTAATAGTAAAGATAATTAACCATTGTGTGCCAGTTGATAGTAGATCATTGTATTTTATTCCTCATCCTAATTGTAGAACAGATAAATATGATATTATAAATTATTCGTCAGATAATGTTCTCGTTCTGTTAAATTATTTGCTAAAAAAAGATAGTGCTGAATATTATAAAATATATGTTGAAATTTATGATTCTTCTCGTATTTCAGAATATCAAGAATATATTTATGGCATAAATCCTAATATTAGGTGTACTTTTTTATGTGCATGTGTTGGACGTTTTTTCTTTAATAAAGTATCTTTTAAGGATATGTTGTATGCCTTTTTTTGTTTTTGTAGAGCAAGTAAATGTTTTACAGCTACTTTTTATTATGATTTTTCATTTAAAAAACGCTCTCAACAGATTATTTGTTTGGGGTATTATACTCCATTCAAAGATGATTATCATATGGGAGATCATTCTTATGATAAATTTCGTAATACAACATGTAACTCATTTGATTACTCTATTGCTACTTCTTGTTTAAGTGCTAGAATAATTTCAATAGATTGTGGAATCTCATATGATAAATTCAAAGTCTTAGGATTTCCCAGAAATGATTTGTTGATATCGAAAAATAATTGCAATGTTATTAAAAGAGAAATTTCGAAATTTGCGGGATATGATGTAACTAAATATATAGTTTATACTCCAACTTTTCGTGATTATGAGACTGTTACTGAAGGTAATTTGCGTTCAATACTCGGATATGTTGATTGTGATTTGTTGAAGTTATCGAAAATACTATTGAAGTTTAATGCGGCTTTAATTCTTAAATTACATCCTTTGCAGAATAAAACAGTCTTAAAAAAAGATTTACC
>ENA-ORSS01003373-ORSS01003373.1-human-gut-metagenome-genome-assembly--contig:-NODE-3373-length-13037-cov-3.011015_pt1 | contig 13037 bp, 10 predicted proteins | sample MGYA00241899_ERZ509162 | MGnify/ENA primary metagenome ERZ509162 (study PRJEB26280, sample SAMEA2338641) | human gut metagenome | biome: human gut; feature: human-associated habitat; material: faeces... | reverse complement strand
CCTCTGTCTGCGCCTGCCGCAGATACCGCCCGGTGTCCGCTACATAGGGCCGGACCTGCGCGGCATACGTCTCCAGCCACGCGGTCATCTCCGCCATGGTATAGCCCTTGGCGCCATAGACCTTCTGCAATATGAGATTTTTCCACTCCAACAGGTCCTGCAAGTGCGCCATCAGGCGATCGGGATACAGCAGTTCACCGGCCTGAATGGTCTTTTTCTGGTACTTATCGGAGTAGAACGGCGCGATGCCCTGCTTGGTGGAGCCGTACATCTTGTCCTTCAGCCGCGCTTCCTCCAGCGCGTCCAGCTCCCGGTGCCACGGCAGCAGCAGGGAGGCCCGGTGGCTGACCATCAGGTTTTTCGGGGAGATGCTGACGCCCGCCGCGCGGATCGTTTCCATCTCCGTCACCAGGTTTTCGCAGTCCAGCGCCACGCCGTTGCCCAGAATATTCATCACGCCGGGGCGGAACACGCCGGAGGGGAGCAGGTGCAGGGCGAATTTGCCCATATCGTTGATAACGGTGTGCCCGGCATTGCCGCCGCCCTGATACCGCACCACCACATCGTACTGCCCTGTCAGATAGTCCACCATGCGGCCCTTTCCCTCGTCGCCCCAGTTGATACCTACGATCGCGCAATTTGCCATATTCGCTGCCTCCGTTCCGTGTTATTTTCAAACGACGGTTCATTATACGCGCAGCAAGATAATAAGTAAAACATCGATTTAATATGTGGCATATAAGCGAATTTAATAGCAAAGCGCACCCAGCACAACTGTACTGCGCCGGATCAAAAGCTGAAAGGCACACCCCAATGGGGTGTGCCTTTCGCATTTACTCTTGCAGGAGTTGTTCCAGCGCGGCCATCCGCAGGCATACGCAGAATACCTCCATGGCCTTCTCCAGCTCCTCCACCGGCGGCAGGGAAGGCGCGATGCGGATGTTGCTGTCCTGCGGGTCGACGCCATAGGGGAAGGTAGCGCCCGCGCCGGTCATGGTCACGCCGGCTTCCTTGCATAGCGCCAGCGTCCGTTTGGCCAGCCCCGGCAGGGTGTTCACGGATACGAAATAGCCTCCGGTGGGCTTTTGCCACGCGGCGATGCCCAGCGGTGCGATCTCCCGCTCCAGGCAGCGCAGCACGCACCGGAACTTAGGCCGCAGTATGGCGGCGTGCTTCTGCATCAGCGCCAGCGTGTGTGCCTTATCCTGCAAAAACAGTACGTGGCGCAGTTGGTTGACCTTGTCGTAGGAGATCATTTGGATATCCATCAGTTTTTCCATATACGCCAGATTGGCCGTCGACGCGGCCATGACGGATATGCCTGCGCCGGGCAGGGTGATCTTGGAGGTGGAGGCGTACTCGAACACCATGTCCGGGTTCCCCGCCTCGCGGCAGAGGGTCAGTATGTCGTCAAAGGGCACGAACGGGCCCTCAAACTCATGCACGCAGTAGGCGTTGTCCCACATCAGCAGGAAGTCCGGTGCCGCGGGCTTCAGTGCGGCAATGCGCCGCACCGTTTCGGCGGAGTACACGATGCCGTCCGGATTGGAGTATTTGGGTACGCACCACATACCCTTCACGGCGGGATTCCGCACCAGCGTCTCCACCAGGTCCATGTCCGGGCCGGTGGGTGTCATGGGCACGGTGATCATCTCCGCGCCGAAGGACTCTGTGATCTTGAAATGCCGGTCATAGCCGGGAGCCGGGCACAGCCATTTTACCTTGTCCAGCCGGCTCCAGGGTGCTTCGCTGTGGAGCAGTCCGTGGGTATATGCCTTGGCGATGGTGTCATACATCAGCGTCAGCGAGGCGCTGCCGCCGATGAAACATTCCTCTGCCCGGCAGCCCAGCAGCTCCGCGAACAGTTTTTTGGCACTGGGCAGACCGGACAGCTGCCCGTAGTTGCGGACATCCATGCCGTCCGCCTGGCACTGCACAGGGTCGTGCAGTATGGTCAATATGTCGGATACGGCGTCCAGTTGCGCCTTGCCGGGTTTGCCCCGCGCCATATTCAGCGCCAGCCCCAGTTCACGCAGGGCGTCGAACCGGGCGGAGACCTCTGCGTATTCCCGGCGCAGTGCCTCCGGGGAGAGGGAACGATAAGCGGTCGTCATGATCGTCACTCCTTACTCATTGTTTGTGTGCTGCACCGCACAGTTCGCGGACAGAGGCGATGCCATTGCGGTGCAGATAGGAATCAAGGTCATGGATGATGTTGTGCATGGTCATGGGATTGTTGAAATTACAGGAGCCCACCTGTACGGCGGAAGCTCCGGCCATCAGGTATTCCACCGCGTCCTGCCATGAGGCAATGCCGCCGCAGGCGATGATCGGAATGTGCACGGTCTCATAGGCCTGCCACACCAGAAACATATTCATGGGTTTTACCGCCGGGCCGGACATACCGCCGGACAGATTTCCCAGGTAGGGTCGCCGTTTTTGTATGTCGATGGTCATAGCCCGGAAGGTGTTGGACAGCGTCAGCGCGTCCGCGCCGGCGTCCTCCGCCGCCCGGCAGCTTACCCGGATATCCGTCACATTGGGGGACAGCTTTGCGTACAGAGGCAGGGTGGTGCGCTGCCGCGTCTGACGTACCGTGTCGTACAGCAGCTGCGGGTCGGAGGAGAAAGGGAGTCCGCTGCCCACGTTGGGACAGGACAGGTTCATTTCCAGGGCGGCGATCCGGGGATCGTCGCCTACCAGTTCCGCGATCTCGGCGTAGTGCACCGGCTCGGAGCCGGAGATGCTCAGGATGACCTGGGTGCCGATGTTCTCATACCGGGGCAATTCGTCCCGCAGAAAGGCCTCGATACCCACGGAGGGGATGCCCACACAGTTGAGCATTCCGCCGCAGACCTCGGCGATGCGGGGGCCGGGATTGCCGGGCCGCCGCAGGCGGTGAACGCTCTTGATCATAACCGCGCCCAGCTCACTGACGGGGAAGCAGTCGGCATTGTTTTCAAAATAATCATAGGTGCCGGAGGCGGGCATGACGGGGTTTTTGAACACCGCGCCGCCCAGCTCCACGGATAGATCAGTCAGGTAACTCACAACGGTGCAAAGGCGCGGCGAGAGGTGTACGCGCCTTCTCCTTTCCAGTGTATTTTGCGCGTCAGACAACTGATGTCCGCCGTAGGCGTCGGTACAGGACCAGTGCTACGATCAGGGAGATCAGGTCTACGACAGGCTGCACCAGCGCGCAGCCATACAGGGGGTATAGGCGGTCCAGCAGAAACAGCAGCGGGATATCCAGCGAGCCCTTCCGCAGGATGGAGCAGATCAGGGATTCCCTGGTGCGTCCCATCGCCTGGAACTGTGTGATCATGGGGTGGCATATGGCCACGAAGGGCATACACAGCACCATTCTGCGTAAAAAGGCGGCGGCGTAAGCCACGGTCACGTCATCCTGGATGAACAGCCGCGCCAGCTGCGGCGCGAACAACTCAAACACGATAACGCACGCCAGCGAGAAGCCCACGGTGATGCTGACGCCGAAGACAAAGCCCTGCCGCTGCCGTTCCCGGTCGCCGGAGGCATAGTTGTAGGACAGGAAGGGCAGCAGCCCCGCCGAGGTGCCCAGCGAAAAGTACAGCGGCAGATTGTCCAGCTTTTTCACGATACCGTAGGCCGCTACGGCCTCTACCGCGTATTTGGATACGAATAGGGACAGCACCGCTAACGACACCACCGTCAGCGCGTATTGCAGCGCGGAGGGAAAACCAATGGACAGTATCTCCCGGATATAAACGCCGGTACGCTTCAGATGGCATGGCCGCAGGGACAGCACCGTGCTGCTCCGCCGCAGCAGACACAGCAGAAAGAACAGCGTGCCTGCCGTGTTGGATATGGCGGTGGCCAGTCCAGCGCCGGCCGCGCCCATATTCATATACTGCGGCAGAATGAAAAACGGGTCCAACACGATGTTCAGCACGCCGCCCAGCGTCACGCCGGCGAAGGCCAGCGCGGCCCGGCCTTCGGCACGCAGCAGATTGGACAGCAGCAGGTTCAGTATCGTGCCCGCGCCGCCCCACAGCAGCGTCCAGCGGGCGTAGGCCGCGGCCACGGGATATACCTCCGCGTCCGCGCCGCAAAGAGAGAGCAGCGGGTGCAGAAACGACCCGCACAGCAGGCTGAATACCGCCGCGCTGGCCAGGCTCAGCCAGAAGGCGATGGCGGAGATGCGCCGTGCGCCGTCCATATCCCTGCGTCCCAGTGCGTGAGACACAGCGCTGGCGCCGCCGATGCCGAAGAGGTTACTCACGGCAGTCATCATCAGGAAGGGGGGATAGGCTACCGTAACGGCGGCTGTCTGTATGGGTGCATTCAGCAGGCCCACAAAAAACGTGTCCGCCAGGTTGTACAGCAGCGCCACCATCTGTCCGGCGACGGTGGGCAGCATTTGCTGTAATACCGCCCGCCGGACGGGGGCTTTCTCGAAGATATAGATGCGTTTTTCCGTGGAAGACAAGGCGGCTTCCCCCTTTACCGGTGTGCTGCTATGCGATGTGCGTTCCATTATAGCACACGGTCCACGTCAAAAACAGGGCCGCTTTTGCATACACGGACGTAGGATGCTTCACCGCTGTCCTTGTCGTGGGCGGTGCAGGTGCAGCCCTTGCATGCGCCCACACCGCAGGCCATGTGCTCCTCCAGAGACACATAGGCCGGGAATCCGTGTTGTGCGTGCAGCTGCTTCATGTGAGCAGCCAGACGATTGGAGCCGCAGGAATAAGCGGCGTCAAAGAGCAGCTGCGCCGCGTCTGCGGCAAAGGCGTCGGTAATGCGCTCATTCGGCGCGGTGGTGGTCCTCACCACGGCGCCCAGCGTGCGAAACAGCTCCTGGTGGAACAGATCGTCCTCACTCTTGGCGCTGAGATAGGCATAGACCTCCGTGCCTTGGGCGCGGAGCTGCTCCACCAGCGGGCGCAGCGGCGCAATGCCGATACCCCGGCCGATGACCGCTGCCCGGCGGCAGCTGCCGTCGATGGGGAAGCCCTTGCCCAGCGGTCCCAGCAGCTCCAGCGTGTCGCCGCCGCGCAGGTGCGACAGCAGCTCCGTTCCCCGCCCCACCACCTTGTACAGGAAGGTCAGTGTCCCCGCCTGCACATCGATATGGTCGATGCTGATGGGCCGCATAAGGAACGGGTCCTGCTCCCGCCAGCTCTTCAGCATGTAGAATTGGCCCGGCGCGCTGGCGGCTGCCATCTCGGGAGCCAGGACCGTCAGTGTCATCACGCCGGGAACGACAACGTCCTGGGAACGGACGGATACAGTGTTGTACATGGTGTCCTCCTTGCAGAAGCTGTGCAGGCGGGATAGCCGCGCCTGCACAGCTTTTGCCGTTGTGTTCTGTCAGATCCGGCCGGTGATCAGGCCCAGCAGCGCCATACGCAGGTACATACCGTTGTGTGCCTGGCGGAAATAGGCCGCGCCGGGGTAGCTGTCCACCTCTGTGGCGATTTCATCCACACGGGGCAGCGGGTGCATGATGGTGATATCCTTCTTGGCGCACTTCAGCAGCTCGTTGTTGACGATATAGCTGCCCTTGCACCGCAGATAGGACTCCTCATCCGGGAAGCGCTCCCGCTGTACGCGGGTGACATACACGAAGTCGGACTGGGAAAGCGCCTCTTTCACATCGGAGGTCTCCACGATGTCGGCGCCCTTGGCGCGCAGGTCGTCAGTGATCTCCTTGGGCATTCTCAGCTCCTCGGGGGAGGCAAAGATCATCCGGTTGCCGAACTGCTGCATGAAGTAGCCCAGGCTGTGTACGGTGCGGCCATACTTCAGGTCGCCCAGGAAGGTGATGGTCTGGCCGCCGATGTGGCCCTTTTCCTTCCGCATGGTATAGATATCCAGCAGCGCCTGTGTGGGGTGCTGGCGGGCGCCGTCGCCGCCGTTGATCAGGGGATGCTGCGCGATCTCGGCGGCCTCAATGGCCGAACCGGCCACGGGGTGCCGCATAACGATGGCGTCCACATAGCCGTCCACGGTGCGGATGGTGTCCTGCCATGTCTCACCCTTGGACTGGGAGGAGGCGGAGGCACTGCCCAGGTCGATGGTGCTGGCGCCCATGCGCTGAATGGCGGAGTTGAAAGACAGCCGGGTCCGGGTGCTGGGCTCAAAGAACAGCGTGGCCACCAGCATACCTTCCATGTCTTTGATGGCCTCACCGCTTTTTACGCGCTTTTCATAGATCATGGCTGTGTCCATGATGTGGCACAGCTCCTGCGTGGTAAAGTCATAGCCGTTGATAATGTCGCGGCCCTTAAAGTTGAAGTCCATGTTCATGTTCCTCCATATGTATGATTTCCGTTCCGCGGGCCTCTGTCAGCGGAGGGCCCGCCCTTCAGCCGCGTAAGATCACTGGATCTTCGGTGTTTGCCGCTTGCTCAGCGTCACAGCTGTGATGACACAGGCGGCCATCAGCACCACGTCGATCACGTCCGTGAGCGCGCCGGGGATCATCAGCGTAATGGCCGCGCCCACCAGCACAAAGCGCAGGGGCATGGGCATCTTTGCGCCCAGCCAGCCGATCATGCCGCCGGCCAGGGCCACGCAGCCCAGCGAGGCGCTGAGGATGGCCAGCAGGATAGCGCCCAGAGAACCATACAGCAGCAATTCCTGCCCGTACACAAAGATGTAAGGGATCAGGAAGGCCACCGAAGCCAGCTTCATGGCGTAAATGCCCGTTTTCATGGGCGAGCCGCCGGAGATACCGGCCGCCGCGTAGGTAGACAGAGCCACCGGCGGGGTGATGGTGGACATACAGCCGAAGTACAGGATAAACAGGTGTGCGGGCAGGGGATCCGCGCCCAGCTTGATCAGGGCGGGGGCGCCCAGCACCGCCAGCAGCAGATAGGCCGCCGTGGTGGGCAGGCCCATGCCCATGACCAGGGATACCAGCATGGTCATCACCAGCGCGATCATCAGGTTGCCCTGCGACACGGTGACGATCAGACCGGAGAGCTTGATGCCCAGGTTGGTCAGGGAGGTGATGCCCATGATGATACCGGCGCAGGCGCAGGCTGCCACAATGGGGCGCACCTGCTTGGCCACGTCGCTCACCACCGCACCAAAGTCCTTCAGGTGGAAGGCGGTGTCCTTCTTCACATAGCTCAGAGCGATGGTCAGGATGGCGGCATAGGCGCCGGCACGCAGTACGCTGTAACCGCAGATGATGAACACGATCAGCAGCGCGATAGGCAGCAGATAGTAGAAACCGGACTTGAACACCACCCCTACGCGTTCATACTGGGCATTGGGATCGGGGCGCAGGTTCAGCCGCTTGGCCTCGAAGTACACGGCGATACCCACGGCAAAGAAGTACAGCAGCGCGGGCACAGCTGCGGCTTTAGCCACGGTGAAGTAGCTTACGCCGATCATCTCGGCCATCAGGAACGCCACGGAACCCATGACCGGCGGCAGGATCTGCCCGCCGTTGGAGGCCACTGCCTCCACCGCACCGGCGAAGTTCTTGTCATAGCCGTTGGCCTTCATCAGCGGAATGGTGAAGGTGCCGGTGGTCACGACGTTGGATACGCCGCTGCCGGAGATGGTGCCCATCAGGGCGCTGGAGGCCACGGCGGCCAGCGCGGGACCGCCGGTAACGCGCCCGGTGGCGGTCAGTGCCAGGTTCACGAAGAACTGGCCGGCGCCGCTTTTCTCCAGAAACGCGCCGAAGAGAATGAATATAAAGATAAATGTCGCACTGACACTCATTGCCGAACCGAAAACACCCTCGGTACCCAGATACAGGAACGAGATCAGGCGCTTGAATGTAAAGGCCTGGTGGCTCAGCGCACCGGGGATGAGATGGCCAAACAGGCCATAGAGCAGGAAGATCACGGAGATGGTGGGCAGCGCCCAGCCCAGGGACTCATATCCCATGATCAGGATCGCCACCAGCAGCAGCGCGCCGAAGATCATATCCAGCTCAGTGGTGATACCCAAGCGCCCCTGAATCTCCGCATAGTGCAGGCAGATGTAGAAGTTGGAGCCGGCGGAAGCCACCAGCCCGATAAAATTGATGATGATGTGAAAAACTTTCCCCTTCTCCTTGGGGTTTGCCATGTTGAACAGGAAGATGTAGCTGCTCGCCAGACCAAGGTGTATCGCCCGCTGGTATACGGCGGTCAAAACGCCGAACAGTGCAGTGTACGATTGAAACAGGGTCAGCAGAACGGCAATCACAAACGCGATCTTACTCAGTACATCGCTGAATTTTGACTTAGTTGCCATGTTCCGATCCTTTCGTTATTTCCGGAATGTGGGGCCGCACCGGGCGGCGGGCCGAAGCCCGCCGTCCGATGGGACAGGGGGGAAAAGAGAGGGAAGATCAGTCAACAATGCCCATCTCGCGGTAGTACTGCAGGGCACCGGGGTGGATCTCCAGGTTGATGTTGGCAGCGTGGTCCAGGTTGATCTTGGCGGCCATCGCGTGGGAGGTGGAGATCACGTCCAGATTTTCATAGATGCCCTTCACGAACTGATAGGCGGCCTCGTTGCTGAGGCTGCTGTCACAGGCCAGCAGAGTGGGCATGGCCAGGGTGGTGGTGTCCTCGCTGGTGCAGGTGTACAGGTCAGCGGACAGGGTAGCGGTGCTGAAGTAGCTGTGCTGCTCGATCGCGGCCTTCTGATGCTCCTCGTCGATGCTCAGCAGCTTGAAGTCCTTGGTCACGGACAGCTCGGTCAGGGCGCTGTTGGGGGCGGCACTGAAGATGAACACGCAGTCCACATCGCCGTTCTTCAGGGCCTCAACGCCCTCGGCGATGCTCAGCTCAGAGCCCTTCACGTCCTTGTCGGTCAGACCATAGGTGCCCAGCACCGTCCAGCCCATGGTGGAGGCGGAGGAGGCGGGGGTGCCCACCACCACGCGCTTGCCGGCCAGATCTGCGATGCTGTTGATGCCGCTGTCAGCCAGCACGGCGATCTCCAGCACGCTGTCATACAGGTTGGCCAGGCCGTACAGCTCATATGCGGGCTCGGACGCGAAAGCATCCTCGGAATGGGTGGCGAAGTACGCGGTGTCGGAGTTCACGAAGCCGACATTGGCCGCGTGGGTGCCCAGCAGACGGGCGTTCTCCACGCCGCCGTTGGTGACCTCGGAGGTGACGAACAGGTTGTTGTCCACGTTGGTCAGGGTGTCAGCGATGCTGACGCCGATGGGGTACCATGCACCGGAGGTGCCGCCGGTAGCGATCACCAGATCGGTGGCCTGTGTCAGCTCCATGCCGGTGGAGGGGTTGCTGTCATCGGTCTTGTCCCCGGTATCATCCTTCTTCTCGCCGCAGGCGACGAGAGACAGGGCCATGACAAGCGCCAGCAGCAATGCAAATAGCTTTTTCATGTCTTTCTCCTTCGTATTTTTGAATTTATAATCGCCCCATAAGGGGTAATTACCACGCTTGTTTTATACCAGCCTGGCCATCTCCGCCGCTGCGGCGTCAATGGCGTCCACAATAGCGTCGTAGCCTGTGCACCGGCACAGATTGCCCGAGATCGCCCGCCGTATCTTCTCCCGGGAGGGATGCGGGTCCTCGTGCAGCAGCGCTGTGGCACTCATGATCATGCCGGGCGTGCAGAAGCCGCACTGTACGGCAAAGTGGTCCACAAACGCCTGCTGTAGGGGACTCAGTGCGCCGTCGTGTCCGGTCAGGCCCTCAATGGTCACCACCCGGCGGCCCTGTACCTGCCCGGCCATGACCATGCAGGAGGTCACCGCCCTGTCGTCCAGCAGCACCGTGCAGGCGCCGCATTCGCCGATGTCGCAGCCCCGTTTGGTGCCGGTCAGGCGGCAGTAGTCCCGCAGCAATGTCAGCAGCGACACCGTCCCCGGCGCCTCCACGCAGACGGGCGCGCCGTTGAGCGTAAAACCTATCTTCATTGGTCCGCCTCCTCTCGGGTGCGGCGCAGTGTCCGCAGCAGCAGCTCCGGGGCCACCGCCAGCTTGGAGCTGGCCGAGGCCCCCACGATGGCCTGTGTTACCAGCTCTGCCGCCTGCATTTCCGCGGCAGGGGAGGGCTGTTCCCTCAAAAGCAGTGCTTCTGCTGCGTACAGCCGCCGCGGCGTGGGGAATACGGCGCCCAGCGCAAGGCGCAGTCCGGTCAGGCGATGTCCCTCCCATCTGGCCGCGCAGCAGGCGCTGAGCCGGGAGATGGCCAGCGCATTGCGCCGTCCCACTTTTTCATAGGCCATGCGCCAGCTCGCCTCCGGCGGGGAAAAGCGCAGCGCCTCTATGTATTCGCCGGGACGCAGCAGGGTCTGTCCCGGTCCGGTGATGAAGGTATCCACCGGTATGTTCCGGCAGGTGCCCTCCGTGGCGCTGTACAGCCGCACCTCCGCGTCCAGCATGGCCAGCACCGGCAGGGTGTCCGCTGCGGGGCTCCCATGTGCCACATTGCCGCCGATGGTGCCCAGATTTCGTATCTGAGGGGACCCCACCTGTGATGCGGCAAGGCACAGCACCGGCGCGTACTGCCGCAGCAGTGCGTTTCGTTCTATCTCGGCGAAGGTCGCCGCTGCCCCGACGGACAGCACGCCGTCCTCCGACACGATCCGGTGCAGCGCCGCTGCGCCGGATATATCGATGAACACCGCCTCACGGTCATTTTCCCGGTTCTGCACCGGCATGATATCCGTGCCGCCGGCAATGCACCGGCTGTCGGGGTATTGTGCCATATAGGCCCGCAGTTCCGCGGGGCTGCCCGCTTGCAGAAACATAGCTACCTCTTTTTCTCGTCCAGTATGGCCCGTACCGTTTCCAGGTCCGCCAGCAGGGTGTCTATCCGTGCGCCCAGCGCCGCGGACATAGCGTTGGTGATGGCCGGCGCTACGATAGAGGTGGCCGGTTCGCCAATGCCGTGTACCAGCAGCGGCGGAACGCCGGCGCCTTCCTCCAGCAGCACCGTCCGCACGGGACACATATCCAGTGCTGTGGGCAGCAGATAGCTGTCCAGATCAGCGGCGCGTGTCACGCCGCCCGGTGTGTCGGCATTTTCCGTCAAGGCGTAGCCTACGCCCATGGATACACCACCGCCTACTTGTCCCACCGTGGCAGCGTGGTTAATGATGCGGCCCATGTCGTGTACGGCCACAAAGTCGGTTACGTCGGTCTTTCCGGTGATGGGGTCTATCTCCACCTCAGCGCCGCAGGCGCCGTAGGCGTAGGACATATAATTGCTGCCCCGGCATTTCTCTCTGTCCCAGAATGTCTTGGGGGCGGCCCACCAGCCGTGGGCGCGCATATCCCGTCCGGTATTCCGCAGGACCCCTACCGCCTCGGTGAAGGTCATCTGCTCGTCATCGCAGCGGACCAGCCCGTCCTCATATACGATGGGTCCGTCGAACCCCCGGTATTCCCACAGTGCGGTGTTGATCTGCTGCTTGGCCTCCTGTGCTGCCAGCCAGGCGGCGTTGCCCGCGGTGATGGTCCCCCGTGAGGCGGCGGTGGACCCGGAATCCACACAGTAGTCCGTGTCCGCCGGTGCGATGTGTATGCGTTCCGGCAGCAGCCCCAGCTCCCGGCCGATGATGGCCGTCAGCAGCGTGTGGCCGCCCTGGCCCACCTCGCTCAGTCCGGTGCTCACGTTCAGACTGCCGTCCGCGTTTAATACGATGGTCACGCCGGAGGTGTCCTGCACCGGTGTGCCCGCACCGTAGGACTCGCCCCGGTACAGGCAGGCGATGCCCCTGCCCACCAGCTTTCCGTTCCGGACAAAGGGCCGCAGGTCCTCGCCGAATTCCCGCCGCAGGCGTTCCAGGCACGCACCTGCGCTCACGTCGCGCATGGGCTGGCCGGAGCCGGATATGTCGCCGTCCCGCAGCAGGTTTTTCTCCCGGAAGGCCCAGGGCGTCATGCCCAGCTGCTGTGCCAGCTCGTCCATCACAGATTCGGTGGCGAAGTCGATCTGCGGCGAGCCAAAGCCACGCACACTGCCGGCATAGCAGTTGTTGGTATAGGCCGCTTTCATGCACACGTCCACGTGTTCCACCCGATAGGGCCCTGTGGCTTCGATACCGCTGCGCCATGTGGTGGTCTTGCTCTTGGACAGGTATGCGCCGCCGTCCACAAAGCCCCGCACCTCAATGGCGGTCAGTGTGCCGTCCCGCTTTGCGCCGGCCTTGTAGTAGATGTGAAAGGGATGCCGCTTTACGCCCTCCAGCAGCGTCTCGCTGCTGCGCCATGTCATGCGGCAGGGCCGCCCGGTGTGCAGCGCCGCGATAGCGGCTCTTGCGGCCATAGCCCCGGCGTCGTCATCCTTGCCGCCGAAGGACCCGCCCATACCGGGCTGCGTCACCCGTACAGCGCTCATGGGCAGACCGCAGGCCGCCGCCACGATACGCCGGATGTTGAAGGGTGCCTTGCACGGGCAGTAGACCCGCAGCTCTCCGTCCTGAGGCGACACCACCACGCTCTCCGGCTCGATGGCCCCGGGGATCACCCGTTGGGTGCGGAACTCCCGTTCCACAATGATGTCCGCCTCGTCAAAGCCCTTTGCCGCCCGCCCCTTGCGGACGCGGTGTTCCAGTATCAGGTTTCCGTCGTCGTACAGCTTGGGCGCGTCCGGCAGCAGTGCTTCCTCCGGGTCGAATACCGCGGGCATGGGCTGGGTGTCATAGGTGACCAGCCGCGCCGCCCGGTCTGCCGCCTCCTGTGAGACGGCCGCGACCACGGCGATGCAATCGCCCCGGCTCCGTATAGTGTCATATACCATGATGGGCTTCTCATTGTCGCCCACATTTCGGCCCGGTATGTCCCGGGCGGTGTACACACCGGCCACGCCCTCCGCCGCCAGTGCCGCCGCGGTATGCACCGCCAGCAGCTTCCCATGGGGGAGGTCCGCGTGCACTGATTTTGTGTACAGTATACCGTCAAAGACGAGATCAGCCGCGTATTTCGTCCGCCCGGTCACCTTGTCCCGGGCGTCCACCCGCAGGATGTCCTGTTCGCACTGTGCCACAGCGGCATACCTCCCCTCTGTGTTCTCTGTTTTCCGTTACGGCAGCAATTCCGCCGCCCAGTCCTCTGCCTGTGC
>ENA-ORSS01003366-ORSS01003366.1-human-gut-metagenome-genome-assembly--contig:-NODE-3366-length-13060-cov-5.267512_pt1 | contig 13060 bp, 9 predicted proteins | sample MGYA00241899_ERZ509162 | MGnify/ENA primary metagenome ERZ509162 (study PRJEB26280, sample SAMEA2338641) | human gut metagenome | biome: human gut; feature: human-associated habitat; material: faeces... | reverse complement strand
AAACCAGAGTAATGACCGGACTTAATTTCTGTGAATCGTTAAGTTCTTTTGTCATTGGCTTTGGATAATTTCTGGTTTTCCGATTGTTTTCCTTCACTTCTTTTATCTGTTCCATATATTTTGCGTGCTGGTATCCCATATCACGCACCGGCATAATATTATTTTTGTCACTCTGATTTTCCAGACATAAGAAGAAATTTATATTATCCTTCTTACACTTCATTGGCACATCCATCTGTAACTGGCGAAGTTTATCATCAGAGACGGCTTTCGTAATCAATTCACCGGGTTCTCGCGACAACTCCTCTGCTGACACATAACACCTGCCACCAAATAAGTTTACATTGACAATGTCTGAAAATACATCTTTGTATTGTAATAAATTTTTCTCTGCTAAATCTTTTGCTCCCAAACAGTATCCTCCTTAATTACCTAAATTCTTTTATTTCTATCACTACAAGGAGAACATCTGCGCCCCACCCTTGTTTGTATATATACTAGCACAATCAAAGTGCAAAGTCAATATATTTGCTTACAATCGTCAGGCGACTTACGCCCCTCAAAAAGAACATTAAATCGTGCCAAACAAACCAAATTCCGGCATATAAAAAGAGCGTAAAACGACACCACCAATAGGAGGGGCGTTCTACGCTCAAAGTTTTTTCAAAACCCGTCTTATATTACTTCCTTATGTTACTTCTTTATCTTGACTTTTTTCACCTTGCTCCACTTACCGTACACCTTTTTCTTACCATTCATTTTATAGGCACGGACACGAATGTAATACGTTTTCTTCTTTTTCAGTTTCTTAATGGTGTACTTGGTTTTCTTTGTCTGTATGCTCTTTTTCTTTTTGAATTTTTTGTTTAGGGCATACTGAAGCTGGTAGCCTTTGACATCTTTAACCGCATTCCAGCGAACAACAAGTTTTCTGCCTTTTTTATTCTTTGGCACTTGCAAAATAACCTTTGATAATGTTTTCTTACCTGATATCTTATCCGAGTTATCCGGCGTAACCGAAGGTGTTACCGTTGGTGCTATAGTCGGCTTTAAAGTTGGAATTGCAGTTGGAACAGCAGTCGGCTTGACCGTTGGCGTCACCGTCGGTGTTGGCGTTGGTGTGGCAACCGGTGCCACTTCCTTTTCCAGCACAATGCTATTATTCCAAAGCTCATATTCCGTTTCTTCCTGTTCTACCTCCAAATACAATATCTTCGTTCCGGATATGTCATTTCTTGTAGCTTTGTTCCATATCTCCACAAGTGAAATATCTTTCGATTGTCCAGAAGATAATGTTTTCAATGTTTCTGTATGTATTACATTACCGTTTTCCCCACCATCTTTAACAACAAAAGATACATTTTCTGCCTCATTACCACCATTATTGGTTACTGTTATTAAATCCTTATTTTTCGCTGTAACAGCAAGATCACTTGTTGTCGTTTCAATCGTTTGCTTCGCTGTCAATTGCTGTTCAAATGTTTCATCCGATGTAACGGAAGCCGTAATATCCGAAGTAGTAAAGTCTGCCGGAACAGAAATCAGTATCTCCTGTTCACTCTGCATACCAGCAGCTAGTTTGTCTACGAACGGCCCCTCATACAACACATTTCCGGAAGCATCTTTTACTGTAATTTTCACATGGTTCAAATCGGCTGTACCAGTGTTTGATACAGTGATCAAAATCGGATTTTCTTTATCCGTACCAAAACTTAGAACATCATAAGCAATATTGGTAACCTCCGCCTGACTCCGTTTGGTCTCATATTTATATTTTAATACCGTCGCACCATATGGATTTTCTTTTGAAGTATCCACTTCCTGCTCTGTATAAACAACTCCCGGTTCTTCACTATTTTTTAAGAGTGCAAAACCACTGACATAGCCCCCGTCTTCGGTAAGCGCAGCAGCAACGGATTCCTCTCCTATCTTTTGTTTATAAATTTCACTATTAAAGTTATCCTGCCCAATCCAGTAAACAACATCTTCATATACGTCATAAGATGAACCACATGCGATTTGTAAATCCTGTGTCTCTCCACCGTCATAGCGCATAAGCGTTCCATCCTGAATAAAGTAAATCTTTCCATCGATGCATTTTACTGCCTGCATTCCGGTATCCGCAGTTGCGATTGTTTCACCATTTACCAAAAGGGTCTCCCCCTGAACCATAGCCAGTGAAAATTCGTCTCCAACATAACCATACGCAAAGTCACTGATTGTATCATCGGTACGGTATAATTCTTCCGGAGCAGACCAACCGTCCTCAGTCAGTTTACTTCGATAAATCTTTGTCTTGCCTTCTTCCAACAATGCATCACCAGAAGAATTTTCGCCCCAAACGGCATACAAATCTGTTCCGTCTGACGCAAACTGGTATTTATAACTCCAATTTTTTCCCGCTTCACGCAATGTAACAACCTTATCAAAAGTTTGGCTTTCTTCATCATATCTTGCAACTTTTAATGCCAGGTGCTGCAGGATTTCCTCCTCGGACATACCTTCCGTGATTGCCACATCACTATTTTCGTACATCACATAAGTAAATCCATTGTGAGAAAACATCTGTGCTGCCGTATCCAGCCGTCCCGTCTTGTCAACCGGTTTGCCATCACTCCATGCACCATTCTGATACAAACGGTACATCAGTGTTGTCTGACCGCCGGAATTTTCCTCTGTATCATTCAAATAAGTCATAAGTGCTGTTCCGTCCGCAAATGTCGTTATTGTCGGCTTTGCATTTTCATAAACAAGCGCTTCCTGTGCCGAATCCAGGAGATTCTGACTCTTTTTAACCGATTGAATCTCTTTTTGAGTCACAGGTGTACTTCTCTTATACGTCATTTTGCTGATACTTTTTGTCGTCTTACCCAAGTTTGGATACAACTCCAATCGTGAAAACTTCCAGTCTTTATATCCTGACAATCCCGGCACTGTCGTATCTGCCTGAATATATAGTTTTCCGGTCAGATAAGCCGACACAGAATTTGAAAAACTCTTCCATGGAAAAGAGGCTTTTCCACCAATTTCTCCCTCAATACCACCTTTTATATTAATGACTACAGCGTCCGCGCCCAAGGCAATATGCGGCTTGATTGCAAGATTTAACTCTCCACTTGGTGTAATGACTTTTTGCGGATTCATCGTAAGACAGATTTTTCCATCAACGCTTCCGGAAACACCAAATTCCGAATACACAATCCACCAAAGCGGCACTTTTACACTTCCGCCGGCTTCCAGTGACGCCGTCATGCCACCTTCTTCAAAACCGATTACACTGCCATTATCATCTAATTTTAGTTTTACATACCCCACCGCATTACCATCTACATGAAACGCCGCACTTCCGTTTACTTTCTTTAACTTTCCTCGAAGTTTGGAAAACTGATTCCATAATTTCGTCGTATTAACTTTCCCACCACAAGATTTAACCAGTGATTTTACTTCCTGATACGATTCACGCCAATAAGTGTCATTCGGGTCTTTTTTCACAGTGGCACTATTATTCGACTTAATTCCTAATAATACTTCCGCCGTTTTATTCTTGGCATCAATATTTACCGTCATGTTTGCAGCATCAAAAAAGGATAAATCCATCGACATTTTTTGTTTAAAAATATTGAATGTATTGTTCCCAATACTGATTTCCGGTCCTTTTAATTCGGCTGATCCAAGGTTTGAAAAATTAGGCAAAGACTTTTCAATATTGGTAATGTATTTTTTATCTTCAGTGCTGATAACAGGCGTTGGAGTAGGTTTTGATGTCGGCGTAGGTGTTGGTGTTGCCTGTGACGAACCACCTCCCCCATTTGCTGTAACTTTTCCTGCATAACGCCAAAGAGTAGAAGAGGAAAGATTTAAATGCAAAGCGGGCCGAACCGCACGACCATCACTGTTGACAAAATTACCACCGTCATCGCCATAGCCATTGTTACTCACACTGGATGCAGTAAAACTATAGTAGCCCGGCGACCGCAGCCACCAATAGCCGTTCCCCTCGTACTCCGTACTCGTTTCTGTCCACGCTCCGCGCTCTTTTGCATATGCTGTATTTTTTGCTTCTCTGGTTTCACTTTCGGTTCTAAACTCGCCATTAAATCCATAAGCCGTATTACTTGCTTCTGCAATGGACAAAAGATACACTTTATCTGTGGTATTCTCTCCACCTTCTGTATCATAATATGGATTGTCATCATTCACAACTGTTGTATTTTTAATTGCTGCCTGTTCTGCCGATGTAAATGCCGTATTTAAAAATGTTCCATTCAACCAGGTACGAAGAGTACACGTTGCCCATGTTACATCCGTATCTTCCTCATTATACGGTTTAGCATCCAAGTTTTGGTCTGCAAGCAAAAAGGCATCATTTCCATGTACGGACAGAACCTGCCATTTAATTGGTTCTTTTGTTGAACTGTTACTTTGATAATAGTTTCCAAAATAGATACAATCCCATGTTGTTACACCATTTCCATTGGTAGCTGGATTTTGCAAACTAACTGCGGCCTTAGCCGGCGTAGATTGCCCCAGCGTAATCTCGCACAGGGATAACACCATTACCAGCGCAAGTAATCCTGCCAGCAGGCGTTTTGTTTTTCTTCTTTTCACAAAGATTCCTCCTTTTTTGCTTCGTTTGATTTACGTTCTATCGTTATAACGAATTGGCAAATTACGTTTACAAAATTTGCCATGTGGTATATGTCATATATTAACACATATCAAGTAATGTTTCAATAATCCACTTTACAAACTCCGCCTTACACCATCTCCTCCACAACCTTCCGCAGTTTTTCCAAACTCCCATCAAACAGCCGCTCTGCCAATGCATTTATTTCATAAACCTGTGTCTGCTCCTTTGTCACAAGGGGCTGGCAGACAAACTTTGGTTCAATCCGCCTTATGGCCCCCTTTTCCACACACTTTTTAATAATTGTATAAGTCGTATTGCGGTTCCAGCCAACGCGCGCTGACAAAATCGGAACAATTTCACCCGCGCGGAGTTCGCCCTCCTCCCACAAAAGTTCCATCACCTTAAGCTCGGATTCACATAACTTAATGCCCTCTTTTTTATTCATCAGTCTCTTCCTTTCTCATTGTGAAATCTGAAAATGCCGCCTGGCCTCCATGCTCTTTCGTCGCATAACAGAACAGTCCCGGACGCACACCACAAAAATGATCCAGCTTAAAATACAGAGAAAATGGCTCTGCAAGAATCTGCCAATTACCATCCTGCTTCCACTCAAACACTGCCTTATCTTTCATTCTTGTAAAATCAATTTTCGCACGAAGTGTAACTTTGGCAGAAGAAAGCGGAATTTTCTCCTGTACAGCCGGCATACTGTCATCTTCTTTCGGGTTCATCTGTCCATCTGCTACACCGTCTTTTGCCAGTTTCACAAGAAAATATTTTCCATTTTCCTTCGTAATTCCGGCTAATGCATAGTCGCTTTGCAACATACAAAGTCCCGCTATATCTCCATCGGATAACGCCGAACCATCCACGGTTACTGTTACAACACCTCCCGGATACGGCATCCTCTGAGTCAGCGTATTTGGTGCCTGTGTTACATTATTGCATATTTTTCCGGTCTGCAAAATCAACCGGTGATTTAAAAGTTTCCACCTGCTGTCATCCGGCACATGATTCCACTGCCAGTAATTATGAAGAGAAGAAAAATCTTCATCTCCATATAAAGGTGCATATTTGTGAGCCGGATTTGTATCCTCTAAAAGCAGTTTATCTTCTACTTTTCCATCTACGCCAAATACCGGAAAATCATTTTCAAAATGAACCGGAACAAGAACCGGCAGTCTTCCCACGGCACCGCTGTCACGGAACAGCATAGCATACCATTTTCCACTTGTTGTACTCACAATTCCTCCCTGAGCAACTCCCTGATTGCAGTAACCGCCGTCGGTATCAAGCACATCTCCACCGGTATAAGGACCTGCGAGCGAATCGCTTACATAACAAGCCTGCGAACGTCTCGTATTGTCCCCCTTGCGGTAATGGATGAAAAACAAATAATATTTCCCGTTGATTTTGTACCAATGGGTTCCCTCATAACCAAGATACACTTCATCCGGGTCCTCAACCAAAAGTTTATGTAAACCGCCCTCCTTCGGCGCCGTCATTTCTTCATTCAATTCCATCACATAAATCTGGCGGTTTCCGTAGGCAAGGAAGGCACGTCCCTCATCAAACAAAAGCGAGCAGTCATGGTAAAAGCCCTCGATTTCATTTTTCTGCCATGGGCCTTTTAAGTCCGGTGCGCGGAACAAATACGTTTTTCCCGTGTCATTGGCAACAAAAATCAGATAAAACATACCTTTTTCGTAGCGGAGTGTCGCAGCCCACATTCCTTGTCCATAAGCATTTTTACCATTTTTTAAGCACTCTTGATCCGTAAGTTCAAGCGTCTCATACACATAAGAATAAATTTCCCAGTCCGCCAGATTATAGGAGCGTAGAATCACACATCCCGGCATAAAATGCATCGTGGTACTTACCATATAATACGTGTCGTCTACCCGAATTACATCCGGGTCCGGATAATCCAACGGGAGCACCGGATTTACCTTTTTCCATTTTTCTTCCATTTTTGTTCCTCCAATTCATGTAATCTGCGAATTTCTTCTGTCTCAACCGACTCTTTCGCATATCTTGCCTTTTCATATAATTGAGTCAAATATTCATCCGCCTTTTCCCCGGATAAATAAGTCTCCTTTAGTTCCTGCGGCGTCTGTGAGCATGGAACCGAATTCTTTTGTGCACCGGCTTGAATCTGTTTGTAAAACGCCTTTCGGACAAATCCATCGTTACCTGCCGGGAACTGCTTTTCCCGTTTTGCCACCGGTACAAGCCGTATATGTTCCTCATCCTCTTTTGTAATGGTCACCTGTTCCACAAATTCATAGGAAGGCTTTTGGCGGTGAAATACCAGATAACAAATCAATTTAAAAATACCATAACCAGCCAGAATAACTACCGCCACAATCAGTACAATCAATACAGTATACCGCAGTAGTGTAAGCCAGAAATTACCCTTTTGCTCTTCCTGCTGCTGCCGTACCACAGTCTCTCTGGACTGGCTTTCCGGTCCCGCTGCCGGCTCTTCCTTCTCTTTTGTTTCCGCCACGGTAGTCTTTTGCTTTGAATCCCTTTCAAAATTCCATTCCGGTTTATATCCTCCCGCTTTTCTTTCTGATAAAAATGCCGGTAAAATAATATTGGCACAAAAACAAAAAAGACAAAACGCCCATAAGAATACACATCGCCGGCATCAAACCAGTGAACCAAAGAGGTAACCACTCCAAGAATTAACAGCTCGTAATAAAGAAATGCCAAAAAACGGCACCGCCTGCGGATTTTCACTACATACCCCTCCATTTCACAAGACATTTTGCAATTGACGGAGGTATCTCCCGAAATTCATTATCCTCCCCATACTCGGAAAACGTTGGAGCAATCCACGTCAAAGATTCGTTCCGGTGCAGCATATCGGAAACTGCCTTTTGCATTGGCTTTTTTCCTGCCGCAGAAATGAGAATCACATGCTGCTCCCTGCGGATTTTTTCGCACTCTCTTATCACAAAATCTTCCCCTTTGCTAAGCGGGTGCTCATAAGAAATCAATGCCAGAGCACGGCGTGCCGCCGCAATCTGGGTTCTTCCGGTTCCTTCCATGGAATATTTCTCATCACCGGAAATAACTAACTTTGTTTCTACACCTTCTTTACTTAAATAATAAACAAAGGAATACGCAAGACGAATACTCTCTTCCATCAAATCAACAGAGACAAAAACACCGGGCGATTCCAGATTGAGCAGGATTACGACAGGAGTAGAAGCCGTATATTCCGCTGTTTTTACCTGCCAATTCCCCATTCTCGCCGACGCCTTCCAGTGGATTTTACGCATCGAATCTTCCGGCGTATACTCTCGGACACCACCACTTAAGAACGGGTCTTCAAACAGCGGCACATTCGTTTTACACGAACCTGTCATGTGCCGGAACACCGGCATCAATTTTCGAATATTCATACGGGACGGGTATACCAAAAGCGAAACTCCCACCGGAATTTTGTGGACAAACGTATGACGGCAGAACAAATCATAACTGACTAGTTCTGCCTCTTGAATCTGATAAAATCCACGTTTTTTGCAGGTAAATTTTAATTTTCGGCGCACTTTCTCAAAGCCATCCACACTCATGACATCATTCCGGTAAAAATGGTCTGAAACCGTTCCGTTCTCCGCCCCCTCAAACTGCAAAAAGCGGGAGGCTAAAAACTTCACACACATAATCGGCAGACCCATTTTTTTCTTATTCACTGCTGTTTCATATAAAAACAACGTATCGCCCTCTCCTGCCTGTTCCTGCGAAAAGGCAAGTGTCACTTCAAAGTTTTCCATCCAATGTCTGCTGTAATGAAACGTATGAATGAAATAAACGGTAAACAGCACAAGGGCAAGAAATAACATGATTATCACTTGGCAAAATCCTCCGTCGGTGCTGTTACAAAATGCGTAATTTCCTCAATGTAATCGGACGCTTTTTTATTTGTGCTGTACACGTCTTCCAAAATCAGCCGGTGTGAAAGCACAAATGGTGCCAGATACTTCACCGTCTCCGGTGTCACAAAATGCTCACCCTTTAATGCCGAATAACATTTTGCTGCACGCAAAAATACAAGTGCTCCACGCGGACTTACGCCGAGTGCAATGTTATTATGCTTGCGGGTAGCTTCCACAAGGTCTAAAATATAATCCTCAATCACGGGTGCCGCATAAACCTCTTCGCACTGCTTTTGCATCGCCGCCAATTCTTCTTTTGTGCAGACAGACTCAAGTGTCAAAAGCGGATTATCTGCTGCAAAACGATGCAGAATTTCACGCTCTCCTTCGCGGTTTGGATATCCCATCGGAATCTGCATGATAAAACGGTCAAGCTGTGCTTCCGGAAGTGGAAATGTACCGGAAGATTCTACCGGGTTCTGCGTCGCAATTACAAAAAACGGGTCCGGTAATTCCATGGTGACACCGTCAATCGTTGCCTGATGTTCCTCCATACTCTCTAACAGACTTGACTGCGTACGCGGCGTCGCGCGGTTAATCTCATCTGCCAGCAGAATATTCGTGAAAATGCCACCCGGACGAAATTCAAATTCTGAATTTTTCTGATTAAAAAAGTGGATTCCCGTCACATCCCCCGGAAGTAAATCCGGTGTAAACTGGATTCTCTGAAAATCCAGTGAAAGTGATGCTGCTAACGCTTTTGCAAGCATCGTCTTTCCGGTTCCCGGCACATCCTCAAGCAGAATATGACCACCTGCTAAAAGTGCCGTAAGAACCAAATCAATCGTCTCAGACTTTCCAACGATTACCTTCTCCATGTTCGACTTAATCTGATGAAAATCCATCACCCCTGCTGCCCCCTTTTGTTATTTCTTTTTATAACTCTTTCATTAAGTTTACCATCTCAATGGCAGAACATGCAACATCATATCCTTTATTTCCTGCTTTTGTACCGGCACGCTCAATTGCCTGCTCAATATTATCGGTTGTCAATACACCAAACAGAGTCGGTACTCCGGTATTTAAACCAACGGTTGCAACTCCTTTGCTTACCTCTGCGCAGACATAATCATAATGAGAAGTTGAACCTTTGATTACGGCACCAAGGCAGATTACTGCATCATATTTTCCACTTGCTGCCATCTTCTGTGCAACAATCGGAATTTCAAATGCGCCAGGCACATAAGCAAGTTCCACATCCTTTGTATCCACGCCATGACGTACTAAGGCATCCTCTGCACCGCCAATCAGTTTGTTTACAATAAACTCGTTAAATCTTGCTGCCACAATACCAACTTTGAGTCCTTTTCCAATTACGTTTCCTTCCAATGTTTTCATTTTCATTTCCTCACTTTCTTTTATTTATCTTTTTTCGCACGTGTTACATCATAGTGCGTCATATGCTGCATTTTTTCCTGCTTTGTCACAAGGTACTTGTAATCCTCCGGCTTTGGTGCAATTTCAATCGGAACACGCTCCACAATTTCAATTCCATAGCCGGCAAGTCCTGCAATTTTAGTCGGGTTATTCGTCAAAAGACGAAGTTTTTTTACGCCCAAATCATATAAAATCTGGGCACCGATTCCATACTCTCTTAAGTCCGGAGCAAATCCCAATTTTACATTTGCCTCTACCGTATCATATCCCTGCTCCTGCAGTTCATAAGCTTTCAATTTGTTCAAAAGGCCGATTCCTCTGCCTTCCTGTCTCATATAAAGAAGAATTCCTCTGCCTTCCTTGGCAATCATGCGCATGGCACTTTCTAACTGCTCGCCGCAGTCACAGCGGCAGGAGCCAAATACATCACCGGTCAGACATTCTGAATGAACACGGCAAAGCACCGGTTCACCATCCGACACATCCCCCATCGTAAGGGCTACATGATGCTCACCGTTTGTAATATTCTGATATCCGTGAATCCGGAAATTTCCATATTTCGTTGGAAGTTTTGCCTCGGCTTCTTTTTTTACAAGACTTTCTTTTTCCAAACGTTTCTTAATTAAATCCTCGATTGTAATTACATGAAGATTATGCTCTTTAGCAAATTCTAAAAGTTCGGTTGTACGCATCATCGTACCATCCTCACGCATAATCTCACAGCAAAGACCACATTCTTTCAGACCGGCTAACCGCATCAAATCCACCGTTGCCTCTGTGTGTCCGGCACGCTTTAACACGCCTCCTTCTCTTGCTTCAAGAGGGAACATGTGTCCCGGTCTTCGAAAATCTTCCGGTTTCACGTCATCTTCGACACACTTCATTGCCGTCAGCGAACGCTCTACCGCAGAAATACCGGTCGTTGTGTCCACATGGTCAATCGAAACGGTAAATGCCGTCGAATGATTATCCGTATTCACCGCTACCATCTGGTCAAGTCCCAGTTTTTTCGTCATCTCTTTACTCATCGGCATACAGATTAATCCTTTTGCCAGACTTGCCATCGCATTTACATTTTCTGTCGTAGCAAATTCTGCGGCACAAATTAAATCGCCTTCATTTTCACGGTCCGGGTCATCAATTACTAAAATTAATTTTCCATCTCTTAAATCCTGTAATGCCTCATCAATCGTTGCAAATCCTGCCATTATTCTCGTTCCTTTCTGTATTAAAATCCGTTTTCTGCTAAAAATTCTAACGTAATCTTACTTTCTTTTTCAGGAGTTTTTTGCGGCTGCAAAAGTTTTTCCACATACTTTCCAATAATGTCTGTTTCCAGATTTACCACATCACCGGTTTTCCGGTCAGAAAGCACCGTATTTGCCTGAGTGTGCGGAATAATTGACACCTGAAAATCCGTATCGGAAACTGTCGCCACGGTAAGACTGATTCCATCAATTGTGATGGAGCCTTTTTCTACAATGTAGCGAAGCACTTCCGGTGCCGCCTCAATTCGGTACCACACCGCCGTTTCGTCCTTTTCTATTTTGACAATAGTTCCTGTCCCATCCACATGTCCTGCCACGATATGTCCGCCAAATCGTCCATCCGCCGGCATCGCACGCTCTAAATTCACACGGCTTCCCGGCTGCAGTAAACCGAGGGAACTCCGGTTCATCGTCTCTGCCATCACATCTGCATCGTAACCATCACTTCGCAGGCTTGTCACGGTCAGACACACGCCATTCACAGCAATACTGTCACCAATCTGCGTACCCTCTAACACTTTTTCACAGCGAATCGATAAGACCGCCGACTGGCTTCCCCGTTCAATTTTCTGAATGGTTCCCATCTCTTCTACAATTCCTGTAAACACCGCTTATCCCTCCTTTTTTTGCTTCACATGCCCGCTCACACAGATGTCACTGCCAAAATTTTGTACCGTAACATCCGTAATTTCCACGGCGTCACTCATTTTTTCAATTCCTTTTCCCAAAACCGGCGATAATGCATCTTTGCCGCCAATCATCTTCGGCGCAATATAACAGTAAACTTTCTGCACCAAACCGGATGTCAAAAAGGAACCATGGATGGCGCCGCCACCCTCTACTAGAACACTGTCAATTTCCATACTGCCTAATTCCATCATCAGCTTTTCCAAGTCCACTTGTCCATCTTTTTCAGCCTTAATTAACTGAACACCCACCTCCATAAGTGCTTTTTGCTTTTCTTCATTTTCCTCGGCATAGCAGACAATCGTTTCGATATTCTTTGCCGTTTTCACAAGCTGGCACTCAAGTGGAATCTGCAAATGCGAATCACATACAATCCGAACCGGGTCCACACCATTTTCAATGCGGCAGTTGAGCATCGGATCATCCGCAAGCACGGTTCCGATTCCCACTAAAATTCCGCGGTATTTTTTTCGCAAAAAATGTGTATGTTCTCTCGCCTTTTCTCCGGTCACCCATTTGGAATCGCCGGAAAACGAAGCAATTTTACCATCTAACGTCATCGCATACTTCATCGCCACATAAGGCATTTTTGTTGTAATATAATGAAAAAATATTTCATTTAACGAAAGGCACTCTTCTTCTAAAAGACCGGTCTCTACTTCTACGCCATGGTCCCTTAAAATCTGTACACCTTTTCCTGCCACTTTCGGATTCGGGTCCATCGAGCCAACATATACTTTTCCAATGCCACGCTCCAATATAATATCCGTACACGGAGGCGTCTTTCCCTGATGACAACACGGCTCTAACGTCACATACATTGTGGCTCCTGTTAAATCTTCGCTGCATTTTGTGAGGGCGTTGCGCTCTGCATGATATTCGCCGCACCGCTCATGATATCCTTCGGTGACAATCCTGCCATCCTTCACAACCACGCAGCCGACCATCGGATTCGGGGAAGTATATCCCATCGCTTTTTTTGCAAGTTCCAGGGCACGTTTCATGTAATCTTGATTTGTCATAACAGCCTCCTTTCTAAATTAAAGAAACCCTGGGTACCAAAAAAGATACTCAGGGTTTTCTGACATTCACAAATCGTTTATCTTCTTTCATCCAGACTATACTGTCGGCTTCGGAATTTCACCGAATCG
>ENA-ORSS01003359-ORSS01003359.1-human-gut-metagenome-genome-assembly--contig:-NODE-3359-length-13084-cov-2.526518_pt1 | contig 13084 bp, 9 predicted proteins | sample MGYA00241899_ERZ509162 | MGnify/ENA primary metagenome ERZ509162 (study PRJEB26280, sample SAMEA2338641) | human gut metagenome | biome: human gut; feature: human-associated habitat; material: faeces... | reverse complement strand
CTGCCGGGCGTCCAACTACATTTTCCTGCTGCGGAAGGCTCTGGAAAAGGCGGGCTACGGCAATATCCCCGTGCTGAGCCTGAACTTCTCCGGTCTGGAAAAGGACAGCAGTATGCCCATGGATCTGAAATTCATGCGGCAGGCTCTGGCTGCCATCTACTACGGCGACCTGCTGATGACCCTCCGGGCCCAGACCCAGCCCTATGAGCTGGAAGCTGGGGCGGCGGAGCGGCTGCAAAACAAGTGGCTGGACATTCTCTGCGATGAGGTCCGCCACGATAAGGGCTATTCCGGCCGGGAAATGAAGGCCGTCATGCCGAAGATCGCGGCGGAGTTTGCCGCCATCCCGGTGCGGCGGGTGCCCAAGGTCAAGGTGGGCGTAGTGGGGGAGATCTACGTCAAATATTCCCCCTTAGGCAATAACGAACTGGAAAAGTTCCTGGCTTCTCAGGACTGCGAAGTGAACCTGCCGGGGCTGATGGGCTTCGTGCAGTACTGCGCCTACAACATGGCGGAGACCGTGCGGCTCTACGGCGGCTCTCTGGTGGAGAAAACCGCCGCGGAGGCGGCGCTGGCCCTCATCGCGGGCATGGAGAAGGTCATCATCAAGACCCTCAAGGACGCAGGCTACCATGCCCCCATGCCCTTCAGCGAGCTGATCAAGCTGCCGGAGCAGAGCCACACCATCGGCATGGGCTGCAAAATGGGCGAGGGATGGCTGCTGACGGCGGAAATGCTGGAGCTGGTGCGCTCCGGGTATGAGAACATCGTCTGCGCCCAGCCCTTCGGCTGCCTGCCCAACCACATCTGCGGCAAGGGTATGGTGAATAAGATCCGGGAGCTGTACCCGGAGGCCAACATCACCCCCATCGACTACGATCCCAGCGCCACTCGGGTCAATCAGGAGAATCGGATCAAGCTGATGCTGGCGGTGGCAAGAGAACGCCTGTCGGAGCGGCGGGAGCCGCCTGCCGACTTGCCGAAGGTCCGGACGTCTGTATCTGCCAAGCTTACCAAACCCAAGTCCCTGTGCGCAAACATCTGATTTTGAAGAGAGTCGCTTCGGCGGCTCTCTTTTTTGCTGTCCGCAAGGGACGGACGGACAAAATTGATGGAATTTGGTTGACCGGGCAAGATAAAAAAGGTATAATAAAATGATTTATTATGAGAAAGTATGTCCCTCGGTGCTTTGCGGGACATGGAGGAGGAACCATCTATGTGGATCGCGGATCAATGGCAGGATTATGAGCTGCTGGACTGCGGCGGCGGTGAAAAGCTGGAGCGCTGGGACAAGCAGTATCTGGTGCGTCCTGACCCACAGGCCATCTGGGAAACGCCCCGGCGTCTGCCGGAGTGGAAACGGGCCAACGCACGGTATCTCCGCAGTCAGACCGGCGGCGGACACTGGGAGAAAAAGGCGCTGCCGGAAAGCTGGCAGGTGCATTATAAGGATCTGACCTTCCAGGTCAAGCCCATGAACTTCAAGCATACGGGCCTGTTCCCGGAGCAGGCGGTGAACTGGGATTTTGTCATGGACAAGATCCGCAAGGCTGACCGTCCCATTCGGGTGCTGAACCTGTTCGCCTATACCGGCGGAGCAACATGTGCAGCCGCAAAGGCCGGCGCCGCAGTCACCCACGTCGATGCCTCAAAGGGCATGGTCGCCTGGGCGAAGGAGAACGCCGCAGTCAGCGGCCTTGCAAATGAGCCCGTGCGCTGGCTCGTTGACGACTGCATGAAGTTTGTCGAGCGCGAGATACGCCGCGGCAACAAATACGATATTATTATCATGGATCCGCCGTCTTACGGAAGAGGACCGGGCGGCGAGGTCTGGAAGCTTGAGGATGCGGTTTATGACTTTGCGTCGCTGTGTACCGCCGTGCTGTCGGACGATCCCGTTATGGTGCTCATCAACTCTTACACAACGGGACTTTCTGCGTCCGTCATGCAGTATATACTCGGCAGTACAGTGTCGCCGCTATTCGGTGGCAAGGTGACCTCCGACGAGATAGGTTTGCCCGTCACAGCCTCGGGGCTCGTTCTGCCCTGCGGCGCAAGCGCAGTGTGGAGAAGATAAAATGAGCGAGAAGTTTATTGAATTTAAAAATGTAACTTATACCTATGAGCCGGAGGAGCAAGGCGAAGCCAAGCCCTCTCCGGCACTTTGCAATATAGACCTTACCGTCAACCGCGGCGAATTTGTCGCGGTTCTCGGCCATAACGGCTCCGGAAAGAGCACCCTTGCAAAGCTGACGAATGCTATTTTAGTGCCCGAGAGCGGCACAGTTACCGTTGACGGCATCGACACTTCGGATGAGGACAGGCTCACGGATATCCGCCGCAAGGTCGGCATGGTGTTCCAGAATCCCGATAACCAGATAGTTGCGACTATCGTCGAGGACGATGTGGCGTTTGGACCCGAAAATCTCGGCGTAGCCCCCGATGAGATACGCCGCAGGGTCGACGATGCCCTCAAGGCGGTCGGAATGTACGATTACCGCCTGCGTGAGCCGCATAAGCTCTCCGGCGGCCAGAAACAGCGCGTGGCTATCGCCGGCATAATCGCCATGCAGACGGGCTGCATCGTGCTCGATGAACCTACGGCGATGCTCGACCCGCGCGGCAGGCGCGAAGTATTTGACACAGTCCGCCGCCTGAACCGCGAGATGGGCATAACCGTCCTTTTTGTTACGCATTTCATGGACGAGGCAGTCAAGGCTGACCCCTTCATAATTATAGATTCCGGGCGTCTCTGCCTCGACGGCACGCCGCGCGAGGTGTTTTCGCAGACCGATGTCCTGCGCCGCTGCGGACTCGATGTGCCGCAGAGCACCGAGCTGTGCCACCGCCTGATCGAAAAGGGGATAGACCTGCCCGGCGATATCCTTGACGCCGATGAGTGCGTCGAGGCACTTTCAAAAATAATGGAGGTGAGCCGATGACAGTGCTTGAAACAGAAAATCTCACCCACTATTATGAAAACGGCATGGCGGGAGCCGTCGCCGCTATCGAGAATATAAACGTGAAGTTTGAAAAGGGCGAAATAGTCGGAATAATCGGTCATACCGGCTCCGGCAAGAGCACCCTTCTTCAGCATCTCAACGGACTTCTGAAGCCCGATTCCGGCAGAGTTCTGCTCTGCGGCGAGGATATCAACAAAGATAAGCGCACCCTGCGCGCCGCAAGGTTCAGGGTTGGGCTTTGCTTCCAGTATCCGGAGTATCAGCTTTTTGAAGAGACCGTTTACAAAGATATCTCGTTCGGGCCGAAAAATATGGGACTCGACAGCGCGGAGATTGACCGCCGCGTGCGCCGCGCCGCCGAATTTGTCGGACTTAGCGAAGAGCATCTGAAAAAATCTCCGTTCGATCTTTCGGGTGGCGAAAAACGCCGCGCCGCAATAGCGGGCGTTATGGCGATGGAACCCGAAGTGCTCATTCTCGATGAGCCTACCGCGGGACTCGACCCGCGCGGAAGAGAGGTCATTCTCTCGCTTGTCCGCACTTATCGCGAGCAGACGGGGAGCACCGTTATCCTCGTTTCCCACAGCATGGAGGATGTCGCCAAGACTGCCGACAAAGTCCTGGTGCTCAACCATTCCCATGTCGCGATGTTCGGCACTGTGCCCGAAGTCTATTCCCGCACGGACGAGCTTGAAGAGATGGGGCTCACCGTTCCGCAGATAACAAAAATATTCAGAGCGCTGCACGACAGGGGCTTTGATGTCTCTCCGTCCGTGTTTACGGTAAGTCAGGGTGCGGACGAGCTCATGCGCTATTTTGAGGGGAGGGGAATGGTATGATAAGCGATATCACTATCGGCCAGTATTATTCCGGCACCTCAGTTATTCACCGCATGGATGCGCGTATGAAATTTGTGCTCACAATGGCGCTTATAGTCATTCTCTTCGTGTGCAGGAATTTCTATTCCCTCGCGCTCGGACTCATTTTTGTCGTGGCAACTCTCTTGCTTTCAAAAGTCCCGATGAAGATGATGTGGCGCAGCATAAAGCCGCTCGTTATTCTCATGCTCTTCACCGCCGTCATCAATGTTTTCTATAACCGCGGCGGCGAGACACTCGTCTCATTCTGGAAAATAACAATAACGACCACAGGCGTTTATACCGCGATATTCACTACCGTGCGTATAATCCTGCTCGTTGTCGTCAGCTCGCTGCTGACCTATACTACCACGCCCACTATGCTCACCGACGCTTTGGAGCGCCTGCTCTCGCCCTTGAAGGTGATAAAAGTGCCGGTGCATACTCTCGCCATGATAATGACGCTCGCCCTGCGCTTTATCCCCGTGCTTATCGAGGAGATTGAGCGCATAATGAACGCGCAGAAAGCGCGCGGAGCGGATCTTGAAACAGGCGGACTTATAAAGCGCGCCAAGGCACTTATACCGATATTGATTCCTCTGTTTATCTCGTCGTTCCGCCGCGCATATGAGCTGGCATTCGCCATGGAGTGTCGCTGCTATACGGGTGGCGAGGGCAGAACACGCATGAAGCAGATGAAGCTCGCCGCGCGCGATTTTGTTGCCCTCGGTGTCACAGCCGCTCTGCTCGCGGCTGTAATAGTCCTCAATCATTATCTCGGGCATCTTATCTGATCGGAGTGAAGGCTTTGAAGAATCTGCTCTTTACCCTGCGCTATGACGGCACGGATTATCACGGCTGGCAGGTGCAGGAAAATGCGAATACGGTTCAGCAGACCTTTCAGGATGCCGCCGAGCGTATCTGCGGAGTCCGCGACAATGTCATAGGCTGTTCGCGCACGGATTCCGGCGTCCATGCCGATATGTATTGCTGCAATATGCGCACCGAATCGTCTCTTTCGCCCGAGAAGTGGAAGAGCGCGATGAACGGCGTTCTGCCGCACGATATCGCTGTGACCGACTGCCGCGAAGTACCGTTTGAGTTTCACGCGCGCTATGACTGCTCCGGCAAGCGATATGTCTACAGAATCTGGAACGCGCAGGAGCGTAATCCTTTTATTTCGAGATATTCTTATCACTATAAATATCCGCTCGATGCGGATTTTCTGAACCGTCAGGCATCGCAGATGCTCGGAACCCACGATTTTTCGGCGTTCTGTGCGGCGGGTGCCAGCACGGTCGACAATGTCCGCACATTGACCCGCGCCGAGGTCGTGCGCCGCGGCGACGAAGTGCTGATGTACTTCGAGGCGGACGGCTTTCTCTATAATATGGTCAGAATAATGGTCGGTACGCTCCTTGATATTTCGAGGGGCAGGATAGCGGCAGATTCGCTGCCTGATATAATTTCATCGCTCAGCAGAGACAGAGCGGGGGCGACTGCGCCCGCCTGCGGACTCTGCCTTGAGCAGGTTTTCTATAACGGCAAAGACTAAAAAAACGGGGGTGCGGCAAGTTGGCAGAGAAAAAGGGCAAGAAGAAAAACAGCGCAAAGAAGCTCATAAGTGGACTCTTTGCGAAGAAAAAGACGAATAAACCCACACAAAACGGCAGGAAGAAAACAAAAAATTCCAAGCGCGAGACGATAATAATTGTTATATTGACTCTGCTTGCGGTCGGCGCGGTCGTGTTTTTTGCCGCGCGTTCGTTTGGTGGCATGAAGTATAACGATGTCGAGGATTCGGCAAAGCAGCTGATATCAGCGTCCGGCACGGGAGCGGGATATCCATATAAAATAAGCTCGGCTGATGTGCTCGATATGACACCGTTCAAGTCGAATATCGCCCTGCTGACCCGCGATTCCGTTGTCGTGCTCAATTCCTCCGCCAAGGAGGTCGCGCGCCTCGAACATAACTATTCCGACCCGGATATGGCGGTCTATAAAGGCAGAGCGCTGGTCTATGACCGCACCTCCGGCGATTTCACTTTGATGAATTCAAGCAAGATTCTGGGCGACGGCAACACGGGCTCGCCCATTTATACCGCCGCCATGGGCAAGGACGGCACAATAGCGTTCTCGCTCAAAACTTCCGCAGCCCAGAGCGAGCTGTGCGTATATAATCACAAGTTAGAAAAGATATTTGCATGGGAGTGCGCACAGGAGAAGATATTTGATATCTCGATAGCCCCCAACGGCAAGAGCGCCGCGCTGATACTCGTCGGCTCCGAAAACGCCGTTACATATTCGCGCCTTGTCGTGCTGAATTTCAAAAAAGATAATCCGGTAGTCACCGACATAAAATATGACAACACATTGCTCTTCGATGTCATATATAATTCGAGTACAAGCATAATAGCCTATTCGACCGATTTCAAAACGACCGTGACGAAAAAAGGTCACAAAGAGGATTACTCTTTCGGCAGCAACACTCTGGCTCACGAGTCCGCGTCGGATTCGGGCAGAAGCGCCGTCGTGCTCTATGAATACGCCAACGAAGAGAAGCCGAAAGTCGTGGCTTTCGACAGGCGCTCAAAGCTTCTGTTCGAGCGCAGCTTCGACAAGAAAATTTATGCGCTCACCTGCACCGATAAATATGTCGCCGTGCTGTTTGACGACGGCGTTGAACTGATATCTTCAAGCGGCGAGACCGCAAAGACCGTCTCCGCCGGCAAAAACGGCAAAAGGGTCATCTGCGCGGGCAGCGACGTGTATGTACAATATGCGTCAAATATCACAAAAAATTAACAACCGCTTAATAATAAAAGGTTTGCCACTGTGCATAGCGTGTGATATAATTGAAAAAACAGCGAACAGGGGGGATAAGTCTTGGATTTTATAGTCGATTTTTTAATAGTTGCAGTGTTTGCGCTGTGCATTTTCGTCGGCGTCAAAAACGGGCTTATCCGCTCTATTATAGGACTTGTCGTGGTCGCTGCGGCGGCTGCACTCGCCGTGTGGCTGAGCGAACCCGTCGCAAGCGGTATATATGACCTGTTCATAAAAAAGAGCCTTGAAACTGCCGTGGCGGCTCAGCTGCCCGATATGTCCTCGGCTCAGCTCACCTCGCAGAATGTGCAGGAAGTTATATCTTCTCTGCCCGCCGCCATTGTCAAAGCGGCTCAGAGCATGGGCGTTGATATCGCCGCGATATCCGAAAAGGCGGGCTCTGTCGATCTGAGCGCGTCGAATATCGCCGCCGAAATCTGCGACAGCGTCGCGAAGCCTATCGCCGTCGCCGTGCTCAAAGTTTTGAGCTTCGCCGTCATTTTCTTTGTCTGCGACTTCTTTCTTCAGATTGCCGCAAAGGCTGTCTGCAAGCTGTTTGAACTGCCCGTTATCCGCTCCGTCAACCGCACTCTCGGCGGTGTTTTCGGGGCTTTGAAGGGCGTGTTCGTCGCCGTGTTTGCCTGCCTGCTGCTCGATGCCGCCGCGTCCTTTGCGCCCGGCACGCAGTTCGCCTCGGCAGTCGGCGCATCCAAACTCGTGAGTTTGATCGTTTCAACCGATATATTTTCACGGCTGATAACGGTTTGATATTTCCGTCCCCGCACAGGGAGGAACATATTTGAGGAGGATAACTATGGTAAAAAATCTGTTTAAGGGCTGTCTGACTGTCCCGAATCTGCTCTCGCTTATAAGAATCTTTCTTATACCCGCATTCGCCGTGCTCTATTACAAAGGTCATATCGGCTGGGCAGTGCTCATGCTCGCGCTTTCCGGCATCAGCGATTTCCTTGACGGAAAAATCGCCCGCCGCTTCAATCAGGTCAGCGAGCTCGGCAAGATACTCGATCCCGTCGCAGATAAGCTGACTCAGATAACTATCGCAGTTATGCTCTACATAGCTTTCCGCAGCTGCAACGATCAGCTGATGGTCGCTTTCAGCTGGGTATTCCTCGTGTTCCTCGCCAAAGAGGCGGTCATGGTTATCGGCGGAGCTATAATGATAGCCTGCGGCATCAAGCCCAGCGCGGCCGAGATATACGGCAAGGTCGCAACCTTCGTGTTCTATCTCGTTATGCTCGTCATAATCGGCTTCGGTCCCGAGATAGGCGCGTTCAGAAATTATTGGACTCTGCCCGACCCCGTTCTCATGGTACTTGTCATAATTTCGGCAATACTTACTATAGTTGCCTTCGCAAGCTATATGCCCGCGACCTACAGACAGGTGAAAGAAAAGCACCAAAGCAGAATGGAAGCAAAGGGCAAAAAATAAACAATCGGAATCCGCAAATGAACCGTGTCAGCGGTGTTTAATCATATGCGTTCCGATAAAAGTCAAATCAGAATCCCGGAGATTATTTAAATGAAAAAGATGATGTGTTCCAGGTGCGGCAAACGCCCTGCAATGTTCTTCATAACCAAGGTCGAGGGCAACGAGACCAAGCAGGAAGGACTCTGCATGAAATGCGCCATGGAAATGAATATAGGTCCCATAAAACAGATAATGGAGAGCATGGGCATCTCGGAGGACGAGGTAGATTCCGTCAGCGACCAGTTCGATGAGCTGTTCGGCGAGGACGGAACAGGCTTCATGCCCGGCGGCGCGGGAACTCTTCCTTTCATGAACCAGTCCGAGCAGGACGACGATGAAGAGGATGAGGACTCCGACGGCGAGGATGAAATCGACGAGGGTGACAGCGACGATAACAAACCCCAGGTCGGTCCGTTCGGCATCCCCGTTATCAACGCCAAGGGTCCGGGCGAAAAGAAAAAGGGCAAGAAGAAAAAGGGGAGAAAGTTCCTCTCGCTCTATTGCACGGATCTTACCGAAAAAGCCCGCGAGGGTAAAATAGACCGCATCATCGGACGCGATAACGAGATTTACCGCGCGGTGCAGATTCTCTGCCGCCGCTCGAAGAACAACCCCTGCCTTATCGGCGAACCCGGCGTCGGCAAGACCGCTATAGCCGAGGGACTTGCCCTGCGCATAGCAAACGGCGAAGTTCCCGCGAAGCTCGCCAAAAAGGAAATACACCTGCTCGACCTCACCGCTCTTGTCGCCGGCACTCAGTTCAGAGGCCAGTTCGAGAGCCGTATAAAGGGTCTTATAGACGAGGTCAAAAAAGAGGGCAATATAATCCTGTTCATCGATGAGGTGCATAACCTCGTCGGCACAGGCGATGCGGAGGGCTCGATGAACGCCGCGAATATCCTGAAGCCCGCCCTTTCGAGAGGCGAGATACAGATAATCGGCGCAACGACCTTCACCGAATACAGAAAATATATCGAGAAGGATGCCGCCCTTGAACGTCGACTTCAGCCGATAAAAGTCGAGGAGCCGTCGATAGAGGAGACCTATCAGATGCTCGTCGGCATCAAGGACTATTACGAAAATTTCCACAAGGTCACTATAAGCGACTCGCTCGTCCACAGAGCGGTTGTGCTCTCTGAGCGCTATATAAATGACCGCTTCCTGCCCGATAAGGCTATCGACCTGCTCGATGAGGCATGCACTTGCGCGAACCTCAGAAACAAGAGCATCAGCGATCTCGAGACCGCCGAGGACGACCTCAAGCTCCTCAACGACCGCCAGCAGGCGATGATGGAGGAGACCGAGAATACCGACTACGAGGGTCTGCTCAAAGTCAAGAGCAGTATCGCCGCCAAAGAGAAAGATATCGAAGCGCTGAAGCCTCTCGCCGCCGACAATGCGGTGACGGAGAGTGACATCGCCAGAGTTATCCAGCTCTGGACAGGCATACCCGCAAATAAGATAATGGAGAGCGACCTTACCCGCCTTGCCGATATGGAACAGCATCTCAAAGCGAAGCTTATCGGTCAGGATGAGGCAGTTGAACTCGTCTGCGCCGCGATAAAGCGCGGCAGAGTGCAGATTAATCCGCGCCGCCGCCCGTCGTCGTTTATCTTCGTCGGACCGACCGGAGTCGGCAAGACCGAGCTTGTAAAATTGCTCTCCCAGGAGCTGTTCAACACTCCCGAGACGCTTATCCGCCTTGATATGTCTGAGTTCATGGAGAAGCACTCCGTCTCGCGTATCATCGGTTCGCCGCCCGGCTATGTCGGCTATGACGAGGCGGGTCAGCTGACCGAAAAAGTCCGCAGAAAGCCCTATTCAGTTATACTCTTCGACGAGATAGAGAAAGCGCATCCCGATGTTATGAACATCTTGCTCCAGATACTTGACGAGGGCAGAATAACCGATGCGCAGGGCAGAACAGTGAGCTTTGAAAACACGATAATCATCATGACCTCCAACGCCGGCAGCGAACGCCGCGAGGGTGTCATGGGCTTTGCAAAGAATCAGAGCGACGCCAATAAAGAAAAAGCGCTCAAGGCACTCAGAGAGTTCCTGCGCCCGGAGTTTATCGGCAGAGTTGACGAGATAGTCGTCTTCAACGACCTGACCCCGGAAAATCTTGAGCAGATATCGAATCTCATGCTCTCCGAGCTTGTCGAGCCCCTGCGCGACAAGGGCATAGAGTTCACCTGGGATGAAAGCGTGCCGAAGCTTATCGCCTCGATGTCCGAGGGCGGTCTGCGCGGAGCGCGCGACCTGAGGAACAATATCAGGCGGCAGGTTGAGGATAAGATAGCCAACGCTATTGTTGACCACGCTTCGTCTCCGCTGAGCGAAGTCCGCGCTCTTGTCGAGGACGGAAAAGTAGTTATCGACGCAAAATGATAATCGGGGACTGTCCGCGCGGCAGTCCCTTGTTTTATAAAAGTGAGGAATATTATGGATATTTGTTTTATCTTCGCGTGGAATACCCGCAGTGAGCGCTATGAAAAAGCTTATGTGGAGGCGGCAAAATGAAAGTTCTGACTTCATCGCAGATGTTCTCTGCCGAACAGGCACAGGTCAACAGGGGAATGAGCTTCACCCGCCTGATGGAAAACGCCGGCAGCGCTTGCGCGCGTGCTGTAAGGGAGCGCTTTGCCTCTCTTGAACAGTCGCGCGGGCTTGTGTGCGTGCTCTGCGGAAAGGGCAAAAACGGCGGCGACGGCTTTGTTATCGCCCGCAAGCTCGCCCTCGCAGGCTTCAATGTTGCCGTTGTCGAGGCGTTCGGCGAGCCTACCGCCGAGGACTCGATACTCATGCGCGAAAAGGCTGTCGAAACAGGGCTCGTCCCGGAGTTCTTCTGGGGAGAGGAAAACGCTAAAAATTCAATCGAATCTGCTGCTGTGATAGTCGATGCCGTGTTCGGCACGGGCTATAAATACAGAGAGGACGAGCGGGTGAGCGCGGTCTTTGAGGCTGTCAACGCTTCGCCCGCAAAAGTCGTTTCAATCGATGTCCCGAGCGGACTCGAAAGCAACAACGGCGATGTGCCGGGCAGCTGCATAAAAGCGGATATCACAATAGCCGTGTCGTGCATGAAGCCCGTCCACATATTAAAACCCGCGCGCGTGCTCTGCGGCGAAATAATAACCGTCGCAATAGGCATCGATGACGATATAATCGACGGCATTGAGGACGATACCCTCGCCGTGCTGACTCCCGCCCAGGCGAAAAAGATATTCCCGCGCCGTGACCTTATGGCGAATAAAGGCACATTCGGGCGCGCTCTGAGTATCTGCGGCAGCCAGCCGCAATATGCAGGGTGCGGCGGTGCTTGCCGCCTCGTCGGCGCTTAGATGCGGAGCGGGTCTTGTAACTGCCGCATTTCCCGATGCCGCATATAACGCGATAGCCCCGAAGCTCACGGAATCATTGCTTTTGCCCCTGCCGTCAAACGAGGCGGGAACATTCTCGTCCGGCGCGATACCCGCGCTGCTCGAGCAGGCTGAAAAATCCTCGGCTGTGCTCGTAGGATGCGGTCTTGGGCTCAATCTCCATACGAAAGAACTCGTCTCGGCGCTCGTGCAGAACTGCACAAAGCCCATGATTATAGATGCCGACGGCATAAATGCGCTCGCCGCAAATATAGATATACTGAAAAATATCAAAGCTCCCGTTATCCTCACTCCGCCCCCCGGCGAGATGTCCCGCCTTACCGGCATGAGCATCGCCGATATCGAGCGCGACCGGGTGAATGTCGCCCGCCGCTTCGCCGATGAATACGGCGTTGTGCTCCTGCTCAAGGGCGCGAGCACGGTAATAGCCGACGCGGGCAGGCGTGACGCATATATCAACGTCACCGGCAATCAGGGTATGGCAAAGGGCGGCAGCGGAGATATGCTCTCGGGCATCATTCTCGCGCTCCTCGCTCAGGGCGTGTATCCGTTTGACGCGGCGGTGTTCGGCGCATATATCCACGGTGCCGCCGGAGATGCCGCGGCGCGCGAACTGTCGCTCTCGTCGATGCTCGCCTCCGACTGCATAGCGGCTCTGCCGCGCGTGCTGCGAACCCTGGAGAGGTAACGGGCAATTGGAGTGATAGCTTGAAACGAATTTTTCCGTTTATCTTAAGCTTGCTGCTTGTTTTGTCTCTCTTCGGATGCAAAAACGCACCTTTGAAAAACAGCAAAGATCAGCCGCCGGATATCCCGACTGCGTTCACAGCCGATTTGTATATCATAAACGGCGAGCGCGAGTATGAGGCAAAGTACGATCAGACTTCGCTCGCCGAAGCTCAGCTTGAGTTCACTTCCCCGGCAACCGTTCGCGGATTGAAAGTGAAGCTCAGCGGCTCGACCTGCACATTCAGCTACGGCAATCTGACTTTTTCTGCGGATCTCTCATCCCTGCCGCAGAGCGGGGTGGGCGAGCTGATAACAAAAACGCTCAAAACTTCGTCCGACACGGCGAATACACAGACCGTACATATGGGCGACGCGTGGGAGACGAAAGGCACCGTCTCGGGCGTGGATTTCACTCTGCGACGCGGCGATAACGGCTTGCCGCAGAGCCTCGAAATACCGAAAGCCCTGCTGACTGCGGAGTTTCGCAATGTCTCACCCAAATAAAAACAGGACATATAATGGACTGACTTGAAATTTTTGCTCCCCGAATAACAAGTTAATGTTTAATCGCGCTTTTGTCAGGCAAAAATACTCTTGCCGGACAATAAAACGGAGAGTGATTAAAAATGACAGTAAAACGGGGAGATATATACTACGCTGATCTGAGTCCCGTCGTCGGCTCCGAGCAGGGCGGCGTCCGCCCGGTGCTCATCGTGCAGAATGAGATAGGCAACCGGCACAGCCCCACGGTCATTGCAGCCGCCATTACATCCCGGCTGGACAAAGCCCGGCTTCCCACCCACATCAACATCCGAGCCGAAGATACGGGCCTTGCCA
>ENA-ORSS01003352-ORSS01003352.1-human-gut-metagenome-genome-assembly--contig:-NODE-3352-length-13101-cov-2.805534_pt1 | contig 13101 bp, 10 predicted proteins | sample MGYA00241899_ERZ509162 | MGnify/ENA primary metagenome ERZ509162 (study PRJEB26280, sample SAMEA2338641) | human gut metagenome | biome: human gut; feature: human-associated habitat; material: faeces... | reverse complement strand
CGCGGAAAAAATCATGCGCGACGGCATACGCGAGGCCGTGAACCGCTACGTCAACAAGAACCCCGGACACATCATTGTCGACAGGGGACACGTGCTGAGCGCGCCTGCCACGGCCGGGGACATTACCCAGATCATCATGGATGATCTGGACTCGCATCCCGTTTCTTTTCCTGATTTTTCCGATTCCGCTCTCGCTGACATGAGTAGGAACGTCAGGGCCTACGAGCCGAAGCAGGCCAGGGTGGTTCCGGCGGAGCCGGCCCCGTCCGGGCCGAAGCACAGGGAGAAGGAAGAGCGGAAGCACAAAAAGCACCACCACGAGAAATAAATACTGTTTCTCCGGTCAGCGCAGGGCGCTGATAAAACAGAGGAGCGGCAGCAGGAAGGCGGCTGTTCCCGCCGCGGCCTGCCAGGCCGGCCCGGCGGAAGACGGAAAGCGGCGCAGGATGAGACCGAGAAGAAGTCCCAGGCCCGTGCCGCACGCGAGGCCGCAGATATGGGCCATATAGTCCGTGTTTTCCCCTTCCGTTCCCAGCATGGCGAGCAGGGCCGCTCCGGCGGCGAGGGGCGGCACGGCGAGGGCTCTGGAACGCAGGCTCATCAGACCCGAAAGCGCGCCAACAGCCGCGAAAAGGGCTGTTGAGAAGCCGATACTCACGGCAGGCGCGGTCCGCAGAAGGGCTTCCGCGCAGTAGCCGAGCATGCCCCCGAGCACAGTGACCAGCATGGCCCAGCCCGGACCTGCCGCGCGTGAGAGGAACCAGAGGAAGAGAGCCGCGAAAACGCAGTTGCCGGTCAGATGCTGCGCGTCCGCATGCAGGAAGAGTGCCGTACCCGCGCGGTGCCATTCGTGAAAGATCCGCGTGCGGACTGTATCCATGCCGAAAAGATCCACCCAGCCCGACGGCGTCTGCGGAAAGAGAGCTGTGAAGGCTCCCGGCAGCGTCCTCCATCCGTTTTTTATGAGGTGGAGCAGAATCACGGGAACGAGGAGAAGCGCCGAAAGGGCGGAACAGGGATGTTCCGGCAGGACTGGCAGCCTGCGCATGGCGCGCTCCGGCTCGGCTTCGAAGTCCGCGAGCTCGGCGCGTGAGCGTTTTTCCGTGAGGCAGGGCACCCAGAGCACGGTTTTCTGCCCCGTTCCGCTGATCCATCGGGGCAGCCCGAGAGCATCGAGGACAAGGGGCCAGTAGCGGCGCCGGCGGCGGTCAAGGCCTTCCGGCGGGGAAACGGGCACCCAGTACCGGAACGGCGGCCCGGGCAGGCGCGTCATGACGAAGGAGGCCTTCGTGTCCCGCTCCGGTCTCCGTCTGAGGAATGTCAGACGGCGGACACGGCGTAAAGAGAGAAGCCCGCTTCTCTGGACGCGGCTCTTTCGCCGGACGGGGCGCGCGCTGGGAAAGAAACGTTTCTGCATGGGGATGGATCCGGGCTGGGAATACAAAAAAAGCGCCCTGCAGGAGACCTGCGGGACGCTTCAAACTTCGTAAAGAAAAGAAAAACTAGCCTTTCACAGCCTTGCGGGCGGCGGGCTTCACAACGAGGCCGCTGCGGAGGCAGCGGGTGCAGACGCTGATCGTGGCGACACGGCCGTCAGCAAACTGATGGCGGACGTTCTGAAGGTTGGGATTAAAACGACGCTTCGTCTGATGATGGGAATGGCTGACGTAGTTGCCGACTTCAGGACGCTTGCCGCAGAAAGCGCACTCTTTGCTCATGGTTTTCCTCCCGTATATCTCAGCAGATAATATTTTTTGAAAATTGGCAGCACAAGCCTGAAAGCAGAGCGGGGGAAAGGCTATGAGACAGGGCACATCCTCCACACAGGCGGTGCAGTTGCCTTCTATAGATGAAAGCCGCCGAAATTGCAAGAAGAAAAGGCGGAAAAAAGGAAAATATTTCAAAGCCCGTGCCAGGGGAAAGGAAAAGGATTGGTATTCCGTTTTTTCGGGCTGTTGCTGAAGATCAGCCAGAACAATACCCGGAATGCCGGAAGGCCGCGGGCAGAGGAAAAAAAGGAACCCGCGGAAGAACAAACCGGTTTTCCGCGGGCCCCTTTTACCAGCTGAAGGAATTCAGCGTGAACGCATCCCCGCCCCGGAGGCGGAGAACTTCTGGCGGATCAGGTTAACGGCGGTGCATTCTGTACTGGCAGAGCAGGCCGTCCTGGGCAGCCTTGAGCACGCAGCCGTTGCAGTTCGTGCACCCGGACTTGTGGTAGTAGCCCTCGGCCCAGTGACGGATGAGATTGGGTTCGCAGGTCAGCGGGCGGTTGAAGCCGACGAAGTCGCAGATTCCGTTGTAAATGAGGTTCTGGGCGCCTTCGAAGGAACGCACGCCGCCGGTGAGAATGACCGGGATGGAGAGCTGCTTCCTGAACTCGCTGCAGGCCTTGCGGTAGTAGCCTTCCTGTTCCGCGCTGGTCGCGCTGTGGCGCTTGAAGAGCCTCGAGAGGTAGAACATGGTGCCGCCTGTGAGCTCGATGGCATCGAGGCCGGCTTCGTTCATCAGCCTGGCGGTGTAGATGGCGTCGTCAATGGTGAGGCCGCCTTCAAGGAAATCATCCGTGTTCAGCTTGGCCAGAATGGGATAGGACGGGCTTGTTTCCTGGCGGATGGAATCGATGATCTCGCAGGCGAAGCGGGCGCGGTTCTCAACACTGCCGCCGTACTCGTCGGTACGGGTGTTGATGGCGGGCGAGATGAATTCGCTGAGGAGATAGCCGTGTGCGGCGTGTACCTGCACGCAGTCAAAGCCCACCTGCTTGCCCTTCTTGGCCGCGTACGTGAAATTCTTCTCGATCTGCTTGATTTCGCCGGGGGAAAGCATGTGGCTGCGCTTGACGTCCTCGGAAACGACAGGGCCGACGCAGTCGCCGGGGAGATCCTTCTCGTCGCGGAAGAGGCCGGCGTGGGATATGTTCAGACCGGCCAGGGCCCCGTAGCTGTGGATAGCCTTCACAAGATTAATGAGTCCCTCGCGGCAGGTGTCGTCGACAATGGAAATCTGGCGGAGATACGCCTGTCCGCCGGGTTCGGCGTAGACGGGGCCGGGGAAAATAAGGGCGGTGCCGCCGGCCGCCAGCTCTCTGTAAAGATTGATCATTCTGTCGGTGACATGGCCCTCGCGGTCGGCCATGCCCTCGTACGTGGCAGAACGGATAGTGCGGTTGCGCAGGACAAGATCCTTAATCTTCGCTTCTTCGAACAGTGTAGCCATAACTGAATGCTCCTTCTCCTTTCGTGCCAGGACTCGCGCGGCGGCAAAACGGTAACCGCCGTTTCCCTGACGCTTACATTGCAGTCACAAATAAAATAACTCATTGCCGGATCCGGGGCAATGATTTGCGGCCCTTTTCGGCCCTTCTCTTGTGAAATTTTTTTCATATTGGGAATTTTTTTCCGGCAGGCACGGGACAGGAAGTTCAGAAGAGGCTTCCGGAATTCCTGTTTGACAGGAGGGGCGGCCGGTGTCAGAAAACCTTCTTCACCCTGAGACAGATTCCGGAAAAAACAGGATACGAACCGTGAAGCAAGAGACTTTTACGCACCCCTCCGTCTGGCTTGCCCACCGCATCTCGTACGGTGAGACGGACGCCATGGGCATCGTGTACTACGCTGAATATTTCCATATCTTCGAGAGAGCGAGAGACGCCATTATCCGTCTCTCCGGTATGAGCTACAGGCTCGTGGAGGAAAAGGGCTTCTACCTTCCTGTCCGCGAAGCCCGCTGCCGCTACCGCTCCCCCGCGCACTTTGACGATGTGGTCTGGTGCCGCGCCGGCGTTTCCGGGTGCGGCCACGCTTCCATTACCTTCGAGTACGAACTCTACGACGAAGAGAAAAAACTCCTTCTCGTCACCGGCATGACGCAGCATGCCTGCACCACGGCTGTCGGCCGTCCCGTACGCCTTCCGGACTGGCTCCGGGAATGCGTCGAGAACTTTGAGGATGGCCGTGAAATCACGCTCTGAGAACGATTCCTCTCTTTTCCGTTTGAAGGATTTCTGGCGCGGCAGCCGGACATCCCTGCCCATGATGCTGGGCTTTATTCCCTCCGGCATGGTTCTCGGCGCGTTCTGCGTGAACAAGGGCTTTCCCGTCTGGGGCGTGCCCATGCTTACCGGCCTCAATTTCGCCGGCGGTTCTGAGTTCGCTTCCGTGGCGCTCTGGACCATGCCTCCCAATATCCTGCTTATCGCGGCTGTCACGCTGCTCATCAACAGCCGGCACATCCTCATGGGAGCGGTATTCAGCCTCTTTATGAAGGGAGTGCCGGCGAGGCGCGTGCTGCCTGTGATTTTCTTCATGTGCGATGAGAGCTGGGCCATGGCCCTCTCCGAGGCCTCGCGGCAGGGAGGAAAGAAGGATCTGCCGGCGCTGTATTCCTATTACATCGGCGTCTGTGCCGTCCTGTATACCGGATGGGTCCTCTCAAGCATGGCAGGTGCGTTCTTGCCCCCTTCCTTGGCAGCGATATCCGTACCTGGGGGCTCGATATGGCGTTCCCCACCACATTTTTCGTCCTGCTGCGCGGTATGTGGAAAGGATGCCGGAAGGCGATCCCCTGGGCTGTAAGCCTCTTCGCCGCCGTTCTGGCCTATCTCTGGCTGCCAAAGGGCTGGAGCGTTCCCGCCGGAACGGCGGCCGGCCTTCTCGTCGTTGCTTTTATGCCCGACGGAACAGCGAAGGACACTCCGGAAGGGAGCGCGGACGCAGGAGGCGGGGATGACCGTTAAGTTCGTTCTCGCCGTCCTGTGCATGGCGGCTGTCACGTATTTCACCAGAGTGTTTGGCTATCTGGTTCTCCATGACCGCAAACTCAGTCCGACTGTTCAGAAACTTATGGAGGCGAGCCCGGGCTGCGTCCTGATTTCTGTTGTGGCTCCCTATTTTGCCACAACGAATCCCGCCGATCTCGCGGGGCTGGCTGTCGCCGTCCTGGCCGCGGCTAAGCTGAATTTCTTTCTGGCCGTTGTGACCGCCATAGCCGCGGGAGCCGCTTTCAGGAATCTGCTGCCGCTTCTCGGCGTGTAAGATCATGCCTGCCCGGAGCATGTTGTAAAAAGGAAAGGGGGGGAGTGCTTCTTCGTGCGCTCTCCCCCCCCCTTTGACTGATGTGTCAGCCGGCCGGGCTTATTCCATGTCAATGCGCTCTATCCTGAAAATAACCGGTCTCGTTCCGTCGTTGCAGCAGGCTATCATGACACGGTCATCCTTCGTCCATCCGTGCATGATGCTTCCGCCCTGAAGGGCCGTGTAAATATAGCGGCTGATGGCGTCCCACGCTTCCGAGCAGAAAGGCACGCCTTCGGATCCGCAGTGGGCTGTCCCGGGAGACTGCAGGCAGCCTTCATCGGGAGTTCCTGACTTAATGAGGGTACCGGCCCCGCAGTGCCAGTAGTCGTCACGTTCGTCATTCCGGCAGAAAAGAAATTCGTCACCCACGTTGTAGCAGGGACATTTGCCGCTGTCCGGAACGGCACAGTACTGCTTCTGCAGTTCAGGATAGAGTTTTTTGTCTATGACTGTGACTCTGCATCTGTGTTCCATGGCTGGCTCCTCTGCCCGGATTGCCGGGGCGCTGATAAAGTGAGCGGGAAGATGGGGGCAGAGACCGGCTGAGGCCGGCACCCCCGCCTTCCCGTGTTCCGCCGTCGTACCGGCCTCCCTTCCCCGGGACCGGCACGCTGCGGCGGCTTATCTGAACGTGCAGCCGTTGGGACCGCAGGTCACGCCCTTTCCCTCCGGCGGCACGAGTCCGCTGCGCTTCATGACGCCCAGCAGCACATTGTTGAAGAACTGCTGGGGCATGGCGCCGTCAAATGTGTACTCCCTGTTGATCACGAAGTAGGGAACCGCGTAAATCCCCATTCTCCTGGCGTCCAGCTCGTCTTCCTGCACTTCCTTAATATAAAGGTCCGTATCAAGGAACGCTGTGTCGAGTCCTTCCTTACGGGCCAGGCTTTCGAGGACGTTTCTGTCGCTGACATCGAGGCAGTCCCGGAAATAGGCTTCGAAGAGACGATCCATCATCTCCGGCCTGCCGTTGGCTTCGGCGTACTTGGCGAGCCTGTGCGCATTGAAGGTGTTGGCGCAGATGGCCCTGTCATAATGAAACGTGAGCCCGTCCTCAGCAGCGGTCTGGCCTATTTTTCTGAGGTTGGCCGCGACCTTTTCCGGGGCCGCGTTGTAGGCTTTTGCGTAGTGGCTGACGCAGGATTCCGGTTCCTTCACGTCCGGATTCAGCTCGAAGCTTCTCATGACGACTGTGAAGATATCTTCCGCGTGCAGGGCGGCGATGGCCTTTTTGAGGCGTGTGTCCGCGATATAGCAGAAGGGGCAGCCGATATCGGACCATACTTCAATGTTCATGGGGCGATCTCCTTGAGGGAACCGGCCTGTACTACGGCCCCCTGAATGGATGGTGTAGGGGGAAATTTTGTTTAGTGGCTCTTCTTCCAGGCTTTTATTTTGGCGAGCCGCTCCTTAAAGCGTACTTCCAGTCCCTGATCCGTGGGCTGATAGTAGACCCGGTCCAGCAGGGAGTCCGGCAGACACTGCATGCTGGTCAGTTTGTCCTTCGCGTCGTGGGCGTACTGGTAGCCCTTCCCGTAGCCCAGATTTTTCATGAGGCCCGTTGGCGCGTTGCGGATCACGAGGGGAACCGGCTCGGCGAGGTGCTGTACGGCGTCCTGCTTTGCCAGGTTGTAGGCCGTTTCCATGGCGTTGGATCTCGGCATGAGGGAGAGGTAGATGACGGCTTCGGTGAGATGAACGTTGCATTCCGGCATGCCAAGATAGTGGCAGGCCTGATAGGCGGCGGACGCGATGACAATGGCGTTGGGATCCGCGAGGCCCACGTCCTCCGCCGCGAAACGCAGCACCCGGCGGGCTATGTAGAGAGGATCCTCTCCGGCCTCGAGCATGCGCGCGAGCCAGTAAACCGCGGCGTCCGGATCAGAATTGCGCATGGACTTGTGCAGGGCGGAGATGAGATTGTAATGCTCCTCTCCGTTTTTGTCATAGAGGAGTGATTTCTTCGAGGTGCACTGCTCCAGGAGTTCCTCAGAGACGGTAATGGTCCCGTCTTCGGCCTGATCCCCGTTGAGCACGGCCATTTCGAGCGTGGAGAGGGCTGTCCTGGCGTCGCCGTTGGCGAATTCAGCTATGGCGTGCACAAGCTCCGGGGCGATGCTGACCTTCGAAGTGCCGAAGCCTCGCCTGTCCGTCAGGGCGCGCATGAGGAGCGCCTCGATGTCTTCCGTACTGAGAGGCCTGAGCACGAAGACCCGGCAGCGCGAGAGAAGGGCGCCGTTCACCTCGAAAGAGGGATTTTCCGTCGTGGCGCCGATGAGTATGATGCTGCCTCTTTCCACGAAAGGCAGGAAGGCGTCCTGCTGGGCCTTGTTAAAGCGGTGTATCTCGTCCACGAAGACGATGGTTCTGGCGCCGTAGCGTCTGTTGTCCTCCGCCTTCTGCATGATGGCGCGTATGTCTTTGATGGCGCTCGTGACAGCGGAGAACGTGATGAACGACGCTTTTGTGTGCGTGGCGATGATGTGCGCCAGCGTCGTTTTCCCCACGCCCGGAGGCCCCCAGAAAATCATGGAGGACAGATGGTCGCTTTCGATGAGGCGGCGCAGTATCTTCCCCGGCCCCACAAGATGCCGCTGTCCGGCGTACTCGTCGAATGTGCGGGGCCTGAGGCGTGCCGCCAGGGGCTGTGAAGAGAGCGTGTCAAAAAGGCTGGCCTGTTCTGCCATTATGGCTTTCCTCCTCTTTTATACAAATACCAGAAGAGCCCGGCTGTCAAATGCCTCTCCCGTCTGCCGGCCGCAAACTGATGCGCCCACGTCACAGAACTGTAACGTTGCGTGGATAGAACATGAGCGGATTCGGCCCCGATGGGCGGCCGCATCCCTCCCGCTTCCGCGGGAAAAAGAGCGGTACCTTCTTTCCGTTCTTCAGCCCGTCTTTTCCTGATTGTGGGGGGAACGTCCCTTGGCCGGGGGCGCGGGCGCGTTTCCGGCCTGGCTGAAAGGGCCGTTCCTCCCTTCCGGTTTTTTTCGGGAGAGAGGCAGCCCCCCGCCAGGAGAGAAATTTCTGAGACACCTGTGGGGTAATCTTTATGTCCGGCCCGGATTTTGTGTCGGCGGACTGGCTTTCTGAAGAGCCGTTGTCCGTACGGGAACATTCCTCTGATCACCGCTTTGCCGTAAGCATGCGCGATCTCGCCGCAGCCAACGGCCTGTTTCTTTCCGAAGGACAGGAGCGCCGGGCCTGCTGCGAGCTTGTCTGGCGCGGCGCGCCGGAGGACTGGGGGTACGCGGTCTTTGCCGGCCTGAAGGACGTCTCCTCCTTTGTGCAGAATCTGTACTTCACGCCTGAGGATATCCGCATCCTTTCCGGCATGCGCCTCTTCAGCGACGGATTCCTGGAGTATCTGGCCCGGTACCGTTTCCGCGGCAGCATGTCATCCGTGCCCGAAGGCACGGTTGTCTTTCCCGGCGAGCCAGTGCTTACCCTGAGCGGCGGTCTCATTGACGTTCAGCTTTTTGAAAGCGCGCTCTGCTGTCTGACGGGCCGTGCGTCATACATCGCCACGAAGGCCAGCCGCCTGGCAGGGGCCGCTGGCGGGCGCGCGGTTTTCGTGAGTGACGGCTCTGACGCACTCACTGCCGGAGCAGCCTCCTCATACCGGGAAGCCGCGTACATCGGCGGCGTCTCGTTCCCCGGCGGTTCCTTCCGCGGCAGGGACAGGGAAAGAGAAACGGAGCGGGCAGGCCTGACCATGCCCCGCAGCTGGGTGCCTGCCCATGAAAATGAACTCCAGGCCTTCCGCCGTTTTGCCGAAATTTATCCCCAGAACTGCTGTCTTCCCGTGGATACGGAGGACGTCCTGAAATCAGGGATTCCCAACGCCATACGTGTGGACAGGGAAGTCCTGCGTCCCATGGGCAGGCGTCTCGCCTGGGTCCGCATGGGGGCCGATAATATTTCCTGGATTTCCAGGCGGGCCAGAAGCATGCTTGACGAGGCGGGAATGGCCAACTGCGGCATTATGGTGACAGGACTCCGCGATGAGAAGGCAGTGGAGAACGCCGAGCGGCAGGGAGCCTGCGCGGACGCCTTTGACATGGGGAGCCTCCTTGCCGGCCCGTGTGCCGGACTTGATATGGAATGTGACCTCGTGGAGGTGCAGGGGCGGAAACTCTGCGTTCCCAGTGTTTTCCGGAATGCCTCCGCGCTGAATCTCCCCGATTCCGGAAGCAGGCGCCTCTACCGGATTTTTGACGGGCAGGGCGTGGCTGCCGCGGATCTCATAGCAGAGGAGGGTATCCTTCCCGGGGTTCCGGATGAGTTTGAGTGCGTCGATCCGTCCAGGCCATGGCAGACAGAGACGTTCCACAGCTGCTCCGTGACCCCCCTCTTTGAACTTTTTGCTGGGGACGGCCGCATCTGCCGTATCGGACGGAGCCCCGAAAGCGTGCGCGCCGCGGTGAGGCATCAGCTCTGTTACGGGTTGAGGCCGGACGAAACCCGCCTCTCGGATCCCGTTGTCCACAAAATACTTCTGAGCCGGGAAATCTGCCGCCGCAGCCTGAAGGATTTGGAAGGCAGCTGCGCGTGAAAGCAGATCTTGCCATCCCGGTAAAAAATACTTATATATGCCGCAATCCGAAAGGGGGCGCACTGGTTTCGACGGGGAAGTGGAAGCCAGGGCTGCAGGTCGAGGCGCCGTGGACCTCGTAAAAAGCGGCAAAATAGTAATTGCCAACAACGATTACGAATACGCTTACGCTGCCTAGTCAGCGGATGCGCAAATGACCTCCTGAAGGTCAGGTCAGACCGGGTGACGCCTGATAACCTGGATCTGGCCACGATTATCAGGCTGGCAGGAGTTAATGCCCACCGGGACTTCCTGCGAGAACTTACGGAAGGCTGGTTCCGGCGCGCCTGACCGATGGCAAACGCCAGGGACGAGATTTAATGTCGGCCTAAACCTGTAGAGGCTTTGCGTGGAATTTTCTCGGACGGGAGTTCGACTCTCCCCGCCTCCACCATGAAACGGGAAACAACGGTATCGCGGAACGTAAAAATTCTGTGATACCGTTTTTTTTTTGCCCGTGGTCAGGGGGCGGAAAAAGGTGAGGGCGGCAGATCCGCGGCCGCCGGAACTTCCCCGGCCGGGGCGCGCCGCATGCGCCTTTCCGGGAAAACAGAGAGAAAAAGGAGATTGTATGAGCAATATTACTGAAGAAATGCTCGATGAATTCCGGGCCCGGTACGCGACAGACAGAGAGGCCCGGGTTCTCAGTGCGGCCATGGCCAAAACCGACATGGCGGACCTGGCCTATGTTCCCGCCAGCGCAGCGCTCCTCAAAGGCGCATTTCCCGTCGAGGTGAAGACGCGCGGCATAACGGCCCAGCAGAAGTCCGGGCGGTGCTGGCTCTTTGCCGCGCTCAATATCCTGCGTGAGCACGTGGCCGAAGCCTGCGGACTGGAATCCTTTGAGCTTTCCCAGAACTATCTGTCCTTTTATGATAAGCTTGAGAAGGCCAATAATTTTTTGGAAATGGCCATTACCCACGCCCGTGAGCCGCTCAGCGGGCAGCTTATGCGTTATGTCATGCAGGGCATGACCGACGGCGGGTACTGGTGCGAGGCCAGGGATCTTATCGAAAAATACGGCGTGGTCCCGAAGCTGGTTCAGCCGGAGACGTATCAGTCGGAACATACCGACCGCTTCCTGACCATCATAAACCGCCTTCTGAGGAAGGATGCCATGGAACTGCGCGGACTTGTCCTGGCAGGAGCGGATCCCTCGGCTCGCAGGAAGGAAATGCTGGCGGAAATCTACAGAGCCCTGTGTATCGCCTTCGGCGAACCGGTCCGGCGTTTTGATTTCGCCTACCGCGATAAAGATAAGGAGTATCATGAGGAGCGGGATCTGACGCCGCTCGGGTTCTACCGGAAATTTGTCGGGCTGTCCCTCAGCGACTACACGGCCGTTATTAACGAACCGACGTCCAACAAGCCGCTCAATACCCCCATCGTGTTTCACGGTATCGAAAACATGGCTGACCGGGACATGGAGGCCCTGCACCTGACACAGGAAGCTCTTGAGGATCTCTGTGTCAGGCAGCTCAAAAACGGTCAGGCCGTCTGGTTTGCCTGCGATGCCGGCGCGTTCGGGGCCAGAAAGGAGGGCCTCTGGGATCCGGACAGCGTCCGCTATGAGGCCCTTCTGGGCGGCTTCTCAACGGCTATGCCCAAGGGCAGCCGGATCGAGTGCGGGAACAGCTCCGCGACGCACGCCATGCTTCTGACCGGCGTGCATTTCGGCGCCGATGGCAGGCCGGACCGCTGGAAAATCGAGAACTCCTGGGGCAAGGATGTCGGTGACGACGGCTATTTCGTCTGTTCCGGGAACTATTTCCACGAATACGTCTACGAAGCGGTCATTGATCACCGGCATTTCAGCCCGGAGCAGCTGGCAATGCTGAAGAAGACACCTGTCGTTATCAACGCCTGGGACGAAGACCGGTAAACCGGCGCTGAAGTGGAATGCTGCGGACAGTTTGACGCTGTTCAGCCGCCAAAAATGAAGCGGGCCACCGAAGCTGCGGCGGGCCCGCCGTATCAATCTGTACTTTGATGCCAGAGTCCGCCGGCAGCGCAATTTCTCTGCGGCATCGGAGAATGCAGCCTGCATAAGGGCATGGGAAAAGTCTCGTACCCGCGATAAGGCTTTCCTTTGCCCGCAGTTCAGAAAATCTGTTTCGCCGGCAAAGAGGTTTTTCCCTGCCGGAGCCCTGAGAAAATTTTTTCTCCAGAGAGGATGCTGGGCGCTGACAGAGCGTATTCCCCCTGTGTGACTGGAAAGAGCCGCGCAGAACACGGAAACGTGTCCCGCATTTTTCTGCCCGGCCGTACTGGCTTTTTAAATGTATTTATTATAAATACACCTCTTGAAAACGCGAGTACGTTAAAGGAGGCCAAATGGGACTTCTAAAAACCTTTTTCAACAATACCGGGAGGCCCGCGGGTTTTCTCGGGCGGGTTATGCTCTGGAGTATGAACTGGGGGCATGCGCCTGTAGCGGACTGGGGAATGGGATTCATTTCCGGGCTCAGTCCGCAGCATATCGCGGATATCGGGTGCGGAGGGGGAAGAAACGCAGCGGAACTCCTGCGGCGTTTCCCCGGCTCCTCGCTGACTGCCGTTGACTACGCTGAAGAGTCGATCGAAAAAACGCGGAAGGTCAACAGGGAGGCTGTCAGTGCAGGAAGGTGCGAAACCCTGGTAGCGGACGTGTCATCGCTGCCTCTGCCTTCGGATCACTTTGATCTGGTCACGGCCTTTGAAACTGTCTACTTCTGGCCTGATCCGGCAGAGAATTTCCGCGGGGTGAGGCGCATCCTGCGGCCGGGCGGTACGTTCCTGATTGTCAACGAGGCTGACGGGGCAAGCCCCCGGGATGCCAGATGGACGGACATCATCGACGGGCTGAAAATATACAATGGGGATCAGCTTATCGGTTTCCTCAGAGAGGCCGGCTTTACCACTTGCAGGGCTGAGCGCGATCAGAAAAAGCACAGGCTCTGTGTCATCGCTGAAAAATAGGGGATCCCTGGATATTCCCTGAGAAGAAGTCCGGACCGCCGCATGTCTTTCCGGTTTTCATGCTGGCGGCCCAGACTTTCAGCAGGATGAAACTGGTTTTCCCCGGTCTTATCCGAGGTTTTTGCGGAAAAATTCCGTTATCCTGTCAAAGGGAATGACGTCCAGGTTGTCGTACAGATCCGTGTGGACGGCCCCCGGGATGAGCAGAAGTTCCTTGTTGCCGCCCCTGAGTTTTTTGAAGGCGTCCTTTGTGAAGTAGCAGGAGTGCGCCTTTTCCCCATGGATCATGAGCACTGCGCTGCGGATTTCGCCGGCGTAGCAGGTGATCGGCATGTTCAAGAAGGACAGGGCCGAGGTTTTGTTCCAGCCATTGTTCGAGTTGAAGGAGCGGCTGTGGTAGGCGCGGTGCTTGTAGTAGGCCACTTGACATCCTCCCCCGCCTAAAGACGGGGGATTCCTATCGGTAGCGGC
>ENA-ORSS01003351-ORSS01003351.1-human-gut-metagenome-genome-assembly--contig:-NODE-3351-length-13101-cov-4.077802_pt1 | contig 13101 bp, 13 predicted proteins | sample MGYA00241899_ERZ509162 | MGnify/ENA primary metagenome ERZ509162 (study PRJEB26280, sample SAMEA2338641) | human gut metagenome | biome: human gut; feature: human-associated habitat; material: faeces... | reverse complement strand
CCGACGCCGGCATCGTCGAGCAGCTGCTTTGCCAGCGCGCAGTTCGGACAGGTCTTTGCGTGGTCGCTGACCTGGTGGCCGCACTCCGGACACTTAATAATTGCCATTACTGATTGAATATTTTTTATGTTATCACTCTTACTATCGCTGTCGGTCAGTGCCTGTAGCGTATTTCCCGCAGCCCGTGCTGCCCCATGAACCGGCTCTTGTCTATATATCCGCTGACGCCGACGATGCGCCCCTTGCCCGTATACTGCCACATGGTGATGTTGCGCTCATCGGCAAGCACCGGCTCTTCGTCGGTATACTGGGCAATCATCAGCTGGTAATCGTCAATCTTGCCCACAAGGTGGCGGTTGTAGAAATTGGTGAATGTATACAGCAGCGGTTTCTGCTTGTAGGCCTTCTCGACAAGTTCGAGAAACTTGAATAGCGAGTCACAGAACTCATCGGTAGACAGCCCGCTCGTTGTCTCAATGTCTATCATCGGTATGAGGTCTTGCTCCCCCGGCCTGCATTGCACCTTGAAGTTCTCAAGTTGCAGCGCCTGGTCGGTCTTTGGGCGGTAGAAATGGTAGCTTCCAACTTTCAGGCCGTACTGGTGGGCGAGCACAATGTTGCTCTCATATCTCTTGTCTATCCAGTCGCCCCCCTCGGTTGCCTTCAGGTAGACGTATGCCATCTTTGTGTTCTGCCCCACCGTCTCCCAGAACACCTCGCCCTGGTAATGGCTCAAGTCTATGCCGTGGATATGGGCACATGTGTCTTCACATTGCTCAAAGGCATCCTGGGCTCTCGCGCCTAACGACAGCAGCAAAACAACAAACAAAACCAATCTATTCATCAACCGTAAATTTTTAGATGCAAAAGTAGGCAAAAAATCCGAGAATGGCCACGTGAGCAGAATAAAATAAAGCGCTCTAAAGCTAACATTATGAAATATTTGCGAAAACCATCCGCCCCATGAAGCATTGCCGGCACATGCACACAAAAACGCCGCCACCGGCCACCGGCGGGCATGGCGCCCTGAAGCCATGAGGCGCAGCAGCTTTCGGGGCACACGAAAAAAGAAGGGCGGACGCCCGGCAAGGCCGCGACGGCCCACAGGCATCCACCCCACACAAACCCCAAATATACAGTAGGCACAGCAGGCAGGTCAGTTGCCTGCGAGGTATTCCATAACCTTGCCGCTGAGCAACATTAGCGACACTTCACACATCTTGGTGTCATACTCAGCGGCAAGTATGCTTTCTTCAGACTCGAGAAGGCTGTTCTGGGCCTCACGGAGCTCAAAGCCCGAGAGCTGCCCCTCAGAGAATATGTAATACGACAGGCCATAGTTGGCAACGGCCGTCTCGTGGTTTTCACGCTCTTTCTGCAATATCTGCAAGTTGTTTTTGTAAGCCTGCCAGTAATTGTTGAGCGAAGCCTTCAGCGACAGCTTGAGGTTTTCGCGCTCGAGGTTGGCATACTCAATGTCGAGCTGTGCGTTGTTTTTCTGCATTCGGCGTTTTCCGTCGAAGATGTTGAAGCCAACGGTGACGCCGGCACTGAGCCCCCAGTTGTCGCGCTTCTTCGTTGCGGCCAGCTCGTAGCGGTTCATGGTATACCCATAGCCCACATTCAGGTTGACATAGGGGTAGTCGCGCGACATCACTTTCTTGTATTCAGCCTGCACAACAGCCGAATTGTTGTCGGCCAGCAGCAGCGAGGAGTTGGTGGCCAGAGTCGACCTCCACAAGTCTTCGTATTGCAGGTTGGGATTGACGTCGATAAGAGTGTCATGCACATTTATGAAAGCCGTGACGTCATCGTTCGACAACAGTTCGTTGAGATTGATTCTCGAAGTGTTCAATGCCTCGAGTTGCTTCATATACTGTGCGCTGTCGGCATTGAAATACACCTTGGCCTGCAGGTAGTCGGCAAGCGAATACGTTCCGATGCTATAGCTTATCTGCACGTTGCGGAAACGCTCACGCGACAGCTCCATGTTCTTGCGGAAATTCTCAAGGCGTATTTTCTGCTGAATGAAATTATAGTATTCCGTGATGACAGATGCCACATAGTCCTCGACAGTCATCCGCGTCTCGAGCTCCCCCTGCTGCTTCATCAGCTGCAGTTGCTTGTAATTGGTCCATACACTGAAGCCGTCGAACACAGTCCAGTTTAGGTCTACCCCTACGTCGAGGGTGCCGTCGTAAGCATTTTTTTCAGTCGTGGCAATCCCGGTGGCACGCGATGTTGACCGCGAAGTGTGGAAGTCGCCGCCATACGACGCACTCAGGTCGACGGTGGGCAGCAGCCCTGCGTTTGCAGGGGTGGCGTTGTTGTCGCTCACCTGCTGCCTGTTCTTGACCATGCGTATGGAGAAATTGTTTTCCAATCCCCTTGCTATGCAATCCTGCAATGTTACCGTGGCCTGTTTTGAGCCCTCTTTCTGCTGGGCAACAACCGGCACGGACATACACAATATCAATGCAATTACTATCTTGTTCTTCATTTTTTCTTGTTTTTAGCACTCTGGTTGGTTGAGATGTAGCTATATACAGCCGGCACGACATACATTGTCAGGAATGTAGACACAAGCATTCCGCCCACCACGGCCACACCCATGGCAATGCGCTGGTTGCACCCCTCGCCCGTGGCAAAAGCCAGCGGAACCAGGCCCAACACCGTGGCGGCGCTCGTCATGAGGATTGGCCTCAGTCGCTGCAAGGCCGCCTCACGCACAGCCTGCATCTTGTCTATTCCGCCATGCTGCTTCTGGTTGGCAAACTCAACGATGAGGATGCCGTTCTTGGCCACAAGGCCAATCAGCATGATTATACCTATTTGGCTGAATATGTTCATCGTTATGTCGCCGAAATACATGAATATCAGTGCCCCGGTGATGGCCAACGGCACAGTGAGCATTATGACCATGGGGTCTTTGAAACTTTCAAACTGGGCCGCGAGTATCAGGTAGATGAGCACCAAAGCCAGTATGAAAGCAAACATCAGGCTCGAGGCACTCTCGCGGAAATCCTTGGAATCTCCGGCCAACGATGTCCTGAATGTGTCGTCGAGCACATCGGCCGCAATCTTGTCCATCTCGTCAAGCCCCTCGCCTATGGTCTTGCCGTCGGCAAGACCGGCAGAAATGGTTGCCGAGACGAAACGGTTGTAACGGTAGAGCTTAGAGGGTGCAGTGCTGTATTCCAGTTCGATGAGGTTGTCCATCTGTATCATGCGCCCGTCGCTGCTCCTCAGATATATCGACCTGAGGTCGGCAGGCTTGTTGCGCTGCTGCCTGTTTATTTCGCCCAATATCTCATACTGCTTGCCGTTCATGTAGAAATAGCCCATGCGCTGGCCACTCAGGCCGTACTGCAGCGTCTCTGCCAAATCACGGGTGCTCACGTCCATGACGTTGGCCTTGTCGCGGTTGATGTGTATTCGCGCCTCGGGCTTGCTGAACTTCAAGTCGACATCTGCCATTTGGAAAGTCGGGTTCTCATATACTTTCTCCATAAACTCGGGCAGCACCTTCTCAAGTTTCTCTATGTTGGTGGCCTGGAGCACATATTGGATAGGCATCTTCGACCTGCGTCCGCCAAAAGACGATTGCTGCTGGACAAACGCCCTGGCCTTGGTCTTTTTCTGCACGGCCTTCGAGAGCTTCTCCGCCACCTCCATCTGCGTATAGTCACGCTCGGCCATGTCTTTGAGCATGACCTGTATGTTGCCGCTACCGTCGGACACACGGGCCACTACGGCTTGCGCGTCGGGCACGATAGAGTCGACCACCTGGTTGATGTCTTCGGTGTAATCACGCAAATACTCGTAAGTAACGCCATCGGCCCCCCTTGTGTTGATGGTTATCATCGAACGGTCTTCCAGCGGGGCCATCTCCGAAGGTATCTTCCCCCACAAGAAGAAAATGAGCCCAATCATAACCGCCATCACCGGAATAACCCACACGCGGTGGCGCAAGACAAAGTCCAACGAGCGCGAGTAGGCGTTGTTCATGCCGTCGAAAAACGGCTCGGTCATGCGGTAAAACGCATTCTTGCGCTTCTGCTGCTTAAGCATCTTGGTGGCCAGCATCGGCGTAAACGTCAGGGCCGCAAAGGCAGAGATGATTATTGAACCAGAGATGACCATGCTGAACTCACGGAACAGGCGCCCCGTAGTGCCCTCCATGAACACTATCGGGAAAAACACGGCCACCAAGGTTATCGTGGTGGACACCACGGCAAAGAATATCTCTTTGGCGCCTTCTATGCCTGCCTGCATGGGTGGCATGCCACGCTCTATGCGTATGTATATGTTCTCGGTCATCACAATGGCATCGTCGACAACCAGTCCGACGGCAAGCACCACAGCAAGCATGGTCAAGACATTGATAGAAAAGCCCATCAGATACATGACAAAGAACGAGCCTATCAGCGATACAGGTATGACGATGCACGGAATGAGAGTGACGCGCCAATCGCGCAAAAACAGGAAGATGATGATGATCACGAGCACGAAAGCCTCGTAGACAGTCTTTTCAACCTCGCTGATAGAAGCACGTATGAACTTGGTGTTGTCAAAGCCATAACTATAATGCACATCATCGGGCAGGTCTTTTTTCATCTTCTCCATGCGCTCGTAAACCGCATCGGCAATGTCTATGTGGTTTGCTCCCGGCTGGGGGATAACCACAACGCCAACCATCGGCACCCCGTTCATCTTCATGTAGCTCTTTATGTCGGCAGCGCCAAGCTCTGCCCGCCCTATGTCACTGAACCTGATAATCTGGTTGCCCTCATGCTTAATGATAAGGTCGTCAAACATCTTGGCCGTGTTCATAAGGCCCATAGTGCGTATTTCCAGCTCGATGGTATTTCCCTCGATGCTACCCGACGGCAGTTCTACGTTCTCGTTGTCTACCGCATTTTTCACATCCATGGGCGTTATGCCATACCCGGCCATTTTTATCGGGTCGAGCCACAAGCGCATAGAATACTTCTTCTCACCCCAGATGGAAACGCTGCTGACATCGGGGATGGTCTGCAACTGCTCCTTGACGGTCAAGTCTGCTATCTCGCTCAACTCCAACAAAGGGCGCTTCTCGCTCTGCAATGCCACCATTAGAATCGGAGATGCATCGGCGTCTGCCTTTGAAACAGTTGGCGGGTCACAGTCGCGAGGCAAATACCTCTGCGCTCTCGAGACCTTATCGCGCACGTCATTTGCAGCCGTCTCCAAATCAACCGACAGATCAAACTCTACCGTTATGCGGCTGCTGCCTTGCTGGCTCACGCTGGTAAGCGACCGTATGCCAGGTATGCCGTTTATGTTTTGTTCAAGCGGCTCGGTTATCTGGTTCTCTATGACGTCTGCATTGGCTCCGGCATAAGAACATTGAACCGAGATTATCGGGTTGTCTACCGAAGGATACTCGCGTACACCAAGATAAAAAATAACCTATGACGCCAAAAAGCAAGATGATTACGGTCATCACGGTTGCAAGCACCGGCCTTCGTATACTTAACTCTGAAATATTCATAATACTGACACCCTTATATTTAGTCTACCCTGTCGAGCACGACCGGCAGGTCGGTACGCAACTGCAATGTTCCTGATGTTATCAGTGTGTCGCCCACTTCCAATCCGGAAAGCACCTGTACCCTGTCTTCCGTACGCAAGCCCAGCTTCAGTTCGACAGGCTGGGCCTTGCCAGACTTGTAGAGATACACCTTGTCTTTACCCATCTCTGGCACTACTGCCTCTGCAGGTATGGCTATAGCGTCTTTTATTTCCTGCTTCTTGAGGTTGATGCTGGCATAACGGCCGGGTGAAAGCAAACCGTTGGCATTGGCATACAAGGCCCTGACAGTAAGGGTATGGGTATTCATGTCTATCACAGACTCTTTTGCATAGACCTTGGCAGGGAATGTCTGCAAGAAGCCGTCGACCGAGAAGTTCAACGAGATGCCCGGCTTCATGTCCTTGGCATAGCGCTCTGGAACGGCAAATTCGACCTTGAGGGGCACATATCTGGTCAGCTTGCTGACAACGGTCGTAGGAGAAGCATAAGCACCCACGCTTATCTGACGCAGGCCTATCACACCATCGAAAGGCGCACGCAATTCAGTCTGCTCTATCTGTGCCTTGACTGCATCAATCTCTGCCTTAAGCGTTGCCAACTCGGTCTTGACCTGCTCATAGGCCTCCTGGCTCACCGCATCATGCTGGAGCAGCGTGCGCTGTCTGTAAACGCGGTCGTTTGCAAGTTTCAATTGTGACGACAAACGGCGCAGCTCTGCCCTCAGCACCTTGTCATTAACCCTGGCCAACAATTGGCCTTTTTTTACATGGGCTCCTTCCTTGAACATAATCTCGACAACTTGTCCGGAAGTCTCAAACGACAAATCAACCTCCTCGTCTGGCAGAAGCGTTCCTGTCACCATTATTTCATCAGACAGCACTCCCTTTTTAACCCTCATTCCGTTGACGTTGAGAACCTTTTTCTTGCCCTTACTGCCCGCTTCAACCTTATCTGCCTGGGACAATTCGGAATTTTGTTTCGGCATCTGCGAATATATTCCCCAGCATACCAAAGCACAAACAATAAAGGCCACAAGCCCCCATTTCACTTTTTTATTCATCTATACTTATTTTTTGTTTTGTTTTATTCCACTCTACCAAGATACAATCAACACTAACACAACCTGCCCAAACAACAGTTATATGCATCGCCTTCACGACAGAAGGCATGTCATTGACAAATCATGATAATTGTAAGCGTTTTAGTTTTGTCTACAAAATTAATATAAATAAGCTAAAGGGAAAACAGACTTTGGTATTTTTAATATAAATAAAGATTAAGAAATACTGAACAATTGATATGTAAATATGAAAACATTACAGCCACATTCCGGGCAAGAACACACAAAATAGAGATAGACTTATTACAAAGAATAAGACACTCGAAATCCCAGTAAACTCGCACTGTCATTGGTGGGCGTCAACTCAACTGTGTCAAGTCGCTTCTCCGTTATGCATTAACCTCGGTCGGCGGGACGCGATTTTTAATCGCGTTTCGGCGACTTGGTGCACGTAGTAGCCATCCTCGGCTATTATATGGAGTCTCCCGACATTGTATAGCACCAGCAATGCAAATTTTGCAGGCAGGAGCGCAATCTGCACCCACACCATCCAAAGGATTGTCTTGTATCGGAGAGAATCTTTCATCATTCACTGCAACAGGGTCTGCCACTGTAATCAGGCAAAGTCGCAAGGAGTAACCGTCGCTTGGTGTGCCACATCCGGGGTGGAGACAGGAACACCGCCTACTTTACAGAAACGAGTTGCACAACTCACGGGCGTTATACTGAACTTGCCTTTCCTTTTTCTGCAAAAATACTGTTTTATGGCATAAAGTGTGCCTTCGATAAGATGTTTTTTGCGTAAAGTGTTGGTTGATTGGGCGTAACGTACTATTTTTGCATTTGACCCCCGCTAAATCATTGCGCTATGGTTACTGATATATACGAGAAAATTAACGAGTGGATGGGAGCACATTTCGCGTGGGCACAGGCTCACCCGAAATACGGGTTGCTGTTTGCGAGCGGACTGCTTGCCCTGTGGCTCACGGGGTTGTTGCTGCGATGGAAATGGGCATGCGAATGGCAGTTCAACCGTGCCAAGACTTGGATGTTTGACGGCTGCTCGCCCGAGACGCGACGCAGGATTCAGATTGTGCTGGTCGGCATAGCGTTAGTCGCCTGCATGACGATGTTCTTTGTGTGGGAATGAGGGAGTTTTTGCAACACCCTCACCCTCCAGTGATTATAACGGAGATTCTCATTGTATTCTTATGAAAAGAAGGTTTGTAGCGTGCCTAATATACACGCACGTTCAATACCTTCCCGTCAAGCAGTTCCACGTAGCGGTTGTCCGAGAATCTCCATGTTTCGAGCGTCCCGTCTTGCCATTTTATCTCTGTCTTTCGATAAGGTTCGCCCCATGCGGCAATGACCATCTCGCGTGTCATGCCCGTGTCCACCTTGCGGAATGCCACCTGCTTACCGTATTTCTTGCCGTAACGTTCCGTCAATGAGGAGATGCGGGCGGCACTCACAAATTCATACACCTCGTCGCCACCTATGGAACAGGCTTCCACACGAACTCCGTCCGCGCCCTCCATGAGCAGGAATGCGCCGTCGCTGTTCATCTTCAAACCGACATCCACGCAGCGGTATTCCGTACCTTCGGGTGGTGTTATGATTTGTCCGTCCTTGGTTTCTACCCGTTTGGCAAGTGAGAGGAATGTCTGCCCGATGTATCTTTTCAGCTTCTCGTAGAATCCCAAACAGGTCATGCTGAGAGGGTAAAGATAAGGATTGTAGTAGATTTCTACTCCGCTTTCCTTTTCGCGCAGCAGCAGGCAACAGCCGACTGTGAGGTAATCACTCTCTGTCCAGACTTTCAGCACCTCATAATACTTTCCCACCACCGCTTCGGCAGGGGTATTGCCCAGCCCGTCATCCTTGTATACCTGTCTCCCGCTCCCGGCAAGGAAGTTGCCCGTGAAGAAAGTGTCGTAATACCCCCGGCTGTCATTCCTTGCCCCGTGCATGTAGAGGGTTTGTCCGGGCAGGGCGGCAAAACTTCGCTCTTCCACGTTCGTCAGGCTGTCGTAAGACTGTGCGTTTTGCACCGTGTACTCTTTCATGCCACTGTTCCGAGTCACAATATTGAGTTGCGCCTCCGCATACAGGCTGTAACTCAAGAATGCCATGATGGCTAAATTCGTTTTTCTCATTGCTTATTGTTTATTTATTTAAAAGATAATGGGTTGCATTGTTCCGCTTGTTCAGTCGGTCTGCTGTTTGTTAGCTGCTGTAGGTTTAATTCTTTGTTCCAATATTTTTTGAGCCGCTTGATTTTTGATTTTTCGACGTAGACTATCTAACCAACGCTGTCCGATACGCCTGTCCGCTGCACGAAGTACATTTGCCAAGCCCCAATAGTCATTTTCAAAATGTTTGGTGACAATCTCTGAAACAGGAGTGTCAATATAATCACGAATCAAGTTTGAAATATCGGAAACATCGGTCGTATAAGGATAAATTTGATGTATTCCATCCGGATCATAATTCCTAACAGTTCCATCTGCCAATACAAACTGTTTCGGATAATCAAATATCATCTCCTTCCCGAGTGTAATCCAGTACCGAGGAAGTGCGGTATTTCCATATCGACTTCTCATCGGATAAGCGACACAGTGAATCTGAAAATCAATCGTTGGATCAATTATCAGATATAATTCCTTTTGTAATTTGCTCCAACTCTTCATTTGTTCTTTTTTATTCAGCAGGTAATGTCCGGCGGATAACCAACTCTTCGGGGAGATTAATCCGCTTGTTATTTGCTTTTGCTTATTGTAAATGTTTTATCAGCATTATTTATTTTGTAAAGGTCGTCAAGATGAACATGATAACCATCACTATTTTCATATTCGGCCACGCCAAGCAATGCTTTAGCTAATAGAAGAAGTCCATCTTTATTCCCCTCGATATAAAGTTCATTTGGATTTTCCAAGTTAAAAGAAAGATTAGGTTTTCCCGATCTTTCAATAATAGGGAATCCCATTTCATTATATTCAATTTCAATATTAGCTTTTTTCATTTACAATTCGTTTTTATGAGCAAATAATGTTTGGCAGCGTTCCGCTTATTCAGTCGGTTTGCTGTTTGTTATCGTGATTAAATCTTTTGTTACCATACGCATATCATTAAAATATTTAGGAATATCCTTCTTAATATCATGATAATTTTCGATTAGATATAAGTCGTTAGGGTCTAAATGACAGTAAAACGTAAGCATTATGTATGAAAATCTATCAACTATCCCACTTACTACGGTTTCATAATACTTTGTTTTGCCATTTTTAATATAGTAATTAGTTAACTCCCTTACACTTAGGATGAATTTTTGGAAATTTATTTTATCAAAGAAGGCACATTCGTGTAATTGATACATGAATGTACCTTCTTCAATGGCATCAATTTCTTTTAAACAATATTTCTCTAATTCATTCATCATATCACGATAATGTTTGGCGGATAATCGACCGTTAGGGAGATTTATCCGCTTGTTAATCGCTATTCAACTCTCCCATGTTACATAGTTAATTTCTCCAGTACTATTAGTATTGACAACCACCAGCATATCTGCAATTTCACGACCTATGGTATAATCCCATACTGCATAGTTTTCATCGCCGGGATAAAAGCCGATTCGGTCTAATTTTAAGACCGACAACAGCCTTTCCTCTTTGGGCTTGGAATCATCTGTACCTGCTAAGACTTTATCTATGGTAGAAGCATCCAATTCTTCAAGATGAAAATCAACATATTCTTTTACATCACCTCCATCTTCGTAATCTGAACGAATGGCGGCTTCTACATTGGTTTTATGTTGTTTTAAGTTCTTGATATAACTCTCGTATTCTGCAACCCAGGCATGTTCTGGCACGCCAGCATAGAAATTCAGATCTAATTCTATTTGATGATTGTCAATTGTAACCTTTCCTTTGGTTGTCTCTTGTGGAGAGTTGATTTCCATATCTCCAAAATAAGTAATGTCCTTTTTCATATTTCGTTCTTTTTTATTCAAGCGATTAATGGGATGCAGCTTGCCGCCGTTAGGCGGAACAGGTGCTTGTTATCAGTCACTTTTATTTCAAATCTTCTTTATTTATAGTAATTATTCTATTCGGTATAAAGAATTGAGATGCTTCCACATCTATGCTGTTTGATATATAGCACTTCCAAAATTTCACGTATCGAAATTTCTTTTTGATTTTACGAAAAAACTTGGAAACCATTTGAGAAAAATCATTATTATCAGAACAGCAATAAAAACGTCCGGCAATGTATGCCATATTCTTCCCTTTAAAAGGAACTCTATATTCTAAAACTGGACTTTTTACATAGTCCAATACTTCAGCTGTTGTTCCATCATAATATTCATGTGTATAATATGATATATATTGTTGGAAAGATTTTCCGGTCAAATACATCTGCCGGTCATTAGCACAAATGTCAAAAGGAGATAAATCTCCTTTATAATGTGGGACACACAACAACTCTCCAAATACGCTTCTAAGTGTATTTGCTATCATCTCATCATCATTTTTATGCGAATAGAATTCAAATTGCTTTCCCATGTTCTGCAGGTTTTAATGATTGATAATGGGATGCACCTGTGCCGCCGTTATAGGTGGCACAGGTGCTTGTTAGCAACTACATTAATAATAAGTCTTTTCCATTTCTACAACTTCATTTGCATTTTCATCCCAAAAGAGTGTTCCACATTCCTCGCATTTTACATTTGCCTGATGGCTTTCTTCTTCAATAGACATATCATAATATGCAGTATCTTTACAATTAGGGCATACTATGTAAATAACCACTCTACCTTGCTTTTGCTCTAAAGTTGATAGTTTCCAAAAATTGGATTTTATAGACTTAAGTTTTTTGGCGTCTTTTTTATAAGACAACAATATGTTATAAGTGTCAGTTCCCAAATCAAGCAATACAATTCTTGCACCGAGCTTTTCCAATCGCTTGTCAAAATAGGATAACGCAAAGGGTACAAAATCACCTCGTTGGGGGTCTTCTTTTTCTTGGTTATACTTTTGGTAGACTTCTTCTTCGGGAACGTCCAACCGGATTCCCAGCATTGATTGCAGGCGGCTGTCGAAGAACCCGTAGAGCATCCCTTCCTTATCTTCTCCACTCCAGTCCACCACCAAAAGGAACTTCTTGTTTGTCAACTCGTCAAACAGGTTTTCATCATCTTTTATAGCCTTCACATTCATTTCTGCAAGTTCTTTTTCTCCAAGAACTTTTGCGAGCATTTTTTTGTAGTTCATAATTCATGTTTTTTATTTGTTGTTAATGGGATGCATCTAATCGCCATTTTAAGGCGATTGAGGTGCGTGTTATGTGCATTTATTTCCAAAAGTTGTCCAGCAAGTGCTTTTCCAAATATCGACTTACAACTCCCCAGCCTTCATTATCAGGACTATTATACCCCCACATACTTTCAGTAGCATCTTCTAATTTTTCACATGCTTCTGAATATTTTGCTGTTATTTGTTTCCTTTCTTCTGGGGTATAGCCTTTTAGTTCTTCCATTGTTATGGTAAAATACTTACCTTCTCTGCTCCCACGCACGAAATTTACAACTTCACAAAGTTGGTCTTCGTCAAGAGAGAAGGCATCTATATTGAGAGGGAAAATTTGTTCGATATTCTTTGTTGCATCTCCAATTTTGTCCAGTCCAATTTCATACATTGCATGGGATATGTAAGGCAGCAATTCTGTATTTTCTTCTATAATCGCTTGCCACCCATCACCTTTATAGATACCTATAACATTAGCTACTATGTGAAATGCAAATACAGCGTCGGACACTTGATTTTTAATTTCACTTAATTCGCCTATCTCCCAAACCTTATCTGATAAGGTTACAATCGCATCTTCTGTATTGACATCCATTCCTTGCAGGACATCACTAATTTTTTCAGTTTTCATATTTACATCGTTTTTTAATTGCACATAATGACTGTCAGCGTTCCGCTTATTCAGTCGGTTTGCTGTTTGTTATCTATCAATTGATTTTTTGCAATCCAAAATATGTTACAACCGTCTATGCTTTCCACACCATCAGGCTCTTTAGTGCAAAACTCCACCATATCATTTTGTTCTGAAATAATTTTACCCCGTATAAATCCTTTACATGGGAAAGATGTAATTTTTGCTTTACACGATACTATTGACAACTTTTCTTCAAAGAGCCATTCTTTGCCGTATGCGTCATACAAACGACAAGATACCCAATACGGAAAGTCTGAGCTTGTATATTCTAATATAAGAATATCAAGATATACAGAAGGATCGCTCCCTGTTATTTCTTTTTTTAAAAACCTGATATTCATAAACGCCCCTCTATTACCTTCATCTGGAGCTATGGTCCAATTATCATTCCCTTCCCATAATAATAAATGGTTCATCCCCGAATAGCGTTGGTAGAGTCTTTTAATCCGAGCAGTAGCAAATT
>ENA-ORSS01003344-ORSS01003344.1-human-gut-metagenome-genome-assembly--contig:-NODE-3344-length-13146-cov-3.081583_pt1 | contig 13146 bp, 10 predicted proteins | sample MGYA00241899_ERZ509162 | MGnify/ENA primary metagenome ERZ509162 (study PRJEB26280, sample SAMEA2338641) | human gut metagenome | biome: human gut; feature: human-associated habitat; material: faeces... | reverse complement strand
ACAATTCTCAGGGTCACTCACAGTGTGAAAGCTGCCAGTAGTGCAAATCGCGTGATGTTTATTAAAGATGGTGAGGTATTCCATCAGTTGTACCGTGGCAATCTGACTGATGAACAGATGTATCAGAAAATATGCATACTGTTCATTAGTCATATATAATTCGCTCTCGCTCTTGTCACCGAACGGGCGCAGGCACGGGATGAACTGAAGATATTTGAAGCCTTTGCGTTTGAAGAACGAATATATCCTGTCGATATTCTCGGCAGCGTAGCCCGTGAGCACGGTTAAGATATTAAAATCGACCTCATGCATGGTCAGCATCTGGGCGGCGTTGAGAATTTTATAGAATCTGTTCGTACCGTTGGCGTCAACTCTGAAGCGGTTCGCCGCCATATCGCCGTCAAGGCTCAGACCCACGAGGAAATGTTCATCGTGAAAGAACCGCGCCCACTGCTCATCTATTAATAAGCCGTTGGTCTGTATACTGAAAAATATGCGGCTGCCGCGCAGGTTATATTTTTTGACCCGCTCGGCGAAGTCCCTGAAATAGTCTATCCCGGCGAGCAGCGGCTCTCCGCCCTGAAATGCAAAAGCTACACTGTCCCCTTTCGCGAAGCTGAGCGCGCTTTTTATGAGCCTGTCAGAAGTTTCGGCGGACATAATGCCGAGGTTATGCTCTTCTCTTATCTGCGAAACATCGTGATAAAAGCAATATTCGCACCGCAGATTGCAAAGGCTCGACGCGGGCTTTATCATTATTGAAAGTTCAGGCAAAATTTCACCCCCGGATATTCCGACCGCCGAGCGGACTGTTCACCCGTTCGGCGGCGTTTCTATCAGCTGTTTTCTATAATTCCTCGGCGGTTATTTTTGAACTCGTTCATCTTCTCGTCGAGTCTGTCGCGCATCTCGTCGGAAATTGTCGGATATGCCGGGGTGCGGTTGTAGTTCTCGCCTGCATCGTCGGTCAGGATATGCAGCCAGTTCTTGCGGAATTTATCAAAGAACGCGGAGTTGTCGTTCTGTATATTCTTGAAATACTTGAACACGACATACTCATTATTCTTGAGAACATCGAAATCATAGTCTTTGTACTCTTCGCGCGAGAGGATATCGTCAGTCGGTATAGCATACTGGATAGCCTTGAGCTTTTCGCGCTTCATGTGGAGTATCGGGGTTTCGGCAGTGTGTATAACTTTATTCTGAGTGAAAACGGGAACCATCGAAACGCCGTCTATAACGCGGTCTGCGGGGAGATAGTTCTTCTGCGTTCCGCCGTTTCCGGTGACGCCGCACATCTCTATGAGCGTCGGGAACAGGTCAACGAGCGTTGCGGACTCATCATAAGTCGAACCCGCCTTGAACAGACCGCCGTTGTTGCCCCAGCGGATCATAAACGGTACTTTCTGGCCGCCCTCATATGCAAGATACTTGCCGCCGCGAAGGTCGCCCGTCGAGCCCTGAAGCGCGGGGCCGTTGTCGCTGGTGAACACTATTATTGTGTCGTCCATGACGCCGAGCTCCTCGAGAGTATCAAAGAGCTTGCCGAGGTAATAGTCAAACTCGGTCACGCAGTCAACATATGTGCCCATGCCGGATTTGCCCTTGAACTCATCGCCGACATACACGGGCGCGTGCGGCCACGGAGTTGCATAGAACGCGAAGAAAGGCTCGTCGCCCTGCTTGACCTGATCGGTTATCCAATCGTTCATTTCCTCATATATCCACTTTGTGGCGTTGCCCTGGTCCTTGAGCTCGTCTGTACCGCGGGCAATTTCATATTCGCCGTTCTCTTCACGGACATGGTAGAACGGGTTCATATCGTTGACATAGTGGCTGCCGTAGAAATAATCGAAGCCCTGATTGGTCGGCAGATACTCGCCGTAGTCACCGAGATGCCACTTGCCGAAGCAGCCTGTCGCATAGCCCGCTCCCTTGAGAGCCTCCGCTATGGTGATCTCGTCGCCGAGCATACCGTCGGCATTACCGCCCATTTCAACGGAATTGAATATACGGGTCGAGGCGAACGGAGAGAATGTGTCAACGGTCGGATATATGACATTGTCGGCATATCCGCGATAGGGATAGCGCCCGGTGAGCGCGGCAAAACGCGCAGGAGAGCAGACGGAATAGCTCGAATAGAAATTCGTAAACTGCGCGCCCTCTTCGCCGATGCGGTCGATGTTCGGGGTATCATATATCGCGCCGTTTGCGGAGATATCGCCGTAGCCGAGATCGTCCATGAGAATAAACAGGACATTGGGCGAATTCTCTTTTGTCTTGTTTTTGTCTATTCCCTTGAGGTAGTCGTCCTGGCCGTCCCAAAGGCGCTCGGTGTTGGGCTTTGAGCGCAGGTTCATGGTCAGCACGAACGCAACGGTCGTGAACACGAGCAGCACGCTGAGAATACGCGAAAGCACTTTTTGAAGAGTAACTTTTTTATCGATTTTCACAACGCAGAGAATAACGCCGACTATAACGGCTATACTCGGCAGGGCGAGCAGGAGATTGCCGAGCAGGCGGGTGAAGAAATTACCCTCGCCTGTAAGCCAGGGATGCTCCGCGCTCGAAAATCCCGCAAGACCGGAAGTGAACGCGCCGAAGCCCGCATCCGCGCCGAAAATTATGTAATAAGTGATAACGCCGAACAGCGCGGCGCAATAGCCGATAAGAAAGCCGAGATAAAGTCGACGCTTAAAAAACATACCGATAACTATAAGCGCGGACACAATGCAGCAAAATCCCACACAGATGACCGCTGTCATATTGAGCCTCGTTATCCACATCGCGAGCATGAGTGCGGTACCGATAACGCTGACGATTATCGGGAATACTTTCTTTCCGGAATCAAATTCTATCTTTTTCTTCAAATCATGACCTCCTTTGAAAAATTCACTAATACGGATTATATCATTAATTGCGGGATTTGTCACCATTTTTAAAATTAAAAGGGGCTGTCGCATTCAGATGCAGAAAGCGTTTTTTGACCCGAAGCTGTATAAGTATACTGCGAGTGGGCAAAAAGGCGCTTAAAAGAGCAATAATAAAAGGTCATGCTCCGCATTATAATCATACGAAATATGACCTGTATCTTTTGCTCTTTGGTCTGCGCTGAATGCGGCAGACCCTAAATTACGCTCTGTTGTTTCTTTTTATTGCCTCAATAGCACCCTTTTCGAGCCGCGAGACCTGCGCCTGTGAGATGCCTATCTCCCCTGCCACTTCCATCTGAGTCTTGCCTTTTAAGAAGCGCAGATAAAGTATTTTCTTCTCCCGCTCCGGCAGATTTTCGACCGACTCGCGAAAGATTATCTCATCGAGCCAGCTCCCGTCATCGCCGCTGTCGCCGAGCTGATCCATGACATATATCGTGTCGCCGCCGTCCGAAAACACGGGCTCATAGAGCGAGACCGGCTCGACAATCGCTTCTAGGGCTAAAACTATCTCCTCTTTTTTCATGTTCATCGCTTTCGCTATCTCTTCTACCGTCGGGTCGCGCCCGAGCTTTGCGACAAGCTTCTCTTTCTCCTGCATCGCGTGATAGGCTACATCTCTTATTGATCGACTGACGCGCATCGCGTTGTTGTCGCGCAGATAGCGGCGTATTTCGCCGATTATCATGGGTACGGCATAGGTCGAAAAGCGGACATTCTGGTTTATATCAAAGTTATCTATAGCTTTTATAAGCCCGATGCACCCGACCTGAAAGAGATCGTCGGGGTTCTCTCCCCTGTTTGTAAACCGCTGGACAACGCTCAGAACAAGGCGCAAATTTCCGTTTATAAGCTCGTCCCGCGCCGACTTGTCCCCCGAATGCATACGGCGCAGAAGCTCCGTCTTTTCTTTCTCTTTGAGCACCTTCAGCTTCGATGTATTCACTCCGCAGATCTCGACCCTGTTGTACTGCATTCCGCCGCCTCCCACTTTGCTCGCGCTATAAAAAATTATTCCCATATAGCGCGCTCTTAATACCGCGGAGAAAAATTTTTGAGCTGAGATTGACACGGCGGCGGCGGGCGTGTTACCATTTATCCGGAATAAAAAATATTGAAGGAGGCGCACTATGCGATTCGGAACCTGCGTTGGATTTGACAAGCTCGAATCTGCCGCGAAGCTCGGATATGACTATCTTGAGAGCAACCTGGGGCACATAAAAAGTCTCAGCGAGCAGGAACTAAAAAATACGAAAGCAATGCTTGACGGTTATGGAGCAAAGCTTGAAGCGGTGAACTGCTTTTTCCCCGGGGAGATACACCTCGCAGGAGAGGATGCGGACATCGAAATCATAAGAGACTACACGCGCCGCGCGTTTGACAACGCAGTGTTTCTCGGAATCGAAACCTGCGTGCTCGGAAGCGGGCGTTCGCGCAGCGTGCCGGACGGATTCGACAGAGAAAATGGTCTCGAACAGATACACTCGGCTCTGCGAGTCATAGACGACGAAGCGGGCGAACACGGAATAAGAGTTGCTATTGAGCCGCTGAACAGGCTTGAAACAAATGTGTTTACGACAGTCCGCAAGAGTGTTGACATCTGTCGCGCTCTGGGGCTCAAAAATATATTTGTCCTCGCAGACATATATCATATGGTTATGGAAAATGAGGACTTCGGTGCGCTTAGGTATGCAGGAGACAAATTGATACATATACACTTCTCGAACCCGACCGCAAAAGATTCGCCGAACGGCGGAAAAATGAAGCGCATCTTCCCCGCAGAGGGCGACGGATACAATTACGCGCCGTTTGTGCAAGCCGTAAAGGAAGCCGGATATGACGGAAGAATGAGCATTGAAGCCAACTGCATAAACTTTGAAGCCGAAGCGGCAGAGGGGCTTAAAATGATGAAGAAGCTTTTTGAGTGAGGATAAAATGAGACACGAATATAGCAATCTTAAAATTTTCGCGCAGGGCGGCGACGCAATCAAAACCGCAGAGATACTGCGCGGAGAAATAGAATCGAGAACGGGAGCTATGCCGCAAATGACCGACTCTGAAAAAGCGGACATATCTCTTATCGCCGACCCGAACGGTCTGCGCGACGGATATAAAATAGAGCAGAGCGGCAGCCGCCTTGTTTTCAGGGCGCGGGGCATACGCGGACTGATATTCGCCATCGGTATGTTCCTGAGAAAAATCGAAGTTTTGGGCGAAAAAATCACGCTCATACAGGATATCGGCGGAGAATACAAGCCCGACAAGCGCATAAGGGGTCACCAGCTCGGCTACCGCACAACGCCAAACAGCTACGACGCGTGGGATTTGGAGGACTACCGCAAATATTATCTCGACCTGATGTTCTTCGGCTGCAATACGGTTGAGCACATCCCCTATGACGGGCTCGGAGCGCAGCAGAACAGGCTGATGAAATACGACACGCAGGACTTTCTCGTTGAAGCTTCAAGAATCGCGGACGAATATGACCTCGATGTGTCGCTCTGGTACCCGAACGACCGCGAGAGCCTTGAGGACGCCGAAAAACGGCGCAGGCGCGTCTTCGAGCGCACGCCGAGGATAAATGTAATGTTCCCGCCCGGAGGCGACCCCGGCGACTACGATGCGGATGAATTTATAAGCCGCTGCCGCGATTTTTCGCGCCTGCTCAAGGAATATTACCCGAACGCCGAGATGTGGCCGTCCGCTCAGCAGCCGCACTCGATACCGAACTGGGGCGAAAAGCTCATAAGCGAGCTGCAAAAGCTGCCGGACGAGATTGACGGCATTATAACAGGTCCGAACCATGCGTTTGAGATGGATGAGCTGCGCCGCAGAGTGCCCGTAAAATATCCGATAAGATTTTATCCGGACATAACGCACAACGTGCGCTGCGAATATCCGGTTCACTTCGACCGCGACGACTGGCACTATGCGCTCGCCGCGGGACTCAGCCGCGAATGCACGAATCCCCGCCCCTGCGAATACAGGGAGATTCACCGCCTCACGCGCAGATATGTTGTCGGCAGCGTTTCATATTCCGAGGGCATAACGGACGATGTCAACAAATGCGTCTGGAGCGACATGGACTTCTTCCCCGATGTCGATGTCCGCGACTCGCTTGAGGACTATTCGCGCCTGTATTTCCCCTCTCTGCCGGCAAGCGAGGTTGCAGACAGGATACTCGGGCTTGAGCTAAATTGGCAGACAGATCCGGCGGAAAACCCCGGCATTGACGACAATCTCAGAGGTTGGGAGTCGCTCGCCGAAAGATATCCCGATGTCGTGAAGCTCTGGCGATTCAACCAGTGCTTATTCCGCGCAAAGTGCGACGCATATCTAAGACACAAGCGGATAATCGAACTGCGAGCGATAAAAGAAGCGAAACGCGAGATTCTCTCCGGCAGGCTCGCGAGCGCAAAGGATATACTCAAAAATGCCGAGGACGGGCGTGAAAAGGCGCTTCGCGCGGACATAGAGCGCATTGCGGAAGAGCTTTTTGAACAGATAGGATTGCAGACGGATGTTGAGCGCTACTGCGCCAACAGCTGGGAGCGCGGAGCGGTGCTTGAGACAATCGACCTGCCGAACACCGACCGCGCGTGGCTGCTGGGGAGACTGAAAAAAGCCGAAGAGATGCCCGAAAACGAGGCGAGAGAATATATGCTTCGCAGCGTCAGGCGCAACGAAGTCGAGAGCGACGAATATTATTTCTCGGTCGCGGAGCACGGCTTCGGAGTGCTCGGGTGCGAGCAAGTTGTCGGCCCCGAGGGCATATACATGAACTTCCAGGGTGACCGCCCCGATGTCAACAACGGCAGTCTCCCAACCTGCCTTTTCAAAGTCTACGACAACCAGTCGTTCAGGTACAAGCTGGGCGGATTCAGATATGACACCGACTACGAGCTGAAAGTCACCTACCGCCAGAAAAAGGACGAGCGCATTGACGACCTGACGATAAAAGCCAACGGAACGATTGTATACAAAGGCGGTCAGTTCGGCGAAGAGGACGAAGAATTCAACCGCGAGATGCTCCCGGACGGCTTTGTCTGCGCGGTATATCAGCTGCCGAAAGATGTGTTCGTCAACGGGTGCGTTGAAATCGAGATATTTGAAGAACACACGGGAGTTATGATAAGCGAACTGCGAATAGTTAAGAAAAAATAAAGATATGCACTGTGGAAAACCGCAGTGCATATTTTTTACAGCCCCGACGGATTGAATTGGCAGAGCAAATATGCTATTATACATATGTATAACAAACGGAGGTCTCAAATGGAAGCTGTTGCAACTCCCCTCGCTGGAAAGCCGCTTTTCAGCAACAAAGCACTCAAAAAATTGATATTCCCGCTTGTCATCGAGCAATTTCTCGCGATATCCGTCGGATTCTGCGACACGGTTATGATATCCGGTCTCGGCGACGAGGCTATTTCGGGCGTTTCGCTCGTTGACATGATAATGACGCTGATGATAAACGTCTTTGCCGCACTCGCTACGGGCGGCGCAGTCGTTGCGGCGCAGTTCATCGGCGCAAAAAGAGCAAAGGACGCGCGCAACAGCGCATCTCAGCTGATATTTATCGCGTTTATAATCTCGATTGTACTCATGGCACTGACCCTTGTTTTCAAGGCTCAGCTGCTCAGGCTCTTTTTCAGCACGCTTGAAGAGGGTGTTATGCAGTCCGCATTGACATATTTCTGGATATCCGCGCTGTCGTTCCCGTTCCTCGCTATATATAACTGCTGCGCGGCGCTTTTCCGCGCCATGGGCAACTCGAAAATATCGATGTTAGCCTCGCTCATCACCACAATTATGAACATAATCGGCAACGCCATTCTCATATACGGAGTCAAATGGGGTGTTGCTGGCGCGGCGATATCCTCGACTATTTCGCGTTTTGCGGCGATGCTCCTCCTGCTCATCCTCCTGCACAAGAGAGATCGTCCGATTTATATCTCGATTAAAGATAAATTCAGGCCGAATTTCGGGCTTATAAAAAAGATACTCTCTATAGGAATACCCAGCAGCATCGAGAGCAGCCTGTTTCACCTCGGGCGCATACTTGTCGTCAGCATTATAACCTCGTTCGGAACGGTTCAGATAGCGGCTAACGCAGTCGCAAATAACCTCGACGGAATCGGCTGCATACCCGGTCAGGCGATGGGGCTTGCGGTGATAACGGTCATTGGTCAATGCGTCGGTCTGGGCAGCGAAGAGCAGATAAGACTGCACACGAAAAAGCTGATGAAGCTGACCTATCTTATGTCGGCGATATGGAACGCAATAATCCTCGCTACCCTGCCGCTGACGCTCAAGATGTACAACATCTCGCCCGATGCATATTCGCTCGCGCTCAAGCTCATCATCATTCACAACGGCTGTGCGATATTTATCTGGCCCGCATCGTTCACGATGCCGAATGTTCTCAAGGCAGCGAACGATGTCAAATTCACGATGTGCATCGCGCTGTTTTCGATGTTCACTTTCCGACTGCTTCTGAGCTACATAATCGGACTCAAGCTCGGCATGGGCGCTATCGGCGTCTGGATAGCAATGATAGTTGACTGGGTGTTCCGCGCGGTTGCGTTCTGCCTGCGCTACAGGGGCAAGCGCTGGCTGAGCTACAGCATCTACAAAAAAGACAAGAAGCCGGCAAAAGCAGAATAAATTTGACCCCGCAGTTGTGTTTACTGCGGGGTCGGATTATATCACGGCATAAAAACGAGGCAGTCTTTCGACTGCCTCACTTTTTGTTTAATTATTTATTGCCGGTCATCTTTGCGATTTCTTCGGCGTAGTTCTCTTCTTTCTTCTCGATGCCCTCGCCCTTTGCGTAGCGGATGAAGCCGGTAGCCTTTATCGAAGCGCCGAGCTTCTTAGCAACATCTGCAATGTAGCCTGCGACATCGCCGTCATAGAGATCCGAACGAACGAATGCCTGCTCAAGAAGGCAAACTTCCTTGAGCTGCTTCTTCATACGGCCGTCGACTGCACCTGCAAAGATCTTGTTTGCAACGATATCAGCCTTGCTTGCCATTGCAAGCTCGACAAGAGTCTCAACTGCCTTATCGGAAAGGAAGTTGAAGAGGAACTTGTTGTTCTTCTGCTCCTCATAAGCTGCAAGATCCTCATCGCTGAAGAGCTTATCGTTGACAGCCTTATCGAAGAGATTCTTAAGAATCGGCTTCGGAAGAGACTCGGGCTTGTTGAGCGAGCTGTCGATAGTGATCGACTTCATCTTTGCAAGCTCATCGTCGGAGATGCAATCCTTGCTGAGATACTCGGGGCTCATAGCTGCAATCTGCATTGCAACGTTTCTGCCCATCTCCTTAAACTCTGCCTTATCGGCAGCGTCTGTATCAAAGCTGACAAGAACGCCTACCGAGCCGCCGCCGTGGATATAGGAAGCAACAGTGCCCTCAACTCTTACAAAGCGGCGAACCTTCATGTTCTCACGGATTACGAGGAAGAGCTCCTGAACAGCGTCGGAGACAGTCTCATCGCTGCCCGAAAGGGTCATAGCAAGGAGAGCGTCAACATCTGCCGGATTCTTTTCCGCAACAGTGACAGCAATCTTATTTGCAAGCTCAACAAACTTCTCGTTCTTTGCAACGAAGTCTGTCTCGCAGTTGACTTCTACCATAGAAGCAACCTTATTTGCCTCATCATAATATGCAACAACAACGCCCTCGGCGGCAACGCGGCCTGCCTTCTTGGCGGCGGAAGCAAGACCCTTCTCACGAAGAACATCAACGGCCTTGTCCATATCGCCGTCGGTCTCTGTGAGAGCCTTCTTGCAGTCCATCATACCTGCTCCGGTCTTTTCGCGGAGAGCCTGTACGTCTTTAGCAGTGAAGTTCATTATTTGTCCTCCTCTGTCTCTGCGGCCTCGGCAGCCTCTGCGTCGCCCTGCTCGCCCTGTCTGCCCTCGATGACAGCGTCTGCCATTGCGGCGGAGATAAGACGGACTGCGCGGATAGCGTCGTCGTTGCCGGGGATAACATAGTCTACTTCATCGGGATCGCAGTTTGTGTCGACGATAGCGATGATCGGAATACCGAGCTTGTGAGCCTCGAGAACAGCGATCTTCTCCTTGCGGGGATCGACGATGAACATAGCAGCGGGCTGCTTCTTCATCTTGGAGATACCGCCCATGAACTTCTCAAGCTTCTCTATCTCGAGCTGGAGCTTGATAACTTCCTTCTTGGGAAGCATATCGAAAGTTCCGTCAGCCTCCATGGTCTTGAGCTGCTCAAGTCTCTTTATACGGCGCTGAATGGTGTTGAAGTTGGTGAGCATACCGCCGAGCCAACGGGCGTTGACATAAGGCATGCCGCAGCGCTCAGCCTCCTCGCGGATAGAATCCTGAGCCTGCTTCTTCGTGCCGACGAAAAGGATCTCCTTGCAGCGATATCGCGGACCGCCATATAGGCATCCTCAAGCTTCTTGACCGTCTTCTGAAGGTCGATGATGTAAATACCGTTGCGCTCCGTGAAAATATAGGGAGCCATTTTGGGGTTCCATCTTCTGGTCTGATGACCGAAGTGCACACCTGCTTCAAGCAGCTGCTTCATTGATACTACTGACATTTGTTTTTCCTCCTTTGGTTTTTCCTCCGCGAAACAGGGCGGCCGCAACGGCGAAAATTCACCGCACCGGGCGACTTCCTAAAGCTTCGCGTGCGTAATGCTCGGATATTATATCACAGCAAGATATAAAAATCAAGAGTTTTTTAATCTATTTCAGCTTTTCTCTGCCGGTTCTTTGTGCTCTTCTCTTTTGCCGCCGGAAGTTTTTGCAAGCGCTTTGTTATAGAGCTTGTACACTCCGCACTTCCAGCACAGGAGCATTCCGACGACTGCGCCGACGACCGCCTGAAGAATCTGGAAAGGAAGCTTCATAAGGGCGTATTCCGGGGTGCTGTAAATAAACGCTCTGCCGAGGGAGTAACCGACGACCATAATGACCGCGCCTATTGAGACGCCTATTCCGCTCGCGAGCACAGGGTGCTTCTTCAGAACATAGTGCGAGAAAACGGAGATGATAACAGCCTGGAGTCCGTGGGTAACCAATGAGACGAACATCGGGAGCGGATAGAAGAACAGGTCGCCGAGGAACGCGCCGACTCCGCCGACTATGAACGCCGCGACAGGATCGAGGATTATCGCCGCGGTGCAGATAATTATATCATTGAGATACAGGTGGCCGCCCGGAACGGGAACGCCGAACGAACTCATCGCGACATTGAGCGCCATGAACATTGCCGTCAAACATATCCACAGCGTGGTTCTTTTTGTGTTGCTTTTCTCTTTCATTTTAAAGTCCTCCTTGCTTTTTTGACAGGAATATTATACAATACCACTGATAATATAAAATAGTCAGAAACGGAGAAAATAATATAATCAGATGAAATACACGGTGGACTTGAACGACCGCCCGGTCTATTTGCAGATTTACAGACAGCTCAGGGCGGATATAGTCGGCGGAGCGTTCGCTTACGGCAGCAAACTGCCATCAAAGCGGCTGCTCGCGGAAGAGCTCGGGGTGCACGATAACGACAGAGCACGCATATGATTTACTCTGCGAAGAGGGATACGCTCAGGCGCACGAACGAAGCGGATATTTTGTTGTTTTTCGCCGTTCGGACGGCTTTGCGGCGTCCGACAGCAGACCGCCAGAGCCGATGCGAGGAAAAAATATCGAACACAGCAAGCCCGAATTTTCATTATCGCTGCTCAGCAGGACGATGCGCAAAGTTATTGCGGACTGCGGAGAAGAGATACTTGAACGCTCACCGCACTCGGGGCGAATCGAATTACGCGACGCGCTGCGGCAATATCTCGCGAGAAACCGCGGCATATCTGTTGACACGGATCAGATAATCGTCGGCTCGGGTGCAGAATATCTCTACGGGCTGATAGTCGACCTGCTCGGCAGGGACAAAATATACGCGATAGAGTCGCCGTCATATGAAAAAATCGAGCAGGTATACAGGGCGGCGGGGGTCAGCTACGAGCTTCTCCCGCTCTCGGACGACGGCATAGACGGCGCAGCACTGAGCGGCAGCAAGGCGGATGTTCTGCACACGACTCCATATCGGAGTTTCCCGACTGGGGTCACTGCGTCCGCTTCAAAGAGATATGAATATATCAACTGGTCTTCATCGGGCGACAGATTCATTGTTGAGTCGGACTACGACTCCGAGTTTTCGGTCTCGCAGAAGCCTGCGGACACGCTTTTTGTGCTCTCCGACCGCGACAATGTAATATATCTCAACACATTTTCAAAAACTATATCGCCCTCGCTGCGTGTAGGATACATGGTTCTGCCGAAAAGGCTCGTTAAGATATTTGAAGAGCGGCTCGGGTTCTATTCCTGCACCGTGCCGACATTCGAGCAATTGGTGCTGACCGAGCTTCTGAACAGCGGCGACTTCGAGCGGCACATAAACAGAGTCAGACGCGCAAAGCGCAGAGAGCTCAATAAAGCATAGGAAATCGGCGGCAAGGTCAATCCCTGCCGCCGTTCGTTTTTATTTTTTATTTGTCTTTTATCTTCAGCATTGCGCGCATGGCGTTGAGCACAGCGAGAATAAGAACTCCGACATCGCCGAAGACCGCTATCCACATATCCGCGATACCGAATGCGCTGAGCACGAGGATAATCACTTTGACCGCGAGCGCGATCCAGATATTCTCGTTGACGATGCGCATAGTCTTTCTGGCTATCTTTATCGCCGTCGGGAGCTTTGAAATCTTGTCATCCATGAGGACGATATCAGCCGACTCAATCGCGGCGTCGCTGCCCATCGCGCCCATTGCGATGCCTACATCGGCTCTTGTGAGCACGGGTGCGTCGTTGATGCCGTCGCCGACAAACGCGACCTTGTTGCCCTCGCCGAGCAGCTCTTCAACGCGCTCAACCTTCTGCGACGGAAGCAGTTTTGCATGGACTGCGCTGAGTCCGAGCTTCTTGCCGACCGCTTCGGCGACGCGCTCATTATCGCCCGTGAGCATAACGGTGTTCTTGATACCGAGCTCCTTGAGCTTCGCTATCGCGGATGCCGAATCGGGCTTTATCTCATCGTTGATAACGATATGTCCGAGATACTGCGCACCATCGCTGATATGAATAACAGTGCCTGCCATATGGCACTCATGCCACTTGGCTCCCGCCATGTCCATGAGTTTGCCGTTGCCGACAAAATAAGTCTTGC
>ENA-ORSS01003340-ORSS01003340.1-human-gut-metagenome-genome-assembly--contig:-NODE-3340-length-13150-cov-7.223444_pt1 | contig 13150 bp, 9 predicted proteins | sample MGYA00241899_ERZ509162 | MGnify/ENA primary metagenome ERZ509162 (study PRJEB26280, sample SAMEA2338641) | human gut metagenome | biome: human gut; feature: human-associated habitat; material: faeces... | reverse complement strand
AAGATAAGGAATTTGAGGATAAGATGGACGAAGTGGTTCTGGAAAATGCAAAGGTAATTGCTCTGACTGGCAATAATGCGTTTTCTGTGAAGAAACTGCTTTCGGTAGACGACTTGACCACAAACTATCTGGTTTACAGTCCTTTAGCATATAATCGCCCGGATGATAACTGGCTTCTGGATGTGGAGCTTTACAGTGAGGAGTTCCGGGCAGATCTGATTTCCATCTGGATGGATGAGATGGGTCTTGCATCGAATCCGGCCATGCGGAAGCAGGTCAAGAATTATCGTGCTTATCTCAATGCGAAAGACCGTCGATTGAAAGTCAGCACGCAGAATAAAGTTCCGTCAACTCCGGCACAGTTGCATATGGCGGTCATGGCGGCAATTTGCGACTTGAAAGAAGCACAGCCGAACATGATTCTCCGCAGTGTGTTTCGTGCCGGACTGGATTTGAAGAACAATACTGTTTATCAAGATTTTGTAAAATATCATGCTGACGGTGCATTTTGGGCGATGGTTCGTCAGGGCTGTGGATTTGTGGAGGAAGAACCAGACCTCGGACGGCTGGCAATTCATTTGCTGTTGACCGCTGCTACTCGTACCATGCGGCAGGAATATCTTGCCGGATTGGATGGCTTCATTTCCATGCCGCACCAGGCATATTGCTATGATTTTATTTCTGAGTGGCTTCACAGCGAGGACGTTCAGCAATTATATGATGTTGCACGGTATGTTGAAGATGAAGCCCATCTGCACCAGCGGTTTGAAAAGCTGACGGTAGACGATTTGGCAGGAACTGAGTGCTTCCCGTGCATCAACGAAGTGATTCTGACAAAGCTGATGACGGAAATCAGCGACCATATTATTGATGTGGATACGATTACTTCAACCGTTGAAAAGCGAAGAACCTGTGCATGGTATGAGCCGTTTGAAAATTTCTATGACGGTATCTTGCAAGTGGCAAATATGCAGAGCTTCTTCAAGGAACACTCTGCCGGATTCCATACCGCAGAAGCAAAAGGCATCTGGAAAGAATATACGGAAAGTTATTATCAGATGGACACTTATTATCGCCTGTTCCATTTGAGTTTCCAAAAGAGCTTGGAAACTTCCAATATTCTGCTGGATGATTTGTTTAAGCACGTTGTCGATAAAGTAGAAGGACTTTATACGCATTGGTTCTTAGGTGAACTGGGAAACAATTGGTCGGATGTGTGTGCAGATGAACTTGCAATCTATGGTAAGGTTTTGGAAGTGCCACAGCAGGAAGAATTTTACCGCTCTCGCATTAAGACTTTAGATACCAAGGTATTTGTCATTATTTCGGATGCTATGCGTTATGAAGTGGCAGCGGCTATGGCAGAACAGCTTCAGAGAGAAACACAGAGTAAGGTTTCTATCAGCAGTATGCAGAGCATTTTTCCATCTATCACAAAGTTCGGTATGGCAGCACTACTGCCGCATAAAGAATTGACAGTAGAGGTTCGGAACGATATTTTGACTGTTTTGGCAGATGGGCAGTCTACGGCAAGCAATTACCGGGATAAGGTTCTGAAATCAGAAGATCCGGCGAGTGTGGCTTTGAAATACAATGACATTATTGCCATGAAGCGTGCAGAACGAAGTGCGTTGGTAAAGGGCATGGATGTAGTTTATATTTATCACGATACCATTGATGAAGCGAGTCATACTTCTGACACTGCTGTTTTTTCTGCTTGTGATAAAGCAATTTCAGAATTAAAGAATCTTGTGCGTATTATTGTAAATGAATTTGGCGGCACAAATATTCTTATTACGGCTGACCATGGATTCCTTTATACCTACAGTCCTTTAAAGGAAGATGATAAAGTAGGTAAAAGAGGCTTTTTTGATATGGATGTAACAAACTCTGATACCATAAAAAAAGAAAGTATCAGGCGATGTGTGGAATATGGCAGAAGATATGCAATTATGCAGAAGGGTGTGCAGCCGGATTACCTGTTGCCTGTAAAGTTCCTGGGCGGTAAAACAGAATTTGATGGATTTGCACCGAGAGAAAGTATTCGTATCAAGATGAATGGTGGTGGCATGAACTTTGTGCATGGAGGTATCAGCTTGCAGGAAATGGTTGTTCCGGTGATTGAGTACCATTATCTTCGCAATGATTCTATGGAATACAAGCGTAATAAACAGAAATATGATACCAAGCCGGTAACAGTCAATTTGCTGTCCGCAAACCGTAAAATCAGCAATATGATTTTCTCACTGAACTTCTATCAGAAGGATGCAGTCAGTGCAAACCGTGAAGCGGCTAATTATCAGGTTTACTTTACGGACGAAAACGGCAAGCAGATCAGTGATGTTCAGAAGATTATTGCAGATAAGACCAGCGACAACGGTGCAGAAAGAACTTTCCGCTGTCAGTTTAATCTGAAATCTCTGAAATACAGCAATACCGCTACTTACTATCTGGTAATTGCAGATGAACAGGAATTACAGATGCCGCAACGTGAGCCGTTCCAGATTGACATCGCCTTTGCGGTGGACGAGTTCGATTTCTTTAGTTAATACCGCGGGAGGATAGAAAGATGGAGCAATTTACAGAGGGTGAAAGCACCCGTGAAGAAATAAAGAACAAGCTCCGTCAGAATTTTGACGGTAAGATTGTTCGGAAAGACCTGACAAAGAAAATCAAGGAAGGGGCGAACGTCCCTGTGTATGTCCTTGAGTTTCTGTTGGGGCAGTATTGCAGCTCAGATGATGAAACGGTCATTGAAAAAGGCGTACAGAATGTGAAACGTATTCTTGCTGACAACTTTGTACGTCCGGATGAATCACAGAAGATTCTGTCTCAGCTGCGAAAGAAAGGCAGTCACACGATTATTGATATGGTGACTGTCTGCCTGGATATGAAAAAGGACTGCTTTTTTGCAGAGTTTTCCAATCTGGGAGTTGGCAATGTACCGATTGCTGATGAATACCCGGAAAAATTTGACCGCCTTCTCTGCGGTGGTATCTGGTGTATCGTTCAGCTGGATTATGAGGTTGAGGGAGACAATAACTTTGGCATTGAGGACATTGATGGGAATCCACTTCGTTCCAAGCAGAAAAAGCAAAAAGAGATTTCTCCGATTAGTATCCGTAAGCTGACGCCAATCCAGATGCCGCACATTGATATTGATGAACTGAAACAGGGACGAAAGGCATTTACCAAAGATGAGTGGCTGGATATTCTTCTCCGTTCCATCGGCATGGAACCGGATGAATTTACATACCGTGAGAAATGGCTGCTCTTGACCCGTATGATTCCATTGGTTGAGAATAATTTCAATCTTTGCGAGCTGGGACCGAGAAGCACTGGTAAGTCCCATCTCTACAAAGAGATTTCTCCAAATAGTATCCTGATTTCCGGTGGACAAACGACAGTTGCAAACCTCTTTTATAATATGGGGCGCAAAACGGTCGGACTGGTTGGTTTGTGGGACTGCGTTGCTTTTGATGAAGTGGCAGGTATCAGGTTTAAAGATAAAGATGGTATCCAGATTATGAAGGACTACATGGCATCAGGCTCTTTTGCCCGTGGCAAAGAGGAAAAGGCTGCTACTGCTTCCATGGTCTTTGTGGGTAACATAAATCAGAGTGTGGATGTGCTGCTGAAAACATCCAGTCTATTTGCACCTTTCCCACCGGAAATGGGAACAGATACAGCATTTCTTGACCGTATGCACTGTTATCTTCCGGGCTGGGAGATACCAAAGTTCAGACCGGAGCATTTTACCGATGATTACGGTTTTATCAGTGATTATCTGGCTGAATTTATCCGGGAACTTCGTAAGGAACAGTATGGTGATGCACTTGACCACTATTTCCGTCTGGGAAGAAATCTGAATCAGCGTGATACGATTGCAGTCCGTCGTATGGTAGACGGTTATCTGAAATTGATGTATCCTAATGGTGAATTTACCAAAGAGGAACTGGAAGAAGTCATTCAAATTGCTTTGGAAATGCGCCGCCGTGTTAAAGAACAGCTGAAAAAACTGGGTGGAATGGAGTTTTATGATGTGAATTTCTCCTATATTGACCTGGAGGATATGTCAGAGCATTATGTTTCCGTACCGGAACAGGGTGGCGGTAAGCTAATCCCGGATGGAATGTGCAATCCGGGACAGGTTTATGCTGTATCCAGAGGGAAAAGTGGTATGATTGGCGTATTTCGTTTGGAAAGTCAGATGCTTCCGGGCAATGGCAAGATTGAACGGACAGGCTTAGGCAGTGATTCCAAATGCAAGGAAGCTGTGAACACGGCATTTAACTATTTGAAAGCCAACGGCAACCGGATCAGCGGCTCGATCAGCACCTCAACCAAGGATTACATCATCAATTATCAGGATTTGCAGGGTATCGGTATGACCGAGAAGCTGGCACTTCCTACATTGGTTGCCCTTTGCTCGATTGCACTTGGAAAGCCGGTGGTTAGCAATCTGGCAATTCTGGGCGATATTACAATCAGTGGTACGATGATAAAGGTGGATGAACTTGCCAACACGCTTCAAGTGTGCCTGGATAGCGGCGCAAAGAAGGTGCTGATTCCGAGTACATCATTTGTTGACTTTGCAAGTGTTCCGGCTGATCTGATGAGCGCATTTCAGCTGATTCCGTATCAGAGTGCTGAGGATGCGGTGTTTAAGGCATTGGGTGTAGAATGATTTCAGTGATAAAGATAACAACGGATAACAATGGTAAACTTATAAAGGGTTGACTATGTCCGCCCGTTGTGCTACCATTTTGTCATAAATAAAAATACCGTCTTACGGAAACACTGTGAAGGAAAGAGTAGGTATGGAAGGACATCTACAGAGAACTGCCGGTTGCTGAGAGGCAGGGTGGAGGACATATCGAACATGGCTCCGGAGTGGCGCACCGAACAGCATGGCTGCAAGGCTGCGACAGGAACGCCTGTTATAGCGGGAATGTATCGGGGAATTCACCTGTACATTGTGAGGTCCGTTCTGCGAGGAACGGATGAAGAGAAGTGGTACCACGGATTAAGATTATAACCCGTCTTCTGAAGATAATGATAGAAGACGGGATTTTTTTATCAGGAGGAATATTTAAGATGAGCAAGAAACCGTATTACATTACAACAGCGATTGCCTATACATCGGGCAAACCGCACATCGGAAACACATATGAGGTCGTGCTTGCCGACAGTATTGCAAGGTATAAGAGACTGCAGGGATATGATGTAAGATTCCAGACAGGAACCGATGAACATGGACAGAAAATAGAACTCAAGGCAGCGGAAGCAGGAGTCACCCCGAAGGAATTTGTTGACAACGTTGCCGGAGAAATCAGGAGAATATGGGATTTGATGAACACATCCTACGATAAATTCATCAGGACAACGGATGAGTACCATGAGAAACAGGTACAGAAGATTTTTAAGAAACTTTACGACAAGGGTGATATTTACAAAGGACATTACGAAGGAATGTACTGTACGCCGTGCGAATCATTCTGGACAGAATCACAGCTTGTGGACGGCAAATGTCCGGACTGCGGAAGAGAAGTTAAGCCGGCAAGAGAGGAAGCATATTTCTTCAGAATGAGCAAATATGCCGACAGACTTATCGACTATATTAACGAACATCCGGAATTTATACAGCCGGTATCGCGTAAGAACGAGATGATGAATAACTTCCTGCTTCCGGGACTTCAGGATCTTTGCGTATCAAGAACCTCATTTAAGTGGGGAATACCGGTTGATTTTGATGATAAGCATGTCGTATATGTATGGCTTGATGCACTGACTAACTACATCACGGGTCTTGGATATGATGCAGACGGTAACAATGATGAATTATATGCCAAATACTGGCCGGCAGACCTTCATCTTATCGGAAAAGATATCATACGTTTCCATACGATTTACTGGCCGATTTTCCTTATGGCACTTGACCTTCCGCTCCCGAAGCAGGTATTCGGACATCCGTGGCTTTTACAGGGCGACGGCAAGATGAGCAAGTCCAAAGGAAATGTTATATATGCTGATGACCTCGTTGATTTCTTCGGAGTCGATGCGGTAAGATTTTTCGTGCTTCATGAGATGCCGTTTGATAATGACGGTGTGATCACATGGGAACTCATGGTTGAGAGACTTAATTCAGAACTGGCCAACACACTTGGCAACCTTGTAAACAGAACGATTTCAATGTCCAATAAATATTTTGGCGGAGTTGTTGAGAACAAGGGCGTGGCTGAGGCTGTTGATGATGACCTTAAGAATACGATTCTTGAAGAAACTAAGAAAGTCGATGCGAAGATGAATGACCTTCGTGTGGCTGACGCGATTACCGAGATTTTTAACATCTTCAAGAGATGCAATAAATATATCGACGAGACAATGCCGTGGGCGCTTGCCAAGGATGAGACCAAGAAGGACAGACTTGCGACCGTGCTTTATAATCTTGTTGAAGGAATTTCGATAGGAGCAGAGCTTCTTTTCCCGTTTATGCCTGAGACATCACAGAAGATTAAGGCGCAGCTTAATGCACCGGACAGGGGATATGAGCAGCTTGGAGAATTCGGATTGTACCCGGATGGCGGCAAAGTGGTTGAGAAACCTGAAATCCTTTTTGCAAGACTTGATCTTAACGAGGTTATGGAAAAAGTTGAAGCAAAGAAAGCGGCTGCCAAGGAAGAACCGGCCGGAGAACCGGGTGTTGACGTGGATAAGAAACCGGAAATAACGATTGATGATTTCGATAAGGTACAGCTTCGCGTCGGAGAAATCATCAAATGTGAGGCAGTTCCTAAGTCAAAGAAACTTCTCTGCTCACAGGTTAAGATGGGCAGCGAAGTAAGACAGATTGTATCGGGAATCAGCCAGTATTATAAACCGGAAGAGATGGTAGGCAAGAAGGTTATCGTGGTTGCCAACCTTAAGCCTGCCAAGCTTGCAGGTGTTCTTTCGGAGGGAATGCTTCTGTGCGCAGAGAATGAGAAGGGCGAATATGTTCTTCTTGCGCCGGAAAGTGATGTGCCGAACGGCGTAGAGGTCGGCTGATGAGTGTAATTTTTGAGACACATGCCCACTATGAAGATGAGGCATTTGACGAGGACAGGGATGAGCTTATCAAATCCCTGCCCGAATCCGGAATAGGTTATGTGGTAAATGTCGGTTCAAGCATTGCGACATGCCATAGAACGGTCGAGCTTATTAAGCATTATGATTATATGTATGGCGCGCTGGGAATCCATCCGGGCGAGATACACGAAGTTACCGATGATGACATGAAGTGGATTGAAACGGAAGCGAAGACGAACCCGAAAATCGTCTCGGTCGGCGAAATAGGACTTGATTATCATTACGGCAAGGATGACAAAGAAATCCAGAAAGATTTTTTTGAAAAGCAGCTTGATATGGCGGTCAGACTGGACAAACCGGTGATAATCCATTCAAGGGAAGCCGCGAAAGATACCTATGACATAATGCGCGAACATGATGCCGGAAAGACCGGCGGCGTGGTTCATTGTTTTTCTTATCATAAGGAGGAAGCGGCGAAGTACCTTGATATGGGTTTCTATATCGGGATAGGCGGTGCGGCTACTTTTAAAAATAATGAGAAAACGCGCGAGGTCATAGCATATACGCCGCTTGACAGGATACTTCTGGAGACGGACTGCCCTTATATGGCACCGGTGCCTCACCGCGGAACCAGAAATTCATCGCTTAATCTGCCGCTGGTGGCTGAATGCATTGCGCAGGTCAAGAAAATCACATATGACACTGTAGTGGAAGCAACCTATGAAAACGCAAGGAGAATGTACAGAATATGAGCAAATTTTATCTCGGAAACCCGACAAATACCCTTGCGGTAATCAACAGATACGAGTTCGCATTTCAGAAGAAATTCGGACAGAATTTTCTTATCGATCAGGGAATTGTGGAAAAAATAGTCCGTGAAGCCGGAGTTACGAAGGATGATTTCGTGCTTGAAATAGGACCCGGAATCGGAACGATGACGCAGATTCTCTGCGAGAATGCGAGAGAGGTGGCAGCGGTTGAGATAGACCGTAAGCTTATACCGATTCTTAATGACACGCTTTCGGAATATGACAATGTTATGATTATCAATGATGATATCCTTAAAGTCGATATAAACAAGCTTGCCGAAGATAAAAACGGCGGCCGTCCGATTAAGGTCGTAGCCAACCTGCCATATTATATTACAACCCCAATCATCATGGGACTTTTTGAAAGCCATGTGCCGCTTGATTCGATTACGATAATGGTGCAGAAGGAAGTGGCTGACCGCATGCAGACCGGACCGGGAAGCAAGGACTACGGCGCGCTTTCACTGGCAGTACAGTTCTATGCAAAACCGGAAATAGTTGTAAATGTTCCGCCGGAATGTTTTATGCCGAGGCCGAATGTCGGTTCGGCGGTTATAAGGCTTAAGAGGCATGAGACGAGACCGGTTGATGTTAAGGATGAGAAACTGATGTTTCGGATAATCAGGGCATCGTTCAATCAGAGACGTAAAACTCTCGCAAACGGACTGAATAATTCTCCGGAAATCGGGTACACGAAGGAGCAGATTGCGGCTGCAATCGAAGAACTCGGACGCGGTGCATCCATAAGGGGCGAAGCGCTTACGCTTGAAGAATTTGCAAGACTTTCCAATATTTTCAGCTCAATGTCAAAATAGTTAAAAAACAAGAATATTTCAAACACTCCCTCAATATATTTTACAGAATGGTGTGGCAAAGTCTGCGTCATGTAAGATAAAGAAGGGAGTGTTTTTGTAATGGAATACAACAGGATGGTGGCATACATATATTCGTATAATGATGGACAGAAGTGTAAGAATACCGGCTTTGCCAAGATCGAGGTCAGACAGGACATACTTAAACTGCAGATAAATATGAAGGGTGCCTATTCTGATAATAATTGTGAGTGGAATGTCAATCTTTTTTACCGGAAAAACAATTTAATAATCGGTGTTGCATTGGGAAATATGGTAATCAGGAATGGTGTCGGAGAATTCAGGTATGCCGGAAATGCATTAAATATTGAAAACAGCGGCATATCATTTGATAGTATAAAAGGCCTGTATATTGAGAAAAAATCAGAGGAAACCGACCGGCGGAAGATGTATGCCAGTGAATGGGATGACCTGGGATTTGATCCGGCGGGAATACTTGCAAGGGACTGGGCAAAAGCAGAAGGGAAGATAATGGTCGAATTCGCCGGAGAGGGACAGAAAGTGGCACCGGCAGAAGAAGCGGTTTTGCAGGCGGCGGAAGCAGAGTGCTGTCCGGTTCCGGATACGGAGTGCGGTGATGAAAAAACGCAGCCGGTAGTTTGTAATGATGAGTGGTATGGAAAACTAGCCGCAGAAAAGACGCATGTCTTTCTTTTTGCGGATGATGAGCTGTATGACATAATAGAGATTACACCGGATGACATAGAGTGCCTCCCGGACACCAACTGGGGGCTTAAAAACAACAGTTTTCTTAATCACGGTTATTTTCAGTTCAGACATCTGATTCTGGGGAAAATTTACGGCGGGGAGCCACAGAGATATTTTATCGGTGTTCCTGGTATTTTTGCCAGACGCGACCGCAATACGGCGGCAATGTTCGGGTTCAATCATTTTAAATTCAGCATGAGAAGTGATGTGCAGCTGAGCCAGTTCGGTTACTGGTACAGACAATTGGATTGTTAAGAAAATGCGGAAGAAACTTTAATGTCTCTTCCGCATTTCTTTGAAAAAATCCTGAAGCATGGTCCGGCATTCATCCACAAGGACACCGGACGTAAGTTCTGCTTTGTGGTTAAAACCGTCCATCTGCAGGAGGTTGATCACGGAGCCGGCACATCCGGCTTTGGGGTTCATCGCGCCGACCACGACCCGCGGAATCCTCGCCTGGACAATTGCTCCGGCACACATCGGACAAGGTTCCAGTGTGATATACATGGTGCAGTCTTCCAACCGCCAGTCACCGATTACCTTGGCGGCTTTGCGGATGGCGATTATTTCGGCATGGGCAAGCGTGCTTTTATCGGTGTTCCGCCTGTTATAACCGCGTGCTATTATTTTATCATCATATACGATAACGCATCCTATCGGGACCTCGTCTATTTTCGCCGCTTTGCGGGCTTGTTTAATCGCTTCGCGCATGTATTTTTCATCAGTTGTCATATCAAACACCTCGCATGTCTATTAACGAATAATGCCTGTGGTCACGGTAACGGCCGCGCATATAAACCAGCGAACGGGACAGGCCTTCGTACTCAAAACCAAGTCTGGTCAGCAGACTCATTGAACGGAAATTGTCGGGCAGAGTGTAAGCATCGATGCGGTGCAGGTTCGCGTCGGTAAAAATTGCTTCAATGAGCCTTGAAATCGCTTCGATGGCATATCCGTTATGCCAGAACTGCGGCAGCAGCTTATATCCTATTGTACAGGAATTATAGATTCCGCGCTGAATGTTGGAAAATGAAGCGGTTCCGATAATGGTGTCAGGTGCGTCCTTAAGTTTCCAGAAATAGCGCATATATGTGCCGTGCATGAAAGCGCTGTATTCAGCGTAAAGACATGCACTCTGGTAATCGAGAGTGTAAAAATTAGGGTTTTTGTCTGCTTCGACAGGCTCAAAGGTCTGCCGCCCTTCCGAGTAAAAACTAAGAACCGGGACGGCGGCTGTGTTATCAAGAACCTGTAAAATGAGCCGCTTTGTCTCATATATGGTACGCATTGCCGGCACCTCTTCCAATCAAAATATGTAAATATTTTACCATCAGAGCGGGAAAACTTCAATTAAGAATATAAGATTGAAAAATAGATAAAATATTATCTGTTTATGCTGAAAAACCTTGAATTTGGATAATATTTTAGCTATAATTATTATATATCAAGAACAGGTGGTAATGATATCCGATGAAAAAATATATCTGGGAAACCCCGGAAGAAATTAATCTTAATGTTGCGAAAAGAGTGCGGAATATAAGGCGCAGAAAGCGCATTTCGCAGAAAGAACTCAGTGAGAGGTCGGGAGTGAGCTATGGCTCAATCAAACGTTTTGAAAGCACCGGTAATATAAGTTTTATATCGCTGACAAGGCTGGCGGTGGCACTTGACGCGGCGGATGACATAAGAAATATGTTTACCGATGTTCCGTATGCGTCGATAGAGGAGGTAATCAATGAGCGCGGATAATGAGAGATACAGGCGAATGAGCATTAAAGTAAAATATCGTGGAGACTATGTGGGAACGCTGGCATTAACCGCTGACAGGAGAGTGGCCTTTTCATATGATATGTCATGGATTAAAAACGGTTTTTCCATAAGTCCGTTTCATCTTCCGCTGGAAGATAAGGTATTCGTTCCGGTTAAAAACTTTAATGACGGTCTTTTTGGAATATTTGCGGACAGTCTGCCGGATGCGTGGGGAAAACTACTGCTTGACAGGACTTTGTGTAAGCTTGGAATAGGCAGGGATATTACGGTGTTGGACAGACTGGCGTATGTCGGAAAATCAGGAATGGGGGCATTAGAATATGAACCGGACTGCAGATTGGTGGATGAAGAAGAATTGACGGATCTGGATTATATTTGCGGACAGTGCCGGAAAGTGTTGGAATCTGAACAGACAGATGATGTTGATGTACTATATGAAATGACCGGAAGCAGCGGTGGAGCCAGACCCAAGGTTATCATTAATGATGATGGCCGGGAATGGATAGTGAAATTTCCTGCATCATCGGATTCGCCGGACATCGGAAGAATGGAATATGCTTACTCGGTCTGTGCCGGTTCGTGTGGAATTGATGTGCCTGAGGTAAAACTTTTTCCTTCAAAAAAAGGAAGCGGATATTTCGGCATAGAGCGGTTCGACCGGGTGAAGACATCAACGGGACTTTGCAAAATTCATATGGCAACCGCAGCGGCTCTGCTTGAGGCAGATTACCGGTCGCCATGTCTGGATTACAGTCAGTTGATGAAATTAACACAAATACTTACCGGGAATGATGCACATGATATGGAGAATATGTTCAGAAGAGCCTGTTTTAACGTCTTTGCGCACAACCGCGATGATCATGCCAAGAACTTTACATTTCTGTATGACGATGAGCAGGAACGATGGAGATTGAGCCCGGCTTACGATTTGACATATAGCACGACATATTACGGAGAACACACTACATCAGTGAACGGGAACGGACGTAATCCCGGGGCAGAAGAACTTCTGCGAGTCGGGGTCGAAGCAGGATTGCATCGTGTCAAATGTAAGGAGATAATTGAAGACATCCGTGAGCGCGTAACAACTGAATTGGCAGAGTTTATGTAGGCGGATTATATTGCCGCAAAAAGTAATTATTTCATTGACTTAAAGTATAGCATGTGATATGTTTAAATTAGCTTTTGAATCCGAAGGGATGCATAGAATTAAAAGGGTATATCAGCTTGATATACCGAGTATAACAATGAATCCCTCCGCATTTAATGCAGAGGGATTTTGTGTTGTAGGGAAAGACATCTTTAAAGAGAAAAGGCGAAGTATATTTAACGACAAGGAGGACATTGTATGAATGTACAGAATGTAGGAGGATACCAGACAGGTATTGATTATTTACCGGCAGCAGGTAAGAACATTTTTGAAAGAGAAAATGTGAACTTTAATGTGGAGGAAGCAACAGCGGAGAAAGTTAATGAAGGTGCCATTAAAACAGCAGAGCAGAAAACGCAGGATTTAAAGGATGCGTATGCTGTTATGACAAGTGGGGTAAATTCAACAAGAACAACCAATGATAATAAGACTGTTCAAAGGAGACTTACGCAGTTAGGGTTCTATTCGGGTAGCGTGGATGGAAATTTATATACGGATGCGTCAAAAAAAGCATTGAAAAATTTCCAGCGTGTATATGGACTGGCTCAGACAGGCCAGATAAGTAATATGGTACAGGATAAATTGAAAGCAGCAACGTCTTGTTATCGTGCCGTTGCGTCCAAATCGGATTTGGGAACTATAACAAGTATGGTAAGCGGATATTCGGATTTTAAGGAGTCGGAAATAAGGGATTACTTTGCTAAAACATGGGCATTTTTTAGAGTTGGAATGGGTCTTACTGTGCGTCAGGCGTCAGGGGTATTGGGAAACAT
>ENA-ORSS01003326-ORSS01003326.1-human-gut-metagenome-genome-assembly--contig:-NODE-3326-length-13186-cov-7.785317_pt1 | contig 13186 bp, 11 predicted proteins | sample MGYA00241899_ERZ509162 | MGnify/ENA primary metagenome ERZ509162 (study PRJEB26280, sample SAMEA2338641) | human gut metagenome | biome: human gut; feature: human-associated habitat; material: faeces... | reverse complement strand
CGCCGCCCCTCCTTCGCAGGCTTTTCTTCTTCCCCCAGTATAGCACGGGAGCCGCCCGCTTTCCAGCAGGCAGCTCCCTTTTCGACCATATAAATATTACGAAAGAAAAATTCCCTTAGCGTGCAGCCTGGCCAGGCTCCGCAGAATGGTCATCTCGGCGTTCTGGCACTCCAGCACGCTGTGCTTCTGGCGCAGCTCTTCCTGCGCCTCCGCCAGCGCCCGGCGCTCGCGCTCCTCGTCGATCTCCTCGGGCCGCAGCACCTCTTCCACCATCACCGATACGGTATTCTCGCCCACCCGGGCAAAGCCCGCATCCACCACGGCGGATTGCCACTCGCCGTCCGGCGTTTGCAGCCGCATCGTCCCCGGCACAATGCCGATGACCGCAGCCTCATGGTGCGCCATAATGCCCATCGAACCATCCTGGATGGGCAGCTGGACCTGCACCGCCTCCCCTTCGTAAAAGACGCGGGAAAACCCGATCACCTTCAGGGTAAAGGTCTCCATTTTGGCACCTCTCCTTTCCGGTCGTTACACGCCTTGCTTGGCCTTTTCTATGACATCCTCGATGGTGCCGACATTGAAGAACGCCCACTCGGGGTATTCGTCCATCTCACCGTCGATGATGGCCTTAAAGGAACGGATGGTATCCCGGACGGGGACATACTTGCCCGGTACGCCGGTAAAGTTTTCCGCCACATGGAAGGGCTGCGAAAGGAACTTCTGGATCTTTCTCGCCCGGTAAATGGTCACCTTATCCTCGTCGGAAAGCTCCTCCATACCCAGGATCGCTATGATATCCTGCAATTCCTTGTACTTCTGCAGGATCTTCTGCACGGCTCTCGCCGTTTCGTAGTGCTCCTGCCCCACAATGTCTGCCTCCAATATACGGGAGGTGGATTCCAGCGGGTCTACCGCCGGGTAAATACCCTGCTCCACGATCTTACGGGAAAGTACGGTAGTCGCATCCAGGTGGGCAAAGGTCGTCGCGGGGGCGGGGTCGGTCAAGTCATCGGCCGGTACATATACCGACTGCACCGAGGTAATGGACCCGTCATGGGTGGAGGCGATGCGCTCCTGCAGCTCACCCAGCTCGGTGGCCAGGGTAGGCTGATAGCCCACGGCACTGGGCATCCGCCCCAGCAGGGCGGAAACCTCGCTGCCTGCCTGCACAAACCGGAAGATGTTATCAATGAACAGCAGCACATCCTGGTGCTCCACATCGCGGAAGTACTCCGCCATGGTCAGTCCGGTCAGGCCCACTCTCATTCTGGCCCCGGGCGGCTCGTTCATCTGGCCAAAGACCAGCGCGGTCTTTTTCAGCACCCCGCTTTCGCCCATCTCGGTCCACAGGTCGTTGCCCTCGCGGGAGCGCTCTCCCACGCCGGTAAAGATGGAATAGCCGCCATGCTCGGTGGCTACATTGGTGATCAGCTCCTGGATAAGCACTGTTTTGCCTACGCCCGCGCCGCCAAAAAGGCCGATTTTACCGCCCTTGGCGTAGGGGGCCAGCAGGTCAATGACCTTGATGCCGGTCTCCAGGATCTCCACCACGGGGCTCTGGTCGGCAAAGCCGGGCGGGTCGCGGTGGATGCACCACTTCTCCCCCTCCGGCAGCGGCTCGCCGCCATCAATAATCTCACCAGTCACATTAAAGAGCCGCCCCAGGGTACGGTCGCCCACCGGCACTTGGATGCCGCCGCCTTCAGCGGTGACCTCCATCTCGCGGCACAGCCCCTCACTGGGGGAAAGCATGATGCAGCGCACGATGTTGCCGCCCATATGCTGGGCCACCTCCATCACGCACTTCTGCTCGCCGTTCTGCACCGTCAGCGCATCCTTGATGAAGGGCAGTTGGCCCTCGGGGAACAAGACATCCACCACAGGCCCCTGCACCTCTGTAATAATCCCTTTCATCATGATGTTTTCTTCCTTTTCTGTGCTTTGGCGCCGCCCGCTACCTCTACGATCTGCTGGGTAATGGCGGCCTGCCGCACACTGTTATAGATGACGGAAAGCTCCCGCAGCATATCGGCAGCACTATCCGTCGCGGATTTCATTGCCAGCATTCTGGCGTTTTCTTCACTGCAAAAGGCCTCCACCAGCGCCCCGAACAGATAACCCGTCACATAGTTGGGGGCAATGGAACCCAGCACCGCCCCAGCATTCGGCAGGTAGTTCACCTGCTGCGGCTTTTGGGGCTTGCCCTCTCCGGGCCGGAAAGCCTCCGCCGAAAGGGGCAGCAGCTTCTGCAGCCGGGGGGTGGCCTCCTCGCCGTGCTCCTCCATGCGGGTGTAGATGACATAGACCTCGCTGAGCTCCCCGCTCATGAATCTCTGGCACATCATGGCCGCTATTCTCCTGGCGCGCTCCACGCTGGGCTGCTGCGCCATTCCGATAAAGCTCCGGTCCACCGCGTAGCCCAATTTCTGCAGCGCCAGGGCACCCAGCCGCCCCACCACGCATACGGCAGGGTCTGTTTCCTTCTGCAGCACGCCCTCGGCAAATTTCAAAATGTTGTGGTTATAGGCGCCGGCCAGTCCCTTATCGCCGCTGATGACCAGATACCCCTTTTTGCCGCCGAGGATCGGCTCCCCGGTGCCAAAATAGCGGTCCTCCAGCTCCGGCAGGTCCCGCAGGATCTCCGCGATCAGCTCCTCCGACTGCTCAAAGTGCGGCAGCGCTTCGGTCAGGGCCCGGCGGGCCTTTTTCACCTTGGTGGAGGAGATGAGGTACATGGCGTTGGTAATCTTCATGGTATCCTGCACGCTTTTTATGCGGCTTTGGATATCTCTTGCGCTTGCCATACCATCACCTGCCCTTGTACTCTTCGGCCGCCGTCAGGATCGCCTGCCGCAGCGTATCGTCCAGCGCTTTGGTTTCCTCCAGCGCTGCAATGATCTCGCTGTGGTTCTCCCGCACATAGTCCAAAAGTCCCATCTGATATGCCTTTATCTCGGTCAGCGGCACCTCCAGGAAGCCCTTGGCCGTTGCCACCACCAGGGTGATGACCTGCTCCGCCATCGAAAGCGGACGGTACAGCGGCTGCTTCAGCACCTCCATCAGGCCCTTGCCGTAGGCCAGTTGCTCCTGGGTGGTGTCATCCAGGTCGCTGCTGAACTGTGTAAAGACCTCCATCTCACGGTACTGCGCCAGATCGATGCGGATAGAACCGCTGGCCTTTTTCATGGCCTTGGTCTGGGCGGCGCCGCCCACGCGGGAAACCGAAAGGCCGACATTAACGGCCGGACGCTGGCCCGCGTTAAAGAGATTGGTCTCCAGATAGATCTGACCATCGGTGATGGAAATAACATTGGTGGGAATATAAGCCGATACATCGCCGGCCTGCGTTTCAATAATGGGCAGCGCGGTGATGGAGCCGCCGCCCATTTCGGGGGTCAGGCGGCTGCTGCGCTCCAGCAGGCGGCTGTGCAGGTAGAATACATCGCCGGGGTAGGCCTCACGGCCGGGGCTGCGCTCCAGGATGAGCGACAGCGAACGGTAAGCCACCGCGTGCTTGGAAAGGTCATCGTAGATGATGAGGACATCCCGTCCCTGATACATAAAGTACTCCGCCATAGCGGTACCGGCATAGGGGGCAATGTACTGCAGGGAGGCCGGATCGCTGGCCGTGGCCGAAACCACGATGGAATACTCCATGGCTCCGTGGCTCTGCAGGGTGGAAACCACCTTGGCCACGGTAGAGGCCTTCTGTCCAATGGCCACATAGATGCAGATAACACCCTTGCCCTTCTGGTTCAGGATGGTATCGGTGGCGATAGAGGTCTTACCGGTCTGCCGGTCGCCGATGATGAGCTCACGCTGTCCCCGGCCAATGGGGAACATGCTGTCGATGGCCAGAATACCGGTCTCCATTGGGACCGAAACGGATTTTCTGTCCTTAATGCCGGGGGCGGCGTTTTCAATGGGGCGGTAGCCGGCCGGCACCGCCTCGCCCTTGCCGTCAATGGGGGTGCCCATGGCATCCACCACGCGGCCCAGGAAGGCCTCGCCCACCGGCACACCGGCACGCCGCTCGGTGCGCACCACCCGTCCGCCGGCCAAAAGGCCCTTTTCGCTGCCCAGCAGAATGATACCGGTCTCCTCGCGGCGGATATCCTGTACCATGCCCTTTACGCCGCTCTCAAACTGCACGATCTCGCCGTAAGCGGCATGCCGGATGCCGGAAACGGTGGCAACACCGTCGCCCACCCGCAGGATCTCGCCCACCTCGTGGTCCCTGCCGTCAAAGGCGGCCGCGTCTATTTCGGTGCGCAGCAGGTCAATGACCTCGCTGGAATCGGAAAGCATCTGGGGCGTCTGGGTCAGACGGTTTCTCATCTGGGTCAGGCGGCCCTTCATGCTCCAGTCGTATTCCTCGCTGCCCACCGTGATGCAGAAACCGCCCAGCAGGCTTTTATCCTCCACCAGCTCCAGCGGCAGCTCTTCGTTTTCGTACTTCTTCCGCAAAAATTCCCGGATCTGCCCCAGTTGCTCGGCAGTCGGGGGGGTCACATACCGCAGGATCGCTTTTTGACGGCTCGCGCGTTCAGCCCGGCGCTCCTCATAGGCATCCATCAGCTGGTCCAGCGCCTCTACGCCGTCCGTCTTCAGGGTACCCAGCAGCTCCTGCAGCTTGCCGTCACTGGATCTTGCCGCCATGTGCTTCACCTGCTTCCGCGATAAACTTATCGTACAGCATTCTATCCTGCTGCTCGGTGTTCCTGTCGCCTACCGCCTTGGCCGCGGCATCTATCACCAAAGTGGCGATCTCGCTCTTCATATCCCGCAGGGCGTTGGCACGCTCCACCGCCATGGTTTCTTCGGCACGGCGGCGCTTCTGCTCCAGCTCGGCATCGGTGGCCGCCAGCAGTTTTTCGCTCTGCTCTTTTGCCTCGGCCTTCGCGCGCGCTATGATCTCCTCACCCTCGCCCTGTGCGGCGGCCAGCTTCCCTTCATATTCCGTCTTCATGCCGTCAGCCGCGTCCTGGGCGGTCTTGGCATCGGCAAACTGCTTCTCGATGAGCGCTTTGCGTTCTTCCAGGATCTTATTGACCCGGCCGAACAAAAACTTGCGCATGAAGAAATAGAGAACCAGCAGATTGATGACGGTAAATACGAGATTGATATCTAATCTCAGCATCTGAGTCTTGCCTTCCTTTCTCTATTTTTCGCTTACAGTACCAGCAGCAGCAGGGCAATAACAAAGCCGTAGATGGCGGTGGCTTCCGCCAGGGCGCAGCCCAGCAGCAGCAGCTTACTGATCTTGCCGTCCGCCTCCGGCTGACGGGCTACTGCTTCGGTGGCCTTACCGGTAGCAATACCGATGCCGATGCCGGCGCCAATGCCGGTGAGAACCGCGATACCCGCGCCGATTGCAACAAAAGTACCCATAGTTTTTTCTCCTTCAAATCACATGTAATTTAATATTTTTTACTTGGGTCATTCCTCTACGGCTTCCTTGATATACAGCCCGGTGAGGAACACGAATACATAGGCCTGCAGCAGGCCGTCAAAGAAATCGAAATACAGGCTGAACACCGCGGGCAGGATGACCGGCACCAGGTGCTCCAGCAGCTTCATTACTACAAAGGCGCCCATGACATTACCAAAAAGACGCATGCACAGCGAAAGCGGCCGGATAGCCAGCTCCATCACATTCAGCGGGGTAATGACCTTGGAGGGCTTGGTAAAGCCCTTCAGCCAACCGCCCACCTTGTTTTGCCGGATGGATGCCGCCTGCACCAGAATGATGGACATCAGCGCCAGGGCTGCCGTCACATTCAGGTCCTTTGTGGGGGGCTTCATGCCAAAGATGGCAAAGATATTGGAAATGCCCAAAAAGACCAGCACGGTTGACAAATAAGGGACATAGCGCTCTCCCTCATGGCCGATGATCCCGCGGACGAGATTCTGCAGGGCGGTGACGGCGTATTCCACACCTACCTGCAGCTTGCCGGGCTTTTCCACCCTCATGTTTCTGGTCAGTACCAGGGTAAGGATCACGATAATGGCCATGATGACCCAGGAGATCACGGTGGATTCTGCCACTTCTATCCCGCCGAATATCGGGATGGTAAAGGCAGTCGCCACATTCAGCTCCTCCATCAGGAATTCTGATAGATTACCCATTGAACCAACACCTCCTTGTTTTCACATTTTCTCTGTCGGCGCCGGCTTCCTATACCGGTCGGCCATTACAGTTTTGCAGCGGTAGAGGTCCTTTGCCATGCGGCGCGGGAGCACCTGCTATCACAGGAATTCAGTATAACACATATCGGCAAGAAAAGGTAGCCTAAAGTTCATAAAAGATTTTTCTTCTCTCAAAAAGTTGACGGTTGTCCCATATCAGCGGATAAAGCGGCGGGCATAGCCGCATTTCCGGCATAGCTCCTCCCTGGCTTGCCGCCCCGAAAAGCTCTCATAGATTGCCCTTGCCCGCGGTGAGGAAAGGATCTCCTCCAACGGCTGGGTAAAGAGATTTCCCAGGGCCAGGTCACCCTCGTGGTCCAGGCAGCAGGGCACCACCGTGCCATCACACAGCACCCCAAACTGGTCCCGCAGCCCATAGCAAAAGGCATCTCCCTCCCGCTCCCCGGCGGAAAGATCCGGCCATTCAAAGCGCTCGCCAAATTCCAGATAGGTTCGCTCTGCTATTTTATGGCCCTCCCGTACCGGGGGCCACTCTCCGGGGAAAGCCCGGTGCAGCTCCTCCAGCATGGGGGCATTCAGGTCGTTCTGCCCAGGGAGAGAGCCATCCAAATTCCAAAGGCGCAGCCCTGTTAGTTTGCCCGCGGCGGCAGCCCTTTTGGCAAAGGAAATGCAACTCCCCAGGTAGGCGGAAAAGACCCGGCTGTCATTGGCCTCCAGGCTGTGCAGGGAAATACTGACCTTGCGGACGGCAGGAGCGGCCAGCAGGGCCTCTCCCGCCTGGGGCAGCAGGGTGCCGTTTGTGGTGATATTTACCAAAAAATTCAGTTCCCCGGCTATGGCCAAAAGTGCCGGCAGCTCGGGGTGCAGCAGCGGCTCGCCCATCAGGTGGAGATAGAGGTAGCGGGTAGCCGGGCGCAGCTTTTCCGCCAGCAGGCGGAACTCCGCCGGGGACATGGTGCGGGGCGGCCGCCGGGTACCGGGACAAAAGCTGCAGCGCAGATTGCACCGGTTGGTGATCTCCAGATAGACTTTATTGTACTGCCTCATCAGCCGTTCCTCCTGTGGGTTAGTCACAATGGAATTATACCATGGAAACGGAGAAAAATCAGCGGTAATATTCAATTTTCAAGGTACTGTTGGGAGGCAGGTTCCCGCTTAAGGCAGACCCCCAAATTGCCCGATGAGGTCTGCTGAAGAAAAATTTTAGACCGGCGCCCCTGTTTGACCGGTGGGGCCGAAAGGCTCTCGATTTATTTGGTCGGGGAGAGAAGCCGACAGGAAAAGATTTTTTTGCCGGTGGAAAAAGTCCTTTCACTAATACGGCAAAATGGAGCCTTTTTTGCATGTGAAAGGTTAATATTTCACAACTTTTAATGGAAAGTTTACATTATGGGAAGATATTGGGCGAAGATCGCACAAATATCGGATTTTGCTGGGAAATTGCAACTGGGATTTATTATGCAAATTTTGGGGGTGAGGGGGTCGCGGTGCGCGGGATGCGGGACTATGTTTTGCCGAGTGGTAGTACCGCAGAGAGTCACGCTGCCGAGCCTAAAATTTGAACAAGCAGTTATTTGCCCAGACGGCCCCTCCCCCGCTACGGGGGAGGGGGACGGGGAGGGGGCAGATGCGCCTGCGGCTACCTTGGGAGCGTATCTGTGCGCAGTACGGACGATGCTTTTGCATCGTTCGTATCCAGCACTGCAAGCGACAGAAAGGGGTTCGTCAAGGGGGAATCTGTCCCCCTTGACCGTATTTTGGTTCCTTTTGTACGCACAAAAGGAACGCCACGGCGGCGAGCCGTACAGATTATGCCTTTGCAAAAGGCTGCGCGACGCCGAAGGCGATCGCAAACTGGCCCCCGCCGGATAGGCGAAATAAAACCAAGTCATAGTTTGTGCCGGCAACCCCTCAGTCAGCCATGTGGCTGACAGCTCCCCTTACACAGGGGAGCCCTTGGGTTGCTGTGACGCCGAAGGCGAGATGATATTCGAATTATTTTTACGATAAAATAAAAAAACCAAGCCCCTATTCAAAAGAATAGAAGCTTGGCATCAAATATTCTGTCAAAATATGGGCTATGCTTTAATTTTTCTTCAGCGCTTCCATCATCACCGGCCGGACGGCGGAAGCCAAGTACAGCGAGCCGAAAACCAGCACACCATGTTCCCCGGCAGTAGCCAGCGCCAGCCGGGCGGCTTCCTCGCAGTCGGGGCATATGGTGATATCCCGGCATACCCCGCGGGCCAGCTCGGCAAATTCCTCCGCGGGATAACTGCGGGGGTTGGGCACCGTGGTAATGATCATGCGGGCGCAGTAGGGAGCCATCATCCGCAGCACCGGCAGGCAGTCTTTATCCCGCAGCATGCCCACCACCGCCGTCAGGTCGTGCAGGCCCAGGGCTTTTAGGGCTTCACACAGGGCCCGGCCGCCATTGGGATTGTGGGCGCCATCCACCAGCACGGGCGGGGACTGCCGCAGCAGTTCCAGCCGGGCGGGGAACCGCGCCGCGGCAATACCGGCGGCAATGGCCGAAGGCGGCAGCGCAAAGCGGCTACTGGAAAGCGCGTTTAGCGCTTCCACCGCTGTGATGGTGTTCAGCACCTGATGAGGGCCGGGTAGGGGAATGAAAATCTCCTGGCCGCGGTAAACAATACGGCTGCCGGTCAAATCGGCGGAGAGGACAGAAAGCGCGGTCCGGTCGGGGAGGATCAGGGGATCGTCCTCTTCCTTGGCCCGGCGGCGGATGACCGCCAATGCTTCCTCCTCCTGGTCCGGGTAGCAGATGACGGTGCTGCCCCGCTTGAGGATGCCGCATTTTTCCCCGGCGATGGCGGCCAGCGTATCCCCCAAAATGGCGGTATGGTCATAATCAATGCGGGTGATGACCGCTACCAACGGGGGCGGGATGATATTGGTGGCATCCAGGCGGCCGCCCAGGCCCACTTCCAATACGGCAATATCGCAGCCGGCTTCGGCAAACCAGGTAAGCCCCAGCACCGTGACCAATTCAAACTCAGTGGGGGGATCGCCCGCGGCTTTGAATTCCTCAGCGATGGGGCGCAGCCGGGTGGCCAGTGCCGCCAGTGTTTCCTCCGGGATCATTTCGCTGTCGATCTGCATCCGCTCCCGGAATTCCAGGATGAAGGGGGAGATGAATTTGCCGGTTTTGAAGCCGCCGGCGGTAAGGGCCGAGGCGATCATAGTGGTGGTGCTGCCTTTGCCGTTGGTACCGGCCACATGGATGTAGGGCACCTTGAGATGGGGATCGCCCATGCGGTGCAGCAGGCGGCCCATGCGGCCCAGCCCCAGCCGGCTGCCAAAGCGTTCAGTGCCGTGGATCCAGGCAAGTGTTTCAGGATAATTCATCGTTAGGCCCTCCTTTGGGGGAATTTGGGAAGTTGCTTTTCTAGGAAGAAAAGCAGGCAAAAGATATTTATGGCAAATTTGTAGTTGCCTGTCGGCGCCGCGGAGTCTTTTGCAAGGGCAAAACCTGCACGCCTACCCGGCGGGGGCCTCCTTTTGCGCCAAAAGGAGGCAAAAGCGGGTCAAGGGGGACTGGGCTTCCCCCTTGACAAACCCCTTTGACGCTTTGCTGTGCTGGCTACGAATTTAGATTTTTCATTATCGAAAAACCCAAATCCGTACTGCGCACAGATGCGCTCTAAAGGTAGCCTGCGGCAGCATTTGCCCCCTTCCCGTTCCCCTCCCCCGTGGCGGGGGAGGGGCCGTCTGGGAAAATAGCTGCTTGTTCAACCCATAGTCTCGGCAGCGTGACTAGCTGCGATTGGTTTGCGGAAACCAAATAAAATGCGCTTGCCCCCTGCACCCGGACAGCGGACTGCACCGCGCCGCAAAGGGCACGGTGCAGAGAAAAAGCGATTACTGCCGCATGGCGGCGATGGATTCCAAAATCTTGGCCATGCGTTCCTTGTGCTGGGCCAGCTTGGCGCGCTCGGTTTCGATGAGCTGGGCGGGTGCTTTGGCAACAAAGCCGGGGTTATCCAGCTTGCGGCCGATGAAATCAATGTCGCTCTGGCACTTTTCGCGCTCTTTTTCCAGGCGGGCCAGTTCCTTTTCCCGGTCGATCAGCTCGTCCATCGGGATGAGGGCGCGGGCGGCATGGGTGATGATCTGAACGGCGCCGGGCAGCTCGAACTTTTCATCGACCTCGACCTCCGAGGCGGAAGCCAGGCGCTGCAGGAACGGGATGCCATTTACGAAAATCTCGGTTTCGGCGGTTTCGATATAGACCTTGGCCTTTTTGGAGGGCGGGATGTTCATTTCGGTGCGCTGGTTGCGGATAGCCCGGATGATATCAATGATCTTCTGGAAATCGGCCTCCTCCTTCTGGAAGGAAAGCTCCTCGCTCCAGGCGGGCCACTGGGAGATCATGATGGCTTCCGCCTCGCCCTCGTGGGGCAGGCTCTGCCAGATCTCCTCGGTGATGAAGGGCATGAAGGGGTGCAGCAGCTTGAGGGTATTGGCCATGACATACACCAGTACCTTTTGGGCATTGAGGGCGGTTTCGCCGCCCGCCTGCAGACGGCTCTTTACCAGCTCGATGTACCAGTCGCAGAGGATATCCCAGATGAAATCGTAGAGCTTTGCGGAAGCGACGCCCAGCTCGAATTTTTCGAGGTTATCGGTGACCTCCTTCACAAGGTCATTGTAGAGGGTGAGCACCCACTTATCCTCGGTGGCGAGGGTTTCGGGCAGCTCGATTTTGGTGATCTCATCGGAGAGGTTCATTTGGATGAAGCGGGTGGCGTTCCAGATCTTATTGGCGAAGTTGCGGGCGGCTTTCACCTTTTCATCCATATAGCGGGTATCATTGCCGGGGCTGTTGCCGGTCACCAGCATAAAGCGCAGGGCATCCGCGCCGTACTGGTCGATGACCTCCAGCGGGTCTACGCCGTTGCCGAGGGATTTGCTCATCTTGCGGCCCTGGGCATCCCGCACCAGGCCATGAATGAGGACAGTATCAAAGGGCTTTTTGCCGGTGTATTCCAGACCGGAGAAGATCATGCGGGAGACCCAGAAGGTGATGATATCGTAACCGGTGACGAGGGTGGAGGTGGGGTAGAATTTGCGCATCTCGGGAGTGTCATCCGGCCAGCCCAGGGTGGAGAAGGGCCACAGCGCGCTGGAGAACCAGGTATCCAGGGTATCGGGGTCCTGGGTCATGTGGCCACCGCACTTGGGGCACTTTTCGATGCCTTGAATGGTGACAACGGTCTCGCCGCAGTCATCGCAGTAGTAGGCGGGGATGCGGTGGCCCCACCACAGCTGGCGGCTGATGCACCAGTCCCGGATGTTCTCCATCCAGTGGAAGTAGTTTTTATCGAAGCGCTCCGGAACGAAGCGGATGTCTTTCTCACGGACAGCCTTGATGGCGGGCTCTGCAAGGGGTTTCATCGAGACGAACCACTGCTTGGAGACCATGGGCTCGATGGTGCTGTGGCAGCGGTAGCAGGTGCCTACATCGTGGCGCAGCGGCTCCACCGATTTGAGGGCGCCGCAGGCTTCCAGGTCCTCAAGGATGGCCTTGCGGGCCTCCCGGGTGGTCATGCCGGCGTACTTGCCGCAGTCCAGCACCTCCGGCTCGCCGGCGGCAGCCTTGCCGGTGCGGAACAGCTCATCGGCGGCGGCTTTATCGGCGGCACCGGTCATGCGGCCATCGTAGGTGAATACACGGACACGGGGCAGATTATGGCGCTCGCCTACCTCGAAGTCATTGGGGTCGTGGGCGGGGGTGATCTTTACGACACCGGTGCCCTTTTCCATATCGGCGTGCTCATCGCAGACGATGGGGATTTCCTTATTCAGCAGCGGCAGGATGACATGGCAGCCGTGCAGGTGGGCGTAGCGGGGATCCTCGCCATTGATGGCCACGGCGGTATCACCCAGCATGGTTTCGGGACGGGTGGTGGCCAGCTCCAGCTGCTCGCCGGTCTCCTTGACGGTGTAGAGCAGATGCCAGAAGCTGCCGTCCTGCTCCTCGTATTCTACCTCGGCATCGCTGATGGAGGTATTGCAGGTGGGGCACCAGTTGACCATGCGGTTGCCGCGGTAGATGAGGCCCTGATCGTACAGGCGCTGAAACACCAGCTGCACCGCACGGGAGCAGCCCTCATCGAGGGTGAAGCGCTCCCGCTCCCAGTCGCAGCTGGAGCCGAGCTTTTTGAGCTGGCTGACGATGCGCCCGCCGTACTGGCGGCGCCATTCCCAGGCGCGCTCCAAAAAGCCGTCGCGTCCGATCTCCTCCTTGGTGACGCCTTCCTTGCGCATGGCTTCCACGATCTTGGCCTCGGTGGCGATGGAGGCGTGATCGGTGCCGGGCAGCCACAGGGCCTCGTAGCCCTGCATGCGGCGCCAGCGGATGAGGGCATCCTGGAGGGTATTATCCAGGGCGTGGCCCATATGCAGCTGGCCGGTGATATTGGGGGGCGGAATGACGATGGTGTAGGGTTCCTTTTTGCTTTCGGCATCGGCGTGGAAGTAGTTTTTATCCAGCCAGAATTGGTAGGTGCGGTCTTCGACCTGCTTGGGGTCATAGACCTTTTCCAGTTGTTTTGCCATGGGGATCCTCCTTTTTTCTTTTGGGGTGGTGCGGCCGATGATTGGCAGAGAAAAAACAGCCGGGCGGCGGCAGGCGGGGAAAATAAAAAAGCCCGCTGATTTTTCCACAGAAGGGAAAACAGCAGGACGCATTTCTTGGCGCGGTACCACCTGGTTTCGTGCCGAAGCGGCACGCACTCATTTTCCGTAACGGGGAACGCCGTTGCCGCTTAAAAAAATTCGGCGGCACCGCTCGGCGGCGACTTTCTCCGTTTTCCGCCGCAGCCTTTGCACCGGACGGCTGCTCTCTGGGGGTCGGGGGGAACGGGTACTCCTCCGCTTCAAAGCGTTTTTTGTTATCCCGGTTATTTTACCGCAGGAGAGGGGGATTTGTCAAGGTAGGGAGGAGGATTTTTGCGGGGAATTTGCGCAGGGCGCGGAGATCGGGCGGCAGCCCCGCCGGCCGCAGGCC
>ENA-ORSS01003322-ORSS01003322.1-human-gut-metagenome-genome-assembly--contig:-NODE-3322-length-13197-cov-10.351088_pt1 | contig 13197 bp, 10 predicted proteins | sample MGYA00241899_ERZ509162 | MGnify/ENA primary metagenome ERZ509162 (study PRJEB26280, sample SAMEA2338641) | human gut metagenome | biome: human gut; feature: human-associated habitat; material: faeces... | reverse complement strand
CGCCGTCTCGTCGCTCTTTACCGCGAAGGCCGCGCTGAGCTTTCTGGTCTTTACGCTTCTGTATACCCCGTGCGTAGCGGCCATCGCCGCCATCCGGCGCGAGACGGGTTCGGCACTGCGAGCCGCACTCATTGCGCTTTCCCAGTGCTGCATTGCGTGGCTGGCCGCGTTCGCAGTGTACCATCTGACGCTGCTGCTCTGAAAACAGGAACTGCCGCCCGGCCGGGCGGCAGTTTTTTCACTTGGCGTATGTACGGACACTCAGACCTCCGGATCGAAGCGCTCAAAAATCGGAATGCCGCCGGCGGCCTCGCAGGCCAGCAGATCCTCCTTCGTGCGGATCGTCCAGTCGACCTCCTGCGCGCCCCAGACGCGGACACACGAGCGCAGGCAGTAGCTGCTGCGGTCTTCAAACTTGTACGCAATAAAGTCCGGGACCGTCAGGAAGTTCAAAAGCAGATTGCCCGCGATGAACCGCTTGTACCACGGCAGGCCCGCCTTGTCCTTCTCAAAATTCATAGAAAGCTGCCCGCGGCAGATTTCGGGACGGAGCTTTTTCACGTCGATGAGCGCGAACGGGTCAAACGACTCGATGCAGAACTCGCCCTGATAGCTGTCCAGCCGCTCGCAGACTGCCTTGGCCAGCGCCATATGGTTGCCGCGCGCGGTCTTAAGCTCGATGATGAGCGGCGTTTCGTGCTCGAACAGGGCAAGAACCTCGTCAAAGGTCGGGATCTGCTCGTCCGTGCCCTCAAGCCGGAGCTGCTTCAGCTCGTCCAGCGTCAGATCCTCGATCTCGCCCTCGACATTCGCGCAGCGCTTCAGATCAGAGTCATGGAAGACGGCAAGCGTGCCGTCCTTCAAAAGATGCACGTCCAGCTCCGCGCCGAAGCCGCGCTCGATGGCCCGGCGGAAGGCGGGCAGAGAGTTTTCCGGGACGACGGGCTTGTCGTGATAGCCCCGGTGGGCGTAACGGTACTTCTTGAGAACCTCCCACTTCCGGTGTCCCTTCCGGCACCGCAGCGCCAGCGTAAACAGCAGATCGAGCGCCAGAAGCACGATCAGGATGATGCAGATTGTCAGCATGGTTATAGACTTCTTTCTTGTTATATTTAGGATAGGCTTGCGCAGCACTGAAACCCAAAACACAAACCAGCGAAGCATTTGTGTTTTGGAAAGGAGGAAACGGGCTCAGAGGATAAGAAACGTCGCACATAGCGGCGGCTCGTTCCGTCGAGGCCGTTTCCGACGCGCCGCCTGTTACGGGACATCAAGTTTGATAACAGCTGCCTTTGAATGGCTGCTGTAAAAACGCTTTGCGTTCAAAATTTGCAAAGCAGTACGGATTCGCCGGAGTTCTGTAGGTTATGCGGACGGGGTCAGTCGTCCATTTCCTCGAACGCTTCCAGCCCCTTCTTGGCCTCGGCCTTGGCGTCGCCGTGGTGGACGAAAAGCATCGTCACAAAACTCAGCGCAACGAACAGCGCGGCATACGGGAACAGGACGCGGTAGTCGATCTTGCGCATGAGCGTACCGGCGACGATGGGCGTGACGACCTGCGCGGCCATGGAGGCCGTGTAGTAATAGCCGGTAAATTTGCCGATATCCGAGCCCTTGCACATCTCGACGACCATGGGAAGCGAGTTGACGTTGATCGCGGCCCAGGCAAGGCCGACGAGGGCGAAGACGACAAACATAATGGCGTTGATCGAGGAGAATGTCGTTGTGAGCACATAGCCGCTGGCAAAGCAGGCGGTAAGCAGGATGATGCCGCCCTGGATCGTGCGCTTGCGGCCGATCTTTGAGGCGATCTGGCCGATGGGGATGTACGAGACGATGGCGCCCGCCGTGGCGATGAGCAGGCAGGTCGATGCGCCGCCGAGGCCCTGCCCCATGACGACATCGACATATGTCGAGAACCACGTCGTTACGCCGTTATAGCCGATGAACCAGAGCGTGATGGAGGCCAGCAGGAAGCCGAGGCTCTTTTTGACCGGCTTCGGAAGCGTCTCATGGCCGCTGCCGTCGTCCTGGGCGAGGTTCCATTCGGGGTGCTGCTTCTCGAGCGCCTGATTTTCCGCCGTGAGCTTCGGCTCCTTGACTGTGAGGAACAGGACGGCAATGGCGATGAACATGATGGCCGAGACGACGATGAACAGCGGCTGGTAGTTGACATGGTCCAGCCCGGCCGTCTTCGAATTGGGATAGAGGACCGCGGCCACGCCGAGATAGAGGATGCCGCCGACCGCGCCCATCAGGTTGATGATGGCGTTTGCGCGCGAGCGCAGGGGATTGGGCGTGACATCGGGCATGAGGGCGACCGCCGGGGAGCGATAGGTGCCCATGGCGACGAGCAGCAGGCCCAGCACGATGACGAACGAGGCCGTCTTCAGCCCGGAGGGCCGGGCGGCGTAGCTGTTGTCGAGCAGGGGGAGGATGTTCATGAGGATGACGGCGCAGCCCGTGCCGAAGAGGATGAACGGCATGCGCTTGCCGATCTTCGAATGGCTCCGGTCAGACAGCGAGCCGAAGAACGGCAGCAGGAACAGCGCGAGGATGTTGTCCGCCGCCATGATCGCGCCGGAGAAGGTCTCGTTCATGTGGAAGGTCTTGGTGAGGATCAGCGGCACAACGCTGTCATACATCTGCCAGAACGCGCAGATGGACAAAAACGCGAGGCCGACGAGGATGGTGCGCTTGTTGTTGAGCTTCATTTCTCTTCTCCCTTTTGTAAAGTGTTGAGGACTTCACGGATATTCTGCATGCAGTAGGTGGGCTGCACGTGATATTTTTCGATATCGGTCATCACGCCCTCACCCGAGAGAACGAAGATCGTGTCGATCCCGGCGTTCACGCCGCAGGCGATGTCGGTATAGACGCGGTCGCCGATGAGGCAGGTCTGCCGCGGGGAATAGCCCGTGCGCTCCATGGCGAGCAGGGCCATCTCCGGCTGCGGCTTGCCGATGACCTTCGGCCGCCGGCCGGTCGCCGTGTGCAGCATTTCGGCGACGCTGCCGCAGTCGGGCGCGCTGCCGTACCAGGTCGGGCAGACCAGATCCGGGTGCGTCGCCACGTAATCGGCGCCGCGGTTCAGCAAAATGCAGCACGTCTCGAGCTTTTCGAACGTCAGCTCCGTGTCGTAGCCGAGCAGCACGACGCTGATCTCATCCCGAAGCTGCTCCGCCACATGCAGCCCTGCGAGCCGGAGCTGGTTTTTGAGCGATTCGGTGCCGCAGACATAATAGACGGTGTCCGGCAGATACCGCCCCTGCAGATAGCGGATCGTCGCATCCGTGCTGGTGAGGAAATCATCGGGGAAGGCCTCGATGCCGAGCCGGGCCATTTTTGCGATGTAGGCGTCCGTGCCGCGGGAGGAGTTGTTGGTCAGAAACAGGTATCTCCCGCCGCTTTCCCGCACGTACCGCAGGAAATCCTTCGTGCCGTCAAAGAGTGTTTCGCTCAGGTAGATCGTGCCGTCCATATCCAGCAGGAACAGCCGTTTTTCCGCAAGGGACATCAGGTACCTCCAGTGATCAAAATTCCCTACCATTATACCGTCTTCCCCGCGATTTGACAAGCGCGGGGAAAGCGCATACAATACATCCAAAAGATTTTACCTGAAAGGAGGCCGCTGCGATGGCCCATTCGCTGCCGGAGACCTTTGCACCCCTGCTGCTGCGCTGGTACGCGGCCGGCCACCGGGATCTGCCCTGGCGGCAGGACCGGGAGCCGTATCATATCTGGCTGTCGGAGATCATGCTCCAGCAGACGCGCGTGGAGGCCGTCAGGGGCTACTACGCCCGCTTCCTCGCGGAGCTGCCCGATATCGCCGCGCTCGCCGCGTGCGAAGAGCGGCGGCTCACGAAGCTCTGGGAGGGGCTCGGCTACTATTCCCGCGTGCGCAACCTGCAGAAGGCAGCGCAGGTGATCGTCTCGCAGCACGGGGGCGTCTTCCCCGCGGACTATGCGGCGATCCGGGCGCTGCCCGGCGTGGGGGACTATACGGCGGGCGCGGTCGCCTCGATCTGCTTTGACCGGCCCACGCCCGCGGTCGACGGGAACGTGCTGCGTGTGCTCGCACGCGTGACGGAGGACCCTTCGCCCGTGACGAAGCAGAGCGTCAAAAAAAGCTATGAGCTGCTGCTCCGCCCGGTCTATGAGGAAAACCCCGGCAGCCGGGGTGAGCTGACGCAGGCGCTCATGGAGCTCGGCGCGTGCGTGTGCGTGCCGAACGGCGCGCCGAAGTGCGCCCTTTGCCCGCTGCAGGGCTTCTGCCGGGCGAAAATGAACGGCAGCTGGGATACGCTTCCCGTCAAGGAGGCCAAAAAGCCCCGGCGGCAGGAGCAGCTGACCGTCTTTTTCCTCTCCTGCGGCAGCCGGTACGCCGTGCGGCGGCGGCCGGATACGGGGCTGCTCGCGGGCCTCTGGGAGCTGCCGAATACCGAAGGGACGCTTTCTGCCCAGCAGGCGCTTTCGCTTCTGGAGCAGTGGGGCCTGCAGCCGGAGCAGCTGCAGAAGGTGATCGAGCGGACGCACGTCTTCACGCACGTCGAGTGGCACATGCGCTGCTGCTATGTCCGTGTGGCGGAGCCGGGCGGGGACTTTACCTGGGTGGACGGCGCGGAATTTTCGCGCAGCATCGCCCTGCCGACGGCCTTCCGGATGTTCTGGGAGCCGGAAGACGGGCAGGCGGAGAAATAACAGTAGCTTTTTTGTAACTTTTCGCATATAATGGTAGCATCGCAGAATAGGAAGCTCTGATTCAGAGGTTCCGAAAGGAAAGGAGGAACTTGGCTTTTCGCCATCACAAGCGCCATGTGCCTGCCGGAGGCGGCAGGACAACGAGGAGAAACGTGATCGAAGGTTCGGCGGATGCGTTTCCGTGCTCTCCGTGCGCGTCACGGCGTCAGAAATATGCGGGCGACCGCAAAACAGAGGGGCGTCGAACGGAATTCAGGCAAATGAACTGCGAGTTTGTCCTGTGATCAAATATTACAGGAGGAACAATTTCATATGTGTGGTATTGTAGGATATGTAGGCAGAAATGAGGCTGCGCCCATTTTGCTGGAGGGCCTTTCGCGTCTGGAGTACCGGGGCTATGACTCCGCGGGCATCTGCGTGGAGCAGAACGGCGTTCTGGAGGTCGAAAAGGCCAAGGGCCGTCTGCAGAACCTGATCGCCAAGACCGACGGCGGCGCAAAGCTGCCCGGCACGCTCGGCATCGGCCATACCCGCTGGGCCACCCACGGCGAACCGAACGATATCAACTCCCACCCGCACGTCTCCCAGAACGGCAAGATCGCCGTCGTCCATAACGGCATCATCGAAAACTATCTCGAGATCCGCGAATTTCTGCAGGAGAAGGGCGTGCAGTTCACCTCGCAGACCGACTCGGAGGTCGTCGCGCAGCTCATGGAATACTGCATGGGCCTGCCCGAGGTCTCGACGGTCTCGGACGCTCTGTACATGGTCCTGCACCGGATCGAGGGCGCGTACGCCCTCGGCATCCTCTGCTCGGACGATCCGGATCATATCTACGCCGCGCGCAAGGACGCGCCGCTGCTGCTCGGCTTCGGCAAGGGCGAGAATTTCATCGCCTCCGACGTGACGGCGCTGGTCAAATACACCCGCGACGTCGTCTACATGGAAGACGGCGAGGTCGCCATCCTCGGCCGTGACGGTATCCAGCTCTTCAACGCCATGGAGCTGCCCATCGAAAAGGAACACCACCACATCGACTGGGAGATCTCCGCCGCGGAAAAGGGCGGCTACGAGCACTTCATGCTCAAGGAGATCATGGAGGAGCCCGAGGCCCTGCGCCGCGCCATCCTGCCGCGCATCAAAGACGGCGAGGTCGTCTTCGACGGCCTGCAGCTGGACATCAGCCGCTATGACAGCATCAAGATCATCGCCTGCGGCTCGTCGTACCACGTGGGCATGGTCGGCAAATACAATCTGGAAAAGCTCGCGCGCATCCCGGTCGAGGTCGTGCTGGCCTCCGAGTTCCGCTACTGCGACCCGATCATCGACAGCCGCACGCTCGTCGTCGTCATCAGCCAGTCCGGCGAGACGCTTGACACCATGGCCGCCCTGCGCGAGGCGAAGAGCCTCGGTGCGCGCATCCTCTCAATTGTAAATGTCGTCGGCAGCTCCATCGCCCGTGAGTCGGACGATGTGCTCTACACCTGGGCCGGACCCGAGATCGCCGTCGCCACCACGAAGGCGTATTCCACCCAGATGGCGGTCCTCGACCTGCTGGCCATCTATCTGGCCGGCCAGCGGAAGACCATCACGGCGGAGGATATGCGCCGCCTGACGAGCGCCATCGCCGCGCTGCCCGCGCAGGTCGAGCAGATCCTGTCGAACCGCGAGCAGATCCAGTATTACGCCTCGCAGTACTTCAACCACGATTCCGTCTTCTTCATCGGCCGGAATCTGGATTACGCGCTCGGCATGGAGGGCTCTTTGAAGCTCAAGGAGATCTCCTACATCCACTCTGAGGCCTACGCCTCGGGCGAGCTCAAGCACGGGACGATCTCGCTCATCGAGCCCGGCACGCTCGTCGTGGCGCTGGGCAGCTATACGCCGCTGTTTGACAAGGCCATGAGCAACGTCATCGAGGTCAAGGCCAGAGGCGCGAGCGTCCTCGCTCTGGCCACCGAGTCGCACCGCGCCGAGATGGAGAGCCGCGTCGACGGCATCCTGACCATCCCGGATACGGAGCTGATGTTCCTGCCTCTGCTGGGCGTCGTGCCGCTGCAGCTGTTCGCGTATTACGTCGCGCTGCAGCGCGGCTGCGATATCGATAAGCCCCGCAACCTCGCCAAGAGCGTCACCGTCGAGTAAACAAAAACCGCCCGCTGTGTCCGATGCAGGACACAGCGGGTATTTTTTTGATTTCCTGCAACAGAATCCGGCTTTTCCCCGACATGATGGACGTCAGCATGTTGATACAAAACGCAAAGGAGGGATGCGGATTGGACGAAAAAGAGCTGCTGCGGCAGCTGCAGGAGCAGCGCGCGGGCGCGCTCGAGACGGCCATCGCGCAGTACGGCGCGTATGTGCTCGCCGTCATCCGCAATCGCAGCCGCGGCGTCCTGACACCGGAGGACCATGAGGAGATCGCGTCGGACGTCTTTCTCGCCCTGTGGCGCGGCGCAAAAAATATCACGCGCGGCCAGCTGCGCCCGTGGCTCGGCGCGGTCGCCCGGAAGCAGACGGCGGAGGCCATGCGGAAAAAGAACGTCTATCTCCCGCTGGAGGACGATGCGCTCATCACGCTCGACCGCCTCTGGGAGCAGATGGTCGAAAAGGAGCGCTGCGAAGCGCTCACGCAGGCGCTTGCGGCGCTGCCGGAGGAGGACCGGGAGATCTTTTACCGGTTCTATGACCTGAGCCAGACGACCGCGCAGATTGCGGACGAATTGCACATGAACGCTTCGACGGTCCGCTCGCGCCTGCTGCGCGGCCGGGAGGCGCTCAGAAAAACACTGACCAAGGGAGGGCTGTTCTGTGAAGACGACGTGGGATGAGCTCATGCGCTATGCGCCGGAAAAGGAGTATCCGCTGCCCGCGCTGGAGCGCGGCGAACAGGAAAGGATCCTGAACAAAACCATGAAAAAGCTTGAAAAAACGAAAAAAAGACCGGCCCGTCCGGTCCGGACGGCGCTGCTCGCGGCGGCCATCGCCGCGCTGCTGTGCGGCACGGCCTTCGCCGCTTACACAAACGGCTGGTTCGGCTTCGACCGGCTATTCGGAGAGAAGACCGCGCTGATCGAGGGGCATATCGCCAGCTACGACGAAACGACGGACGTGGACATCACACAGCCGACCTACACCGAGGAAGAGCAGGCCATGATCGACGAAGGGACCATGCAGGTGCCCGATATCGCAGATCTGTCGGATACAGGTGTGTCGGCCACGACGGAAAATTTCGTGTTCACGCTCGAATCTCTGCTGGTCTCAAAGGACTCTGTGCTTTCGATCATGCGCATTGACGCGCGGACCGACGAGGCCGCGGCGACGCTCGCCGCGCTGCCGGAGGCCAGCGATAATCAAAAGGAGCTTGCCCGGATGCTGCAGGTAGGTGTGCGCAATAACATCGAAATGGGCGGAGATCACAGCTGGGAATGGAAGATCGGCGGCGGAACGATGAACGTTATTCAGGTAGAGGGACGCACGGCGCATGTGGTCGTGGCGAACAACGGCGGCGAAATCGAGCCGGGCGACAGCCTGCTGTTCGACGCGTGGTATCAGGACAAAAGCGCCGACCTGTTTGAGATCCCGGTGCCGGATCAGCTGGAGCAGGAGCTGGTGATCGATCTGGATGAATCAGCTTACGAGAATAAATACTGCTGCTGGCAGACGGCGACCATCACGCCGATCTCCTTCCGGCTCGACGGCCGCTACGGAAGCAGCTGGAGCAGCCCGAAGACCAATAACGCCGTTTCCATCACACTGAAGGACGGAACAAGCTTCGATCTTGCCAGCACAGAAAACGGCTACGCGGACAGCGCCTACGGAACTTACGGCTCCATGAGCTCCTCCGGCACCGGAATGCCGGAAGCGGATCGGGTCAAGCACACCTGGCTGTTCTCCCAGCTCATCGACCTGGCTGACCTCGCCTCCATCACCGTCGACGGCGTGACATACCCGGTCGGGTAAGCGGGAATGCACCCCAACGCCTCCCCTTCCAGGGGAAGGTGGCTCGGCGAAGCCGAGACGGATGAGGTGGGAGTCTTCCGGTTGCGCAGCTGCCCCACCTCATCAGTCGCCTCGCGGCGACAGCTTCCCCTCATAGGGGAAGCCATGGGGTGCATTCTGTAGGGGCAGAGCCCCGCCCCTACAAGGTGCGAAGCAAACAAAGAAAAGCCGCCCCGCAAAAAGGTGCAGACCATCAAATTTGGTCTGCACCTTCTATTTATGGCAGATATTCTATGGCAACAAGCTGCAAATTTGGAACCCCCGTATCAGGCGGCGCGTAGTATGACGCCGGTAAGGTGACCACCGAGTGGAACGCCAGACTAAAATATAGGGACTCGCCTGAATTCAGACGCAGACTGCACTAAACGCATCCAAGCGCCCCTTTTCTCCCCTATCTTTTCCGGCAAGACGGAAAAGATAGGGCCGCCGGAGGCGCGTCAGAAACGACCACGACGGAACGAGCCGCCGCAAGCGACGTCTCTTTTCCTCTGTGCTCGTTTCTTCCTTTCCAAACCGCAAACTGAATTTGCGGTTTGGGTCTTTCCCTGCAAATCTGCGACAACCTCTCAGTCTCGGCTGCGCCGAGACAGCTCCCCTTTCAGGGGAGCCAAGGGGTGCACACCGCCGGAGGTTCTCAGAATTGGGGGACAACCTCTCAGTCAGCTTCGCTGACAGCTCCCCTGGAAGGGGAGCCTTGGGGGGGCACCTCTTGGCGTTTTTGTTCTTTTGTGGTATAATTACCTCAAAATCATCAGCACAAGAGGTTTTTTATGGCTGCACAGGGATCACATCAGACGGAAAAGCGCCTTTGCGTGGGCCTGCTCGCGCATGTGGACGCGGGCAAGACGACGCTGTCGGAGGCCATGCTCTATCAGGCGGGCGTCATCCGCGCCTTCGGGCGCGTCGACCACGGGGATACGTTTCTCGATACCGACGCGCAGGAGCGCAGCCGCGGCATCACGATCTTTTCCAAGCAGGCCGTCCTGCCCCTGCCGGGCTGCACGCTGACGCTGCTCGATACCCCCGGCCACGTCGATTTTTCCGCCGAGATGGAGCGGACGCTGCAGGTGCTCGACTGCGCCGTGCTGGTCGTGAGCGGCACGGCGGGCGTGCAGGGGCATACCGCGACGCTCTGGCAGCTGCTGCGGCGCTATCAGGTGCCGGCGGTCGTGTTCGTCAACAAGATGGACATCGGCACGGCCGACCATGACGCCCTTTTGCAGAGCCTCCGGCGGGAGCTCGGCGAGCGCTGCATCGACTTTTCGCAGCCGCAATCGCAGCTTCAGGAAGAACTGTCCCTCTGTGACGATGCGCTGCTCGACGAATATCTCGCCTCCGGCAGGGTCTCGGACGCGCAGATCGCGTCCGCCGTCTCGCACCGGAAGGTGTTTCCGTGCTTCTTCGGCTCCGCCCTGAAGCAGGAGGGCGTGGACGCGCTGCTGGACGCGCTGGGCCGCTTCGTGCAGGCGCCTGCATACGGAAAGGACTTCGGCGCGCGCGTCTATAAGATCGCGCGGGACGAAAAGGGCGCGCGGCTGACCTTTCTGAAGGTCACGGGCGGCACGCTTGGTGTCAAGCAGCTGCTCGCGGGCGAGGACTGGCAGGAGAAGGCCGACCAGCTCCGCCTGTATTCCGGCAGCAAGTTTACGCTCCTGCAGCAGGCCCCGGCCGGGACCGTCTGCGCCGTGACCGGTCTGACGAAGACGATGCCCGGCATGACCCTCGGCCATGAGACGGCGGCGCAGGCCCCGGCCCTGCAGCCGGTTTTGGAATACCGCCTGCTCCTGACCGACGGGACCGACGCCGCGCAGGCCTACGGCCAGCTGCGCGTGCTGGAAGAGGAGGATCCCGCGCTGCATCTGGTCTGGAACGCGCTGCTGCGCGAGATCCGCGTGCAGCTGATGGGCCCGGTGCAGATGGAGATCCTGCAGAAGCTGATCGAACAGCGCTTCGGGCTGGAGGTCGCCTTCGACGAGGGCAATATCGTCTATCTCGAGACCATCGCCGCCCCGGTCGAGGGCGTGGGGCATTACGAGCCGCTGCGGCACTACGCCGAGGTCCACCTGCTGATGGAGCCGGCGGAGCCCGGCTCCGGCCTGCAGTTCGACACGATGTGCCCGACCGACACACTTGCCCTGCACTGGCAGCGGCTGATCCTCGGGCATCTGGCCGAGAAGGTCCACCGCGGCGTGCTGACCGGCGCGCCGGTCACGGACATCCGCTTCACGCTCGTCTCCGGCCGGGCGCACCAGAAGCATACCGAGGGCGGCGATTTCCGCCAGGCGACCTACCGCGCGGTGCGGCAGGGGCTGATGAAGGCGAAGTCGGTGCTGCTCGAGCCATGGTATGCGTTCCGACTGGAGCTTCCGGCCGAATGCGTCGGCCGGGCGATCACCGACATCCAGCGGATGCAGGGCGACTACGACCCGCCGGAGACCGACGGCGCGCAGACCATCCTGCGCGGAGCCGCCCCGGTGCGGCTGCTGCGCGGCTACCCGAACGAGGTCACGGCCTATACCCGCGGCCGCGGGCGGCTGCAGCTGCGCGTGGACGGCTACCGGCCCTGCAAAGAGCAGGACGCGCTCGTCCGCGCCTCCGGCTATGACCCGGCCCGGGATCTGGAAAACCCGGCGGGCTCCATCTTCTGCGGCCACGGCGCGGGCTACGAGGTCAAATGGCAGGACGTGGACGACGCGGCCCACCTGCCGCTGCTGCGCTTCGGCGGCCCGGTCAAGCCTGCACCGCAGCGCATCGTGCGTTCCGTCGCCCCCGGCGGCGCGCCGGAGCTGGAAAAGGAGCTGCTGGCGATCTTTGAGCGCACCTACGGCGCCATCCGCCGCCGCGACGTGCTGCCGCAGATGATGCTCCGCAGCGAGGACAAGCGCGAGTTCCTCGAAGCCCTCGGCCCGGCGGACGATTTCCTGCTGGTCGACGGCTACAACATCATCTTCGCCTGGGACGAGCTCAAGGAGCTCTCCCATACCAGCCTCGATACCGCGCGGCACGTGCTCATGAACCTGCTGTGCAACTACCAGGGCTACCGCGGCTGCACGCTGATCCTCGTCTTTGATGCGTACAAGGTCCCGCAGGGCCTCGGCTCGGTGGAGAAATACCACAACATCCACATCGTCTATACCCGGCAGGCGGAGACTGCCGACCAGTATATCGAGCGTTTGAGCTTTGAGCTGCGCGGCCGCCGCCGCGTGCGCGTGGCGACGAGCGACAATCTCGAGCAGCTCATCATCCTCGGCCACGGGGCCGAGCGCATCTCCGCCCAGCATTTCCACGACGAGGTCTACGCCGCCCAGGCGGAGATCGACCGCATCCTGACGCAGAATAACCAGAAAAACAACGCATAAAGAAACCGGCAGCCCCGCGAAGCGGGACTGCCGGTGCGTTTACCGGTAGCACAGGAGCGAAAACCAGGTGACGATGTTGCCGTTATAAAATTCGATGCCGTTCTGCTCGGCGAGGGCCGTGGCGACGATGCCGTAGCTCTCCACGCAGGGGAACATCCGTTCCGGGTGGCGGCAGGGCGCGTCCGGATACGCGCAGTGCTCGCAGATCGCGCACGACTCGGTGGACAGGGTGAGCACATCCGGCGAAAACTGCCGCAGGATATCCCGCACCTGCCGCGTGACGGCCTCGTGCGGCGCGCGCGTGGCGAGCGCGGCAGAAAGATCGGCGATGTCATCGACCTCGCAAAGCGTGGTGAAGACCAGCGCGCCGGGGTAGGACAGGATCCGTTCCCGACAGGCCGCGACCGTCCCCACGGCCGGGGGACAGGCCCAGCTCGTTCCGTACATCGGACACTCATGCTCGCAGACGTAGCGGATGCGGTCGGAAAATTCGATCGTCTGCGGGTCGATCCATGCGTATTGGCTGATCGGCAGCTGGCACAGCTGCGCCTCGACGGCCTGCTTGTCCATAGGCTTCTTCCTCCGGCGTGTTTTCTCCCATTGTACCCGCGGCGCGGCGAAAGGTCAAGCTGTCAGAGCATCACGGCCTTTGTCGCGACGTGATCGCAGAAGACGCGGTCGTGCTCCACAAAGACGATCGTCGGCTGGAATTCCAGCAGCAGGTCTTCGATCTGCATGCGTGAGAGCACGTCCACATAATTGAGCGGCTCGTCCCAGACGAGCAGATGCGACGGCTCGCACAGGCTCCGCGCCAGCAGCACCTTTTTCTTCTGTCCGGCAGAAAAATCCGCCATGTCCTTTTCAAACTGCACCCGCGCAAAGTCCAGCTTGCGCAAGATCGCCTTGAACAGGCTCTCGTCCAGCCCGTACCGTGCGGCATACGCGCTCAGATCCCCGCGCAGACCGGACGGGTCCTGCCGCACGTAGGAGATCCGCAGCCGGGAGCTGCGCTCCACGGTCCCGGTGTGCGGCACGTCCTCGCCGCACAGCAGGCGCAGAAGGCTCGTCTTCCCGGTGCCGTTCGCGCCGCGCAGCGCGATCCGGTCGCCCTGTTCGACGGAAAAGGTCACGCCGG